>Ga0315285_10007695_pt1 | contig 11073 bp, 8 predicted proteins | sample YL17G09_36_MG_FD_203698 | JGI IMG/M metagenome (GOLD analysis project Ga0315285, IMG submission 203698) | Sediment microbial communities from Yellowstone Lake, YNP, Wyoming, USA - YL17G09_36 | ecosystem: Environmental > Aquatic > Freshwater > Lake > Sediment | place: USA: Wyoming | collected... | reverse complement strand
TTCATGCGCGGCTTCGACGCCTTCGCCGGGGTGATCAAGAGCGGCGGCACCACGCGGCGGGCCGCCAAGATGGTGATCCTCAACATCGAGCACCCCGACATCGAGGAGTTCATCTGGTGCAAGGCCAAGGAAGAGCGCAAGGCCTGGCGGCTGGTGGCGTGCGGCTATGACAGCTCGCTGGACGGCGAGGCCTACAGCTCCATCTTCTTCCAGAACGCCAACAACTCGGTGCGGGTCGCCGACGAGTTCATGCGGGCGGTGGAAGCGGACGGGGAGTGGTGGACGCGCTCGGTGCTGGAGCGCCGCCCGGTCAAGAAGTACCGGGCCCGCGACCTGCTGCGCTGGCTCTCGGAAGCCACCCACCAGTGCGGCGATCCCGGGCTGCAGTTCGACACCACCGTGAACCGCTGGCACACCTCCAAGAGCAGCGGCCGCATCAACGCGTCGAACCCCTGCAGCGAGTACATGTTCCTGGACGACACGGCCTGCAACCTCTCGTCGCTGAACCTGATGAGGTTCCTCAACGGGCAATTCGACGTCGCGGCCTTCCGCCACGCCGTCGATACCATGATCGTGGCCCAGGAAATCCTGGTGGATAACGCCAGCTACCCGACCGAACGGATTGCGCGGAATTCGCACGAGTACCGGCCGCTGGGGCTGGGCTTCGCCAACCTGGGGGCGCTGCTGATGGCCTGCGGCCTGCCCTACGATTCCGAGGAGGGGCGGGCCATGGCCGGGGCGGTCGGCGCCATCATGCACGGCCAGGCCTACCTGACCAGCGCGCGGCTGGCCGCCGGCCTGGGGCCCTTCGACCACTACGCGCCGAACCGCGAGTCGTTCCTCGGCGTCATCGGCATGCACCGCGAGGCCGTGGGCCGCATCCCGGCGCGCTCGGCGCCCCCGGCGCTGCTGGAGGCGGCCCGCTCCATCTGGGACGAGTGCCTGGAAAGCGGGCGTATCTGCGGCTACCGCAACGCCCAGGTGACCGTCATCGCCCCCACCGGAACCATCGGCTTTATGATGGATTGCGACACCACCGGCATCGAGCCGGAGCTGGCCCTGGTGAAATTCAAGCGCCTGGTGGGCGGCGGCATGATTAAGATCGTCAACCAGACGGTGCCGGCCGCGCTCATCAAGCTGGGCTATTCGACCGAGCAGGTGAGCGACATCGTGGGCTTCATCGACCGCCAGGGCACCATCGAAGGCGCCCCGCACCTGCAGCCCCAGCACCTGCCGGTGTTCGACTGCTCGTTCCGCGCCGCCGGCGGCGCCCGCTCCATCTGCTACATGGGGCACATCAAGATGATGGCCGTGGTCCAACCTTTTGTTTCCGGCGCCATCTCCAAAACGATTAATATGCCGGAAGAGTCCACCGCGGAGCAGATCGCCGAAGCTTACATCCAGGCCTGGAAGCTGGGCTTGAAGGCGGTGGCCATCTACCGCGATGGCTCCAAGAAGGTGCAGCCCTTGAGCACAGAGAAGAAGATGCCGCGGAAGACCGGCGCACAGGAGCAGGCCAACGGCGCGCCGGTTGGCGAGCTGCGCCGCCGCAAGCTCCCCGACGAACGCCCGTCGAAAACCCACAAGTTCTCCATCGCCGGCCACGAGGGCTACATCACCGTGGGCATGTATCCGGAGGGGATGCCGGGCGAGGTGTTCATCACCATGGCCAAGGAAGGTTCCACGGTCAGCGGCCTGATGGACAGCTTCGCCACCGCCATTTCCCTGGCCCTGCAGTACGGCGTGCCGCTGAAGGTGCTGGTGGACAAGTTCAGCCACGTGCGCTTCGAGCCGAGCGGCTTCACCGGCAACCCGGAGGTTCCGTTCGCCAAATCGGTGATGGACTACATCTTCCGCTGGCTGGGGGTGAAGTTCCTTTCGCCGGAGTACGGGCAGAGCGAGGCGGAGCCGGACAACGCCTCTGCGCCGCTGCGCCCCACCGAGCCTGAGCCGCAGATGACGCTGCCCATCACCCGGCCGCCCACCTCCTCCGACGCCCCGGTCTGCGCCGACTGCGGCAGCATCATGACCCGCAACGGAAGCTGCTACAAGTGCGAGAACTGCGGCTCCACGTCAGGCTGCAGTTAAACCGGTCCAAAGTCCAAGGTCCAAAGTCGAAGACCATTCGCGCGGCGCCACCATAGCTCGCCGATATCCGATTTTCCCGGTTTTCCAGTCAGTCGTGACGCGTGGTAACGATCACTTCAGGGACGCCGCAATTGCATCGATCCTGTTTTTCGCGGCTAGCAGATCGTCTCGCAATTTGAGCGCCCTCTTTGTGGTTGCTGGCTGGTTGGCAACGCCAAGCGGTATGGCAGCCCTCTCCGCGTCGAGACCCAGGAGGCGAACGAACAGGCGCAGCCGGTCTTTCAAAAGGGGTCGCATCATCGCGCGATCCGCTTCACACTGCAGATTCTCATACACGGCAAGAAGGTCCGCTATAGAACGCAGGCTGTCAGCTCCACTGCTTGCGGTTTCGTCCAGCAACAGAAGCTTGTCAGAATCTGGCGATCTTTGCTGCAATACTTTGATGGGATCGAAAAGATTCCACGTGGACGTTCTCAACGCGGACTGCGCTGCGTAAAGGGCGCGCACATCCGGGCTGGAGTGCGGCAAGAGGTCGATCTCCTGTCCAGCGAGCCCCGCCCGAAATGTGACGGAGAGGGCAATGCCAAAAAGTGCCAACGCCAGAAGTGAAGGTCCGCGCGCGCTCGAAGTGATTTTCACAGCTGCCTCCTGTTTCCGCGAAGTGCCAGAATAGCAATACTGGGAGGACAATTCCAGATTCCGGATCGTCGCCCCCGCTTACTCCCCGCCATGTGCGCCTCTCTGACCACCGCCGGCCGCCGACCGGCCGCCGACCGGCGCGCGACGTTCGCGCGTGTTCGCGCCCGGGCTCCTCGGTCGAGGGAAAGGTCAAGGCGTGTGGCCGGCGCGACCGTGGCCAACGCGCGCGCTTCCCGCAGCCACATCCGGTCAGACCTCGGCACGCGCCCGGTCTAGACGCTTTCGGATGTTGAGCGGCAACACGATATCTCCACCCACTTCCACATGCCGAAACCGCAGCAAAAAACCCTGTCGAACCCAGACGACACACTGAGATCCCTGCGGAGATCAGGCACATCGGTGAAGATGCCCTGCCCAACGAGATCGCAGTCGATTAGCAGCCACACGACAGGGGCAGCGCGCCGGTAAACGTGGACGTCTGCTTCCTTCCTGCGAACAGTCTCGGCGATGTCCTCGGCCGTTGCATACCGAGTTGTCCCGCCGAATCCAGGAACCCAGCGACCTCCGAGTGACTGCCGCGTGTGCCCCACATATATCCATGCCACTGCGGAATGCGGCTCCTTCAGTTGAATAGCCTCAAATGGGCGATCGGCGTGGGGCACTCGCGGAAGAGCTCGCTCCTCGATGACAACTGCGATGTCGCTCCCCAGCGTAGTCGCTTCCCTCTTGTTTGGTTTCCAGTCCGGACGAAAAACGACGCTGACAACCAGCGCCAGTGAATGCCGCCTCTCGAATTCTTGTTGGGCGAATCGCACTACTCGACTGGCTTCTGTCGTCCACTTTTGAGGAGGCGTAGCCTGGCGTGCCGTGGCTTCGACGAGCGTCGTCACCTCTATTCCGACAATGGTATCCCCGAGTTGCACGAGCGCGTCCGGACGTTCACGGTCCCACTCTTTCAATGCAGAGGTGGGGTAGCCTTGCGAAAGCAAGAAGGCTTCCACGGTTGCTCGCTCACGCTGCTTGTCCACTCCACACTCCTTTCGTGGCACCCGGCCGCCGAACGGCGCGCGACGCTCGCCCACGTTCGCGACACCCGCGCCTGCTTCGTGGCCAGGATCACTTCCGTAGCGCGCGATTATCGCTTCGGCTCAGCCGGTGGTATCTCAACTCCCGCCTTGGCGCGCTGCCGATAATCGTCCCACGCCGCCCTTAGCACCGGCATTACTTTATCCTTCTCCCGTTTAGTCGGTTTCCAGGAGCCATCGCAGACGATGTGGTAGAACTTCAGTTTGTCCCCGTTCAGCTTGTCCAGAATGGCGCCCAGCTCCCTTGTCCGGTATTCGAGGAGAACAAGTTTTTGATAGTCCCGGCACTTCGGGTTAGGGCACCGCGTCAAAGCGTAGACTCGTTCGAATTCAAGGAAACTTCGCGCCAGTGCTAGCGCGTCTTCGTGAACCGATCTAAAGGGTTCACTTTCGAGAATCTGCTTCCAGTGTTGATCGGGGACAACGAACCACGTCGGCAGTCCGCGGGACTGCGGATTCCCAAGCGGGTTGTCTTTGGTCCCATTCCAACGCATCGCCAGAACGGGCCTGTTGTCCCAACGCCCGATCGCCAGCGAACTCTGTCCTTCTCCGCCGTCAAAAAGAACCTGGATCAGAGACCAGTGGCGCTTCGGAGCATGAACATCGGAGGGCTTTATGTACTGGTCCATAAAGTGATTATACGCGTGTCGCTTGACGAGTGTCAACACGTAATGCTCTAGGTAAGACATCACGTAAGATGGGGAAATGGGGGGGCAGAAAAGGGGGACAGCGTGCGCCGGGATCAACCGGCATGTTGTAGGGGATGAAAAAGCCCTGCAAGAGGGTTGTGCAGAACTGCCGTTCGATCTCCCGCTGCCGTTCCGCCCAAAGTCCAACGTCCAGCGTCGAAAAGGCCTTGAACCGCTCGACTTCAGGCATATACTTGCATTATGGCAACCAGGACGCTTATGGGCGCCGAGGAATATCTCCGGACGGGTTTCGAAGACGCCGACCGGGACTTCGTGGACGGCGAGATTGTGGAGCGGAATGTGGGTGAGCTACCGCATGCCATCGTACAGCGGCGGCTAATCGTCGCGTTGGATGCTCTCGCATCCAGGTTCGGAATCCAGGTGGTGCCTGAAATTCGGGTTCAGACGCGGGCAACGCGCTTCCGCGTGGCCGATATCGCGGTCTGGCGGCCGGGGGACATCGGGACCCGCATACCGACCGTGCCGCCCTTCCTCGTTGTCGAGATCCTCTCCCCCGAAGACCGCATGGTGCGCATGCAGGAAAAGGTGGCGGAATATCTGGCGATCGGCGCCGAATACGTCTGGCTGATCGACCCCGAGGAGCGCAAGGCCGTTATCTACTCGCAGCAGGCGCCCGCGGGCCGCCTGGAGCAAGCGCTGCGCACCCAAAACCCCGACATCGAAATCCCGCTCTCTGCGGTGCTTCCTTCCTAACCCGAGAAGCGACTGCATGCCGGCGGTTCTGCCGTTTGTCTGGAAAGCGCGGGCGTTTTCAGATCCCTTCGCGAGGCAGGCCGTGGCAGGGGTGGGGCTACCGGGCCTGCCGAAGCGCCTGATGCAGCAGCGACTTGATGTAGGTCTGGTATGGCAGGCCTTTTTCACTTGCCTGCCGACGCGCCAAGTCAATGTCGTTCTCCGGCAATCGAATGGAGACCACACGCGACTTCGAGGCGACCAGACGGGCTTCCAGCGTTGCCCGGTCTAAACGCTTCAGTTCCCCTCTGTTCGCGGCCTCCAGAAGATCCTTATCCAGGCGGGCGCGGTTCTTGTGCCACCACGCCGCCTCTTCGGCCTCGGACTTGAAAGCGGGTATCACGCGTTTCTGTTTCATCCACGACTCTCCATCGAATTCGAGGTCACCCTGCACTCCGCTCATTGTATTGCCAACGTATATATGTTGTCAACCACCCCGTCTCGGCTGGCCGCGTGGTCTCCGCGCGGGCATTTCCACGGAGGTTCCCGCGGAGAACTTCAAAGTCGCGACCACGCGCCTGTTGCTCAACCTGGCAGACGTCCGGGCAGCGGCGGCGGGCGTCCCATTCCCCCGGCTCTTCCGAATCCGCGCAATCCGCGTCATCCGCGGATTCCTGTTTTCCCACCATTGCGCACAGCCAAATGAGAGCGTAGAATCGCCAATTCACAGCACCATCGCGTGAATCGAGGAACCCATGACACTCGCACGAACGGCCCACATACCGAAGTTGCTGGCCTGCGCCATCGCACTGGCGCTTACGCTGGCTACCGCGGCGCCCGGGCAGGCGCCCAGGAAGGCGGCGTCAAAAGCGGCGTCGGCAGCCGCCCAGCCGCGGCACATCACCACGCCCAAAGAAGCGCTGGGCTTCGAGGTCGGCGACGACTACCAGCTTGCCACCTATACCCAACTGGTGGCTTGGTGGAAGAAGCTGGCGGCCGAATCCGACCGCATGAAGCTGGTCGAGATCGGGCAGACCGAAGAGGGCCGCCCGCAATACATGGCCATCATCACCTCCCCGGAGAATCACCGCAAGCTCGACCGCTACAAGGAAATCTCCCGGAAGCTGGCCTTGGCCGAAGGACTGACCGATGACCAGGCGCGCGCGCTGGCCAGCGAGGGGAAGGCGGTGGTGTGGATTGACGGCGGCCTGCACGCCACCGAGGTGCTCGGCGCCCACCAGTTGATGGAGCTGGTCTACCAGATGGTCAGCCGGAACGATCCGGAAACCATGCGGTTCCTCAACGACGTGATCCTGCTGGCCGTGCACGCCAACCCCGACGGCATGGAGCTGGTGTCCTCCTGGTACATGCGCGAAAAGGACCCCACCAAGCGCCGGACCATGGGCCTGCCGCGCCTGTACCAGAAGTACGTGGGGCACGACAACAACCGCGATTTCTACATGTGCAACATGAAGGAAAGCACCAACATGAACCGCCAGCTCTACTGGGAGTGGTACCCGCAGATCATGTACAACCACCACCAGTCGGGGCCGGCCGGGACCGTGCTGTTCGCGCCGCCCTTCCGCGATCCGTTCAATTACAACTTCGACCCGTTGGGGGTAACGGAGCTGGACCTGGTGAGCGCCGCCATCCACAGCCGGTTCATTGCCGAGGGCAAGCCCGGCGCCACCATGCGCAGCGGCGCGTCCTACTCGACGTGGTACAACGGCGGCCTGCGCACCACCACCTACTTCCACAACATGATCGGGATTCTAACGGAAACCATCGGCAACCCGACTCCGGTGGACATCCCGCTGGTGGCGCAGCGGCAGCTTCCGAGCAACGATCTGCCCTTCCCGGTTCCGCCGCAGAAGTGGCACTTCCGCCAGTCCATCGAGTATTCGATGACCGCCGATCGGGCCATCCTCGACCTGGCTTCCAAACTCCGCGAAGACTTCCTGTTCAACATCTACCGGATGGGAAAGAACTCGATTGAGCGCGGCAGCCGGGATTCCTGGACCATCACCCCCAAGCGCATCGAGGCGCTGAAGGAGGCGGCGGCGAAAGAGCGCAGCGCGGAATCGGGACCGGGGACGGGTCCACGGGCGGGCGCCGGAGCCGCGCCCGGAGCCGCGCCCGAAGCGCCCGCGGACGTGCCCATCCCGGCCGAGTTCCGCACTCCCTCGATTCCCGCGAAGTTCTACGCTTCGACGCTGCACGATCCCGCGGTGCGGGACCCGCGCGGCTACATCATTCCCTCCAGCCAGCCCGACTTTCCGACGGCCACCAAATTTATCAACACGCTGCTGAAGAACGGGATCACCATCCATGTGGCGGCGGCCGACTTCGAGGTGGCCGGGAAGCGCTATGCGGCCGGCTCCTGGGTGGTGAAGACCGCGCAGGCCTTTCGGCCGCATGTCCTGGACATGTTCGAGCCCCAGGACCATCCCAACGACTTCCCCTACCCGGGCGGGCCGCCCAACCGGCCTTATGACGTTACCGGCTACACGCTGGCCCTCCAGATGGGGGTGCAGTTCGACCGCATCCTCGAGGCCTTCGACGGGCCGTTTGAGCGGGTGAGCGGGCTGCAGAAACCGCCCGCTGGCAAAGTGTTGGGGCCGACGCGGCCGGCCGGCTATTTAATCAGCCACGAGCTGAATGACGCCTTCGTGGTCATCAACCGCCTGCTCAAAAACGGCGACGAGGTGTACTGGCTGAAGGAGCCGGTCTCCATTGGCGACAGGAAGCTGGGCGCCGGAACCATCTTTGTGCCCGCGCGCGCTGAGACGCGGCCGCTGCTGGAGAAGGCCGCTGCCGAGTTGGGGGTGAGCGCCAACGGCGTGGACAGCCGTCCGTCCGGCCCGGCCTTCAAGCTGCGCCCTATCCGCATCGGCTTGTGGGACCAGTACGGCGGCTCGATGGACTCCGGATGGCTGCGCTGGATCTTCGAGCAATTCGAGTTTCCGTTTGAGGTGGTCTACCCGTCGGCGCTGGATGCCGGAGAGCTGGCGAAGCGGTTTGATGTGCTGGTGTTTCCCGACGGCGCCATGCCGCGCGGAGACGCGGGCAGCTTCCGCGGCCGCGGCCTGTTCGGCGCGCCCAGCCCGGAGAGCGTCCCCGAAGAGTATCGAAACCGCATGGGCCGCGTGACCGTGGAGAAGACCGTCCCCAGGCTGAAGGAGTTCACCGAATCGGGCGGGACCATCGTAACCATGGGCAGCTCCACACGCCTGGCGGAGTTGTTTGGCCTGCCGGTCAAGAACGGCCTGACGGAGAAGACGCCGGAGGGCAAGGAGACGCCGCTGCCACGCGAGAAGTTCTACGTGCCGGGTTCAGTACTGCGGGCCAGCGTGGACAACACCAGTCCCATGGCCTACGGCATGGCCACCACCGCCGACGTGTTCTTCGAGAACAGCCCGGCGTTCCGCCTGCCGCCCGACGCCGCGGCGCGCGGCATCCGGGCCGTGGCCTGGTTCCCCACCGCCACGCCGCTGCGCAGCGGCTGGGCCTGGGGACAGGGCTACCTGGAAGGCACGGTTGCGGTGGCCGAGGCCGGCGTGGGCCAGGGCAAGCTCTACCTGCTGGGGCCGGAAGCGGCCTTCCGCGGCCAGCCCCACGGCACCTTTAAGCTGCTGTTCAACTCCATGTACGCCGGCCCGGCGACGCCGGCGCAGTAGAAGCCGCGGCGGTTTTGAACCACAAAGACACCAAGGCCCGAAAGGAGCACAAAGACCATTCCTTTGTGAACTTTGTGGCCTTTGTGGCTTTGTGGTGCGTTTTTTCAGGGCAGCCCTCATGCCCCTTCGGAGCACCCAGAAATGATGAAAAGGCAGGCGCCGACAGCCGAGGGCCGACAGCCGAAAGCCGTTTTTTCAGGGCAGGCTATTGACAAGGGGGAGGGAAGCGAGGATAATTAGATAGTTGGCTAACTATCTAAGGGTGGCAACCATGAGCAATAGCGTCTTCAAGGCCCTGGCCGATCCCACCCGCCGGCAGGTCCTGCGCATGCTGAATCGGCGGCCGGAGATGAGCGCCGGAGAGATCGCCGAATCTTTCGACATCTCGGCGCCTTCCATGTCCCACCACTTCAACGTGCTCAAGGAAGCGGACCTGGTCTCCGCCCGGCGCCAGGGCCAGCAGATCCTGTACTCCCTGAACACCACGGTGGTCCAGGACCTGGTCGGGCTGCTGTACGAAATGTTCGGCAAAGACAGGGCGAGGAGGCAACGATGAAAACTCGCAGCGCGGTGATATCGGTTTTGGCGATTCTGGCCGCGGGCCTGGCAGCCTGGGCGGCCGTGTACGGGCGCCTGCCGGCCCGCATCCCCATCCATTGGAACATCCACGGCCAGGTGGACGGCTGGGCCGGCAAGTGGACGGCGTTGACCATACTGGCCGGGGTGGTCCTGCTGTTCCTCCTGTTCATCCTGGCCGGCGAGTGGCTGTCGCCGGTCAGCTTCAAGATCAGTCCGTTCCGCGAAACCTTCAACTACGTGATGGTGATTGGCGCGGCGCTGATGCTCTACATCCACGCCATCGTTCTGCTCTCCGGCCTGCACCCCGACCGCAATTTCGGCCGCTGGCTGGTGGGCGGGATGTTTGTGTTCTTCGCCCTGATCGGCAACATGCTGGGCAAGGTGCGGCGGAACTTCTGGATGGGCATCCGCACGCCGTGGACGCTGGCCAGCGAGGAGGTGTGGATCGCCACGCACCGGCTCGGCGCCCGCCTGATGGTGGCGGCGGGCCTTGCCGGCGCCGTGTGCGCGGCCCTGGGCGTCCCCTTGCCCGTCTGCCTGGCCCTGCTGATGGCCTCGCTGTTGATCCCGGTCTTCTACTCGCTGTGGCTCAGCAAAAAGCTGGAAGGCCAAACATAGGAAAACCACGAAGGCGCCAAGGACACAAAGGCACACAGAGTTTTGTGTTCCTGTGTGCCTCTCCGTGTCCTTGGTGTCTTGGTGGTGAATCACGATGTCTGGGATAATGGAAGGGATGGCGGCCATGGCGACGGAACGTCCCGAGTGGCTGAAGGTGCGGGCCCCGGGCGGCGAGAACTACCGGGAAGTGAAGGCGCTGGTCGCAAGTGCGCGCCTGCACACCATTTGCGAAAGCGGCCACTGCCCCAACATGGGCGAGTGCTGGGAGCAGCGCACCGCCACCTTCATGATCCTGGGCAACGTATGCACGCGGCGCTGCGGCTTCTGCGCCGTCTCCAAGGGCGCGCCGCTGCCGCTGGACCGGGACGAAGCGCGCCGCGTCGGCGAAGCGGTCGCCCGCCTGGGCCTGGAATACGCCGTGGTCACGTCGGTCGACCGCGACGACCGCAAGGACGGCGGCGCAGCCCTCTTCGTCCGCACCATCGAGGAGATCCGCCGCCAGCAGCCGGGCTGCAAGATCGAGGTGCTGATCCCCGACTTTCAGGGCAAGCTGCCGGCACTGCGCGCGGTGCTGGAGGCCGCGCCGGACGTCCTGAATCACAACATCGAAACCGTACGCCGGCTCTACCGCAGGGTGCGGCCCGGCTCGCGCTACGACCGCTCGCTCGCCCTGCTGGGCATTTCCAAGGAACTGGCGCCCGGCATCCCCACCAAGTCGGGGATGATGGTCGGCATCGGCGAGGAACCGGATGAAGTGGTAGAGGCGATGCGCGATCTTCGCCAGGCCCGGGTCGATATCCTGACCATCGGCCAGTACCTGCGGCCTTCCCTGAAGCACCTGCCCATCACCAGGTATTACACGCCCGAGGAATTCGCGCGGTTCAAGCAGTTGGGCGGCGAGCTGGGCTTCCGCCACGTGGAGTCGGGGCCGTTCGTGCGCAGCTCCTATCACGCCCGGAACGCGCTGGACGGTGACAAGTGAGGAGTGACAAGTGACGAGTCTTG
>Ga0315285_10007691_pt1 | contig 11075 bp, 19 predicted proteins | sample YL17G09_36_MG_FD_203698 | JGI IMG/M metagenome (GOLD analysis project Ga0315285, IMG submission 203698) | Sediment microbial communities from Yellowstone Lake, YNP, Wyoming, USA - YL17G09_36 | ecosystem: Environmental > Aquatic > Freshwater > Lake > Sediment | place: USA: Wyoming | collected... | reverse complement strand
ATAGAAAAGGCTGATACTGAAGAAACTAAATCATTCTACACAGAAATTTCAAATACAATTACAGAAACATTTATGAATCTCATTTAAGTGTAACACTTATCCGGGTAAAATCGTATAGTACATTATGGCAAAAACACTTGAAGAAAAGAAACATATCCTTTTAAAGCATTATGCCTTTGAGGAAATTTGTGAGATAATGGGCTACTACGATGGCTCAAACGATGATGTTTCAAATCCAGAAATGGAAAAGCTTGAGGCGGATGACTTCCCTACGTTCCATAAACTAATGCTTGAGAAAGCGGTGGTTAACGGTAATTTCGAGGAGGTTATTGAAAAGGATTACAGATTTGCCTTATAATTAACAAATTATTCGTATCTTTATCCCGGAAAGTGTAACACCTGTCCGGGATTTTTCGTATAGTACATTATAACAAGGAGGAAGATATGAATAGCGAATATGATAAGTTTTTAAAATATGGCCCACACTACAAAGGTAGTAAGCAATCTTCTTTATGGGAAAAGAAAGACGACAACGCGTTTGACTTCTTAGAAAAATATTCTAAGGTATTCAATCATTATACGGCCAGCACAATCCAGCCGAACCCATTCTCTAATAAAGCGATGTTCATTATCGATATGTTAAATAAAGCCGGCGTAAAATACTCCGTTGACATCTTTGAATACAGTGGTGCTTCAGTTTATAATTGGGCAGATGGCGGTAAAGAACATAAACTAGTTAACATCATCGCCGAACCAAATCCTGAAGTTGCCGGGCCAGCTACATTAATTGTGGCCCATCACGATGTTGCTAATCCCCGTTCAGAAAACTGTCAAGATAACGGTGCATCAGTTTGCCACCTGTTAGCTTTGGCTAATATCATCGGAAAAGCAAAAGAAGAATCAAAACGTACAATATTGTTATTTACTGATTGCGAGGAGTTTGGAGCTAGAGGAGCAAAGAGATTTGCTAATGATTCAAAAGCAGACAGAGATACTAAAGTTATTACGCATAACAAATACGGAGAAATATCTCGTGTTGTTAATTTGGAATTAACCGGAGTAGGGAAAGTTATTTGGTCAGATTGCGATAGTAAAAAAGCAGATTGCGAATTACACTCTGCATTAGAAGAAGTATTCGGTGGAGAAATTATTAAACTTAGAACTCCGCCAAGCGACGTAATAGCTTTTAGAGGTTGTAATTATCCAGCAGTATGTATCGGTACTCTTACAGAAGCTGATTTACAAAGCAGAAACACTTGGAGACTTTGTCATTCAATGGATGATACTTTGGAAAAATGTTCAAAAGAAGATATGGAGGAATTTACAAAATTCCTTTTGAATATCACTAAAGTAAAAAAGCCTGAATTAAAAGAGGGAGAACCTGTAACTTCTCCCCATTGAATACGTTTAATATATAACAAGATTAAGTTTTAATTATGGAACCAAAAGATTTGTATTTCCAATTGGTCGAAGATGTTACTGCAGACCCACCAGCTTATTTTATTATTACCCCAAAGAAATATTACGATGCCGAAGGATGCTTATCAGATGAGTCTGGATTTACCGAAGGCGTACTTCCAGATTTTCATGAACTAGCAGAATCTATGTTTGAGTTTGATGGAACTCCTCAATTAGGTAGAGATATTTTATTAAACTTGGGTGTAACAGAAATTAATTTTGGATTAAATAATTCTGTTGAACCAATTCAAGTAGATGAAGATGAGGACTATGATGAAGGTCAAGATTATCGCGAAGAAGAGGAAGAAGATGAAAATGATTTAGATGAGCTATTAAAAGACGATAATAAAGTAATTCCAAAAAGTTTTGATTACGCGAATCTTTCAACTGACCAACTTATGCGCCATAAAAAAGTAATGGTTGATAATGAAGATTATATGGAAGCTGCAAAAATTCAAAAAGAATTAGATTCAAGAGAATGACAAAAGAAATAAAACCATCTCAAACCAAGAAGTGGGACATCGTAAGACATGACCCGGCTAATCATTCCCGTTCAACCAAGGAAATGAAAAGACCAGAATGGTATTCGTTTTATAAAGACGCTGAAGGTAAATGGTGCGCACACCGTACACCAACCATAAGTGAAATCCTAAAGGATAAATTTATTTAAGAAACTAAACAAAAGGCCTCCTCCTTTAATTAGTAACGTAGCAAAAAGCCCTCGTAGAAATACGGGGGTTTTTTGTTTTCACCCGGGTCAACCAGGAAAAACATCCGGAGCCCAGGAATCCTGAAGACCGACCGGACGGTCTTCTGCTTCTTTTTTATTATATTGGTATACGAAAATTCTTTTCATTTTTCTGTTAAACGATTTAAATACTGATTATCAACGACTTAACGTTTAACAGATTTTTGTTTGGAAAAATCGTATACCTTCTTGGTCAAAAAAAGCACATCTCCAAACCGGTGAAATTACCTGGTACCAGGAACCAGGAGCTCTTCAGGAAATGCAGATGACTCTCTGTAGTTGTAATCTTTCTTTTTCAGGTACGTTATAATTGTAACGAAGTTCACCGAAGGTGTAACACTTCTCTGATTAAATTCGTATAGTACATTATGATACAAAACGCAAAATACTTTTTTGTCTGGGTAGAAGGATTCGAACCTAAGACTGGTGAAAAAATTAAACGCTTCAGAGAAGACGGAAGTATTGAATATACTTGTGAAATGATGGATGCTATGCGTGTAAAACGAAAAGATATCCCAAAAGTAGAGGAAAAGATGCGCCAGTATGGTATTGCAAAATTTGTAATGGAAAGTCCAAATACTTTTATTGGAACATCTTATGCGCCTAAAGGAACTGTTTACGGAACAAAATCGTTTTACAGTAAATAACTGTAACACATCTCTAATTAAAATCGTATAGTACATTATAACCAACAAATCAAAACAATGGGACAACGTTCACAAATATACCTTAAGATGGAAAACATCGGCAAAGCTTGGGCCGAAAGAGTGGAACTTAATAATCCAAAGGTTTGGAAAAACAAAGTTTCAGAATTTGTTGAAACTAATGAGCTTTATGAAAAATGGAAAATAATGTATGGTGAAGGTGATACTATTATAGTGGCATTTCATCACCAGTGGCTGTATGGCCGTTCATTTCCAATTGTAGCCTCTATGTTGTTATATGCATCAAAATTATTTAAAGAAGACAAGTATAAAAGTTTCTTTCAAAAACAATTATGGAAAGAAGGACATTATACTGGCACCAAAGACATTACACTGGATGACCCACACAGTTTAATAAAATGGTTAGAAAGTTATATATCAAACATAATGGACCAGGAATTGGGTCCATATGCCAGGAACGGCGTTGAACGCTATACTTTATTAAGTGCAGAGCACGAAGTAAATGACGCGTTCAGATATGATAAGGATTTTACCCGCGGCGATAATAATGACGGCGTTCTTATTGTTGACCTTTTAGCAACTAAGTACTGTTTCATTAATATCAACGGTGGCGAAAATGTAAACTTTCCAAATATGAAACCAGTTAGCGCTCTTAAATACATCAAATCTTATTATCCGGAATGTACTGAAGACCTAGCAGAAGATAATGATGAGCCAACAACTTCAGAAGAATTAAGTCGTAACTGTGAAATCAATACAAAGTTCGCGCAACGCTTTAATCAATATGAAGTTCTAACAGTTGAAGAATTAATCGATATGTTCCCGGATGTTAAAGGTGACCTTGAAAGATTTAACAAGCCGGCAAAGAAAAAGAAAACAGTAAAATCCAAATAATTGTAACGCTTGTCCAATTAAATTCGTATAGTACATTATAACCAATTAAAATCTCAAAAACATCATGGCATTATTCCTAAAAAAATACGACAAAGGCATTTTAAAGTTTATGACCGGTAACGCGAAACTTAGCAAAGATACTTTAATCTTTGACTTACCAGCCGGCCACGCGTGCCCATTCGCTTTAAATTGCTTAGCCAAAACAAGCCCAGTTACAGGGAGATTAACAGACGGCAAAGAAACACAATTCAGATGTTTTGCAGCTACAGGCGAAGCCTTGTCACCACAGGCTAGGAATTTGAGATGGCATAATTTCAATACTCTTCGCTCCCTAAAGACTGACAGTCAAATGGTTGAGGTTATTTTAAATTCAATAAAAGCTTTTGGAAAAATCGATAAGATTACAAAAGTTAGAGTTCATGCAAGTGGGGACTTTTTTAGTGAAGCATACTTCCGTGCTTGGATGGCTGTGGCAAAAACTCTCCCTCATATTGTATTTTACGCGTATACCAAAAGTCTCCCTTATTGGGTTAATAGTCTAGAACTAGTTCCGGACAACTTTAAATTAAATGCTTCTAAAGGCGGTAAATTTGACCATCTCATTAGCGAACACAATCTTAAGTATGTTGAGGTTGTACATTCAGAAGCCGAAGCAAAGAAGAAAAAATTAAAGGTGGACCATAACGATTCATTCGCTTGGGCCATTGATAAATCATTCGCACTATTAATCCACGGCACCCAACCTGCAGGAACTGAAGCTTCAAAAGCAATGCAGAAATTAAGAACTGAAGGTATCAATGGATACAGCAGAAAGAAATTACAAACAGTGTAATGAAGTTCACCGAAAGGTGTAACATTTCTCCGGGAAAATTCGTATAGTACATTATAAATAAAAACTTATGGCAAAGAAAGAAAAAGAAAATATATTAATACCTCTCAACATAGTAATGTGTGATAAAAACGCAGAAGATTATAAATGGGCCAGCACCAGTTTGTCTGCATACATCTTCACGGATTATAAAAAAATAGTTAAACTATTAGGTAAACCAAATGCAACAGGTGATGACTATAAAGTTGATGCCGAGTGGGAGTTTGATATGAATGGAAAGAGAATGACCATCTACAATTATAAAGATGGAAAAAATTACAACGGCAGAAACGGTCTTGCTGTAAGCAAAATCACAGAGTGGCATATCGGTTCATCTGATGATGTTACTGAAGAAGTTAAAACCTTAGCAAAAGTTCTTGAAGGTAAATCCAAAATGATGTAACACTTGTCTAATTAAATTCGTATAGTACATTATAACAAAACAAAAACACTATGGGATTAGATATGTATTTAAAAATGGTTCCTAAAGTAGAAACCATCGAAGAGCTTAACGAAATGGAAACCCGTTTATCTAAAGCTTATTATGCCGGTACACTTAAACAAGAGCTTGAAGCTGTTCAAAAAGAAAAAGGTTTTAAAAACCCAATCAGTTATGAAATGTCTGAATGGGTGGATGATGAAAAAGAATATTTAGAACAAAACGCAGAATACCATTCTCCAAAAATTGTTCTTTCAAAAGACGTTGGATACTGGCGTAAATTCAACGCGTTACATTCTTGGTTTGTAAAAACCTTTCAAGATGATATTGATGAATGTCAATCTTCTATTGTTGACCCAGAAGTATTGAGAGAATTATTTGATGAAATAATTAAAATCAATAAGAAAAACGCTAAAGATATTTTGCCAACTCAAGGAGGATTTTTCTTCGGAGGAACTGAATATGACGAATGGTACTGGCAAAATGTTGAAGAGCTGACAAAGTTTCTTTTAAGTTTATATGAACAATATGATTTCGAAGAACATACTTTAGTTTATCGAGCCAGTTGGTAAAATCTTAAATAAATCCCGGAGGTGTAACACTTGTCCGGGATTTTTCGTATAGTACAGTATAAACCAATTAAAATTATTATCATGCCAAAACCAAACATCACATTAAAGAAAGTAAAAATGTTCAAAGGTCACGACGGTGTTGGATTAGATTGTGACCTTTATGTTGACGGCGTTAAAGTGTGTCATGTGTTTGACGATGCTAGAGGAGGTGAGGTAGATTTTGAACCATATGGAAATACTCCAGCTGAGGTGAAAATAAACAGAGGGCTACTTATCAAAGCCGAAGAATATGCAAGAAGCCTTCCTGGTAGTCCATCTATTTTTAATGAGGATGTAATGATGCCAAACGATTTAGAGTCACTAATTAATAATATTTTGGCGGAGATGGAAAAAGAGAAGGAAATAAAAAAACTTGAGAAGAAATTCGCGACCCATATCATTTCTTATAATAAAGAAACAGGTGCATCAAGAATGATTTCTTACGGTAAACCGGTAGTATTGTTATCTAGAGTTACCTTAGCTAAGCTACAGCAATCTTATGATAATTTGAAAGCTCAGCAACCGGCCGGCAATGAAATAATTAATACAAACTTGAGTGCACTAGGAATAATAATTTAAACCACAACCATATGAACCTACACAGAATATTAACAGAAGCAGAAGAGGCGGACTTCAGAAAATGGGCCCGAGAGAATCACAAAATAGGTACCGCGATAAACGAAACCTGGCACCCAGTGGTGATTCACGAAATAGGAATGATGACGTTAGAAGAGTATAAAAAAACAAAATAAAAAAGTTTTAAACTTCTGTAACTAATTCAAATGTAATGCGTTTAAATTAAAAAAACGACATGGCATGAATTTTACAGGAGCAATTATCACATTATCTATTATAGCTGGAGTTCTGGTTATAATAAAGCTGGCCAAAGAGGCCCGGCTCAAGAAACAAAAAACAAATGAGGACCCTTACAAAGGGTTCCATCTAGGTGAGATGACTCATCATGATTTACCCAGGTTTGCAGAAAGAACCGGGACGCAAAGATGGGCCGGCCGAACCGGTGATTTAAAAAACAAAGATAAAGGAGGGACTAAAAATGAAAAAGGTAAAAGCAAAAACAAAGATTGAGAATCTAAAAGAAGATATCAAGAACTCAGAAAAATATTTCTCGCGTAACAGTGATGACATTAAAGATGCATATAACATTTTAGATGAAAACGTCGCCGGCGTACATGGCAATGTGGAAACAATATTTTTATGTATCCCAGGTGACATCCAAGATGTACATGATATTATCTTAAACTAAAATTTCAAACAATAAATTAAAAGCTTCAGTGAACACTGGAGCTTTTTTTGTTTAAACACTTCTCAGTCAAAACCATTCGAGTCGTCGCTCCAATGATTACACCAAAAGTTGTCAATCGTTCAAGCTCTGGACAATCCATGAAAAATCCTTCCCACATATAAAACAATCTACGCTCCATAAATGCAGAATAAACTTTCATCTCTACAAACATTCTGTGTGTATCCCCCAGACGCGTAAAACCCATTCTTCTTCCTATGTAACGCGTAGCTGGTTCAGCTATCTCACAAACACATTTGTATAATTTATGACCAACAGGGAGATGTCCTGATTTAAAAAGCAAACGAGGAACATTAACAATTTCTATTTCTTCTTTTGATACAAGAACTATTTGTCCATTTTCTATATCTTCTCCCTCTATAAAACTGTTTATATCCACTTTCTCCCTATTAGGTATGTTTCTCCCTGCAAATATACAAATGATTATTTAAATCGAAACTGTGTGGATTATTTATTTCGCGATTCGCGAATTGAGAATGGATTTTACCGGGTGGTATAAAAGAAAAAAACCCACCGGCAAAGATGGGTAATGGACACGGTAAGGAGCAAACAAACACGGGAAACCCATTCTTTTTTAGCCGGTGAGCTTTTTGTTGGTGCGCTGAGCACCTTACATCTATTTAAACTCTTTTTCTTTTATTTTGTTACACATTTAATGTAAAAATTTATGTAACAGCATCTAAGTACTTGATAATGAGTTTAATTAATCTATACAAGCATTCATTAAAACTGGATTATTAATTGCCAATTTATGTAATTTTGCCTTAGCTCTAAACAAAGCTATTTTAATTTCACTTAAAACCATTCCTTCTTCCTTAGCTATCTCATCATAAGATAACCCATCAAAGTAACGCTTTTTTACAATTGATGCTGTCTTCTCACCAAGTGTGGATAACATGTATGATACAGCTGATTTACGCTCAGCCTCAATCATCTCTTCTTCTCCGGATAACGCGGACTTATCAGCCGGCTGGAAAGAAATAGTTTCACCATGCTCTCCAGAAATTTCATTATCATACGACAAAGTCTCAAGCTTGCTTTTACGGATATAATCCAACATGTGGTTTTTGGCCACGCGGGTTATCCAGCTGTTGAATGTATAATCCTTAGAATACTTGTGGATGTTCTCCGACACCTTGATGAACAAATCCTGCGTAAGGTCATCTACTACATCCTGGTTGTATTTTAAACTGGTCATGTATTTTTGGCGGATGACAGAATAATAACGTTTGTAAATACCAGTGAATGCATTCTTATTTCCGGCAAGCATAGACTCAACGGATTTTACATCCTCTAGGTCTTTACCGGTAAATTCCTTCCCAGTCACAGATTTAATTACACGAACTTCTTCCTTAGCAACAGGTGCCTGCACTTTGGCCTGAACTTCTTCCTTCGCAACGGCCGGAACTTTAACTGGAGCTGTTTCAACTCGAGCAACTGTTTTTTCTTTTTGAATATCTCTTTCGTGTTTACTTAACACAGCTTGAGCAAGAGCTTCTACTCCAGACTTAACTGGGATGTAAGCTTTATAAGAGTTAATATCTGAAGTATCAATATTTCCTATAGAATCAACTGGTACTTTTTTATTCGCTCCAGTACTTGGATAAGACCAGTTTAATCCATCTCTGGTTTTGTTAGCTGCCTTAAGAGAGAATATTCTCAAGTTAATACCAGTGCTTGAAATGCTGGTCATCACCAAATATAATGGTGCAGACTTAAGTTTTGCTACGATTGATTTTACTGTTTTCATAATTCCCGTTTTAGTTGTTTATAATTGTTTGTTTGCTCACTCTTTATTTAAATATCTAGACTACTATTCCAGTCATCTTCTTCTTCTTTAACACTGTCATCAAGTTTTTCTTTAATAACAATTTTTGATTTGGCTCTACGCTTTCCGGAAGTAACTTTTTTATCTCCAGAATCTACGTGTGCACCCCACTCGCCGTTAAGCCCCGCGTTCTGTTTATTTCCTGGTCTTATCTTGCCCATCGCTATGCTGCTTTATCATCGTTACGAATAATTTTCATCGATACCAGTGATTTGTAATCTTCCTTGATATTATACCCGGTTAAAGTCCCATCTTCAAATACAACATTGCCGTCGTCATCTCCAAGGATACAATAAATAAACCCGTTCTCGTCAAATCCTGCCACATATTCTTTACCAGAAGAATCCTTTACAAAATCTCCATCAAAGGTACCGGCAGCATCTACGATTTTACCCTCCTTAGAAAGTAAACGAACCATAGGTGTTATAATTTTTTCTTTGCTCATTTGCCCGATTTGAATGTTATACGTGAAATTATGAAAATAGTTGACAATATCCACTTTCAACCTGTGTTAATTTTTTTAACTATCTGAGTATCAAATAGAATAATTTTATTCAGGTTCCTTCAGGTAAGCGAAGTGAGTTACAAAATCTGCAGATTGTCCTGCACATCCTTCTACATTCCACCTGTTTAATTGACCATGAATGTAACGACCGAATCTTTCAACGTTATCATTACAAAAAATTAATACACGGTCACTGGTTCCACGAACACTAGTGGCTTCGAATCCTTTTTTTGTAGACTCCGGAAGGAATTCACCAACCGGTAACCAGTTGATAGGAATGTAAAGAGTTTTCTTTGTAGCATATTTTGTGTAACATCCTGCTGAGCAAAACCCGCCGGCATACACTGCAGATTCTTCTCCATATACGCGGGCCACTGTTTTAATATCGTGTGGCTCTTTACATTGTTTACAAATTCTATCTTTTGACATAATATTATTTTTAAATGAATTAATCTTCTTCTTCAACTTCTTGACCGGCTTTATATTTTATTTGGGTCATTAAACATTCTTCAGGATAAACATCAACGCGTTGTTCTTTATAACACGGTTGGAAAATCGCGCCACCTTTATACGCGTATAAATATCTAACCTCAACAACTGCACCTACTTCAGGAATATCTTTATTCGGAGGAATAGTACATTTGCCCATAGGAACTCTTTCACCTTTTTCATTAATCAACTCCAGACCTACAGAACGTTTTCCTTCTGTCAAATTCTTCACAATGAAACTAGCTTCTTTCTGAAACTTATTCTTCAATTGGTCGCCTCCAGAGTTTGGACGACCGGCAACATAAGAACTAATTTTTAACTTAAAAACAATACCTTCTGCATTCGCAGCTTTCAGGTCATCATACATCTTTTGTTTTTCTTCGCGAGTGAAGGCGGTTTTTACAATTTCAACCCCATTATATCCTCTATTAAATTGTATCTTGTTTAATATTTGTAATCTTAAATCACAAGGAAGCTTTGTCAAATCCTTCCCATTAGAAGATAAAATATCAAATACAAAAAGTTTCTCACCAATAATCTCACCATCAACAGTACAACAATCTATTCTGGTTCTTTTTTTACCATCTACTGAATAAGCCTCCCAAAAAGAATTAATAATCAATTCAGGTAATTGTACCATAATACCTTTTTTATTTAATCCTACCACGCGCACCTGTATTTCATCATCTGACAAACCATTACCTTTACCAGAAACTGCCATCCTGCGCTGCCCATCTTTTTTCTCTTGAGCTACATACCTGTCGTCGTTGATATATTTTTGAACCTCGTCATCCTCAATAGTATTTAAAAGCTGAGGGAAAATTCCATAAGTTTTCGTTTCAACAGGAGTCGTCCAATCAAATTGTGATTTTACTGTTCCTTCTTGAGTATACCCCTTTTTTAATCTTTCTTTTATCATCGATTGATAAATCTTCTCAGCCTCAACTTCGGATACCGGCGTCGGTGTTTTTGTTCCCGGCTTTAAAGTTTGACCTATCGCACCATATTGAAAGTTAATAATAAACCCAGAACCTTGTTCTACCATCTGGATATGATATTCTTTGTTGGATGAACCTTCTTGACATTTAAATGAGATGCTTTTCATATGTTGTTTGTTTATAATGTACTATACGAATTAAATTAACCAAGCGTTACATCTTATTTCATCGGCAGGATTTTACCAGAATTTGAATTACATAATACAAGGGCCATCTTCAGACCGCGGATTATACCATCCTTTACAGCAATG
>Ga0315285_10007687_pt1 | contig 11079 bp, 7 predicted proteins | sample YL17G09_36_MG_FD_203698 | JGI IMG/M metagenome (GOLD analysis project Ga0315285, IMG submission 203698) | Sediment microbial communities from Yellowstone Lake, YNP, Wyoming, USA - YL17G09_36 | ecosystem: Environmental > Aquatic > Freshwater > Lake > Sediment | place: USA: Wyoming | collected... | reverse complement strand
TGGTCGCCGACCTTCAGGCCGCTGGAGCGCGATAGGCTCCGGTCGATCAGGATCTCGCCCTCGCGCGCGAGAGCGCGGCCCGAGCGGACGGCCGGCTCAGCGATGCTCCCCGGCTCAAAGCCGAAGAGAGCCACGTCCTCGGTCAGCGAATCCTCCTGGGCCGTCGCCGCCATGTAGCCGACGCCTCCCGTTGCGCCCCCTACCTCGGCTATGGCGTCACGCTGGCTGGCCGTGAGCTCGCTCCTCAGGAAGCTGTCGTTGGAATCGGCGCTGAACACCACCAGGTCGGCATCGAAGGAGTTCGCCGCACCGGACATGGCCGAGAGCAGGCCGCTGCCCAGGGCGCTGATCATCACCAACAGGTAGACCACCAGCCCCACAATCAGGCTTATGAGTCCGAACTGGAGCTTCTTACGCCGTATCTCTTGCAGCGCCAGCATCTGTCCGTGACTCTCCTCGGCGCGCCCGCTCCGGCGCGGGCGTGCCTCAATTGTAGGCTTTCTCCCCAGCGGCAGTCACGCATTCTTTCCACAACAGCCTCGGTTCTTTCTTTCGTCTGTCTGGGTATGGCGAGGGAAGGCCGGGAGGTCGCCAGCGTGAGTAGCCTCAGGCGAGGCGCGGCGGCGACTCGATCGAGCCAAGCTGGCGAGCATAAGCAGACGCGGGAGGGGGGTTCCCCCCTCCCGCGTCTGTGTGCCTACGCGGCAGGCTTCCCGTCGGCTACTGGATCAGCAGCGACTTCGTGCTAGCCTGGCAGTCGTTGGCGAAGTTGAGGTCGTCTCCGCCATCGGGAACCGGCCCATGTCCACATCGATTGTCCTAGATCCCCCTTCCCCACATGGCAGCGGAGTTCTCGACAGACCTCTAGGGCTGCCGCTGAGGCATATGGCGGGGAATCCTATTTCAGCCCGGAGCGTCTTGTTAGATGGGTAACAAGGAGGGCATCCCGCTCTTGGAAGCGCATGCTAGAGGGCCCATCCCACTGCAATCGGGTGGGCGCTCCGCTTTGCGGCGACCATCTTTTAGGGAGCACCATGAACGCCCTAGCGGAGCCTTCGACGAGCGGTGTGATGGGGGATGACCAGCGCTAGGTCGAGTCTTTTTCGGGCCTAGTGCGTCTTGTATAATGGCGGGTGAAGGATGGAGAACCCTTCCAGCAGAAGGATTGGGCCCAGACGCGCCAGAAGGGCCGTAGGGGCGCGTGGGAGATGAGACAAGCATGATTGGCCTACCGACCGCAAGGCTCGCAATTGTGCTGAGCGGCGCCCTTGTATTCGCTCTGGCGTTGGCCGCCTGCGGCGGTGACGGGGGGGAGGAGCAGCCCCCGCCCCTCGAGTCGCCCACGGCGGTGCCCGCGAGTCCTAGTCCGCCATCCTCCATTTCGCCGTCCCCCCAGGTTCGGCGTGCGTGCGATGTTCCTCCAGTGCCCATTGCCGTGGGCTCCAAGCCGTGGGCCCTGGCAGTGAACCCGGAGACCAATCGCATCTACGTGGCCAACGAGGGCGATGGAACCGTGTCGGTGATCGATGGCGGGACCGCCGCCGTGGTCGCTACCATTCCGGTGGGTTACATGCCATGGGCCCTAGCGGTAAACCCGGAGACCAACCGCATCTACGTGGCCAACGGCGGCGGCAACAGCGTCTCGGTCATCGACGGCATCAGCGACACGGTGGTGACCACCTTTGCTGTGGGCGACCGGCCAAAGGGAGTCACGGTCAGCCCTGGGACGAATCGGATCTACGTGGCGAACGCGGGGAGCGACGACATCACGGTGATTGACGGCGCCAATAACGAGGTGCTTGCCGCCGCTCCAGTGGGCCAGGAGCCGTCGGCCATCGCAGTGAATCCAAAGAGCGAGCGCGTCTATGTAGCGAACGTTCAGAGCTTCTCCGTCTCGGTCGTCGATGGTGCCGCTGGCACGGCGATAGCGACGCTGCCTGTGGGCGACGCGCCACAGGCGGTGGCGGTGAACCCTGACAGCGATTTCGTCTACGTGGCCAATGGTGAAAGCGCCAGCGTCTCGGTGATTGATGGGGCCAGTGACACAGTAGTTGACACCGTCCCCGTAGGCGCCGGCCCGCTGTCTGTGGCCGTCGATCCCAACGCCGACCGCGTCTATGTCGTCAATGCCGCTGAAAGTACACTCTCCGTGGTCGAGGGCGCCACGGCTAGGGTCGTGGCTACCATACCCGTGGATGGAATGCCATGGGCTGTGGCGGTAAACCCAGAGACCAACTGCATCTACGTGGCCCAGCGGCAGAACAATACAGTCTTGGTGATCGACGGGGGACGCATCCGGCAAGCGAGCCCTGCCGCTACCATCAGGGTCGACGTCGACATTGACGACAACGATGATGGCACAGCCGACAACACGGCGACATCGCTGGGCACCATCGACCCCTGCATAAGCGTGCGCAAGGGCGCCACCTTTGATGTCGACATCGTCATGACAGACGCGGCCGACCTCAAAGTGTGGAATGTGACGTTTCGCTATGAACCCTCAGTAGTGAACGTCACCGACAGGGATGTCCAGATGCTCCTGGCCGCCAACGCCGCAAGCCAAGTGAAGGACCACTCATATGGTGACCCCGGCCTTGGCGGGGCCTACGATCTTCTGGCCTCAGACGTCTCTGATGAGGCTGGCGCCCACGAGAGCGGGTCCGGGGTCCTAGCTAGGCTAACCTTGAGGGCGGTGGCTTCCGGCACCAGCAGGGTCACGGTGGAGGATCCGCTCCTGTTTCCGTTCCAACCCGTCGAGTCCACGGCCAGCGCAGTCATTGCCGTAGACGAAGCGTGCCCCGACTAGCTGTCGCCCCACGGGGCGAGCAGCAGGGGGGTGAGAGCCCCGGCGATTGTGCGTCGCTCACATGCTCTTGGGATTGTTGACGCTCCGGCACTATCGCCGCAAGGTTCCTCTCTGAGGCTCTTCGGGGCGGGGTCGAACCCTTTCGCCGCTGACTTGACCGGCTCGAGCAAGCGGCGCTCGGCCACTCGGCTAGTGGTTTGCGTCACAACGACCTCGCGTGGTTCGGCGCGACCGAGCACCTAGCCTGGCGCTCTGCCTGACGCGCCTTTGCTCTCGCTTACTTGCACTGCGTGAGGCCCACCACGCTGAGCACGAGGATATCCAGAACGTCGACCTTGCCGTCGGCCTCGATGAGCGTGGCGTCACCCTGGCCCACGTTTATGAAGTGGATAGTGAATGCAGGTGTCGGCGTCAGGCTGGGTACGGGAGTTACCGTCGGAACAGCCGCGCCTCCCAGGGCGATGACCTCCTGCCTGTTGTCCAGCGTCAGCAGGGTGCTGATCTCGGCGTGCCCCACGAAGTAGCCCAGCCATTGCTGCGTGTCGGGGTCGATGTAGTGGGCGACATCGACGGCGTTCTCTCCGCACGCGGCCAGCGCCTGGCCAGTGTCTGTGCCGTCCGCGCCGTCCCAGACCGATATCGCCCATTTTCCCGGCTGAGGGCAGTTGTGGATCGTCGCATCTTCTGCCTGGGACGCACCTGGCCCTAGCACTCAGGCCAGCGCCAGCAGGCCCAGGGCGAATACGCCTCCAAGGAGAGAAAGCGTGAACACGGCTGTATGCTGACGCATGCTTCACCTCCGTTCAGACTCTGAGAGGAGAAACCTTGCGGCGCAAACATAGATGCTGCAAGTGCGCGTGTCAAGACCGAGAGGGCTACTCGCAGCCGCGAGGGTTGGCAAGAGGAAGGAGCTATCGCCAGCCCTGAGCGATGGCGAACCAAACGATGGCGTTGGCCAGCAGCAGGACGAGCAGGGTTTCTATGAGGAGCAAGCCCTTCATGCTGACCTACACCTACCTCAGTCACCGCCTCCTGGTGTGCCACCCGTCTGCTCGCCGATGAGCTACGTCTGCTGGCAAGCCTGGCCCTGCGCTCAACGTAGGCGCGGCCTTGGCGGCGCGGTCACCCTTTGCCAGCCAGCACCTCGAGTTCGGCCCCGTACAGCGGATCCGGCCCCACGTCGGCAGCGGTCTGGGCAACGGCGTCTGCCACAGGCAGCCCCTCGATCAGAAGCTTCTCCAGCAGGCGCAGGGTGGTGGCATCGCTGTGGCTGGCAGATACTGAGCGGCTCCAGCCCACGAAGGCGCTGGCCCCCTTGTCCAGGAAGGCCTGGCCGGTCCCCGGAGACCGTAGGCCGTTGCAGCCCATCAGCACGATCAGCGTCTTGTCGAAGCTGCCCCGCATGCTGTGGGTGATGAAGTCGGGCCCTATTCCGAACAAGGGCGGAGCGCCTTCATAGTACGTGGCCCTGCCGAGACGCCCGATCGGCTCGTCGGCATACTTGTCGTGGCTGTAGGGCTCGCCGGTGAACAAGGCCACGTACTCCCTCGTCGTTTTCTCTCCCGTGGTCAGGTCAGCTTCTTCCGCCATGCCGGAGTGAACCCGCAGGATCATGAGGTCGTAATCCTCAGTGGGCAGGTTGCGATAGAGGTCCACCGTCACCTGCTCGCCCGGGAAGTAGTCTACGGCGTATCCGGCCTGCTCCAGGGTGTCGGTGGCCGTTTCGGCGAAGCTTGGGTTTGCGAATGTGAGGCTGAGTTGGTCGACGATGACGGCCGTCCTGGGCCCAGAGCCCCCGCCTACCAGGCCACTGAGCAACAGCCCAGCGGCGAGGCACGCAGACAGTAGGGCTACGCCGACGAAGACGACCGCTGCCCTGCGCAGGCGACGACGGGGCCTCTCTCCACGTGGCGCAGCCTTCTGGGGACGCTTCTTCTGCCTACGGCGGCCCATACCGCAGCCAGGATAGCATATGAGCTCCTACCGCAGCCAGCGCCTCTTGGAGTAGAGTGCGCCTCCCGCGATGGCGACCGCTGCCGCAGCGCCAGCAAGGGCGGCGTAGAACGGAAACGATGAGTTGGAGTCGCCAGCGACCCTAGCGGCGGAATCCGAGCCGTGCACCTGCATTTCGACCATGCCGCCAACTGCCTCCTCTTCGCAGGTCACCGACCCGTCGTACCGAGTGATGGCAATGGGCTGGTTCGAACTATCTCTCATTGTGGTGCCCGGCTCGAGCACAAGGGCAGTGGTGCCGTCGTCAACGCAGTGCATCTTCACCTGGTCGGTCCCGCTGAACGCACCCGGCGGGCATCCGAGCCGCGCACAGTCGCCTACGACTTTGCCCGCAACGTTGTCAATTGAAGACGCGCAGAAATACCCAGTAGGAAAAGACTCCTGAAACGTGACGGAGTCGACTTGAACCTTGGTTGGGTTATACGACAATTCATAGTGGTAGGCGCAGAAAGTTAGCTCGTCTGTGAACACATCCATGCCTACGGTGAACGGCGGGCCTCCTACAGGCTGCGAGCCACCCCCTACGACCCGTATGTAGTCCTCAGCGGCAAGAACCCCCAGAACTGCACCCCCCAACGTCGTTGATACCGCCACCGCCAGCAAAACTAGAAGGAGCTTCTTCATCGTCGCACCCCCTTAGTGCATGACAAACGAGGCTGGGGTGGTGGCATGCTCAAGCAGAGGCGGCATGTGGGGGTCGCGCCCTTGACCGGCCATCCACCTAGCTGCTGAGAAGACACCGCACCTGTCCTCTCTCCTGGTTCCGCGCCTCCCGGCCGGAAGAGACGCAGCTCCGTCTTCGGGCTACGCGCCTGATATCATCAGGCACCGCCCTGCGAGAATGACTACGGCTGTAGTATACACATTATTCGGGGATTGTCAACCCCCCATGCTTATTTTGTTTCAGCTATTTCTGGTGTCGTCGGCAGTCGTCGGCGGCCGGGGCAGGGGGCAGACTCGACCTGGATGAAGTCACCCACGCCCAGAACCAGCGCGACCACGGCGAGGGAAAAACCGAGGAAACCACTTTCCTCGGGGCGCACCTCCCCCCAGATCGCGTTAGCCTCAAACACGTCTACCGCAACCACCGCCTCCTGGCCAACCAGGCGCTTGCGGTGAGGGCGAGCAGCGCGGCCACTAGCCCGCCAGCCAGGACGGCATAGTCAACGCCCGACGAGACGCCTGCGTCCGGCAGGTCTGCTACGCCGCCGACGGGCCCAAGCGGCTGCCAGTCGGGCTCCCAATCGTTCGAGATGTTGTTGCTGAGGTTGGCCTGGCCGCTGCCGTTGGCGTTCATGGTGTAGACCTGGAATTCGCCGGTGAGGTTGTGAGCGAACGCGATCTTCGACCCGTCGGGCGACCAGGCGGGGTGGGCGTCCTCACGCGTATTGTTGGTCAGGCGCGTCTGGCCGCTGCCATCCGCGTTCATCTTGTAGATCTCGACGTTGCCGTCTCGGGAGCTCCTGAACGCTATCTTCGATCCGTCAGGCGACCAGTCGGGCTCCTGGTCGCCGGCGGCGTTGTTAGTGAGGTTGGTCTGGCCGGTGCCGTTCGCGTTCATCACGTAGATCTCGAGGTTCCTCTGGAAGACTATCTTGGATCCGTCGGGCGACCAGGCGGGGGTTCGATCCATGGCGGCGGCGTTGTTGGTGAGGTTGGTCTGGCCGCTGCCGTTCGCGTTCATCACGTAGATCTCGAGGTTCCTCTGGAAGACTATCTTGGATCCGTCGGGCGACCAGGCGGGGGTTCGATCCATGGCGGCGGCGTTGTTGGTGAGGTTGGTCTGGCCGCTGCCGTTCGCGTTCATCACGTAGATCTCGTAGTTGCCATCCCGCCAGGTGGAGAAAACGATCTTGCCGTTGGCCCCGGGGAAGGCGGCACCTACGTGGTCGGCCGAGAACAGCAAGACCAAAGCCGCTGCCATGACCAGCAGCACCGCGAGCGACGCCATAATGATTCTCGACATCGTTGCAACCTCCAGAAAACAAATGGCGGCCGCCGGGCGGCCGCCTCAGCGACCGCTTGTGCCAGCAAGGCCACCAGCGACGGCAGCGAGGATAAGCGGAAGCCTGGGCGTATCACCACGCATGGGAATCGCCCTTTCTCCAGGCCAGCGACTTCATCATGCCAGAACGTCTCGAAGGCGTCAAGGCGAAGCGCCCCTACCTGCTCCACCGCCTCCTGGCGTACCAGGCGCCTGCGGTGAGGGCGAACACCGCGTGTCTGGCCTGGCCCTCGGGGAAGCCAAGGCAACTCCCGACTAGGGATTCGTGCACTGCTTGGGCATGGCGACCCTAGCCGGGAACAGCAGGATATCCGACGAGTTGATCCAGTTGTCGCCGTTCAGGTCGTAGCGGCACTTGTAGGTGGGCTCGACGCCCAACTGGGCTGGCATGTTGACGTTGGCCGGGAACATCAGGATGTCGGAGGAGTTGCACCAGCAGTCGACGTTGATGTCGTAGCCCCAGGCGTCGTCCGTGTGGGTAGTGTTGCAGTCGTCGCCGCACTTGTCGAACGGGTCAGTGCCAGACCAGTCTTCCTCCCAGTTCAGGGCCACGTCGTTGTCACTGTCGGCGGTGTCCCGGGGCTTATCGTCGGCGGGGTTGAGGGGGTCGGTACCATCCCGCAACTCCTGGCCGTCGGGGGTGCCGCCGTTGTCGTCGTCGCAGTCGCAGGCGTCGCCCGCTCCGTCGCTGTCGTGGTTCTCCTGGAGGGCGTTGGCAACCAGGGGGCAATTGTCGATGGGGTCGGGATAGCCGTTACCGATGCCGTCGCCGTCCGTGTCGTAGAGCGAGAACTCCGAGGTATTGCCGCTGGCATCTGTGATCGTAGCCGTGATGTTCGGCCCGGTTACCGCACCAGCGTATGTCCAGGTGCCCGTGGCATCGTTGTTGGTGGTGGTCGAGCCATGGAACACGCGCCCCTCGTCTTCAGTGTCGGAGAAGACCTCCACCGTGCAGGGGTAGCACTTGGGGCTGGTGTGACCGGAAGCGGACCACACGCTGTCGATGATGGGCGGCGCCAGTTCTATGTTGCCACCGTTGATGGTCTCGATGCCCTTGCTGCCGTTGGAGTGGATGGAGTTGCCGCGGGCGCTGTTGCGAATGCTGTCGCTGTCTGTGATGTAGACGCCCTCGTTCTCGCTGAAGGCGATGACATTGCCTTCGCCGGCGGCACTACCGCCTATGATGCTGTCCTGCCCGCGGCGGCTGATGACCACGCCCCAGCCGTTGCCGACCTGAGCGATCCCGGCAACGTCGGTCCCGACAAGATTCCCCTTGACCTGGGTGCCGGTCGTGGCGTAGAGCCCAGCGGTGCCGCTGATCCAGATGCCTGCCCACTCATTACCCGACAGGAGGTTGCCCTGTCCGGGAGACGCCCCGCCGATGGTGTTGTTGTCTGAGAGATATGCGACGTGAATCCCATGCTCGTTGGGCAGGGCGCTGGTGCCAGCGGCGTTGGTGCCGACGAAGTTGCCCTGGATGACATTGTTGTCACTCTGTTCGAGGTAAACACCAGCGCCGCCGTTCGCAGAGATGACGTTTCCCTCACCACTGCCGGCTCCGCCGATGATGTTGCCCCCGCCCGGCAAGGCATAGATTCCGTCGCCGCCGTTGCCCAGGGGAGCCGCGCCGCCGGCGTCCGTCCCAATGAAGTTGCCCCGGATGTAGTTGCCGCCAGAATAGCAGTCAATGCCGCGGCCACTGTTGCCCGAGATGACGTTCCGCTCGCCCTCGCCTGGGCCGCCCACGACGTTGCCGCCTTGGAGGGTAAGCAGGCCCGTACCATTGGGGACAGCGGCGGTTCCGCTCGCGTCCGTGCCAATGTAGTTGCCGATGATCAGGTTGTTTGTCGAGTTGAGTGACACACCTGAGCCGGTGTTGCCGGAGATGACGTTGCGCTCGCCCGGCTGGGAGCCGCCGATTGTGGCCGAAGACACCAATACGTCCAGGCCCTTCGCATTAGGCAGCGCGGCCACGCCCGCGGCGTCGATTCCGATGAAGTTGCCCACGATGCTGGCCCCCGACGCGGCGTACAGACGGACTCCGTTCTCGGTATTGCCGGAGATAATGTTCCTTTCTCCCTGGCCGCCTCCGCCAACAAGCAGGTCGGCAGTCTGGAACCCGGAGATGCCCGTCCCGTTGGGCACAGAGAACATCCCCGTGCTGTCTGTACCGATGAGGTTGCCCTGGACGGTGTGACGCCCGCCTAACCAGAATACGATGCCCGGCTCCGTATTGCCGGAGATGATGTTTCCCTCTCCCTCGCCGGGCCCGCCGATAAAATTGTCGTAGGAGTAGTAAGCGAAGGGACCCGTCACGTTGATACCTATCCTGTTGCCATGGGCAGCTGAGCCGCTGGCGTCGGTGCCAATGAGATTGCCCAGTACATAGTTGTAGCGGCCGTGAGAGATCTCTAGCCCCTCGTCGTTACCAGAAAGAACATTACCTTCTCCGTCGCCGGACCCACCGATGACGTTGTACCAAGCATCGGCAATCCTTATCCCGTTATCGCAGTCTTGGATCCGCAGGCCCTTGATGACGTTACCGTCAGACTCAACGACCAGACAGTGGAAGGTCTTGTCCCCCCCGCTGACGATGACCCCGCCAGCGGAGCCGTCGATGGTATCGTTGGCCGTGCTCATGGCTGGCAGCGTCGAAGTCAGGGCGATCGTTTGCGGGGAATCGGACGGGAACACAGTCGGATCGAACACGATGGTGTCAGCGGCGCCGGGACCCGGCGTCCCGCTGACGTTGTCGGCCTCGCCGGGGTCCAGATCCCCGAGAGCCAAGCCGCCCGTGGCCAGAAGGATCGCCTCGCGCAGGGTAATGACGCCGTCGGCGACGTTGCTGTCGCCAGTGCTGTCGACGGTGATGGTGGCGCCAGGGCTGGCCTGAGCATCCGGCCAGTCAAAGGCGAGGAAGACGACAACTGCCAGTGCGGCGAGGGCAGAGATAGCCAACGCTAATCGCTTCATGGCCGCTACCCCCTGATCGTCTAACAATTACATAACTGCCAACAGTATACTCGGAACGGCAGACTTGTCAAGGCTGCTCACGGCCGTTCTTGGCGAAAGCTACCGGCAAACAGTAGCAGCAAGCGCGGATGTTCACTAAGGGCCCATCCTACTCGCAGCCGCGAGGGTTGGCAAGGGAAGAGGCTGCGGCCACCCCATCGCCGCCACGACCCACACGATGCAGACATAGTGTGCGCTCATCTTGGAAGGCAGGGGGCCTCGAAGGGCTCAGTCAATCAAGAGGGATTATTCTCCCACCCGAGGTTGTGCGCTGCCGACCCCACGTTGCCTGTTGCCTGCAGCGCCACCGCGAACCGCACGACGGCGTTCGCCAGCGGCACGCTCCTCGCTAGCTCTCACACCCAATGCCATCCTTGTCGCTATCGAACCGGTCAGGGTCGGGCGGTAGCACCCTGAACCTCTTATACGGAATGTCACCACAGTCCGGGTCTGGAGGCGGCGGCGGTCAAGTCAAGCTACGGCACCAGCGGCTGCATCGCGGCGGCAACCTGCTGGAGTTCGTCAGCGGTCAGGCCATCCGCGGAGATGACGTGGGTGAAGCCGTCGGGCGAGCGGGCTAGCACCCCTTTAGCGAAGAGGTTGCCCTGGAAGCCATCGTAGGCCGTCTCGCCCAGCTGGTCCTCGGAGGATGTCCGCACCTCCGTGATGACGGACAGCGACGGCCGGCCCTGGACGAACTGGATGCTGGCCTTGGGGCTTTGCCGCCGAAATATGGCGACGACGGTGCCCGGCCCGGGGATGGGCGTACCGGGCTGGGCCGTCTCCTCGAAGTGCACGTCCTGGAGGACGAAACCGCTGGGCAGGAAGGTGGGGCAGTACACCTTGAATGACGCTGACTGTAGTGCCTGGAGGAAACCCAGGGTAGAGGCGGCGGCGCAAGCCGGTGTGTTCTCGCCGGGGGTTACCACGACGGCTGGCGGCGTGGCCGTGGGCGGGGACCCATCGCCGAGAGCGGATAGGGGGCTGGGTCTGAAGCTGGGCGCCGACGTGGGGCTGGCCGACGGCTGGCCCACTTCTTCGATGCAGGCGGCCAGGAGGAGCGAAAGCGAGAGCACGACAAAGATAGGTTTCGGCTTCACCATTGCCATGGTAGCACGCAGGCCCCTCGACGGCAAAGGACTGTACTCGTCGGTAGTGGGTCAGTTTGAAGAGGGGCGGGCATTTGCCCGCCCCTCTTCTGCCGTCCCACGCCTAGTTGGGCGTGGAGCGGCGGTGTGGGGAC
>Ga0315285_10007685_pt1 | contig 11082 bp, 5 predicted proteins | sample YL17G09_36_MG_FD_203698 | JGI IMG/M metagenome (GOLD analysis project Ga0315285, IMG submission 203698) | Sediment microbial communities from Yellowstone Lake, YNP, Wyoming, USA - YL17G09_36 | ecosystem: Environmental > Aquatic > Freshwater > Lake > Sediment | place: USA: Wyoming | collected... | reverse complement strand
GTAGTAGAACTCAAGTAAAAAATAAGCCGCAAAGCAAGTCATATAGAAGAAGGAATAAAAATGATAGAACGTAAAGACTTCGCTAAGATCAAGGAGCGTTTCCAGCAGCCTAATCTGTTGGAATTGCAGACCATTTCTTTCTATGAATTCCTGCAGCAGGACACGCCCAGGACAAAGAGAAAGAACCAAGGACTAGAGGAAGTATTTAACGAGATATTCCCTATCGAAACTCCCGGCAAAGAAAGCAGCCTGGAGTACGTTTATTACAATGTGGATGAGCCTAAATACGACGTTGAAGAGTGCAAAAGAAGAAGTCTCACGTACGCAAGCCCTATACGCGTAAAACTGAGATTGCGCACAAAAAATGGGACTAAAGAGCAGGAAGTCTACATGGGCGATCTGCCTATAATGACCGAAGTCGGCACATTCGTGATAAACGGCGATGAAAGAGTCATTGTAAGCCAGCTCCATCGCTCGCCAGGTATTTCCTTCGAAGAGGAATTGCATCTAAACGGCAAAAAAATCTACTCTGCAAGGCTTATTCCCTACAGGGGCGCATGGATGGAATTCGAGATAGATACAACCGGAATAATTAACGTTTATATAGACAGGAAAAAGAAGGTCTTAGCGACAGGGCTGTTAAGGGCGATAGGTTTTTCGACCGACGATGATATACTGGAAAATTTCTGCGGTGTAGAAAGTGTCAAAGTAGAAGGCATTTCATCTTTAAACGAGCACCTGGGAAGAATACTGGCAAAAGATGCGTTGGATCCAAACACAAAAAATCCGGTCGCGCAGAAAATGCACAAACTGACAAGGGAAGCAGCGGAAAAGATCGTGCATGCCGAACTTTCAAAGATATCTCTCCTTAAAAAAGATCTGCCTGAATTGTTAATAACCCTTGAAAAAGACCACACGAAAAGCCAGGAAGAAGCATTGCTGGATATATTCAGAAGAATACACCCGGGCGATCCGGCAACACTTGAGAACGCAAAAGTTTTATTAGAAAGACTTTTCTTTGACCCGAAAAGATATGACCTGGGAAAGGTGGGAAGGCACATCCTTAACAGGAAATTAAAAATGGATTTACCCCTCTCAAAGAGAGCCCTTGATAAAGATACTATCGTAAAAGCGTTGGAAGGCCTTTTTAAATTAAGGAAGGGCGAAATAGAAATAGACGATATAGACCACCTCGGAAACAGAAGAGTAAGGACAATAAACGAGCTTTTGACAAACCAGTTCAGGGTCGGGTTAGCCAGGATGGAACGCTCTATAAGGGAAAGAATGGTGATATATGACCTTGACAATATAATGCCCCACAATTTAATAAACTCAAAATTGATCTCGAGCGTCCTAAAGGATTTCTTCGGCAGGAGCCAGCTTTCTCAATTTATGGACCAGACAAATCCTTTGTCTGAGTTGACCCACAAGAGACGTCTTTCAGCATTAGGGCCCGGCGGGTTAAGCAGGGAAAGAGCGGGATTTGAAGTAAGAGACGTCCATCATTCGCACTACGGAAGAATCTGCCCCATTGAAACGCCTGAAGGCCCGAACATCGGTTTAATAGCTTCTTTATCTACATACGCAAGAGTAAGTGAATTCGGTTTTATTGAAACGCCATACAGAAAAGTAGAAAACGGGAAAGTATCAAACAGGATAGAATTCTTGACAGCAGACGTTGAGGACCTGCATACGGTAGCGCAGGCTAACTCAAAATTGGAAAGCGACGGTCGTTTCGCCGATAAGCATGTTTCCTGCAGGAAAAGAGGCGATTTCCCATCTTTGTCTCCCGATAAGGTGGACTACATGGATGTTTCGCCCAGACAGTTAGTAAGTATCGCAGCGAGCCTGATCCCATTTTTGGAACACGACGACGCTAACAGAGCCTTGATGGGTTCAAACATGCAGAGGCAGGCAGTCCCACTCCTATTTACAGAGCCGCCTTTGGTTGGTACAGGAATGGAAGAAATCGTCGCTAGAGACTCGGGTTCCGTTGTGGTCGCTAAAAAAGGCGGCACGGTAAGAGCGGTCCAGGGCGACGAAATAATGGTAGACAGCGAAGTATACAAACTAAAGAAATTCAAGAGAAGCAACGCCTCGACTTGCGTCAACCAGAGGCCTATTGTCCAGCTCGGAGAAAAAGTAAAACCGGGGCAGGTCATAGCTGACGGCGCCGCTACTAATAATGGCGAGCTTGCGCTTGGGAGGAATCTTCTCGTAGCGTTCATGCCTTGGAGAGGCTACAACTTTGAAGACGCGATTTTGATAAACGAAAAATTGGTTAAAGAAGACGTATTTACTTCAATCCACGTTGAAAAATTTGAAATCGAAGCACGGGATACAAGGCTTGGAAACGAAGAAATCACAAGAGACATCCCAAATGTCGGAGAAATTGCTTTAAGAAATCTGGACAAAGACGGCATTATAAGGCTCGGCGCCGAAGTCCAGACTGGCGACATATTGGTCGGAAAAGTTACGCCTAAATCGGAAACAGAACTTTCTCCCGAAGAAAAACTTTTGAGAGCGATTTTTGGGGAAAAAGCAGGCGACGTAAGAGACGCTTCCCTGACAGTGCCCCCCGGAGTCGAAGGCGTGATAGTCGACGTGCAGATATTCTCAAGAAAAGGAAAATCAAAGACAAAAGAGGAATTGACCGCGGAATACAAGCAGATAGATGAGATACAGAAATTCTACGGATCGCAGATAGAGGCCCTACAAAAAGATAAATCGCAAAAATTGGAGAAAATGCTTGTCGGCAAAAAAGTAAACGCCGATATTCTCGATAAAGAAACAGGCGAAATAGCGGTGCACGCGAACAAGACAGTGAGCAAGGCAGATATAAAGAAGCTTCAGAAATGCAGTATGGAAAACATAAAATTAGTCGACGATTTAGAAGCTGAAGAAGAAATCAAAAGAGTGATAACGATCCTGGACAGCCAGATAGACGAGTTGACGTACGAGCAGGAAAGAGAAATAGATAAAATAAAAAGAGGCGACGAGCTTCCTCCGGGAGTCTTAAAGAAAGTGGTCGTCAATGTCGCGTCAAAAAGAAAAGTCTCGGTCGGCGACAAGGTAGCGGGGCGCCACGGAAACAAAGGCGTCATAGCGAAAATTCTTCCTGAAGAGGATATGCCTTATTTACCGGACGGGACCCCCATGGAAATAGTATTGAATCCATTAGGAGTCCCATCAAGAATGAACGTAGGCCAGATACTGGAAACACACCTCGGTTGGGCCGCCAAGATACTTGATCTTTATATAGCAAGCCCTGTTTTCGACGGCGCGAAGGAATCCGAGGTAAAAGAAATGATGGCAAAGGCAAATCTGCCTTTAAATGGGAAGACAGTCCTTCACGACGGTTTTACAGGCGAGCCTTTCGGAGAAAAAGTAACAGTCGGCTATATATACATGATGAAGCTTTCACACTTGGTAGACGACAAAATTCACGCGCGCTCGATCGGCCCATATTCATTGGTCACGCAGCAGCCATTGGGAGGAAAAGCGCAGTTCGGTGGCCAGAGATTCGGCGAAATGGAAGTCTGGGCGCTTGAGGCTTACGGGGCCGCCTACACCCTGCAGGAACTTTTGACAGTAAAAAGCGATGATGTGACGGGAAGGACCAAGATATACGAATCTATAGTCAAGGGAGAAAACTCCCTTCAGCCCGGGACCCCAGAGTCATTGAATGTTTTGATCAAGGAATTACAGAGCCTGTGTCTTGATATAAGAGAAGAAAAGAAGAAGTAAAGGATAAACCATGGCGCAAGAGACAAAAAAAGCTGAAATAATCGAGAAAGAAAAAGTTGAGAAGGAAAGACTCGCGCTTTCTGAATTCGACTTGATCAGCATAAAGATAGCGTCACCCGACGTGATAAGGTCATGGTCAAAAGGCGAAGTCAAAAAGCCGGAGACTATTAATTACAGGACATTAAAGCCTGAAAGAGACGGACTTTTCTGCGAAAAGATCTTCGGGCCCGTTCGGGACTGGGAATGCAGCTGCGGCAAATATAAAAGGATAAAGCATAAAGGCATAGTCTGCGACCGTTGCGGCGTCGAAATCACTCTTTCAAGGGTAAGAAGGGACAGGATGGGCCATATAGACCTGGCTTGCCCGGTCTCGCACATCTGGTTCTTCAAGTCTACGCCTTCCAGGATCGGTATCATCTTAGACCTCAACATGAGGGAACTTGAGAAAGTCCTGTATTACGAGGAATATATCGTCATCAAGCCCGGCGAAACACCTTTAAAGAAAAACGAACTTCTCACGGAAGAAAAATATTATGAATATATAGAAAAATACGGCCATAAATTCGTCGCGAAAATGGGCGCGGAAGCTATAAAGGACCTTTTAAAAGAAGTCGACGCGGACGCGATGATAAAAGAAGTGCAAAAAGATATCAAAAACTCTTCTTCAGAGCAGACACTTAAAAAACTCGCCAAAACTTTAAAAATACTTGAATCGTTCAAGAAATCAGGGAACAAGCCTGAGTGGATGATCTTAGACGTCGTCCCTGTCATACCGCCGGACCTGAGGCCGTTAGTCCCATTGGAAGGCGGCAGGTTCGCAACAAGCGATTTAAACGACTTATATAGAAGAATAATAAATAGAAATAACAGATTAAAGAAACTTATGTCCCTAAAGGCTCCTGGGATCATCATACGCAACGAAAAAAGGATGCTCCAGGAAGCAGTCGACGGCTTGTTTGACAACGGCCGCCACGGAAAGCCTGTCTTAGGCGCAGGCAACAGGCCGCTTAAATCATTAAGCGACATGCTCAAAGGAAAACAGGGAAGATTCAGGCAGAATTTGCTTGGAAAAAGAGTTGATTATTCAGGCAGGTCCGTTATAGTCATAGGTCCGGAACTGAAGCTGCATCAGTGCGGCCTCCCCAAGAAAATGGCTCTCGAGTTGTTCGAGCCGTTTATCATCAGGAAATTAAGAGAAAGAGGTTTTGTCCATACGATAAAAAGCGCCAAAAAGATGGTCGAGAAGGCAAGCGCCGAAGTATGGGACATATTGGATGAAGTCATCAAGGAACATCCTGTTTTGTTAAACAGAGCCCCGACGCTTCACAGGTTGGGTATCCAGGCTTTCGAGCCTATGCTAATAGAAGGAAAAGCGATCAGGATACATCCTTTGGTCTGTACCGCGTTTAACGCTGACTTTGACGGCGACCAGATGGCTGTCCATGTCCCGCTGTCAATCGAGGCCCAAATCGAAACAAGAGTTTTAATGTTGTCGGTAAACAATATATTTTCGCCGTCAAACGGAAGCCCTATACTTACCCCTACGCAAGACATTGTTTTGGGCATTTGCTATCTGACGAAAGAAAAAGAAAACCAGAAAGGCCAGGGCAAGCTCTTCGGTTCGATGGATGAAGTCATTTTGGCGCACAGAGACAACGAGGTTCCTTTGCACTCAAAAATAAAATTGAGGCTAAACGGCGAAACCATAGAGACAACAGTCGGAAGAGTGATATTCAACATGGCACTTCCGCAAGGATACAGTTTCGTAAATGAAACTCTTGTTAAATCCAGTATTAGCGATGTCATCATGGGCTGCTACAAAAAGTACGGCCATCAAGCCACCGTAAAACTTTTGGATGACTTAAAGGCTTTAGGTTTTGAATACGCGACGCTTGCCGGGATATCCATTTCCATAGACGATCTTGCTATTCCTCCGGGAAAGAAAAAGACGCTTGAAGAAGCGGAAAAAGAAGTCCAGGTAGTCGAAGACCAATACAAAAAAGGCGTCATTACGGAAGGCGAAAGATACAACAAGATCATCGACGTCTGGACGCACGCGACAGACAGCATCTCTGACCAGATATTCGAGAACCTTGAGCAGTTCAACCCCATATTCATGATGGCGGACTCAGGCGCAAGAGGCTCAATGCAGCAGATCAGGCAGCTTGCCGGCATGAGAGGCCTTATGGCAAAGCCTTCAGGCGAGATCATCGAAAATCCGATAAAAGCGAACTTCCGCGAAGGCTTGACAGTTTTGGAATATTTCATTTCCACGCACGGCGCGAGAAAAGGTCTTGCCGACACGGCTCTTAAAACAGCTGATTCAGGATACCTTACCAGGAGACTGGTCGACGTCGCGCAGGACATGATAGTATCAGAAATAGATTGCGGTACGCTAAACGGCATCTTGATAAGCGCCATTATCGAAGGCGATGAAGTAGTAGTAAGTTTAAAGGAAAGAATCGTAGGAAGAGTCGCTGTAGACAATATCGTAAACGTCATAACTGATAAAGTCATAACCCGCTCCGTCCAGGAAATCACTGAAGAAATGGCCGATGAAATAGGAGAAGCTGGTATTGAGAAGATCAGGATAAGAAGCGTTTTGACCTGCGAATCAAAGCGCGGCATCTGCGCGAAGTGCTACGGGAGAAATCTCGCCTCGGGTAAATTAGCCGACTTGGGCGAGGCGGTGGGTATCATAGCGGCGCAGTCGATCGGCGAGCCTGGTACGCAGCTTACGATGAGAACGTTCCACATCGGCGGTACAGCATCCGCTATCATCCAGCAGTCCCATTTAAAATCAAAGAATAAAGGCGTGGTCAAATACCATAATTTAAAAGTCGTAAAAACAAGGCGTGATGAAATAATTGTTTTAAACAGAAACGGCCAGATCAGCATAAATGACGAGACCGGTAGGGAACTTGAACGCAACACGGTTCCCCAAGGCGCAATTATAGCTTGCGAAGACGGAAAGAAAATCAACCCTGACGCTATCTTTGTCAAATGGGACCCTTACACAACGCCTATTTTGACTGAAGTCGACGGGACCGCCAGATTTGAAGACATAAAAGAAGGCGCCACGATGCGCGAAGAAACAGACGAATCCACGGGGCTGGTTAACAGACTCATCATCGAGCATAAGGGCGATTACCACCCGCAGATCATCATACAGGACGATAATAAAGAAGTAATAGCGATATACCCCATACCGGTCAGGGCGTATATTTTGATCAAAAACGGCCAGAGCCTAAGGGGTGGAGACGCGATAGCGAAATCACCCAGAACATTTACAAGAACAAAAGACATCACCGGCGGCCTTCCGAGAGTAGCGGAGCTTTTTGAAGCCAGGAAACCCAAAGACCCGGCTATAATCAGCGAAATAGAAGGCATCGTCGAATTCGGGCCTTCCAAGAAGGGCCAGAGAAGGATCGTCGTCAGAAGCACTACGGGAATGCAGAAAGAATATCTTATCCCGCATGGAAAACACTTGAACGTCTACAGGAATGACCATGTTTTCGCCGGACAGCCTTTGATAGACGGCCCCATAGTGCCGCAGGATATCCTCAGAGTCTCAGGTGACAGGGCGCTGCAGGAATACCTTGTCAACGAGATACAGGAAGTCTACAGGTTACAGGGCGTAAAGATCAATGATAAGCACATCGAAACCATAGTAAGGCAGATGCTTAAAAAGGTAAAAGTGGTCGAACCCGGCGATACGGAATTCACGATGGGCCAGCAGATCGATAAACTTGTCTTTAAAGAAGAAAACGAAAAAGTCCAGAAGAAAAAAGGAAAGCCCGCAAGCGCCGTTCCTATATTGCTGGGCATCACAAAAGCGTCTTTAAGCACTGAAAGCTTTATTTCAGCTGCAAGCTTCCAGGAAACAACAAGGGTATTGACAGACGCAGCCGTAAGCGGCAAAAAAGATTTTCTTTTAGGCTTAAAAGAAAACGTTATAATGGGCCATTTGATCCCCGCTGGGACAGGGTTTAAAACCAATAAAGAAGTCGATATGGTAAAGGAAATAACCGAAGAGATCAAAAAGTCCAAGGAAGAAATGAAACAGGAAATAAAAGAAGAAGCCAAAGAAGAGATAAAAAAGGCAAAGAAAGAAAAACCCGCCAAAGGCGGGTCCGCCTCCGGCGGAAAAGAAGCGAAAAAAACAAAAAAGAAAGCCAAGAAAAAGAAGTAAGAATTCAGGAGAATATAAATGCCAACTATAAGTCAGCTTATCAGGTTCGGAAGAGGCAGGGCGCGTAAAAAAACAAAGTCACCTGCTTTAAAAGAATGCCCGCAAAAAAGAGGCGTGTGCCTTCAGGTCAAAACAATGACTCCTAAAAAACCAAACTCAGCACTAAGAAAGATCGCCAGGGTAAGGTTATCAAATAACATTGAAGTCACAGGCTACATCCCGGGCGAAGGTCATAATTTACAGGAACACTCAATCGTCCTTGTCAGGGGCGGAAGAGTAAAAGATTTGCCAGGCGTAAGATATCATATCGTAAGAGGGGCCTTGGACACCGCAGGCGTGGCGAACAGGAAAAAATCAAGGTCAAAATACGGGGCCAAAAGGCCTAAATAAATCGGAGAAACGGCATGAGAAGAAGAAAAGCAGTAAAGAAACCATTACAAGCTGACACGAAATATAATTCTAAACTAGTCGGGCAGATGATAAACCTCGTTATGGACAGGGGCAAGAAATCGATAGCCGAAAGAATCGTTTATAACGCGTTAAAGATCGCTTCCGAAAAAGCCGGGGGCAAACAGCCCGTCGAGGTACTGACCAAAGCGGTGGATAATGTAAGGCCTTTATTGGAAGTCAAAGCGCGCAGGATCGGCGGCGCAACGTATCAGGTCCCCATAGAAGTAAAACAGGACAGGAGCGTATCGATCGCGTTAAGGTGGATGAAGGCCTACGCAAAGACCCGCAAGGGGAAACCGATGGAACAAAGGCTTGCGGACGAGATCTTAGAAGCGTACAAAGGAGAAGGTTCGGCAGTAAAGAAAAAAGAAGATACGCATAAAATGGCAGAGGCAAACAAGGCGTTCAGCCATTATAAGTGGTAGAGGGATGAATTTAAAGTGGGAACACAAGGCAACATCAACGAATCGATTTTAGATAAAAAAATGACAAGGGCATACAGTTTAGACAAGACCAGGAACATCGGGATTGTAGCTCATATAGACGCGGGCAAGACTACGACTTCTGAGAGAATACTTTTTTACACGGGAAGAGTCTACAAAATAGGCCAAGTCGACGAAGGCACCGCGACAATGGACTGGATGATCCAGGAGCAGGAAAGAGGTATCACCATCACGTCAGCCTGCACCACGTGTTTCTGGAAAAATAACAGGATAAACATCATCGATACGCCTGGCCACGTCGATTTTACCGTAGAAGTCGAGAGGTCGCTTAAAGTCTTAGACGGGGCGGTAGTCATATTCTGCGCGGTCGGCGGAGTCGAGTCCCAGAGCGAAACAGTTTGGAGGCAGGCAGACAGGTATAAAGTACCAAGAATCGCTTTTATAAATAAAATGGACAGGGTCGGCAGCAATTTTTACGGGACAATAGAACAGATGAGGACAAGATTGGGAGCTGTCCCGATTCCGATACAGATGCCCTTGGGTTCGGAAGAAAGTTTCACCGGCGTCATTGATTTAGTAGAACAAAAAGCTTACGTGTACCAAAGAGGCGAAAGAGACGAGAAAAAACTAGACAATTTCGTGGTAGAGGAAATTCCTGATGATCTAAAGGGATCCGCCGCAAAAGAAAGGACTCATTTAGTAGAAAAACTGTCTGAAGTCGACGATGTTCTGATGGATAAATATATACACAACCAGGAGATCACAACCGAAGACATAAAGCAGGGTTTAAGAAGAGCCACTTTGAAAAACGCCTGCATACCTGTCTTGTGCGGCTCGTCATTCAGGAACGTGGCTGTCCAGCCTTTGCTGGATGCGGTAATAGATTACTTGCCTTCTCCAATAGATGTACCGCCGATCACAGGGAAAAATCCAAACAGCGGGCAGGAAGAAATCAGAAAAGCAAGCGATGACGACTATTTTTGCGCGTTAGCGTTTAAAATAATGGCTGATCCATATGTCGGGAAATTGACATTCTTCAGGGTCTATTCAGGCGTGTTAAAATCAGGGTCATATATTTACAACTCAAACAAGAACTTAAAAGAAAGAGTAGGAAAGCTTGTCAGGATGCACGCTAACAAGCAAGAGATAATACACGAAGTTTATTCAGGAGATATCGCCGCGGCTGTCGGTTTAAGGCAGACAAAAACAGGTGATACGATTTGCGACGAAAACAACTCATTGATTTTGGAATCCATGCATTTCCCCGAGCCTGTAATATCTCTAGCGATAGAGCCGAAAACAAAAGCAGACCAGGACAGGCTGGGGATGTCTTTAGCGAAACTCCAGGAAGAAGATCCTTCATTCAGGGTCACTTTTAATTCCGAGACAAACCAGACGATAATTTCCGGCATGGGCGAATTGCACCTCGAGATCGCCGTTGACAGGATGCTTCGCGAATATAAAGTGGACGCGGTAGTGGGCAAACCGCAGGTCGCGTATAAAGAAACTATCAAAGCAAAAGTCGAGTCTGTCGGAAAATTTGTACAGCAGACAGGCGGCAGGGGCCAATACGGCCACGTCGAAGTTGTGGTGGAACCGGGCGCGAGAAATTCAGGAATTGTTTTTGTAAATAAAATAAAAGGCGGGCATATTCCTCTTGAATATATCCCGGCGGTAAAAGAGGGCGTTGAATCAGCGTCGAAAAGCGGGGTGATAGCCGGGTATCCGATGACTGATATAAAAGTAACTCTTGTCGACGGTTCGACGCACGTTGTCGACTCTTCAGAATTTGCTTTTAAAATGGCCGGTTCTATAGCGTTTACAGACGGTACAAAAAGAGGAACGCCGGTTTTATTGGAACCTATCATGGACATAGAAGTAGTAGTGCCCGAAGAATTCATGGGCGATGTAATAGGCGATCTTAATTCAAAAAGGACAAAAATCGAATCGCTCAAGCAAAGAGCGAACTTAAAAGTCATCAGGGGCTTTGTACCGCTTGCGGAGATGTTTGGATACGCGACATCAATAAGAAGCTTGACACAAGGAAGAGGAACGTATACAATGGAACCTTCTTTTTACGAAGAAGTGCCTAAAAATATAGCGGAAAAGATAATCGGCGAAGTAAAAGTTTAACTGGAAAAATCATTAAAGGAGGAGTCCCATGGCAAAGGAAAAATTCGAACGTACCAAACCACACGTCAACATTGGTACAATCGGACACGTTGATCATGGTAAAACCACACTTGTTTC
>Ga0315285_10007684_pt1 | contig 11082 bp, 9 predicted proteins | sample YL17G09_36_MG_FD_203698 | JGI IMG/M metagenome (GOLD analysis project Ga0315285, IMG submission 203698) | Sediment microbial communities from Yellowstone Lake, YNP, Wyoming, USA - YL17G09_36 | ecosystem: Environmental > Aquatic > Freshwater > Lake > Sediment | place: USA: Wyoming | collected... | reverse complement strand
AATAAGGATATCATCGGTAAGATTAAAGATAACCAATTAGAAAAGGGCGATGTTTTAACTGTAGCAAAAATTGCTGGAGTGAGTGCGGCAAAAAAAAACTGGGAACTGATTCCACTCTGTCACCAGGTAAGGCTTACAGATGTAGACATAGATTTCAGAATACTGGAAAAGGGAAATAAAATAGAGGCGGTAGCAAAAGTGAAAGGTTTTGATGTTACCGGAGTAGAAATGGAAGCTCTTATGGCAGTAAGCATCAGTCTGCTGGCTATATATGATATGTGTAAGGCAGTTTCAAAAGAAATGAGAATAGAAGGCATAGAACTTCTAGAAAAGACCGGAGGAAAAGGCTATTATCTTAAAAATTACCAGAATAGGAGGATTTGATATTTTGGAAAATAAAGGAAAAATAGTTTCAATAAATATAAGTGAAAAAAAGGGCGGCAAAAAGAAGCCTGTAAATGAAGTTTCTATAAATGAATATGGTATAGAAGGAGACGGGCACAGCGGAAACTGGCACCGTCAGGTAAGCCTGCTTTCATATGAGAGTATTAAGGGTATCAACAGTAAGGGCATTGATGCCAGTCCGGGAGATTTTGCTGAAAATATAACTACCTGGGGTATAGATTTAAAGAGACTGCAAATCGGGGATATTTTGACAGTAGGTGAAGAAGATAGGGTAATGCTTGAAGTCACCCAGATCGGGAAGGAGTGCCCCAAACCCTGTAGTATTTTTTATTTGATGGGTTCATGTATAATGCCGCAAGAAGGTGTGTTCTGCAGGGTACTGCAGCCAGGGAAGATAAAGGTTGGAAATAAAATTATAAATGTCTTGTAAGAAAGATTGTTAAAAAATAAGGTATAGAAATACTTTTTTATATTTTATAAAAAATTATAATTGTAAGATTTAAAAGGAAAAATTTTATGAAAAAACTATTAAAAGTAGCAATCATCACTGTTAGCGATAAAGGATACCGGGAAGAGCGCGAAGACATAAGCGGTAAATATATAATGCAATATTTCAAAGAAAAAGGATGGGAAATTGCTGATTACGGAATAGTCCCGGATGAGAAGGATAAAATAAAGGAAAAACTTAAGGATATCTCAGATAAAGAAAAAGCAAATCTGATCTTAACCACCGGGGGCACCGGGTTTTCACCCAGAGATGTGACTCCTGAAGCGACTGATGAGGTTATTGAGAAAAAGGTTCCCGGGTTCAGTGAGATAATAAGGATTGAAGGCCAGAAAAAAACTCCCAGAGCAATTCTTTCCAGGGGAGTAAGTGGGATAAGGAAAAAAACTTTAATAATAAACCTGCCCGGTAGTATAAAAGGAGTAAAAGATAGCCTGGAGTTGATATATCGTCCACTGCCCCATGGGATTGATATATTGACTGGCAGGGATACGGAATGTGGTCAGGAATAACATTTGGATTTAAAATATATAGACTTATTTATCGCAGCTATGAATAATAGATGCTTCCTTATGATGATATTTTATTTTAAATTTTGCTTTCATAAAATCTGAAAAATATTATGATAGTATTATACTTTTATTTTTTATATAAATTTACGAGGAAAATAGTTGTTTAAATCTTTAAAAAAGTGGATAGGTTTGATAATAACCGTAATTCTTGTCTTCTTAATTCTAGTCTTTGTTGGCAAGATGATTATATTCCCGGCAGGTAATTTAGAAGCTGCGCAAAAGCAATCAGAAACCACTAAAGCTGGTAATATGAATAATCCTCTAGCGAGTAATAATGAAGATTTCAACGAAGCTGATTTTATCGAACCTGGTGATACAGATTATTCGGATGAAGTTACTGTTGAAGGCATTTCTGAAGGGGATGGCAGTATGGATAATTTAACGGGAGAATCAGAAGAAGATAAGGATATCATTAAAAAAGAGGCTGGAGAGGAGCAGGAAGTGGCAGTCGTGGAAGAAATAAAAGATGAAAATAATAATCCTGGTCCAATCGAAGAGCAGGATATTGATTTTACCAGCAGTGATGATTTTAGAATTAAAGTAGATTTAACCAAACAAAAGGTTTTTGTGTATTACAAAGATAATTTAATAAAAGAAATGATCTGTTCGGGAGGAGCCGATCAGTTCCAGACTCCATTAGGAGAGTTTAAGACTTCTAAAAAGATTAAATATTCATGGATCGATAGATTTAATATGGGAGCTTTTTACTGGACAAGGTTTTACGAAAAATATCTTTTTCACAGTGTCCCTTTTGATAAAAACGGTGAGATGATTATGGAGGAATATGAAAAGCTTGGAAGCCCTGCAAGTCATGGATGTATCAGACTGAAGTTAATTGAAGCAAAGTGGTTATACGAAAAGCTTCCATTAGGCGTAACAGTACTAATACACGAATAAAAATAAATATCCTATCAAATTTATAAATCACCTTTCATTATAAAGTTTTTATCTCACAAGAGTGCACTCCCAATAGTTCTAATTCCTGTAAAAAAATGCTCGAAGCATACGTTGACAAAATAAATCGCAGGGTTATAATTTTGGTATTATTGAATATCATTATCATTATCAATAAGTAATCGGATAAAGTTTGTGTAATGAAAAACAATAAAAGGGATATTGACATTTACAAACAGAAAATAAAGAAGAGTGGATTTAGAATTACAGAGACCAGAATGGTTATTTTAGATATACTGCTTAAAAGTCCAGATAAACTGAATGCCGAAGAATTATTTTTCCTGTCTCATAAAAAATATCCAAAAATAGGAATGGCAACAATATATCGAACTTTAAGGCTGCTGGAAAAAGAAGGACTGGTAACTAAGGTCGGTTTTGAAAATAACAAGGCGAAATATAAGATAAAAGAAAGCCCAGAAATAAATCCGAAGAAAAATGATTTTAAATTAGTACCGGGTAATTTAGATAAAAATACAGGGAAAATAAATATTAAAGATAAATCAATAAGTAATATCAACTACGCACCAGGCATCGGTTATGCAAGTGCTTTTGAGAGTTTTAAGGATATGGAAAGGATAAGTGCAATTCAAAACCAGTTGGCCGGATGGCTTGGTGATTTAAATAAAATAAAAAGGGAAAAGGAGTTGGCGTTGGAAGATGTAATAAAAGATTTTGGGAAAGTAGATAAAATAGTCATTTATCATGAAAACCAAAGAAGTAACTTGATACAAATACTTTTAGATGTTCAGAACGAATACAGATGGCTCCCCAAACATGTTCTGCTTTATATTAGCAACAGATTAGATATTCCTCTTTCAAATATTTATGACATTACTACATTTTATAAGTATTTTAACTTAGAACCCCAGGGAAGACATTCTATTATAGTTTGTATGGGTACAGCCTGTCATATTAGAGGAGCGATGAACTTACTTCAGAGAATTGTTAATACCCTGAAAATAAAACCAGGAGATACAACCAGTGATTACAATTTTACTCTTAATACTGTTAATTGTCTGGGTTGTTGTGCATTGGGTCCTGTAATGATGGTTGATAATAAGTATTTTAGCAATCCTTCTACAGGAATGCTAAAGAAAATATTAAAGCAATTTTATTAAAATTACCATTATTATAGTAGTAACTATTAAAAAATTAAGAAACGAGGGTTCAAAATGACTGTTAAAATTAGTAATAGAATTGATTCTTTAGAGAATTTAAAAGAAAAAGCTAATGAATTTAAAAGACAATTGGATGATAGTGTAGTTATTTCAATATGTTCAGGCACAGGATGCATGGCTTATTCATCTGATGTTATTTACTGCGGACTTCAAAAAGAAATTGAAAAAAGCAGCAGTAAAACTGCTAAAAAGATTATTCTAAAGAGAACAGGGTGTCATGGATACTGTGAAAGAGGTCCAATTGTGGTTATATATCCACAGGAAATCTGTTATCTGGGAGTAAGAGAAAAAGATATACCTGAAATTGTTGAAAAAACCATAAAAGGTGAAATTGTAGAGTCTCTTCTTTATAAAGATGAAGAAGGGAATCCAATAGTTAAAGAAACTGATATTCCATTTTATAAGTTCCAGAAAAGAATTATTTTAAGCAATAATTCAAAAATTGACCCTCAAAGTATTGATGATTATATCAGAATCGGAGGTTACCAGTCTCTGGCAAAAGCTACCAGCCAGATGAGTCCGGAAGAAGTGCTGCAGGAAGTAAAAAAAGCTAACTTAAGGGGTCGGGGAGGAGGTGGCTTCCCGGCAGGTGTGAAATGGGAAACTACCAAAAATGCACCTGGTGAACCTAAATATGTAATAGTTAATGCAGATGAAGGAGACCCTGGTGCTTATATGGATAGAAGTATACTGGAAGGGAATCCTCATAGTATATTAGAAGGCCTTGTTATAGGAGCATTTGCAATAGGTTCAAATAAAGGTTTTGTATATGTGAGACAGGAATATCCTCAAGCAGTAAAGAATATAAAGAAAGCAATAGGACAGGCTAAAGAATATGGGTTTTTAGGAAAAAATATTTTAAACTCTGGATTTGATTTTGATGTGGAGATACACAGAGGAGCAGGAGCTTTTGTTTCTGGAGAATCAAGTGCGTTAACAGCAGCAATTGAAGGTAATGTTGGTGAACCGAGATTAAAATATATAAGAACTGCTGTGAGTGGATTATGGGGTAGGCCTACTAACCTGAATAATGTTGAAACCTGGGCAAATGTTCCGCTGATTATAAAAAATGGCGCTGATTGGTTTAAAAGTATAGGAACGAAAAATAGCAGCGGGACTAAAATCTTCTCACTGGTGGGTAAAGTTAATAACACAGGATTGGTTGAAGTTCCGATGGGAATTACCATTAGAGACATTATTTATAAAATCGGTGGAGGAATTAAGGGCAATAAAGAATTTAAAGCAGTTCAGACTGGTGGGCCTTCAGGTGGAGTAATCCCTGAACAGTTGCTTGATCTTCCAGTAGATTTTGATGAATTAACTAAAGCTGGTTCAATGATGGGTTCAGGTGGAATGATTGTAATGGATGAATCAGATTGCATGGTAAATGTAGCACATTATTTCCTGAAATTCTCAGCTGATGAGTCTTGCGGAAAGTGTGTTCCCTGTAGAGAGGGCCTTAGGCAGATGATTTATATTTATGAGAGGATAATGGAGGGAAAAGGCAGAGAGGAGGATTTGATACTTCTGGCAGATTTGTCACTATTGCTTAAAGAAGCTTCCTTGTGTGCTCTTGGAACCACTGCACCAAATATTGTGCTAACCACACTTAAATATTTTAAGGAAGAATATGAAGCTCATATTTATTACAATATATGTCCGGCAAAAGTTTGCGTACCTTTAATAAGTTATGTTATCGACGAAAATAAATGTGCAGGCTGCGGAATCTGTGTAAAAGCATGTCCGGTAGATGCAATAAGGGGAGAAAGTAAAAAACCACATATCATAGATAGTGAAATTTGTATTAAATGCGGTTCTTGTATAGAAGTCTGTCCGGAAAAATATAGTGCCATAGAGAAGAAAACAGGATTGGTTTTAGAAAAGGCAAAACAGAAAAAAGAAACGGAAGGCGGAGTGGATTTAAGTAAATAAATAAATTTAAATAAATCAGGAGTGTGTCAGGAGTGTAGTTATGAGCAATAAAAAAGAGAATTTGAATAAGATAAAATTTAATATAATCATAGATGGTCAAAAGGTTGAAATAAATGAAGGCGATACCGTACTTCAAGCTGCAAAAAAGAATGGAATTCATATTCCTACCCTGTGTTATCATGAGAAGATAAAACCGCATGGCGCTTGCAGGCTGTGCCTTGTTGAAATAGAAAAAAACAGCAGGTCAAAAATAGTTGCCTCCTGTGCTTATCCGGTAGAGGATGGCATTATAGTTCATACAGAGAGCCAGAAAGTGGAACAAATCAGGAAAAATCTGGTAGAATTGTATCTTGCATTATTTCCTTTCAATCCTGAGATAAAAAGGCTGGCCAAAAAGTACAAGTTAAGTGGGACCAGGTTTAAAAAGGAGAATAATTATTGTATTCTTTGCGGACTCTGTGTAAGGTATTGCAGGGAAGTTAAGAAAAATAACGCTATAGGATTTGTGGGAAGGGGAATAAATAAGAAGGTTACTTTTATTCCAGATTCTGCTTATTTTAAATATTGTGAAAACTGTATGGAATGTGTGGATATATGCCCTACCGGAGTATTTCCTTCCAATTATGGGATGGAGAGATTTCCACAAATTAGTGATTAAAAATTATGTGATTTGAGTCAGAATTCAATCATAGTATTACTTAATATGCTTTTTATTTCTATGGGTTTACTCTTGAAGAATAATCCTTATGCTTTGGATATTCTGAAAGTGGCCTCTGCCAGTATAAATTTATCAAACATAGATACCAGATAATAGATAACTTTAATATCCAAACTTACCTGAAGAAAAAATCAGTCCATTTTTCAACAAATGAAGTAGCTGTATTCGATGATATATTATTATTTTGCCACAAATTTTTAAACTTATGATAATCCTCCAATCTGTTAATATTAAAAAAATTAAGGCTATCTATCCCATTTTGCTTAAGCTTATTAATTGAAATTATTTCAACATCCAGATAGTTAAAAATATCCGATATTTTATATTTTTGTTTTCCGATATTTTCTTTTAAGATACCAAGACAATTTTTGGAATACAATCCACAGAGGACTTCAAAACCTTTTTCAGTTTTGATTATACGTGCATCATTTGTCTTAGGGTAATTGTGGGATATCGGTATTAACTCACTGTTACTTGATTTCTCAGTGTTTAATCCGAAGCCATAAGCCAAAGATTTTAATAAGTCATAAGAAATAAAAGGCATATCAAATGCGACAACAATGGAATAGAAATATGCCGCCTTTGCAAGGCTTGTATAAATACCAATTACAGGCCCTCTTCCTGTATGGTTTCGCACAGGTCTTTCAGAATTACTGATATCTAAAGAATTATTTGTATTTAGATTGTTGGTATCGCTTTCATCTAAAATAATTCTTATGTTCATCTTTATGTCTGGGAATGCTGAAGTTTTTTCATAAAAATTTTTAAAATCTATTTCTGGATATTTTCTTTTTTTTAAATCCTGTATTTTTTCGAAATTATATTTTTTTTGATATATTCTGATTTTTTTTAATTCAGAAGAAACAATCGGGTAATCATCCTTTGAGGTGCTTATTATTATTTCATCACAGAAAAAACTTAATTTAAAAATCTGGTCTATGAATAATGGTACTGGACCAACTTTGATTTTTAATTTATTGAAACCAAATCTACTGCTCCTGCCACCTGCCAAAACTATTCCTGTTAGATTCACTTTAGTATTCTCCGTGGCCATGAATAAATATTAAACCTGCTGCCTCTGGCGTAACCGATAACAGTTAAATTTATTTTTTTTGCAAGAACAGCTGCGCTAAAAGTTATAGAAGAATTTGTAACAATAATCGGAATTTGCATCCTGCAAATCTTATAAATTACATCAATGCCCAATCTACCTGTGGTAAATATAATCTTATCTTCAGGGGATAACCTTTTTATTAACATAAAGCCGGCAATTTTATCAATACAGTTATGCCTTCCGATATCTTCCGCCAGGTTTAATAAGTTACCATTCTTATTAAATAAGGCAGCGCTGTGCAAACCGCCAAATTCTTTTTTATATCTCTGCTGATTTAGAGTTTCCCTATTTAGGGTAAGCACAACATCAGACGCAACTGTGAGATTGCTCTTTATTTTTTTCAAACCTTTTTCAAATATGAAATTATCGATGCTGCCGCATTCAAGTGATATGAATCTTAAGCTGTCCGAATGTCTGATTTTATCTTTATCTATTGCGGCGCTTACCTCAATTTTTGAAGCCAGATCATTCCTGCTGATAATTTTACCAATGTCCTGGCTGCAAATTTTTAAAAGTTCTATATCTGAATAACTCTCAATGTAACCGTTATTGGTTAAATAACCGACTGTAAGTTCAATAAGATTAGCGGGTGAGCATGAAATTGTTGAAATAGCATTACCGTTTAAGGAAATTGTTAGGAGCAACTCAAAAGGGATAATGTCTATTAGGTCAGCCTTACCCGAAGAAGCTTTAATTTTTTCAATTTTAATTTTTTTACCTAATTTTGAAATTTTGTCTTCCAATTTTTCTACGCCATCTCAATTCCATTTTTTATATCTTTTTCAAACTTACAGCGCAGACCTTAAACTCCGGAATCTTTGCTTCGGGATCCAATGCAGGATTGGTTAGAACATTGGCGGGAGAATCTGCATAATGGAATGGCATAAACACCACTCCTTTTTTGATTTTGGAACTTACAAGCGATAATGCTGTAACCGCACCTCTTCTTGACTCAATTTTTATCCTGTCCCTGTTTTTAATCCCAAGGCTTTTTGCATCGTCTGTATTGATTTGAACAAGATTTATGGGAGCAATTTCATTTAAACCTTTGACTTTTCCTGTCATTGTCATGGTATGAAACTGATATAAGATTCTGCCTGTAGTTAGAATGAAAGGATATTCTTTGCTTGTAACTTCTGCTGGAGGTGTATATTTAATAGAAATGAACTTACCTTTGCCTCGTGTAAAATTTTTTGTATGAAGAATGCTTACTCCTGGGTCATCGTACTCCCTGCATGGCCACTGAAGAACTCCTCTTTCAAGTCTTTCATAAGTTATACCTCCATAGATGGGGGTTAAAGCTGCAATCTCATCCATAATTTCAGCGGCATTATTATAATTCATAGGATAGCCCATCCTCTTTGCAAGCTCGCAGATAATTTTCCAGTCTTCAAGTGCACTGCCTGGAGCATTAACTGCTTTTCTGACTCTCTGAACTCTTCTGTCAGTATTTGTAAATGTTCCTTCCTTCTCAGCAAAACATGCACCTGGTAAAATAACATCGGCAAACTCACCAGTCTCAGTTAAAAAGATATCCTGGACTATAAACAGTTCCAGCTTCTTGAGGGCTGAAGCTACGTGCAATAGATCTGGGTCACTAAGCATCAGGTTTTCACCCATTACGTAAATGGCTTTTACGGTGCCTGAATTTGCACCATCTATTATTTCAGTTACGGTCAGACCTTTCTTGGAGGGTAGGACTTTTTCCCATTTTTTTTCAAATTTACGCCTAATTGCATCATCTTCAATACTCTGATATCCACTAAGCAGATCAGGCAATGCGCCCATATCACATGCCCCCTGCACATTGTTCTGACCCCTCAGAGGATTTACTCCTGCACCTTTTCTACCGATATTACCTGTCATCATTGCCAGATCTGCCAGAGCAATAACATTATCTGTGCCACAGGTATGCTGGGTAATTCCCATTGCATAAAATATCAGGGCATTTTTGGCAGACCCGTAGATTTTTGCTGCCTCAATGAGACTTCGCCTTTCCACTCCTGATATTCTGGCTGCTTTTTCTGCGGTGTATGAAGAAAAACATTTAATAATTTTATCGAAGTCTTCAGTTCTGCTGTCAATAAATTCTTTATTATAGAGACCTTTGTCATAAATTATCTTCATAATTCCAAGAATAATAGCAATGTCTGTTCCCGGGTTTTGTTTTAGGTGTATAGTTGCATATCTTGTGATTGGAATATTACGTGGGTCAATAACAATCAACTTTAATCCATTTTCCTGGACACATCTTATAATTTCATAACCTATAACCGGATGAGTTTCTGTCGTATTTGACCCAATTATTATTGCAGCATCTGAGTGTTTTATATCATCAATAGAGTTTGTCATTGCGCTGCTTCCGAAAGTCTGAATCAAACCTGTAACTGTTGAGGCATGGCATAGCCTTGCACAATGATCTATATTATTTGTACCTACCACTGCCCGTGCAAATTTGGACATTAAAAAGTTTTCCTCATTTGTACATTTTGCTGAGCTAAGGATTGCAATGGAATCGGGACCATATTTTTCCTTTATTGCTGCAAGTTTATCTGAAACAATATCTAATGCTTTCTCCCAGCTTACCTTCCTGAATTTCCCATCTTTTGTTTTTATCATAGGGGTCTTAATCCTTTCAGGGCTGCTTACAAAATCCAGGCCGAATTTACCCTTAGCACACAAATTACCCCTGTTTACATGCTTTCCTATTTCCGAATGGACATTAACAATTTTGTTGTTTTTTACATGCAGATCGATAACACAACCGACACCGCAATAAGGACAGACTGTCTGAGTTTTTGTTATTTCCCAAACACGGGCTTTTCTTGTGTAGGGTTTGGATTGAATTGCACCTACAGGACATGTGGAAATGCAGTTGCCGCAGAATACACAGTCTGTTTTTGTCAGTGACTGCTCAAAAGCAGGAATTATCTCACATTCAAAACCCCTGCCTGCATAACCAATAGCGTTTGCACCAATAATCCCATCGCACATCCTGACGCATCTTCCGCAAAGTATACATTTCTCATTATCCCTGAGTATGAATGGGTTGTCCTCGAGGACCTTTTTTTCGTGCACTTTTCCTTTGTAAGTGATATCTTTTACATCATAGATATAAGCCAGGTCCTGAAGAACACAATTGCCGCAGGATTCACAGGTCATGCAATCCATTGGGTGGTCGGATATTATTAATTCCAGATTTACCCTGACAAGCTCATTTATATAAGGAGTATTTGTTTTAATCTTCATTCCATCCTGTAAATTTGTTACACAGGAGGCAACTGCTTCTGGCAGTCCTTCTACTTCAACAACACAAAGCCTGCACGCTCCTTGAGATTTAAGCCTGGGGTCATAACATAGATTGGGTACAAAAATATTATTTTCAAGACATGCTTCCAGGATACTTTTATCAGGTGAAGTATAAAGAATCTTGTTATTAATATAAATTTTTATTTTATTGTTTGAGCTATCCGCATTTTTTGCAACTTTTTTTTCTTTTTCTAATAATTCCTTAGCGGTATTAGCAGTTAAATCACTTTCAGGCATTTAAACTCCCTATTGCACTATTTTTCAAGTATTACTTTTTCCCCATCTTCGGTCTCTAAGTCACACCTGAGACAGCGTCTGGCCTCTCTTACTGCTGCCTCTTCTGTTATATTTAAATTAACCTCATTAAAATTATTTATTCTTTTATTTACAGGCAG
>Ga0315285_10007681_pt1 | contig 11083 bp, 8 predicted proteins | sample YL17G09_36_MG_FD_203698 | JGI IMG/M metagenome (GOLD analysis project Ga0315285, IMG submission 203698) | Sediment microbial communities from Yellowstone Lake, YNP, Wyoming, USA - YL17G09_36 | ecosystem: Environmental > Aquatic > Freshwater > Lake > Sediment | place: USA: Wyoming | collected... | reverse complement strand
ACTAAGACTCTCGTCTGGGGGAGGGATTCGGCGGGCCCGCGCGGGGCCGCTCGCGCCGGACGCGGAGAGTTGCGCCCCTTTTGCCGGCCGCACGGCGCCACTCTGCAACGCTCTGCCGGCGGAGGTGGTCGGGGTGGTGCACTCATTTTTGTTTTTTGTCGCTCGCCGCTCTCCCCCTGTCTCCCCCCCCCGTCTCATTCGGGCGCCACGCCCGGCGGCAGCCGGTCCGGCCGCGCCCGCGCCGCGGCGACGGCGACGGCGCGCTGCGCTATCAAGGAGGGGGGCAGGGAATCGTACACATCGTCAAACATCGACGCGACGCTCGCGCGCGGCGCCGCCTCGGCCTCGGCCAGCGCCGCCAGCGTCTCCTCCCGCGCCGCCCGCCGCAACGCGGCCTCCCGGTCGGCGCACCACCACCCTTTCGCGGTGAGCCAGGCGCCGAACCGGGTCGCGGGGTCGGCAGGGCCGCCCAGGGACGGGCCGCGGTAGCGGGACGCGTCGTCCGAGGTCGAGTGGTGCCCCGCGCGGTGGGAGACGGCCTCTAAAAGGACGGGGCCGCGGGTTTCGAGCGCCAGCCTGCGCGCCGCCGCCGTCGCGGCAAACACCGCGCGCGCGTCCCCCCCGTCGACGCGCGCCGACGGCATGCCGTACGCCGGCCCCCGCCCCGCCACGCCGTCGCCGGCGTACTGTTGGGAGGACGGCGTCGAGATGGCCCACCCGTTGTCGCGACAGAGGAAGATGACGGGGGACCGCAGGACGGCGGCGAAGTTGAACGCGGCGTGCGCGTCGCCCTCGGACGCGGCGCCGTCGCCAAAGTAGGCGACGGAGATGGTGGGGGGGGCGCCGGTGCGTGCGGCGGCGGCTGCTGTCGCGTATGCGTGCCCGACCGCGTGTGGGAGTTGGGTCGCCAGCGGGGACGACACGGTGTGGTAGTGCAGAGCTTTGGACCCGTAATGGATCGGCATCTGCCGGCCCAGCCCCGGGTCGAGCGCGGTGCCGTAACAGTTGTGCGCAAACGCGGCGACCGGGAAGCCGCGGTGGAGCAGCGCGCCCGCTTCCCGGTACTGGGCGAAGATGGCGTCGCCGGGGTCGAGCGCGGCGGCGGACGCGACGGAGGTGGCTTCCTCGCCTGGGGAGGGGAGGGAGGGGGGCGTGGGTGGGCGAGTGTGGCGCGCGCGCGCGCGCGCGCCCACCCCCCCCCCCCCCCACCCACCCGCGGACGTCATGTAGAAGGAGAACCGCCCCTGGCGCTGGCACTCGTGGAACAGGGCGTCCATCGTCTGCAGCCGGGCGAGGGAGGCATGCACGGCGAGGGCAGACGCTTGGTCGAGGTCGTCGTTGAGGGTCACGCCGTCGACTTCCGCGCCGGCCTCGGTCAGCGTCCGAAACACCGGGATGGGCACCGGCACCGGGGTCGTGTTGCCGCGGCCGCCGACAAAGGTGAGGGAGGACGCGAAAGGGAGGGTGGGGCGACCGGGCAGGCGGAGGCCGTCGGACGCGTCGCCCGACGCCGCGCGCCTCGCCCCGCCCAGCGCGACGCCGACCCCTCGGCGGGCGGCCGCGGCGGCCGCGGCCAGCATGGCGAGGGGCCGGAGGCGGGCCGCGGGCGCCGTGGCGCGATGAGTGATGTGGATGGGCGCGCCGCACCCCACCTCCACACCGCCGCCTCGCGCGCGATTGCGCCCCGCCGGGCTCCGGCCCGCCCCCGCTCCTCCCCCACCACCCCATGCCGGGCGGCGGCGCCCCCGCCTGGTCGCCCTGGGCATCGGTCAAGTCCGCGCTCGGCTTCCTCAAGCGCCCCGCGGTCGCCATGGGTGACAGAGACGATGGTGGTGATGGCGGCACCGATGGCGGGCGCGCGGCGCGCCCGCGGCCGCGCGCGCGCGGCGCGAGCCCGCCGCGCGGCCCTGGCCTCCCGCGCCCGCCCGCGCTCGGCGCGGGGCTCATCGGGGCGGCCGACTTGCCGACCGGGGGCGAGGGCGGGGGCAGAGGCGGGCGCAGGGCGGCGCCTCGCTTTCACGGTCCGCGCTCCGCCGCGCCACGCGCACGCCCTCGCGCCGACGACCCCGCCGTGCGCCCCGTCGCGGGCGCGGCTGACGTGTGGGGTGCAGGGCTGGCGGCGACCGCGGCCGCACCCCGGCCGCCGCCGAGCGCGGCCGAGGCGCCGCCGCCGCGGTTTGCGCTACGGCCGCCGCCGCCGGCGCCGGCGCGTGCCGGTGACGCCGGCGCCTCGGCGACGCCGCGGGGCGACCCGGTGGACGGCGCCGCCCACCCTGACGGCAGCCTCGCTGCCTACCGTGCCGCCGTTGCCGTGGCCACCGCCGCACCCCGCCCCGACGTCGCCCTGCTCACCGCCCTCGTCGGCCTCGACCTGGGCGCCGGCGACGACGCGGCCGGCGACGAAGCGCGGGCGGGGCTGGCCGCGCACGCGGCACGCGCGCGCGCTGCGGCCGAAGCTGCGCACAGGCGCCTGCTCGACGTCGCCGACCGGTCGATGCGCGTGAGCGCGCGGCCGGGTGCCGATCTAGCCGCCGCTCACGCGACCGCGTCGTCGCTGGAAGCCGAACTGGCCGCTCTCGTCGCGGCGCGGGAAGCCGGCGCGGCGTCCGCGCGCGCGCGCCGCGACGCGGCCGGCGCTGCCCTGGAGGCCGTCGCGCGCCAGGGCGCGCGCGACGCGGGCGCCGCCGCGCGGCGCGCGGGGCGGGCGGGGGCCAAGGCGGCCAAGGGGGCGGGCTCCGCGCGCGAGCGCGAGCGGGTCGCGGCGGAAAAGGCCGCGACCGCCGCGAGAGCGCGCGCCGCGCCCGCCGCCGACGACGACGCCATCCTGCTTCTGTCGTCGTCCGACGAGGACGAGGCGGAGGACGACGCGGCCGCCGCCGTCGCGGCCGTCTCGCTCGACGACGGCGGCGCAGCGGCCTCCTTGCGCCTTGCCGCCCCGCCCGACGCCATATCCCGCCTGGCGCTGGAGGACCGCGCCGCCGCTGCCGCCGCGCTGGGCCCGGGCCCTGGCTCTGCCGTCGTGGCCGCGCACGCGCGCGCGGGGATCGACCTCACCCGCTCCCTCGCCGCCTGCCTCACCGGCCTGAACTGGCTCAACGACGAGGTCATCAACATGTACCTGGCGCTGCTGCAGGACCGGGACGTGGCGTGGCGGCGGCGGCTGGCGGCGGCGGAGGATGGTGGGGACGGCGACGGCGACGCCTCCCTCCCTCCTCTCCCCACCCCTCGCCCGCCGCGCTGCCACTTTCTCAACACTTTTTTCGTCGCCAAACTGGTTCCGTCCCCCGGCGAGTACGACTACGGCAGTGTGCGCCGGTGGACGGCGCCCGGGCGGCTCAAAGCGGCGCACGGCGGGAAGTGCGCGGCCGCGCCGCCGCCCCCTCGATGCGTGCTCGACTGCGACGCCATCATCGTCCCCGTGCACCAGTCCATCCACTGGACGCTGGCCGTGGTGCACCCCAAGGCGAAAACGGTCGACTTCTGGGACTCGCTCGGCGGCGCGGGCGGCGGCGTCCCCGCCGCGCTCGCGCGCTGGGCGTGCGACGAGGCCAAGGACAAGCTCGGGGAAGACTGGTCGACCGACGAGTGGGCCACCATCGTGCGGGACGCGCCGCGGCAGGGCAACAGCTCCGACTGCGGCGTGTTTCTCGTGCGGTTCGCCGAGTGCGCGGCGCGCGGCGCGGACCCCGCCTTCTCCCAGCCCGACATGCCCTTTCTGCGCCTGCAGACCGCGGCCGACCTGGCGCGCGGGCTGGTGGCGGCGGCGGGGGCGGGGCTGGTGGCGGGGGGCAAGGGCAAAGGGAAGAAAAAGGGAAAGTGAGGGGGGGGCGGCGGTTCGGTTGCACTTCTGTCTGTCACTCGTCGGGGAGGCGCTCCACCACCACGCCGCCGCTCTCAAACTCGCCCGCGCGCAGCAGGTCGACGCACTGAATCAGGCGCAGCTCTCGCGCGCGCACCGCGGGGGCGTCCGTGCCGGCCGCGCCGCCGGCCGCGGCCGCCGTCGCGGCACACACCGCCGCGACGCCGCGCGCCGCGTGCGCCAGCGCGCGCCCCAGCCCTTCTTTTTCATCGCCCCGGTGCCTGTGCAAGCCTACCAGCAGCAGGGCGGCAAAGAGGTCGCCCGTCCCTGTAAACGGCCCGGCGAGCCGCGGCGACGCGGCGCGCCACGCGCCGCCGCCCGCCGCCGACGCGACGACATCGATTTCGTCGCCCCGACCGCCGGGCACGGACGTGACGACGACGGTGGCCACGCCGGCGGCGTGCAGGGAGGCGGCGGCGAGGCGCGCACTCGCCACGTCGCTCACCCGCACCCCGGTCAACGCCTCGGCCTCGAACGCGTTGGGCGTCACCACGTCCGCGTGCGGCAGCAAGGCCACATACGCCGGGGGGACGTCGTCGGGGACGTAGAGGCCGGAGCGGCCCAGGGCGGGGTCGGCGCTGGGGAGGGAAGAGGGGCGGAGGGCGGGTGTCGGGCGCGCGGTCGCTCTCCTGCGCGCCGCCACCCCGCCGTCCCCGCACTCCTCTTCTCTCACCGGTCGTGGTCGCCCATCACGGGGTCGACAACGACGAGCGGCCTCGCCCTTGCGCCCTCTCCCTCACCCTCCCTCCGTCCCCACCCCGCCGCCAGCGCGTCCCGGAGCTCATCCAGGGTGGCGGCCGACCCCACGTACCCCGTGAGCACGTAGTCGTAGGAGGAGGCGAGCCCGTTGGCGCCCAGGCCGGCGAGGAGCGTCGCGAGCCCCCCTGGCGCGAGCCTCGCGCCCGCCACGCTGGGGTACCCCGTGTGGTTGGAAAAGGAGACGGTGGCGATGTGATCGACGTCGAAGGCGGCGAGTTGCAGGGGGAGGACGGCGGCTTTGTTGCTATAGAGGGTGGGAGAAGGGGTTCGGGTCGGCGGGGTGGTCGGTGCCTCCGCATTGCCCGCTCGCCCGCCTCACTGCGCGCCCCACGCCACTCCTTCTCTCACCCGACATAGCCGGAGACGACGTGCGACTGAATCGAGAGCACGCGCGGCAGCGCAGGCATCGGGGGTCGCGCGCCCGGGCGCAGGCTGGGGAGGGCGCGGGCGCGAGCGGTGCGGGCGGATCGCGCGGAAAGCGCTTGGAGGCGCGCGCTGTGTGGGGGTGGCGCGCGCGCGGCGCGCACGACGGGAGGGACGAGCCCACGCGCCTCGCGCTCTGCCGCCGCCCACGGCGGTGCCGCCCATGCATAAGAATGGAGTCACAGAGTGTGGCCAGCGCATAGGAGCGAGGGCGGAGAGCAAACGGAAGCGGCCAGCGTCGCGGCAACCGCCTCCTCACGCCCCTGGCTCGGCCACAATCCATCACCCGCTGCTGCTCGCCCCACTGGCCCGCTGCACCAACTCGCGCACCGGCGGCGGCGCCGGCCGCGACCCGGGCGTAAGCGCATCGCGCAGGGGGGGGACGACCAGCGGCAGGGCGAGGCCGACGCCGCCGATGATGAACGACCACACGATGATGGGCTCCTGGAGGAGGGGAGGGAGGGCGGCGTGGGTGGCGCGGGGCGGCGGCGATGCGCGCCCGCGCAGGCTCCTCCACCCCGCGTCCGGCACGGGGTGGAAACACTGGGGTGGAGGCGCGTACCCGGTGCATCCAGTGCCGCAGCCAGGCGCTCATGGCGGCCGGTGGCGCCGCGGGAGTGGGTCTGACGCCGCCCGCCACCCCACCTCACTCCCCCGCGCCCCGGCGCCCTCCCTCCGCGCCCGGCGCTCGGCGCATTCGGACCGCCCCGACCCGCGCGCCGCGCGCCCGATCGGCGCGAATGGCGCCCAAGGCGAAGAAGGCGCCGGCCAAGGCGCAGGGCCCGGGCAAGGCCAAGGTAGGCGTGATGGAGGGGGTCGGCAGAGGCCATTCGCGGGCGGGTGGCGGCCGATTGGGCGCGCGGCGGGGCGGGGCGCGGCCGGCCGTCGCCGCGCGTCGCCCGACCCTGCGCCCCCTCCCCGCCCTCTTCCCAGCTCGTCGAGGACAAGACGTTCGGCCTCAAGAACAAGAAGAAGTCGGCCAAAGTCCAAAAGTGAGCCTAGAGAGAGACGGGAGAGGGAGAGAGAGAGGGGCGGCCGCCCCTTCCTCCGCCCACCCACCCCACCCCGCCCCCTCCCCTCTTTCCAGCTACGTCGCCCAGGTACAGAAGCAGGCCGCCGTCGTCCCCGCCCCCGACTCTGCCGCCGCGCGCAAGGCCAAGAAGGCGGCGGCCGAGGAGGCGGCGCGCGAGCTCAACTCCCTGCTCGTCTCGAACATTAAGCAGCCCAAGCTCGCCGTGGGCGTCGACCCCAAGTCCGTGCTCTGCGAATTCTTTCGCGCAGGCCAGTGCGCCAAAGGGTTTAAATGCAAGTTTTCGCACGACCCCGCGGTCGAGCGCAAGGCGGTCAAGGCGGACGTCTTCACCGACCGCCGCGACGGCGGCGGCGGCAGCGACGACGAGGGCATGGACGACTGGGACCAGGACACGCTCGAGGACGTCGTCAAACGGCGCCACGGCACGGAGGCCGCGCCGGCCAACCGGACGGACATCATTTGCAAATTTTTCCTCGACGCCGTGGAGCGCCGACAGTACGGCTGGTTCTGGCAGTGCCCCAACGGCAACAAAGAGTGCAAGTACCGGCACGCGCTGCCGCCGGGGTACGTGCTGAAATCGCAGATGAAGGAGTTGTTGGCGGCCGAAGCGGCCGCCGCACCGTCGGTGGAGGAAGCGATCGAGGAGGCGCGGTCCAAGGTGGACGCCAAGACGCCCATCACGGAGGCCGTGTTCCGCGCGTGGCAGGACGCGCAGGCGGCGGCGAAAAAGGCGGCCGCGGCGAGCGACGCGGCCGAGCGCGCGAAGAAAGGGGCGCTCACGGGGCGCGAGATTTTCGCGCTCGACGGGTTCGAGGCGGAAGACGACGCGGGCGCGTCGGCCGCGTACGAGCGCGAGCGGGACGAGGAGGCCGCGATCGCCGAGGCGGCGGCCGCGGCGGCGACCGCGGCGGCCGCCGCGAGAGCGGCCGCGCCGGCCCCCGCGTCCGCCGCCCTGGACGAGGCGGGCGCCCTGCTTGACGACGACGACGACGACGACGACGACCTGGACGCGCTCGAGGCCGCGCTGGCCGCGCAGGCGGCGGTCAAGTGAAGAGACGGGAGAAGGGGGGTTCTGGGGGGGGAAGGAGTTGCGCGCCGCCCGCAACGGGCGGCCCGCTCTGTCACTCGCACTTGTTCACGGTCGATCGATCCAGGAAAGGGAGAACGGAGGCGGCGGCCGACAACGCGCGCCCCCCCTCTCCCCGTCTCAGTCTGTTGTTTTTCTCCCTCCCGATGCTGCGCGGCGGCCGGTCGCCCGCGCCCGCCGCGCGCGGCCCGCTCTCCCTTTCCCCCCATCGCGGCGCCCGCCGCACCGGCCTGGCGACCGCCATCGCGGCAGGCATCGCGGCCGGCCTGCTCCTCGGCGCGGCAGACGGCGTGCGGCGGCGGTCCGCGGCCGTGGCGGCGGTCGCGTCGGACGAGATGTTGGTCCGGGTGCAGGGCCAGGTGTGTGGAGAGATGGGGAGGAAGGAGGGCGGCAGGACGACTCGCGACCGCGCGCCGACACCCCTTCCTTCCAGCGCACGCTGCTCGACGAGGCCACGCGCGAGCGGGACGTGCTGCTGTCGCGCGTGGCGGAGCTGCAGGTGTGGGGAGGGGTGAGGCGGGGGTGGTGGGCGCCTTGTTCGCGCGCCCTCCCCACCACCACCCCACCCACCCTCCTCAGCTCCAGCTCGACGCCGCGCCCACGGCGCCACCGGCATCTGACGCCGCCGTCGCGGCCGCGCGCGCAGAGGCGGCGGCCGCGGCCGCCGACGCGGCTGCCGCGCGGCGCGCCGCGTCGCTCGCCGCGGCCGACGCTGAAGCGGCGCGAATAGCGGCCGCCGGTGGCGGCCCCCCTTTGGACCGCCACACGCCCTGGGAACCCTTGCCCGAGCGGGACGTGGGCGACCCGGAGCTGGCCGCGCTGCTGAGGCGCGTCGCTGTCGGCGGCGAGGTCCTCGCCGCGGTCTCCGACGGCCGCCTTGCCGGCCCCGGCGGCATGCTCACCACGTGGGCCACGACGGTAGTCAGGGCGAATGTTTCCAATGCTCTCGTCATTGCCCTGGACGACGTGGCGGCGGCGGCGGCCTCGGCCGCCGGCGTCGCGGCGTGGCGCGTCGACGCGCCCCTCCCCGCGTCCCAAGCCGCCGCCGGCGCCAACCACGCGACCTCGTCCCTCAAATTCGGCCTCGTCGCCCGGATCCTCTCTCTCGGCTACGCGGTGCTGCTGTCCGACGTGGACATCATAACTTTTTCCAACCCCTTTGACCCTTCTTCCGGCCTCGCCCGTGACGCCGACGTCGCCGCCATGTCGGACGGCTTCGACCCCCCCACCGCCTACGGGTACGACGACGTGCACGACGACGCGGGCATGGGGTGGGCGCGCTACGCGCACTCCACGAGGGTCTTTGCGCTCAACTCCGGCCTCTTCTACGCCCGCCCCACGCCCGCCGGCCTGGACTTGATGCAGCGTGTCGCTCACCGGTGCGCGACCGAGGCGGGGTGGGACCAGGCCCTGTTCAACGAGGAGGCGTTGCGCCCCGCGTCGCCGCTCCGCGCGCCGACGCCGACCTCGGTGCGCATCCTCGCGCTCGACCGGTTCATGAACTCCAAAGTGCTGTTCACGCGGGTGCGGCACGAAGTGGCGAGCGCGGTCAGAGACGCCGCGAGCGCGGGTGCGGGCGCGGGCGACGCGACCCCCTCCTCGTCTCCCTTCCCGCCCGCCCCGCCGACTATGCTGCACGTCAACTACCACCCCGACAAGCACCCCCGCATGCTAGCCGCGCTGGCGTGGTATGGGGGGGACGCGGGGGCGCTGGATGCCTTTCCCGACGGGTCGGAGTGAGCGCGCGCGAGAGGGAGGGGGGGGTCGCGGCGCCTGTTTTCCCTTCGCGCACCGTTTCGGCCGCCAGAGAGAGAGGGTCTTGGGCCCACTGACAACGCCCGCGCGGCCGCCCAACGAGGCGCCGCCCGCCCCTGCTTCCCGCCTCCCCTCGCCGCGCCGCGCGCCTCCCTCACTCGACGGTCAGCACGTTGTTCTCCGCGCCGCCCGCCCCCACCTCAATCGGCCACCCGGGCGCCAGGCGCCAGGCGCCGTCGACGCGCAGCTTGACCGCGTGGCGGCCGGGCGGGAGCCGCGCGACGCCGGAGAAGAGCGCGCCCGACCCGTCGGACGCGCCGCGCGCGAGCTCCACGCCGGGGCCCCACCCGTCGAACGAGCCGGCGAGTTGGACGGAGGATGCGACGCCGCGGTAGGAGACGGCGACGTCGCGCGGCGCGACCGCGCTCAAAGCGGCGGCCAGCGCCCCCGCGTCGGCCGCGGCCGTCGCCAGCCGCCTCGACACCGACGCCAAATCCGCTGCTGGTTCTGCGGGGGTCACCGCGTGGCGGGCGGCGCCCGCGGAGGCGGCGGCGTCGGCCGCGAGCGACGCGACGGTCGGCGCGAGCGCGGCCGCGGCCGCCCACGCCGTCGCCAGCGCGTCGGCCCGCGCGTCGGCCAGTTTCGTGGCGTCTGCCAGCGCCCTGTTGGCGGCCGACAGGGCGGTGGCGAGCCGCGTGCGCGACGCGGCGAGCGCGGCGTGCAGCGCCGGGTCGACGGGAGGGGGTGGGGTGGGGGGGGGCGATCGGGGCACGGGCGGCGTCGCCGCCAGCGGCGGCGGCGCCCGCGGCCGCGGCCGCGGCCGCATTGGCATTGTGGCCGCGACCGCCGGCGCCGCCGCGGCCACACCCTGCCTCGAACGACCCCCATGCCCGCCCCCATGCGGAGCCGGCGAGCCGCCGTCTGAACCCTGAAACCAAATGCCGGCCTCCAAGACGGCGCCCTGGCGGGCGCGTGATGCTAGCCTGGCGTCGCGCCGCGAGCCGGCCCCGCCAGACGTTCCTTCACCCCTACTAACGGCCCCTGAATCGGCCCCCATCCGCGTGGTGGTGCGCATCCGCCCCCTGTCCCCCGCCGAGACCGCGCGCGGCGATGCGCCCGCGTGGTCCGTCGCCCCCCCGTCGACCGTCGCGCCCGTGCCCGGGGCCACTAAACGCAAAGCGGCGACCGCGACCGGCTTTGCGGCGGCGCTGGGGCCGGAGGCGGGCGGGGAGGATGTTTATCGCGCGACGTCGCTCGGCGACGCCGTCCCCTCCCTCCTCCGCGGGCGCTGCGTCGCGGCCTTGGTCTACGGCGCGACGGGTTCGGGCAAGACGCACACCATGCTGGGGCGAGGGGGGTTGGCGGAGCGGGCGCTGAGGGATTTGTTTGCCGCGGTCGAGGCCGCGGCCGCCCTTCCCTCGCCGCCCACCATCCGCGTCGCCATGACCTTTGTCGAGCTCCACAACGAGCGCGCCCGCTGCCTGCTTGCGCCCTGGGCCGCCAAAGAGGCCGGGGCGGCGCCGCCGCCTCCGGGCACCCGCCCTCCCTCGCTGCCGCTGCGCCCGCTGGAAGGCGGCCCGCCCGGCGCCGCCATCGTCGCCGGCGCGACCGTGGTCCCGGTCGCCACCGCGATCGAGGCGCTGACAGTGGCGCGCGCGGGCGCGGCTGCGCGCGCGGCGGCCGCGACGCCGCGCAACGCGGCGTCGTCCCGCTCCCACGCCGTGCTGACGGTGGCGGTGGACGTGGTGCCCGGCGACGGATCGCCGTCAACGTCCGCCACCCTGGTCTTGGCCGACCTCGCCGGGTCCGAGTGCGGCGCGACAGCGCCGTCGGCCGGCCCGCGCCGCGTCGAGGGCGCATCCATCAACCGGTCCCTCCTCGCCCTCGGCGCCGTCATCGACGCGTTGGCCGCTGCTGCCGACGGCGGCCGCCCGCGGCGGGTGGCGGCGTGGCGCGATTCCAAGCTGACGCGCGTCGCGGCGCCCGCGCTCGCGGGGGCCGGCTCGCGCGCCGCCCTCATCGCCACCCTTGCCCCCGGCAACTCGGCCGACGACGTCGCGGAATCGCTTTCCACGCTCTCGTTTGCCGCGCGCGCGGCCCGGGTGCCGGTGGTGAGCCACGTCGTCGGGGGTGGCGGCGGGGGCGCGCTGGTCGGGGTTCCGCCCTG
>Ga0315285_10007680_pt1 | contig 11084 bp, 6 predicted proteins | sample YL17G09_36_MG_FD_203698 | JGI IMG/M metagenome (GOLD analysis project Ga0315285, IMG submission 203698) | Sediment microbial communities from Yellowstone Lake, YNP, Wyoming, USA - YL17G09_36 | ecosystem: Environmental > Aquatic > Freshwater > Lake > Sediment | place: USA: Wyoming | collected... | reverse complement strand
GTAGTGGAATCTTCTGGTTTTTTGTCTTCGCGTATCCAGCCAGCCATCCTGGGGAATCTTAAGGCATAGCCCGTGTCTCTCTTCCGGCCGGCGGTGTGCATCGGACTCTCAGTTATCTCATCAGCCATGATAGAGACGACATATTTGGGCTCAACCCAGACGTGCGGCTCTAGCAGCGAGTCGACTCTTGCCGGCTTGTTCTTGACCTTGATCTTCTCGAGTAGCTCTCTCAGTTTCACCATCTGCTCCTCAGAAAAGCCTGAGCCGCATTTGGTTATGGTCTTGAACAGGTCTTCCTTTTCATCATAAACGGCGCCCAGGAAGCCCCCAAAGCCGAATTTAGCTCTTATGCCCATTCCCCTATAGTAACCAATGATAGTCACATCGATAGTGTCAGATAGCTCCCCTTTATAGCTTCTTTTCAGCTTTATCCAGGCGAACTTCCTGGCGCCCGCCACGTAAGGCGCGTGCAGGTCTTTGGCTATAATCCCTTCCAACCCGCGGGAGACGCAGTCGTGGAAGAACTCATCCAGTCTATCGGCTTTGTCAGTGATTATCATCTCAGAATGCATCAGGACCTTGCCCGGCTTGACTATTTTCTCAACTGCTTTTCTTCTCTTCTCGAACTGCTCCTCAGTATAGTCTTTTCCGTCAGCGTAAAGCACATCGAAAACGAACAGCTTCAGCGGATACTCTTTCGCCATCTCTCCGACATCGTGCTTCCTCTTCCTCTGTATGGTCATCTGGAAAGGATAATATTCGGCGGTCTCCTCGTTATAGGACAGAGCCTCGCCCTCCATTATGAGCTCTTTCTGCGATAGCTCTCCGACCGCTTTGACTATCTCTGGGAACATATGCGTTGTGTTCTCCTGTCGCCTAGAGAACAATTGGACGCTCTTGCCTGACTTGTGCACCTGAATCCGGAAACCGTCATACTTGGCTTCAACAGCGCACTTGCCCAACTTCTCTATAATCTCCTCAGCGGACGGCAGCCTCTCGGCCAAAGCAGATCGGATAGGACTCCCAGCCTTTACCTTGAATTTCTTTATTCCGGCCAGACCGTCCTTCCAGAGAACTTCAGCCACCAGGCCAAGGTCCGAGCACAGGTTATAGGCGCGCTCTAACGGCTCTCTTAGTTTCTTGTCTCCGCCCATCTTGACCGAGAACGAGTCTAGTATAGTCGGATCACCTATTCCCAGCCGCAGCATCCCCAAGGGTATTCGGACCAGGAACTTCGCCTCTAGCGGGCTGGCGTTGTTCAGGAGCTGCGTCAATAGCTTTATCTTCATGTCTTGTGAGCCAGAGCCAGAGGCAGTCGCTATCTTGTAGAAAACGCTGTATACCTCAGTCACTTCTAGCTTTTTTGAGAAAAGGCTCCTCTGGGTCTTTTTGGACAACAGGCTCTCGGCGACAAGTCCCAGATCGCCGGTCTCCCTGAATTTCTTTTCGACCTCAGCCACTTTATATCCCGATGCTAGCGCGATGGCCTGCTCGACAAACTTCTCCCCCATCCCTATCTCTATAGGAATGAACGGAGGAACAACTCGGCCCTGGAGAAGATAGATTACGCGTTTGACTTCAGCGGTGGGGACTTTCTTGAACAGCTCGGCCAGTATATCTGTCATAGCCAGCCGACTGTCCGTATTCTCCAGTTCCTCGAAAGTCTCCGACAGTATCGCGAAATCCATAACGAATTATAAGTGGCTTTGGGTATAAATTAATTGGTGATTCGATAAGGCCAATCATATGCGGGATAGACCCAGGCGCCACCGTAGGACTATCGTTCCTCGATGTTGACGGCAATGTCCTGGATATAGAAAGCGGGAAAAACATATCAGTGAACGACATAATCTGGGAGATAGAGCAGAGAGGCGACCTTCTTATCCTCTCGTCAGACCGATATCCGTTGCCTCGCACGATTAAGAAAGTATCGGCCGCTTTCCAGTGCAAGGTCTACTATCCCGAAGAGCCCCTGAGCAAAAAGGAAAAAGAGGAACTCACCCGGGGCTATCGCAATCTGAATAACCATGAGCGAGATGCATTGGCCGCTGCTTTGAAAGCGTATAACTTCTTCTCGCACAAACTAAGACAAATAAAGAAGCAAGAAGGCAAGGATTTCGAGAAGAACGTCAAGGCCAGGCTGCGGATAAGAAAGGGTAAAAGGATATAAAACAGGCCATCTATAATATTACTGCAAGTTACTAGCGCACAGTGACGGAGGGACTATAATGGCAGCAGATGACAACGTGGTCTATGTCGGCAAGAAAGGCATAATGAGCTATGTCCTCGCGGCTATAACGCAGTTCAACCAGGGGTCAGTGACAGTCTCCATCAAAGCCAGAGGCAAATCGATATCTAGAGCTGTAGATGTAGCGGAGATACTCAGGAACAAGTTCATGGCCGAGGTAAAGGTCCAGAACATAGCGATAAAGACAGAAGAGCTGGCCAATGAGGACGGGACAAAGTCAAAAGTGTCTTCTATCGACATAACCCTGGCGAAATAGGCTCTTGAAAGGCATAAATACTTGTTTTGTCTAAAAGTGAGTATATGAGGACACATTATTCCAAAGAGCTTACGAGAGACGCGATAGGGGAGAAAGCGACTGTCGAAGGGTGGGTCGCAGAGATCCGATCTTTTGGCGGAATCAAATTCTTGGTCATCAGGGACAGGGAAGGAAATACTCAAGTGACTATAAAGAAGGACTCCAAGCTCTCAAAGATGGTCGAGGAGATAGCCAAAGAGTATGTAGTCTCAGTCACGGGTACGGTCCAGGAGATGAGAGGAGACTCTAAACGGGTGGAGATAATACCGGACAGGATAGAGGTTCTGAACACGGCTGAATCGCCATTGCCATTAGATATTTCCGGGAAGATTGAGTCGGACCTGGACTCTCGCCTGAATGAGAGGTTCGCTGATTTGAGAAGGCATGATGTTAGGTCCATATTCATAGTCAAAACGGAAGTGCTGAACGGAATCAGGGAGTATCTAGACAACGAAGGGTTTGTCGAGGTCCATACGCCCAAGATAGTTTCGGCAGGAGCGGAAGGAGGAGCCTCTCTCTTTGCGCTGGACTATTTCGGGACAAAGGCCTATCTCGCCCAGAGCCCGCAGCTGTTCAAGCAGGCGCTGATGGCTACTGGCCTGGACAGAGTCTATGAGATATCGCCAGCATTCCGCGCGGAGAAATCCGATACGATTAGGCACATGTCCGAATTCCTATCGTTCGATGCTGAAATAGCCTTCATAGAGTCCCAGGAGGATGTTCTGGTGATGCTGGAAGAGGCCATAGCCTATTCTCTCGAGCACATCAAGAAGCACGCAAAGCCAGAGCTGGACTATCTCAAGGCAGAAGTGAAAACGCCGGAATTGCCCATCCCGAGAGTCACTTATTCCGAGGCAATCAAGCTATTGAAGAAGGACGGACGGTCTGTTAAAGAGGGCGACGACATCGACACGGAGATGGAGAAACAGCTTGGCTCTATCATGGAGAAGAAGGGGTATGAGTTCTACTATATCATCGAGTATCCGGAGAAGATAAAGCCGTTCTATATCATGGAAAAAGGCGAGCATTCCTGTTCGTTCGATATGATGTACAGGGGGACAGAACTGGCGTCGGGCGGCCAGCGGGAGCACAGATACGACCATTTGACTAGACGCATGAAAAAACTAAAACTCAATCCAGCTAATTTCGAGTTCTACCTGAAGACGTTCAAGTATGGCATGCCCCCGCACGGCGGCTGGGGTTTCGGGATAGACCGATTTGTCCAAAAGATACTGAACCTGCCCAACATCCGGGAGGCTGTGCTGTTCCCCCGCGACCGAAAAAGGTTGGTTCCTTGATCCAGAAAATCGGAGTCAGCTCCCAGAAGAAGTACGAACTAATAGACCTAACAGAGCACATCCAGAAGATAGCCGCAAGAATCGACAGCGGAGCTATAATGCTGTTCGCCCCCCATGCCACTGGAGCGATAGTCATCTGCGAGGATGAGCCGGGCCTTAAAGATGATGTCATAGAGTTCGTGAAAGACCTGTTCGAGAAGAAAGGCTACAAACACGACAAGATAGACGATAACGCTCATGCCCACTTAATCTCTTCATTCCTCGGCTGCAGCAAGTTCATACCGGTCGAGAAAGGCAGGCTCATGCTGGGCTTGTGGCAGACGATATTTTTCCTAGAATCAGACGGACCGCGGGAGAGAACAGTCTATGCCAAAGTCCTCTCATAGTCATTTCTTATAGACCTCGTTCAGCTTCTTTAACAGGTCCTCTTTGGTCGGCTTCGGCTTGCCCGGCGCAATCTTTTTCTCCTCTTTTTTGGGTTCCTCTTTAATCTCGGCCTTCTTCTTGAATGATAACCTGCTAAAAATACTCTTCTTTTCACCAACAGGAGCCTCTTTCTTCTCCCCTCTCTTGAAGACCGACATTATCTTGGCAGTAATCCCTTTCAGAACACCCAGAACCCCCTCGCCTTTCTTCTCCTGTTTGACGAACGCCCCATACTTTATCGGCAGCTTTACTCCCCTGGGTTTTAGGAAGAAGAGGTACGCGACAACAGCGGCAGCTATCACCACAACGACTATAATTCCGACGATGAGCCAGGTCATGTCGCCTCCGCCACCCGCACCGCCACCTCCGCCACCAGTGCTCATCCTCCATTCAGTTATGTTCGGTTCTGTAAATAGGTTGGAATTGCCCAGATCCCCGGCCGCCAGGTAGACTATGCTCCTCTCCTGGTTTGGGGACATGTTCATGGTCCAGAGTATCACCGGGTCCTGCTCTATCACCGTGTAGTTTATGGCGGAGGTTATCGTCAGATTCTTGGCTGACGCGGCTATCTGTTTCGATATGTTTTCGGTGATGTTCATGAAAACGGAATAGCTGTTTCTGTTCTTGACGCTAATTGTGATCATAGACTTGGTCCTGTTCTTGCTGACCTCCACGTACCTATGGATTTTCTTCGTGTCGTTTGCCGCAGGCAATGTTACTGTAAAGGAGCTGTTCACAGAGTTTATCCGGACCGAGACAGTATAAGTTCCTGGCCTCGCCCACTTGAACGGCGTGAGGGTCACGTTTATTGAAGAGGTGGAATTGCCAGAGATGTTTTTCGACGCGACATACGTCAGGCTGAAATGGATATAGTCGCCTGCCTCGCTGATATTCACGCTTACATTCTGCCTCGATGTGTTGGTATTATTGAGTGGTATATATATCGTTTGACTGGTGTTCAGAAGAGTTACATTCGAAGGCATGGTGAATTTAAGACCGGTTGTCGTTGTCGTGGTCCTATTGGTTGCATTTGAGGATGGCGGGGCGTTCTGCTGGCCGTCGCCCGTCGTACCTGGAGAGTAGGTTTCACTTATATTTAGAGCTGTTTTGTTGCTTAAGGTCGGTACAAAGGTACAGCTAAAATCGCGTGAGCAGGAAGAGACCAAGCTAGTGATGTTGAGATAGTATGAGGTGTTTGTCGCAGTCGAAGTAGTACAACTGAATATGTATGAAGTGTTTACGTATGGGGTAGAAATACAACTACCTCCCCCACTTCCGAAAGTTATATAAGTTATGGGGCTTGAAGCGCTAGAGGCATTTACAGAGATACTGGTTGCTCCAAATACGTTCGACACAGTGACATTAAAACTGGTGCCTGTTGCCATAGTATATGATAAAACGCTCCCAGTTAGTACGACCCACCTCGCGATATAAAAGGTACCAGTCCACGTGAAGTTGTAATTATCGCTTCCACCTCCGACCAGAGTGAGATTATAGGCCCCAGTGGGCCAGTTACTAACGTTGAACTGGGCAGTGGCATTACTAGCGTTGGAATATGTGGTACCATAAGTGGCGTTGAAGAAAGTTTGGACAGTGCCGTTAGGGCTCAATATGCTACAGTTCAGCATAGAGAGATTGAGTCCGACACTGGGCTCTCTGGTGATATTAACGATTGTCCAGTTTAGGCGCTCGGCACCAAAAGCATTGTTGAATTGCATATTTACTGAAACAATATAGTCCGGCAGTTTTATAACAACGGTTGCATTTTCGCTGAACCGGGAGCTATTCGTTGCAGAAACCGCCTTTATGAACAGCTTGGTGTAGTTGGCGGCAGTGGCTCCTGATGGCACCGCTACTCTGACTGATATGTTCTGGTGCGAAAGGGCGCTTATGTTCAAAGTCAAATTGAGGATATAACTGTTATTCATGGTCACGAAGTTTGAGAGATTAGAATAATTAGTAACATTAAGGATCCAACCGGTGGTGTTCTGAGCATAAATCGTTATGTTGTACAGAGTATCAGTCCCGACATTTCCAGTGTTGTTGATAGAGATGTTAAAGTTGTACGTCTCTCCAGCATAATGAACATACTGCGAGACGTTGGTGACGGTTACGTTACCTAGACTGCTTAAAATAGAAGTTTTGTAGTAGTCGCCCTCCAGCAGTCTGGATAGACCCCGGGAGTCAGTCACCGTAATGTTTGTCTTTGCTGTCTCCCCCTCATAACCTCCAGTCAGTAGGGTAACAGTTATGTTCACATCCATTGTGTTGTTGGGAATTACTGTTACTGAGTTGTTGGTGGTGTTAAATGAGCAGGTAAATTTGGTATTGTTGTTGACGCACGAGAAGTTGAAGGTCGTGGAAGTTTCGCCGGTGTTGTTAACATAGAATGTGCATATCACCGGCTTGGCCACATCTATGCTACCGGTAACCCCGCTTATGCTCGTTATTATGAAATTATGGTACGGGTTCACAATAACGCTGAGAAAAGTTTGGTTATAGTTGGCAGTGGTGTTAAAGCTAGTTACATTTACAGCAACGGAGTAAGTGGTAGCATTGGCGCTAGCATTCGCATTCACGCTCAGACTGACATTGGCGTACCCAAAAGCCGGCAAGCTGACCTGACTCACATTAATCAAACAGGTTATGTTGCTTCCATCGCATGCCGCAGATATAGTGACATTTAGAGTCTCATTGATGTTCGAATTACTACGAATTGTTATAGTAACATTAGTTTGGTTATTTCTCTCCAGTACAACGTTAGATATGTTCAAAACCGCATTTGGGGTGGCATAAGTGACATTTACAGAAAGAATATCCGTTCCATTGGAGTTTGGATAGAAACCGCGGAAAGCATAGCTAGATGCGTTTGCTGTCCCGTTAACCACACATGTTGCGTTGTAATAGCCGGTCTCAATTCTCGTCAGATTAGTGCTGCAATTTGCAATATAGGAGACATTTAACGAAATGCTAAAAAAAGTAGTATTGATGTCAAACTGGCTGCCGTTTACATAAGTCGTGTTCACATAGTATACAAAACCATAATTTGGTGCAAAGCTCTTCGGCTGGGCTATGCTTATGCTCATATTGGTTCTGTTGAGAGTGAAGCTTACTGTTGTGTTATAATCTGAGGAGTTGTATTCGTTGGTTACATTTATTGTCCAGGTTCCGTTTGCAAGACCAACGGGCATCGGACAAATTACCTGTGCTGTAGCATTGTCTTCTAATGCGGCATAAATAGCGGTTCTGTTACAGATAGACTGGAAAGAACCGTTATCTAGCTCTACATATGCTTTGTAGCCATGGACCTGACTGTTGTTGCTGCTGACCATTAGAGTAAGGTTCAGTGAATCGCCAGGATTATAGTTCGAATTATTCCCGGTAATGTTTGTGAAACCGAACCCTAGCGATAGCAAAAACAATGATACAATCAGTGTTCTGATTATGCGCATGATACGTATAACCCCTTACTATAATATATATTTTCTTATAATCCGTCTATCTTTTCGACCCTCAAACCAGCGCTGGACTCGAACGTGACCCTCCAGACGGGTTTGAAGATTACCTCGAAATCCTTGACCCTAACCCGACCAAAGAGTGACGGAATCTTGAGCAATTTCTTCTTATCCATTTCATATTCTTCCAAGTCGTATCTTTCTGGTTTGGTGAAAGAAAGCTTGTCGTCTAACACAGCAAAACTAGATGGGTCTATCCTCAGATCTTCAAATCTCTTCCTCTGCTTGTACTTTTTATCCTTGAAGTCGACGAGCCCGCTGTCGGCAAACTCTCTCAGATATTTCATGACTGCCTGGGTGGTTAGTTTAGTCCTGTCGGCAATCTTCTTTGGGTCGTCCGTCTTGCTGAGGACAGTCAGCACGCGCATCCTCTTCTCGTCCAAGTCGACCAGTTCTTTCATATCCTTGGTCTTCTTCAGGCTCTTGTCCCAGTAATAAAATTCGTAATCAGAATCGACATACATCGTAAGAGGCTTATAGCCGCCGCTGTCCAAGACCAGCTCGTACTTGACCTTATAGACTGGTTCATAGACAATCCGAAGTTCTTTCAGCTTCTCCTCTCTGCCGAACAGGCCCAGAGTCTTTTTCTGCCTCATCCTCTCGGCTCTGGCCTTCGCCTGGCCTTCATCTATCTTTGACACGAATGCTTTCTGGCCTTTCTCCATTTCCTCTCTGGCCTCGATCCTCTTCTCAAAGCCAGGTATCACTATCGCGCCTTCCTCCAGAACAGCGCCCTTCAGCTTACAGACTCTATCAATAACCTCGTCCGTATCTATCTCCTCGCCGTATCTCCTCTTGAACGTGTCCAGTATCTCATCGACCTTCAACAGGCTCACCTGCCCCATCTCCTCGAGTTTCTTGCCAATCAGGTCCACGAGTCTATTGATGTCCAGTTTCTCGCCTATTTCTATGGTCCCTATCTCTCTCCCCTCGTGCTGGGAGAAGCGCGGCCTTATCTTGACGACAAATGCTCTATTGCTCTCCTCGCTCCTGTCCCCGACCAGCGCGATACCTATAGGCAATGTCTTGAGGAATCTGTTCTTCTCATATTCTTTCGGCAGGCTGGTCGGGAAGCGCTTCATGACTGCCTTCAGGTCTTCGTCAAAAACCAGCTTGTGGCAGATTAGCATGTCCAGCTGCGATAGGACTCTCGTGTCGATAGCTGAAGGCTGCTGGGTCGCAAAAACCAGCGAACAGCCGGGCCTTCTCCCCTGCTTGACATATTCTATAAGTGAGTCGCTTGCTGCTGTTTTACTAGTGCCCGATGGTATGAGGGTGTGGGCCTCGTCTATGAACAGCCAGGTGGGAGGTATCTCGACATCCAGCAGCTCGTCTATATCTCCCATGCTGTACTTCTCCATTGAGGCTTTTCTCGTGACCAATTTTCTAGCGGTCAAAATCTTTCTGGCAAGCATCCCTATGACCAGCGAAGCAACATTCTCCTCTACAAATGATATATCTATAACAGAGACATACCCCTCTTTGCAGATTTCAGAGAGGCTGGTCCCTTCCTTCGAGAATATCCCCCAGGACTTGGCTGCCTCCAACCGCGATAGCAACGCCCGTCTCGTGTCCTGCTTGTAGCCCCTATCTTTGCTAGTCAGCTCTTTGTCCAGCTCTATTACTCTGATAAGTTCGTCGATGCTGAAAACCTTGTATTTGTCTTTGGCTTTCTCTATCGATTTTTCAAGAAGCAGCGCGCTAGGCGAGAACCGTTCCAGCCCGAAGGTGAGAGTCCAGTCGTCTATGGTCAGCTCGGAAGGTTTGAGAGAGAACAACCTATCGTAAGTCTCTTGCGGCACTTTCTCTCTCATGCCCAGCGGAATAAAGACCTGCGTGTTCTTTATCCCCTTTGGCTCTAGCCCCCAGTCGGACAGGTCTTTCAGCTCTTTATCCTCCTTGTTCGGGTGCTTCATGCTCCAGAATATGCCTATCGGGTCGACCACAACCGAGGCCACATTCGGGTTCTTCAAGACTAACTCCTCGGCCATTATCCCAAGGTCGTAGCTCTTTCCGCTGCCCCTCGCCCCGACTACGAATATCGCATGGGGGCTGATTGCGTCGAGGAATACCTGTTTTCCGAACTCGCGCTTTTCCACAGTCTTTCCGAGCAAGAGGGCGCCATCCTTCCCGTGCTTCGAGTGTGTTGCTCTCTTCCTGCCTATATAGAAGGAATCGCCCTCTTTCAGCAGCTCTAACGGCTCGCTTGTATCCGCTACGAAGTCCATAACTTTATTATAGCGAGATAGTATAAATAATTGACTATCCATAAAGTGTTACCATGTTTTGGCTTTTCAGGAGAGGTGTTTTTGGAAAGATTACCGCACTATTGGCTCTAGTGATAACTGTCCTGGTCCTGCTCTGGCTGTGGGGCGCGATAAACCCCGCTACTCTATTATACCAGATTGTCTTCTTGGTAGTCTTATTCGTCTTTGGCATAGTGCTGTTTGTCTCATTGGTCTTCCTATTTACTATAGTCAAGCTGCTCTTTTTCATGCTGCTGCTGAAGCGCAGGGTCAAAAAGAGCATGAAGAAAATGTTTGATATGCTCGAGAGATGATTATGTACGCGTTTGAAGAGCTGAAGAGAGAGGCCAGTTCTGTTATCGAGAAAGCCTGTGGAGAGAAGACGGACTTTATCAAACCGCCAGAGGGAATGGGGGATATAGGCAGCACAGTAGCGTTCTCTATCGCCAAGAAGATCAGGAAGAGCCCGCCGGAGATAGCAAGGGATATCGCCAAGAAGATAAAGCTGCCGGAGAAAGGGATGATTGCCAGGGTCGAGGCTAAAGGCCCATATATCAATTTTTTCGTTAGTGACAAGTTCAGGAAGAGAGTGATGGAAGAGGCCAACGAGAGACACTATGGTGCCGGCGAGAAGAAGAAAGAAAAAGTCCTGATTGAGCACACCAGCGTCAACCCCTCTGGTCCTGTTCATGTTGGTCGATTCAGGAACCCGATCATAGGAGATGTACTGGTCAGGTTGCATAAGTTCCTTGGCTATACAGTGCATGTGCAGAATTACATTAACGACGTTGGGAAACAGATTGCGATTATAGCATGGGCAAAAGACAACGGCGTAAAACCGAAGAAAGAGCTCATAGAAAAATACAAGAAATACAGGAACAAGCCCGATTTCGAGACGTTCTTCATATATGTCCCCGCTAATGCCGAAATCACTGCCAGCGATAAGGCTGAGAAAGAGGTGAACGACTTTCTTCAGAAGTGCGAGGCAGGCGATGTCAAGAGCCTGGAAAAACTGAGGAAAATCTCTGAACACTGCCTGAAGGGCCAGAGAGAGGT
>Ga0315285_10007679_pt1 | contig 11085 bp, 11 predicted proteins | sample YL17G09_36_MG_FD_203698 | JGI IMG/M metagenome (GOLD analysis project Ga0315285, IMG submission 203698) | Sediment microbial communities from Yellowstone Lake, YNP, Wyoming, USA - YL17G09_36 | ecosystem: Environmental > Aquatic > Freshwater > Lake > Sediment | place: USA: Wyoming | collected... | reverse complement strand
AGTTTTTATAAGATAGACATCGGCAATTACCAGCAGATTACTGCAAATTTTGCCAGGAATTTTGTAATCTCTCTTCGCCAGGTTGCATATCGGCAAACCCATTCAAAAAAGCGAGGAAAAATCTTCACAGATATTGCAATGCTGGAAGTTTCGACAAGTTCCAAAAAGAAAATACTTCACAAATGACTTGTTACAAATTATGTTGATTTATAGGACTGGGGCTTGTATAAAATGCCAATTACAAGAACTACATGTGCTACATACGGTTAGTTTTTCTGAACTGAACAAACAAATTTTCAAACCCGCCGTAAAACGGCGGGCTAAATATGCAACTCAAAACTAATGTGAGGTGCAAAAATGGCATCAGAATATCGTCCGCTATCTTCTGAAGAGATTGCCAGGTTAACCGGCCAGGGCTGTAGCTGCGCCGACTGGTCGAAGGTGCAGGTTGCTGAAGGTTTCAACACAGGAAGGGTAAAATCGACAAGTTTTTCCGGCGATGTGAGGTTAAGTGTGTTTGAAAAGCAGGTATCTTTTTTCGGGGGCGTTAAGAAACCGGCTGGAATCAGCAATGCAACAATCCATAACTGCACAATCGGCAATAACGTATATATTGACCAAATCGGAAGTTATATCGCTAACTACGTTATCGAAGATGACGTCTTAATAGAGAATGTCGATTTGCTGGCCGTCGAGGGTAAAAGCTCATTTGGCAACGGGACAGAGGTTGCCGCAGTTTGCGAGGCGGGCGGCAGAGAGATACCGATTTATGACCACTTGTCCGCTCATACCGCTTACCTGATAGCGTTCTATCGACACCGGCCGAAAGTAATTGAACGGCTGCGGAAAATGATAGCCGGCTATACTGACTCTGTTACGTCTTCTATGGGGCTGGTGGCAAAAGGGGCCAGGATTATCAACTGCCGAATTATCAAAAACGTCAAAATAGGTCCGGCGGCAGTAATCGACGGGGTAAGCCGGCTCCAGAACGGTTCGGTCAATAGCTGCCCGGAAGACCCGGTCTATATCGGGCCGGGCGTCTTTGCAGAGGATTTTATTGTCAGTAGCGGCTCGGAGATAACCGATGGGGTGATAATAGGCAAATGCTTTGTAGGCCAGGGAACGGTGCTTGCCAAGCAGTATTCTGCGGAAAACTCGGTGTTCTTTGCCAACTGCGGAGGTTTTCACGGCGAGGCCTGTGCGATATTCGCCGGGCCATACACCGTAACTCATCACAAATCCACCCTGCTGATTGCAGGATTGTTTAGTTTCTTGAATGCCGGAAGTGGAACCAACCAGAGTAATCACATGTATAAGCTTGGGCCGGTCCATCAGGGGGTGGTGGAACGCGGCTCCAAAACCGCCAGCGATTCCTATATGCTCTGGCCGGCAAAGGTCGGGCCGTTTACGGTCGTAATGGGCAGGCATTACAGAAATTCGGACACCTCGGATTTGCCTTTTTCATATTTGATTGAGCACGAGGACGAAAGCATTCTCGCTCCCGGCGTGAATTTGCGAAGCGTTGGGACCGTTCGAGACGCCCGGAAATGGCCAAAACGCGACAGACGAAAAGACCCGAAGAAACTGGACCACATAAACTTCAAACTTTTAAGCCCCTACACGATTGGGAAGATGCTCAACGGCCGGGCAGTGCTGGAAAACCTCAGGGCAACATCCGGCGAGAATACCGAATACTTTACATACAATAACGTGAGGATTAAGAGCGGGTCTCTGGAAAGGGGTATCCGGCTCTACGAAATCGGAATCGATAAATTCTTAGGTAATTGTCTGATTAAACGACTGGAAAATAAGCATTTCAAAAACGTAAATGACCTTCGGGAGGCGCTGTCGCCGGAAACCGATACAGGGGCTGGTAAATGGGTGGACCTGGCAGGTATGCTCGCCCCGCAGGATTGCGTTGAAAAAATGCTAAGTGACATCGAATCCGGAACTATCAGCACGCTGGAGCAGGTAACAGAGGGCTTCCAGTTCATCCATAACAGATACGGCATATACGAGTGGGCCTGGGCGGCAGACGTCCTACAGCGGCGACTGGGTAAGACAATCGACAAAATAACGGCTCAAGATATTATCGAGATGGTGACGAAATGGAAGGAAGCTGTTGTGGAACTCGACCGTATGCTTTATGCCGATACAAAGAAGGAATTTGCCGCTACCGCTCAAATCGGGTTTGGTCTTGATGGTGACAGGGAAACAAGGCAGGCCGACTTTGCACAGGCCAGAGGGACATTTGAAGGAAACAGCTTCGTTTCAGAAATTGAAGAGCACATAACCAAAAAAACCGCACTCGGAGATGAGCTTATCAGCCGAATGGAAAAACTGCGTTGACACAAACCCCATCTGAAGGAGAAATTTATGAGAGTAATAATTCAGCCAAACTATGAATTAGTATCCAAATGGGCTGCCAATTATGTTGCAAAAAGTATAAATGAATTCGCTGCGGGCAAGGCCAAGCCCTTCGTTCTCGGCCTCCCCACAGGTTCATCGCCGCTGGGGATGTACAAAGAGCTGATAAAGCTAAATAAAGCAGGCAAGGTATCGTTTAGATATGTTGTAACTTTTAATATGGATGAATATGTGAACCTCCCTGAACAGCACCCTGAAAGCTACCATTCATTTATGTGGAACAACTTTTTCGGCCACATAGATATTCCAAAGGGTAATGTCAACATTCTCAACGGCAACGCCCCGGACCTCGAAGCCGAATGTGCAAACTACGAAGAAAGAATAAAAAAGGCGGGCGGCGTCAACCTCTTTGTCGGAGGCATAGGGCCTGATGGGCATATAGCGTTCAATGAGCCGGGGTCGTCACTGTATTCGAGAACACGGGTTATGACACTAACTTATGATACTATCCTGGCGAACTCACGATTCTTTGACGGCGACATTAACAAGGTCCCGAAGACCGCTCTGACGGTGGGCGTAGGGACTGTTATGGATGCTGGTGAAGTGCTGATTATTGTCAACGGCTATAAAAAGGCGCGTGCGCTGCGGCACGCCATTGAGGAAGGCGTGAATCATATATGGACGGTCAGCGCCCTGCAGATGCATCCAAAAGGGATTATTGTCTGCGATGAGGAAGCGACGGTTGAGCTGAAGGTCGGCACAGTAAAATACTTCAAGGACATAGAATCAGCAAATCTCAACCCGGCTACCTTGTTAAAATAGATTAGCAACTCTATAAATTGCCCGATGGGCGGAATAATAAAACAGGAAATTCACAAAGGCGAATTTCCTGTTTTATTTTGGTCGTGTTTCTTCGATTTGGCCCGACTTATACCGATTGTGATAAATATTTGCGCTTATTTAATAAAATCCGAAATCCGAATATCTAAATCCGAAACAAGCACAAATGACCAAAATTCAAATGACAAAAGCTGCGTCTCTCGTCTATCGTCCATCGTCCTTCGCGGCTACGGAGGGCGCATTTTATAATCACATTTGGTATTATTTGCGCTCCTGCAAAGTGGGAAAAGAAGGCCTATCGGACTTTGGTTCTTTGCCGGGCGGGTAAATGATTTTGGCGCTGGCACGAAGTGACTGAACATACTGCTGTGCAAATTCGTTCAGCTTTTTCTGCTTCAGCTGATTTATTATCTGGTCTTTGACCTGCTCAAAGGAAGTAACACTGGCAGCTTTGCGGTCGGTAACTTTTATTATGTGATATCCGTACGGGGTTTCGACAATGCCGCTGACCTGGTTTACGTCCGTTGCGAAGGCAACTTTTTCGAAAGATGGTTCCATTTGACCTCTGGGGAAGAAATCCAGGTCGCCGCCGTTAGCCGCCGAGGGACAGGCCGAATCGGTCTTGGCTAACTGGGCAAAATCGGCACCGGCCTTGACTTTTTCGAGCAGGCCTTGAATCTTTGCCAGGGCTTTGGCTTTTGCCTGGTTCGGGTCCGGAGCATTGGGGTCGGGCTTGATGAGAATGTGACTGGCCCTGACTTGCTCAGGAGATTCAAACCGCTTCTGATTTTCAGAATAATATTTTTTGGCGTCATCCGCTGTGACGCTTATCTTGCCGCCCGGTTGAATTTCCATAAGCTTCTGGTAAGACAATCCTTTTCGGACCTGCTCTTTTACCTCGTCAAAATTTTGGCCGTACTCCGCCATTTTTTTCTTGAAATCTTCCAGCGATAGAGCCGGCTTCCGTAAAGACGCTACTTCCTTGAGACGGTTGAGCACTTCCTCTTCAGTAACTACTATCTTGGCTTCTTTGACCTTTTCCTCAAGCAACTGTCCCACAATCATCATTTCCAGCGTCTGCTGTTTAAGCATTTTTTTGTATTGCTCGATAAATTCAGGCGACCGTTTTGGAGTTTGTGCAGCCATTCCGGCAAGCTGAAGGTTGATTAGTTTATCGACCTCTCCTTTGGTGATATTAACTCCATTGACGGTAACGGCAACGCTGTTAGGGCCTGTCTCGACAGGGACATTCGGCTCAGGCCGGACGGCCTCAATGCCAACTTCGCCGGGACCCGGCTGGGGTTTACTGACTTCGGTTGGTTCAGGCGGCTTGCGTCGGCAGGATAAACTGCACGCAGCGCAGAATACTGCTGCCCAAACCAGGATTCTTAAAGTAACAGGATGACTTCCCATAATTTTGTCCTTTCGCAAGTTCGCAACGTAAGAAACATTTATTGAAAGCGAAAACATTATTATCGCACCGAAAGATTGAGTTTGTCAAATTATCTTTCAAATTTTCTTTAACTTGCGTGGGAAGGCAAGTTTTTGTCGGCAGAACCTTGCAAGTATCGGCCTTTGTGGTATTTTTAGCTAAAGGTGTGAAATGAATTTTCCGCAGAGAACAACCATCCGCAGCCATACGATAACCGTTGTGCCGCGATACGCCGAGACCGACAAAGGCGGTGTGGTTCACCACAGCATTTATCCGGTCTGGTTTGAGATGGGGCGGACGGAACTTTTGCGGGCCAACGGAATCGCATACAAAGACCTCGAAGAAACAGGGGTATTTTTTGTCGTTGCCGAGTTGCATATAAAATACCGTCGTCCCGCCGAGTATGATGAAAAACTGCAGTTGGAGACAACCTGCACGGATGTTACCGCCGGCAAGGTCGAGCATTCTTATAAACTTACCCGCTGCCGTGATGGGCTGCTGCTGGCAGAAGGCAGCAGTATCCTTGCCTGCGTTGACGGTGCCGGCAAAGTCCGCCGAATCCCAGAATTTATGTATCCCCAGTAAACAATTATTTGACTTGTTCTAAAGAGTTTGTTAGACTAACCTGTCGGTGGAGTAGGGTCTGATGAAAGCAATTATAACCTGCAATTTTATGTGGAGAGTTATGTCTGAAATGGCTTGCGAGAAAAAAGAAAATTGCGGTCTTTTTGCGATTTTTGGCGACAAGGAGGCCGTCCAGAAAACTTATTTTGGCCTGCACAGTCTTCAGCACCGCGGACAGGAATCGGCAGGAATCGCCTCCAGCGACGGCGAAACAATCCAGTGCTATGCAGGGATGGGAACGGTAAGAAGGGTATTTCGTGCCGGCAAGGGCATATTAGATAAACTTTCCAACCCGATGGCGATCGGGCATGTTCGGTATTCGACATGTGGTACCAGCAAACTGATTAACAGCCAGCCATTTTTGAGCGAATATTCGCACGGCCAGGTGGCAGTGGCACATAACGGCAATCTAATAAATGCGGGGCTATTACGGGATGAATACGAGGCATACGGCAGCATCTTCAAGTCAACAAGCGATACCGAGATAATTATTCATCTGATTGCCAAGCCGAGCCATATCAGTAAGCCCGACCCTCTGGCGCACGTGCTCAACCACCTTCAGGGAGCATATTGTCTATTGTTTTTGTTTGCCGACCATATCGAAGCAGCCCGGGACCCTTACGGCATCAGGCCTCTGTGCATTGGCCAGACCGAAAAAGGTCGTTATGTTATTGCCAGTGAGACCTGCGCCTTTGATGCCATAGGGGCAAAATTCATTCGCGAGGTCGAGCCCGGCGAAATCGTTCGGCTGGACCAAGATGGACTGCACAGCAGATTTTTTGTTACGCCGGGAACTGTCACGCCGGCCCACTGCACCTTCGAGCACGTTTATTTCGCCAAGCAAAACAGCACCATTTTTGGCGAAAACGTCCACGAATTCAGAAAGAAGCTTGGAAGACGGCTGGCAATAGAGCACCCTGTGAATGCGGACGTGGTAATACCGGTGCCGGACTCAGGGACATCGGCGGCAATAGGATACGCAGAGCAAAGCAGGATACCATTCGATATGGGTATGGTCAGAAGCCACTATGTCGGCAGAACATTTATTTCGCCGGACCAGAAAACAAGAGAGCTGGAGGTTAAACTCAAACTGGCGGTGGTAAAAGAAGTCGTCGCCGGCAAACGAGTTGTGGTGGTGGATGATTCAATCGTTCGCGGCACAACCACGAGAGGCAAAATAAGGGCAATACGCCTGGCAGGCGCAAAAGAAATCCACATGCGGGTGAGCTGTCCGCCGCTGAGGTTCCCCTGCTTTTACGGCGTTGATTTCCCCACCAAAGAAGAGCTATTGGCAAACAATCGCACGCTGGAAGAAATCAAAGAATTCCTTGAAGTCGATAGTGTCGGCTATATGCCGCTGGAAGGGCTGCTTTCCTGTGCAACACTGCCGCCGGACCACTACTGCACCGCGTGCTGGACAGGCAAATACAAAATACCCGTAGATATCGCGCTCAATAAATTCGCGGTAGAACGCTACCAACTGGTTATGTTTGACGAGAGCGACTGGGAATAGCCCGGCCTGCAGCCGAACTAAAAACTCAAAACTGTGGAAATGATTGTCGGACTGCTAACCGCTCATTTGTATATGCAGGGAATTGCTTCTCTGAAGGATAAAAGAAGCATCATCAAAGGCCTTATCGGCCGGCTGAAAAGCAGATTTAACATTTCGATTGCGGAGGTTGACCATCAGGACAGCAAAACAAGCGCCGTTATCGCCGTCGCAATGGTCTCTAACGATTCTCGCTTCATAGACCAGCAGCTCGATGCCATCCTCAAGTTTATGCGTAACGATGGCCGATTCTACCTCGGCGAGGTTGACCGAGAAACGTTCAATTCATAACTCGTCGCTCGTTATTCGTATCTCGTATTTCGAGCGACGAACGACCCACCCACACGATGAACAACAAACCATGAGCTAAAGTAGCATATCGACGATAAATCTTGCGCCGAGGAATATATCGGCTGCCATCGCCAGGCAGAGTAGAACTGCACGGATTGGAAGTCGCCTTTCGGCGGGTAATTTTGCCCGCACCAGCAGGAACACGACCAGCATCGTAATTGCACCAAGCGTGTATATCCTGCCGGTATCGGCAAAAACCTTCGCGTATCCTGCACCCAGAGCCAGGAACGTCTGAAAGTACTTTGTTGCAAGCAAAAGTGTTACAATGGCAAGCGCCCCGCAAATTCCCGCTATCGCCAGCACCCATTTTCTGTCGGCAAAGCCGGCCGAGATAAGTCCCTGCATCCCTGCACCTATGAACACTGAGCAGAACAGCGCCGCAATGGTAAACCAGATAACAGGACTGACGTTAAGAAAGGAATGGCTAAAGGCCAGGACCACTGAGGTCACAAGAATTATGATAATACCTATTCGCCCCGCCCTCAAGCGGGCCAGGAGCATAGAAAAACCTATAATCAGCGGCGCCAGCGGGATATGATAGAAGCCCATCGGCATTAACCCTCGCCTGGCAGCTACCAACGGAGCCACAAGGCCGACCAAATCGGCTAAATGCAACTTCGCCTGTGCCGGAACCGCAAACAAACGGTAGTAGAGCGAGACCTGAAAGAAAAGCACTATCGCCAGATACGGCAAAAGCGAAAGCGAAATGCTTAACCACCACCACTTTTGCTTGGGGCTGAAGGCAGCAGGACAAAACAGCCACGGCACAGTCGCCGCCAGAAATCCTGCCGTCGGATGGAATCTGGTCAGGCCGAGCATAAACGGCCCGAAGCCATAAATAGCTCCTGCGAAAAATGACCCTGCAAATGACGGCACCCACCGCCGGCTTAAAACATAACAGCCGACAGCAGCCAGAGGAGAGTTCACGAGAAAAAGATACTCCCATCTCTGGAAATTTCGCCAGTATGGCTGGTATAGATATGCGGCGAAGGCGGCATAAATTGCCGCTGCCGTAACCAGTCTGGTTGTGCTTTGCAGTCTTTTGCTCATTATGAGAATTCAGAATACTGAATTTGGAAGGAAAATTTGGAGCTGCGTTATCGTCAATTCTTAATTCTAAATTCTTAATTTTTTAGAACTACTCTGTTCGTCCCTGTGGTTATTCTGCCTATCTTGTAAACCTTTTCGCCGAACCTTGTCAGCTTTTTTGCTATCGAGTCGGCAAAATCCTCAGCGACAATCAGCACATATCCAATTCCCATATTGAAGACCCGAAACATCTCCAATTCCTTGACAGGGCCTTTTTTCTGCAGAAATGTGAATATCTTCGGGACCGGCCAGCTCGATTTATTTATGACGGCGTCGCAGTTGGCCGGTATCACTCGCGGGACATTGCCCTCCAGGCCGCCGCCGGTAATGTGTGCCATTGCGTGGACAACCTCCTTGACTTTGTATTGCGACAATAGTTTTACTATCGAACGGACATAAATGCGTGTTGGCTCCAGCAGCACATTACCCAGCGCGGCGCCATCAAGCTCATCTATACAATCGGCTATCCTCAGTTTCAATCTTTTGAAGCAGATATTCCGCACCAGCGAGAAGCCATTACTGTGCAGTCCGCTCGAAGCCAGGCCCAGAATAACGTCACCAACTCTGACGTTTCTGCCGGTGATGACCTTTTTGCGTTCGACTATTCCGACGGCAAACCCAGCCATATCGAAGTCACCTTCAGCGTAGGTGTCCGGCATTTCCGCAGTCTCTCCGCCGATTAGTGCGCAGTCGGCTATTCGGCAGCCGGCGGCAATGCCCTTGACCATCTCGGCTATTATCGCCGGCTCGAGCTTGTGAACCCCAAGGTAGTCTAAGAAAAACAACGGCTCAGCGCCCTGCACAAGCATATCGTTGACGTTCATCGCCACCAAATCGATTCCGACTGTGTCATACTTTTTTATCATTGCGGCCAACTGGACCTTGCTGCCAACGCCATCGGTGCAGGCCACGAGCACAGGGTTCTTGTAGTTTTTCTTGAAGAGCTTCTCGTCGTAATCCAGCCGAAACATTCCCGCGAAACCGTTTTTGTTCTCGACCACTCGCGGACCGAACGTGCTGACAACGGATGCGTAGATTTGCTCAATCATCTCATCGTTGGCATCGATACTCACGCCCGCCTGCTCGTATGTAATGTATTTACCCATTATATTGTCTGCCTTCGAAGAAACTAAGAACTCAAAACTTAAAGCTTAAAACTGTGGAAAAGACTACCACAATCAGCGACACCGGTCAAGCAATGAAACTGAAAACCTGAACCTCAAAACTGTGGAAGTTTTACCTGCCGATGGCGGGCTTGAGTTGTGCTATGATTTGCCGGGTCTGTGATGACTGACTTAATCAGTTGTCAGAATGTCTACTACTTTTTTCCGAATCTGCTCGAGTATTTGCTGTTGTACAAAACCGAGTTTTCTGCGCACTTGGGTTTTGCTGTATGCGAAAATGGCTCCGCACTTAACTGCAGAGGTTTGTTTAAGTCCAGTATCAACAAACGAGGGGTCGCTACTCTTTATAACAATCTGGTTAGGGTCCTCGTATCGAACATTTGAAGAAATGGGAGCTAAGATAATATCTGGGCCACTTTGGTTAAATTGATGACCGGAAATGATAAGGCATGGACGAGGTTTTGTTGCTAAGTAGTTTGTAAAGGGAGCATACGGTATTAACACAATATGCGCTGGTACAAAATCGTCGGAATTCATACTGGTTGGCCATCTTCAAAACTATAGACGTCCTCTCCTTCATCATCCCAAAAAGAAAGAACACCGCTTGAACGTGTACATTCATACGGTATGAGCTCTGGTTCTGATGAATTTAAAATGGTATCCTCATCTACAGAGTAATCAGAACAAAGCAATACATATGGCTCATTAAGAACGATCTCTTTTGCATAAAAACTTTGCCCTTCTACATGTATATTACTGCATGCGGAAATTGATGGCTGTAGCCAAGATTTTGTAGGTATAGGCATTTTACTCCTCCGTTCCTGGTTTCAGTATGAAATCACATACTTCTTTTGTAGCATATTGTTCTACAGCAGTCAAGCGAAACCTAGGATCAAACTTTTCATTTGCTTGTAATAATCTGGGTTGAGGCCAAACAAACTGTGTTTCTATGAACATTTCTTCAGTTGCTTCAAAAAACGATTCTATTTTTATCTCAATAACAGGATCAGATACTTTAGTAGCTGGTAAAACTAATCTTAATCCTCCTCCTAATATAGGCCTCCCGCCCAAATACTTAAAATTCTCTTTTTTTTGCCCAAGCATATTTTCCCACAGATATTTAAAAGCATGCTCCTTACAGCTATATAAGTGGCGAATCGTAGCATCACAACGAACTATCTGGCAGGGCTTATTTTCTATCCATGTTTGACGATAAGCATCATAAATCGCCTCCACCTCCTTAATAAAAAACTCAAGGTCAGAAGTGGGTCTTCCTGAAGTTACAAGAACATTTGATACATCTGGGCCTACAGAAGCTATTCTTATTTTTAGATTAGATTCTTCTTTTCTTGTCAGTTCAGAGAAATTCTTATTAGTCTTTGTCTCGGAAAACTCTATCTTGTTATCCAGCATAGCATTTTGAAAAGCCAATATTTTTTTAGGGTCTGTGGTCCATGCTGTTGCGACAACGTAATTTATGCCGAAATGATAGCTTCTTCTACTTTCTCTATTGAACCCGTTCATTTTATTAGACTTCAACCTCTAACTAAAATCCGCTCGTTTAGGTAAATATAATATGCATTCACTACTGTCCGGTTAAAGTTTCTTGATGGTAATGTAACTTAATTGAGAATAATACCTTGCGAGAAAAAATGATTGTTTCCGATTTCAACACGATTATAAACCACAGCCAGTTTGCTTTCAAAATA
>Ga0315285_10007677_pt1 | contig 11087 bp, 8 predicted proteins | sample YL17G09_36_MG_FD_203698 | JGI IMG/M metagenome (GOLD analysis project Ga0315285, IMG submission 203698) | Sediment microbial communities from Yellowstone Lake, YNP, Wyoming, USA - YL17G09_36 | ecosystem: Environmental > Aquatic > Freshwater > Lake > Sediment | place: USA: Wyoming | collected... | reverse complement strand
CAAGACCGCCTTCTGTCTGGACATAGCGCGGCACGTCGCCATCCACCAGAAGAAGCCCGTCGCTCTGTTCAGCCTGGAGATGGCGAAAGAGCAGCTTGCCCTCCGGCTCATCTGCTCGGAGTCCCGCGTTGACTCGCACCGCCTGCGAACTGGCTACGTCCAGGACAGGGAATGGCCGCTTCTCGCGGAGGGAGTTGATCGGCTCTACTCCGCGCCGATCTTCATAGACGACGGCACCGACGTTACCCCGCTCCAGATGCGCGGAAAGTGCAGGCGGCTGAAAGCCGAGCACGGCCTCAGCCTGGTCATAGTTGACTACCTCCAGCTCGTGCGGTCGCACCGGCGCGCGGAGAACCGCAACCAGGAGATTTCGGAGATAGCGCGGTCTTTGAAGGGCCTGGCCAGGGAGCTTCAGGTGCCTGTGATAGCTCTGTCACAGCTAAGCAGGGCAGTCGAGCACAGGGAGAAGAAAAGGCCCGTTCTCGCTGACCTTCGGGAGAGCGGCTCAATAGAGGCCGAAGGGGATGTGGTGATCTTCCTCTACCGCGAAGCCTACTATGCGCAGGCGGAGGTGGTGCTCGACGAGATGGGCATGCCTGTAGACGATGCGGAAACAGGCAAGCCGAAAGTTGACAACACCGCCGAGATCATTATAGGGAAACAGCGCAACGGCCCGACCGGCACGATCAGGCTTGCCTTTATGCAGAAGTTCGCCTGCTTTGAAAACCTCGAAGAACACAGGAGAGAGCCCGAGTGAGAGTTCTGATAGTCGGTTCCGGGGGTCGGGAGCACGCGCTTGCCTGGAAGGTCGCCCGGAGCCCTTTGGTCAGCAGGCTTTACTGCGCCCCGGGGAATGCCGGGATGGCTTCCCTGGGCGAGTGTGTGAACATCAAGGCCATGGATATCCCCGCGCTCCTTGCATTCGCGAAAGACAAGGGCATTGACCTCGCCATCATCGGTCCTGAGTCTCCCCTGATTGCCGGCATTGCGGACGAGTTCCGAGCGGCGGGCATACCGACCTTTGGTCCGAGCCGCGCTGCCGCCGCAATCGAGGGGAGCAAGGTGTTCGCCAAAGAGCTCATGGCCAAGTACGGCATACCGGCGGCGGAGTTTCGCGTGTTCGACGATTCCGGCGAGGCTGCCGCGTACATCGAGCGCAAGTCCGGAGGGTCCGATGCGCTGCCCATCGTTGTGAAGGCGGACGGAGAGGCCTTCGGAAAAGGAGTGTTCGTCTGTAGTACGAAGGACGAGGCGCTCCGGGCGATCAAGTCAATTATGGTGGACAAGGTCTTCGGCAAGTCCGGCGACCGCGTGCTGATCGAGGAGCGCCTGGAGGGTCAAGAGGCGACGCTGATGGTTATTACGGACGGCCGTTCGGTCGTGCCCTTGGCGCCGCTTCAGGACTACAAGCGCGCGTACGACAACGATCAGGGCCTGAATACCGGCGGCATGGGATGCTATTCGCCGGTGCCGGCGGTGCCGCCGGAGTTGTACGAGCGCGCGCTTGAGACCATGATCGTGCCCACGCTCCGGGCAATGCAATCCGAAGGCTGCCCCTACACAGGCGTCCTTTACACGGGCATCATCCTCACCGCCGACGGGCCGAAGGTGCTGGAGTTCAACGCCCGATTCGGCGATCCGGAGACTCAGGCGGCTCTTCCGCTTCTGGAGACCGACCTGGTGGAAATCATCCAGGCATCGCTCGCCGGCTCCCTCGACTCGCTTGAGATTAAATGCTATAATGAATGCGCGGTTTGCGTGGTCGTCGCATCAGGCGGCTACCCCGGCGAATACGAGACCGGAAAGCCGATCTCCGGCCTGGATGAAGCCGGCGCGGTCGAAGGCGTGACCGTCTTCCACGCGGGCACGAAGCTTCAGGACGGGCAAGTTGTGACGAGCGGCGGCCGGGTGCTTGGAGTTACCGCGGTCGGAGATACGTTTAGGACGGCGGTCGAGCGCGCGTACTCGGCGGTCGGAAGGATTCATTTCGACGACATGCACTATCGGCGGGATATAGGGGCGAGGGTGATACGTGAGACGTGATGCGTGACTGCCTCTCCATATGAGGGAGAGGGTCGGGGTGAGGGTGGGAACATACCGTGAGGCACCTCTCCCCCAGGGGCGAGGGGATTACACGCAACTCGCAATACGCAAGGGGTTACAGTGAGCGGAAAAGTCGGCATCCTGATGGGCAGCGACTCCGACCTCCCGATCATGCAGGAGGCGGCGAAGCTGCTTGAAGACCTCGGCATCGAGCACGAGGTCAAAATTGTCTCTGCGCATCGAAGCCCTCATCTCGCGATGAAGTATGCATCGGGCGCCGAGGAGGCGGGGATTGATGTCATCATCGCGGGCGCAGGCGGCGCAGCTCATCTCCCCGGCGTCATCGCGGCCCTGACTCCCATTCCGGTGATCGGAGTGCCGATCAAGTCTGATGCGCTCAACGGCCTGGATTCGCTGCTTTCCATCGTGCAGATGCCCTCCGGCGTGCCGGTCGCAACCGTTTCCATAAACGGCGGGAAGAACGCCGGCATCCTGGCCGCTCAGATTCTTTCGCTGAAGCATCCCGATCTTCGGCAGAAGCTCAAGGAGTTTAAGGAACGCCTGGCCGGAGAGGTCCAGGCGAAGAATAAGTGAGATCGGTTCACAGTTTCTTGATGGGTAGGGATTTCCGAATCCCTACCCAAGCCCTGGGGGTGGCGATTCGGAAATCGCCACCCATCCCTAGGGTTCCAGGTTCCAAGTTCCAGGTTCTGCTGGGCACCAACGTGCAACGTGCAACGTGCAACCTGCAACCTGAAACCTGAAACCTGAAACCTGGAACCACAAGGAGATCGCATGATACCGCGCTACTCGCTGCCTGAGATGAAGGCAATCTGGGAGCAGCAAAACAAATATCAGAAGTGGCTCGACGTTGAGATCGCGGTTGCCGAGGGACTGGCGGAGTACGGCTACATCCCGAAGGATGCCCCGGCGAAGATCAAGGCAGGCGCGAAGTTCACCGTCGAGCGCATCCTGGAAATCGAGGAGACCACCCAGCACGACGTGATGGCCTTCGTGAAGGCCGTGACCGAGAACCTGGGCGAAGAAGGCAAGTACGTCCACTACGGGATCACCTCATACGACGTGGTGGATACCGCGCTGGGCCTTCTCCTGAAGGAGTCTGCTGATCTCATCATCGCCGACCTGGAGCGATTGGCGGAGATCGTCCGGGCGCGCGCCCGCGAGCACAAGCACACGCTCATGATCGGGCGGACGCACGGCATCCACGCCGAGCCGATAACCTTCGGGTTCAAGCTGGCGGGCTGGTACGCGCAGATTCGCCGGGACACCGAGCGAATGAAGGCCGCGCGGCATGCCGTCAGCTTCGGCAAGGTCTCGGGCGCGGTCGGCATTTACGCGAACGTGGATCCGAAGGTCGAGCAGTACGTGTGCAAGAAGCTCGGCCTGAAGCCGGCGGAGCACTCCACTCAGATCATCGCCCGCGACCGCCATGCCCAGTTCCTCACCGCGCTCGCCATCATCGCCGGCTCGCTGGAGAACTTCGCCACCGAGCTGAGAAACCTCCAGCGCACCGAGATTCTGGAGGTCCAGGAGTACTTCGCGAAGGGGCAGAAGGGCTCCTCGGCCATGCCCCACAAGCGCAATCCGAGGCTTTCGGAGCAAGTGGCCGGGCTTGCGAGGGTCGTCCGCGCGAACGCATTACCTGCGCTGGAGAACATCGTCACCTGGCACGAGCGCGACCTGACGAACTCCTCCGTCGAGCGGATCATCATGCCGGATAGCTGCATCCTGGTGGACTATCTGCTGAATACGTTCGCCCGTGTGGTCGAGCGGCTGGTCATCTACCCGGAGAACATGATGCGCAACCTGGAGAAGATGGGCGGCCTGGTGTTCTCCGAGCGGGTGATGCTCAAGCTGGTCGAGAAGGGCCTCTCCCGCGAGGAGGCTTATGTCATCGCGCAGGAGAACGCGGCGAAGGCCTGGGCCGGCGAGAGCTTCCGCGAGGCGCTGGAATCGGACTCGCGCGTGGCCGCCGTCATCGGCAAAGACGAGCTCGCGGAGGTATTCGACTACAAGCACCACGTCCGGAACGTGGATGCGGTTTTCGATAGGCTGGGGATTTAGCTCTGGGTTGATACAATGGAGGACGAACACATTCTAACAGGCATGCCTGATACCCTCCGCGAGGAATGCGGTGTCTTCGGCGTTTACGCCGATGGGGAGGATGTCGCGCGGCTCACGTACTTCGGCCTGTTCGGACTTCAGCACCGCGGGCAGGAGAGCGCCGGAATTGCGGTGTCCGACGGCAGCCGAATCCGCTGCTTCAAGGATATGGGCCTCGTCACCCGGGTGTTCGATGAGACGGTCATCGCAGAGCTCACGGGTCACATCGCAATCGGCCACACCAGGTACTCGACCACCGGGTCGAGCGTGCTCAGGAACGCCCAGCCGATAGTCTGCGAGTCGTCCTACGGTCCCATCGCAATCGGGCATAACGGCAATCTGGTGAACACCTCCGACCTCCGGGCGGAGCTGGAAGCGGACGGCGAGACGTTCGAGTCAACCAGCGATACGGAGATCATCGCCAGGCTGATCGCGCGGAGCAAGGCGCGCACTGTGGAGGAAGCGATCGAGGAGATGATGCACAAGGCCGTCGGGGCCTACTCCCTTGTGGTGCTGACCAGGGACAAGCTGATCGGAGTGCGCGATCCGCACGGCGTGAGGCCGCTGTGCCTGGGGCGGTTGAATACGGAGCACCACGTCATATCCTCGGAAACGTGCGCGCTCAATCTCGTGGGCGGGAAGTTCATGCGCGCGGTCGAGCCGGGCGAGATCGTCGTCATAGACAAGTCCGGCGTGCGCGAGATCCAGGCGCTGCCGACCGCCAGGCGCGCGCTCTGCGTCTTTGAGTTCATATACTTCGCAAGGCCGGACAGCATGATGTATCACAAGACGCTTCACATGGCGCGCCAGCGAATGGGACACGAGCTCGCAGGCGAGCACCCGGCGAATGCGCATATCGTCATTCCGATCCCGGACACCGGCACCCCGGCGGCGATCGGATACGCGCAGGCATCGCGAATACCCTACAGCGAGGGAGTCATACGGAACCGCTATATCCAGCGGACGTTCATCGAGCCGGACCAGAGAATGCGCGACCTCGGCGTGAAGATGAAGTTCTCGCCCCTCAGGGAGACGCTGGCCGGCAAGCGGATCGTCATGGTGGAGGACAGCATCGTGCGGGGTACGACTACCCGCCCGACCGTCAAGCTGCTCCGGGACGCCGGCGCTGCCGAGATACACGTCAGGATCAGCTCGCCGCCGATCAGGTATCCGTGCTTCTACGGGATTGATATGGCCAAGCAGAAGGAATTGATCGCATCCGGCCTCTCTGTGGAGGAGGTCGGGCAGCATATCGGGGCCGACAGCCTCGGATACCTGAGCATCCAGGGCCTCGTGCGCGCAATCGGTCTGAAGCGCGACAAGTTCTGCCTGGCCTGCTTCGACGGCAGGTATCCGATCGAGATTCCGGAGCACATCAAGGTGTCGAAATTCGCCCTCGAACCCGACGGTAAGGAGACTGACGAGAGCGGGGAGGGGCACAAACCCAAGGAAACGGTGACTAGCTGAGACATGCGCGAAGCAGCCGCCCACGGTGCTTTGAGAAGTCTTTCGGGCGGCCGATGGTTCGGCGGAAGGGGAGAAGCATGAAGGAGAGAGCAACCTACAAAAATGCAGGGGTAGACATTGACGCCGCGAACGAGGCCGTTCTGCGGATGAAGGAGTATATCAGGTCAACGTTCACGCCCGGGGTCCTCACGGATGTCGGCACGTTCGGCGGCATGTACGAGCTTGAGGTGGGTGACGCAGGCGCGCCGGTCCTGGTTTCCAGCATAGACAGCGTCGGCACGAAGCTCAAGATCGCCTTCCTGCTGAACAAGCACGATACCGTGGGCTTCGATATCGTGAACCACTGCGCGAACGACATCCTGGTGCAGGGGGCGAAGCCCCTGTTCTTCCTGGATTACTTCGGGACCGGGCAGCTCACCTCATCGGTGGTGGTCGAGGTCGTGAAAGGTATCTCGGAGGCATGCCGGAGCGCCGGATGCGCGCTCATCGGCGGCGAGATCGCGGAGATGCCCGGCCTCTATCTCGCCGGCGAATACGACCTCGTGGGGTGCATCGTCGGTGCGGTAAGCCGAAGCAAGATGGTTGACGGCTCGAAGGTGGTGCCCGGGGATGCCCTGATCGGACTGGCTTCGAGCGGTCTGCATACGAACGGCTACTCGCTCGTCAGGCAGGTATTCTTCGAGAAGGCAAAGTGGCGGGTTGACCAGCAGGTGCCGGAACTCAAGACGACCCTGGGGGAGGAGCTCTTGAAGCCTCACCGCAGTTATGCTCAGTGCGTGCAGACCCTGCTTCGGGAGTTCGACATCCACGGCATGGCTCACATCACGGGCGGCGGATTCTATGATAACATCCCCAGGGCGCTTCCGGCGGACTGCCAGGCGGCGGTGGACAGGCGAACCTGGGAAGTCCCTGTGATCTTCCGGCTGATCCAGGACATCGGCAACATCCTGGAGTCGGAGATGTACCGCACGTTCAACATGGGCATCGGCTATGTCCTGGTGGTGCCGAGGGAGCAGGCAACGGCGATCGTCTCGCGGGCGCACAAGCTGGGCGAGACGGCTTACGTCATGGGCGAGGTCCGAAGAGGCAGCCGCGAGGTCCAGGTGCTGTGAGGCAGTTCCAAGTTCCAAGTTCCAGGTTCTGCCGGGCGCCAACGTGCAACCTGGAACCTGAAACCTGCGACCTGAAACCTGAAACCTGCGACCTGAAACCTGAAACTTCCAACGGTGAGTTATGGCCAACATAAACGTCGCAGTCCTGGTCTCCAGCCACGGGCGAGGCAGCAATCTCCAGGCGATCATAGATGCATGCAAGGACGGCCGAATCACCGGCCGCGTGGCAGTAGTCATCGGCACGAAGGGCGACGCCCCAGCGATGGACCGGGCTCGGAACAACGGCATTCGGGCGGTCGAGGTCCGGCCGAAGGCATTCGCCGGCGATGAGGAGTACGCGGCCCGCGTCCTCGAAGTCCTGGCGGAGCGCAAGGTGGATCTGGTCTGCCTGGCCGGATACATGCGGATACTGCCGTCGGAGGTCGTGACGGCCTACCGGTGGCGGATCATGAACATCCATCCGGCGCTGATTCCCTTGTTCTGCGGACATGGAATGTACGGCGAGCACGTGCATCAGGCTGCTCTCGATTGCGGCGTGAAGGTATCCGGCTGCACCGTGCACTTCGTGGACGAGGAGTACGATACCGGCCCGATCATCGTCCAGAAGACCGTGCCGGTAGAGGAAGGCGATACTGCCGAAACCCTTGCGGCCAGGATTCTCGTGCAGGAGCACAAGGCGTATCCCGAGGCTATCCAGCTATTCGCAGAGGGCCGTCTTCGCGTCGAAGGCCGCCGGGTTCACATTCTGGACGTGAGTAAGGAAGCGTGAGTAAGGGCGTGTGGGAGCATGGGAGTAGAGGAGAGGCCCTTCTCCCACACCCCCATACTCCCATACTCCCTTACTCCCATACTTTACGTGGAGGTAGCGAATGCCGAAAGTCAAGCGGGCGCTGATCAGCGTGTCGGACAAGACGGGAGTAGTTGAGTTTGCGAAGGCTCTGGCGGAGATGGGCGTGGAGATCATCTCGACCGGCGGCACCGCGAAGGCTCTCTCGGATGCCGGGATCAAGGTCACCGGAATCTCGGAGGTCACCGGCTTTCCGGAGATGATGGAGGGGCGCGTCAAGACTCTCCATCCCGCCGTCCACGGAGGTCTTCTCGCCGATCGGTCGAAGCCCGATCACATGCGCCAGATAGAGGAGCAGGGGATCAGGCCGATTGACCTGGTGGCGGTAAACCTGTATCCCTTCGCCAGGACAGTCGCCAGGCCGGACGTCACCCTTGAGGATGCCATCGAGAACATAGATATCGGCGGCCCGTCCATGGTGCGCTCGGCTTCTAAGAATTTCGCCTCCGTCACGATCGTGGTTGATCCGTCCGATTATGACAGCGTCCTTCAAGAGCTTCGAGCGAACGAGGGCGAGGTCAGCTGCGACACGCGCGCCGGGCTCGCGACTAAGGCGTTCACCCATACGGCAGCTTACGACACCATGATCTCCAGCTACCTCCAGGGCAAGTTCATGCCCGAGGAAGCTTTCCCTGCCTGGATAGACCTTCGCTTCGAGAAGACTCAGGAGCTCAGGTACGGCGAGAACCCGCACCAGAAGGGCGCGTTCTACAAGACCCCCGGCTACTCAGGCCCCGGTATCGCCAGCGCGAAACAGCTTTCCGGCAAGGAGCTGTCTTACAACAACATCTGGGACTCGAACGCCGCCCTGGAGCTGGTGAAGGAGTTCGACGAGCCGGCGTGCGTGATTGTGAAGCATGCTAACCCGTGCGGTGTCGCCGTGGACAGCGATCTCTCTCGCGCGTACGCCCAAGCGCTCGAATGTGACCCGGTGTCTGCGTTCGGCGGCATCATTGCGTTCAACCGGGCTGTGACTGCCGAAGTGGCCGAGACTATCGTGGGCGGCCCGGCCTTCTATGAGGTGATCATCGCGCCGAAGTTCGAGCCGGACTCGATCCCGATTCTCACCGAGCGGAAGAAGTGGGGCGCGAACCTCCGACTCCTGGAGGTCGGCGATCTCAGGAGGCCGGAAGGCGTCGGCGGCATCCAGAGCAAGGACATGAAGAAGGTCACCGGCGGCCTGCTCGTGCAGGATCAGGACGTCTCGGAACTCAACCGTTCCGACCTGCGCACCGTGACCGAGAAGGCGCCCACGGACGCCCAGATCGAAGACCTCCTCTTCGCGTGGAAGGTAGTCAAGCACGTGAAGTCGAACGCGATCGTGCTTGCGAAAGACCGGCAGATTCTGGGCGTGGGAGCCGGGCAGATGAACCGCGTGAACTCCGTCCGTCTGGCGGTGGCTCAGGCGGGTGAGAAGGCAAAAGGCGCGGTGCTGGCATCCGACGCGTTTTTCCCGTTTCCCGATGGGCCGCAGGAGGCGGGAGAGGCTGGAGTCGCGGCCATCATTCAGCCCGGCGGCTCGGTGAAAGACCAGGAGGTCATTGATACGGCCAACAAGTACGGAATGGCCATGGTCTTCACCGGCGTCAGGCATTTCCGGCACTGAATACTAAATCATCAGAGAGGTAATGTATGTGCGGTATTGTGGGGTTTGTAGGTACTAGGAACTGCGTTGATTCGTTACTTGATCAGCTCTTGAGGCTGGAGTATCGCGGCTATGACTCCGCGGGAATAGCGGTCGTCAACGATGGCGCCCTCAACGTGGTCAAGACCGTCGGCAAGATCAGGGATCTCAAAGCCATCACGGGCGGCCTGACCGGAACCCTGGGCATATGCCATACCCGCTGGGCGACTCACGGCGCTCCTTCGACGCCCAACTCGCACCCTCACACGAGTTGCGCCGGAGATATCGCCGTCGTCCACAACGGCATCGTTGAGAACTACCTCGAGCTCAGGGCGGAGCTTCAGGCGAAGGGCCACGTGTTCAAGTCCGAGACCGATACCGAGGTGATCGCCCACCTGATCGAGAAGCACTTCAGGGGCGATCTCCTGGAGGCCGTGCGCGATGCTGTCAAGGAGATAGACGGATCGTACGCGATCGGAGTCATATCGAAGCACAATCCCGGCATCCTGGTAGCCGCTCGGAAGGACAGCCCGCTGATCGTCGGAGTCGGTACCGGCGAGAACTACATCGCTTCCGACATCCCTGCCCTGCTGGGGCATACCCGCGAGTTTATGGTCCTGGAGGACGGCGACCTGGCCCTGTTGACGAAGGACAAGATAGAGCTCTCCTCGGTCAAGGGCGGGCCGATTACGAGAAAGGTGCTGGAGATCACCTGGGATGTCGGCGCTGCCGAGAAGGGCGGCTACGACCACTTCATGATCAAGGAAATCCACGAACAGCCCGCGGCCGTGCGCGATACCCTGCGCGGCCGGTTGACTCCCGAGGATACCGTCAGCCTGGAAGAGATGAAACTGTCGCCGGAGCAGCTTCGGAAGTTCAACCGCATCTACATCGTGGCCTGCGGAACGGCGTACTATGCCGGCTGCGTGGGCAAGTACTTCTTCGAGAAAGTACTCGGCGTGCCGGTAGAGGTGGATCTGGCATCCGAGTTCAGGTACCGAGGCCCGATCCTCGACGACAAAAGCCTGGTCGTGGCCATCAGCCAGTCAGGCGAAACTGCAGATACGCTCGCGGCAATACGGTTGGCCAAGAAGCTCAAGTCCACTACGGCTGCGGTCGTCAATGTCGTCGGAAGCTCGCTCTACCGTGAGTGTCACAGCATACTCTACACTCGCGCCGGCCCGGAGATCTGCGTCGCATCCACAAAGGCCTACATCACGCAGGTGATCGGTCTCTACCTCATGGGTGTCTACCTTGCAAGAGCCAGGGGAGCTATGTCGGCCGGGCAGGAGAAAGAGTACGTGCAGGAGCTCCGCAAACTTCCTGAGCTGGTCGAGGAGTCCCTGCAGACCGAGGAGCAGATCAAGGAGATCTCGCAGAAGCTGTCGCCGAAGGAGCATGCGTACTTCCTCGGGCGCGGTCTGGACTATGCCGTCGGCCTCGAAGGCGCGCTGAAACTCAAGGAGATTTCGTACATCCACGCGGAGGCCTATGCCGCCGGCGAGATGAAACACGGCCCGCTTGCGCTCATAACCAAGGATACCTGGATCATTGTTCCGGTTACCCAGGATCACGTGCGCGAGAAGACGATCTCCAATATCAAGGAGATGCAGGCGCGAGGAGCGACCATACTCGCCGTCCTTAAACAGGGCGATCCTGACTTGAGTGAGGTGGTTGACCACGTCGTATGGGTGCCGAGAGTGCATGACCTCTTCATGCCCGTGCCGACGATCGTGCCGCTCCAACTGCTCTCCTACTGGACGTCGAAGATCCTTGACCGGGAGATTGACCAGCCGAGAAACCTGGCTAAGAGCGTGACGGTGGAGTAGGGCTATTCCGGATCCGGGGTCCGGGGAGAGGTTTCATCGCC
>Ga0315285_10007676_pt1 | contig 11087 bp, 9 predicted proteins | sample YL17G09_36_MG_FD_203698 | JGI IMG/M metagenome (GOLD analysis project Ga0315285, IMG submission 203698) | Sediment microbial communities from Yellowstone Lake, YNP, Wyoming, USA - YL17G09_36 | ecosystem: Environmental > Aquatic > Freshwater > Lake > Sediment | place: USA: Wyoming | collected... | reverse complement strand
GGGGGGCCCCATCGACCTGGTCCTTTTCTAGGAGCCCCTCCTACCCGCCGTCCCGCTCATTGATCTTCCTGATTTCGTCGCGCACCATGGCGGCCCTCTCGAACTCGAGGTCCTTCGCCAGCTCGAGCATCTCCTGCTCGAGCGCCTTGATCAAGGCCTTCTTTTCGCGCGGGACCAGAACGTTGTAGCTGCGGGTGAGCACCTCGATATTCACCGCCTCCGAGCTCCTCTTCTCGTCGCGCCTGCGAACGAGGATGTCCTGGATGCTCTTCGAGATCGTCGTCGGGGTGATGCCGTGTTCCTGGTTGTACGCCTCCTGGATAGCGCGCCTGCGGGTCGTCTCGTCCATCGCGACGCGCATCGCCTCGGACACCCTGTCCGCGTACATGATCACCCTGCCGTTGACGTTCCGCGCCGCCCTGCCGACGGTCTGGATCAGCGCGGTGGCCGAGCGAAGGAAGCCGATCTTGTCCGCATCGAGGATCGCGATGAGGGAGACCTCGGGAAGGTCCAGGCCCTCGCGCAGGAGGTTGATGCCCACCAGCACGTCGAAGGCGCCCGAGCGCAGGTCGCGCAGGATCTCCACGCGCTCGATCGTCTCGATCTCGGAGTGGAGGTAGCGCACCTTCAGGCCCAGCTCGCTCAGGTAGTCCGTGAGGTCCTCGGCCATCCTCTTGGTGAGCGTCGTCACGAGGGTCCGCTCTCCCGCCTTCACCTGGGCCTTGATCTCGGCGTACAGGTCCTCCATCTGGCCTTCCGAGGGCCGCACGACGATGCGAGGGTCCAGCAGCCCCGTGGGGCGGATGACCTGCTCGACGAGCCTGTGCGACTTGGCGGCCTCCTCCGCGCCGGGGGTCGCCGAGACGAAGATCCTCCTGTCCAGCAGCGACTCGAACTCCCCGTAGTACAGGGGCCTGTTGTCGAGGGCCGAGGGGAGTCGAAAGCCGTAGCGGACAAGGGAAAGCTTGCGCGACCTGTCCCCCTCGAACATGCCCCTCACCTGGGGGAGGGTGACGTGGGACTCGTCGATGAAGGCGAGGAACTTCTGGGGGAAGAAGTCCAGCAGGACGGCCGGCCTCTCCCCCTCCTTCCTGCCGCTCAGGTGACGGGAGTAGTTCTCGATGCCCGAGCAGTATCCCATCTCCTCCATCATCTCCAGGTCGTACTCCGTGCGCTGCTTCAGGCGCTCGGCCTCGAGCAGCTTCCCCTCCTCCACGAACCGGCCGTAGCGCTCGGCGAGCTCGTCGCGGATGCCCTGCAGGGCGGCGCGCAGCCTCTCCTGCGGCATGACGAAGTACTTGGCGGGGTAGATCGTGCAGGAGTCCAGCTCCTCGACCCCGCTGCCCGTGAGGGGGTCGATGCGGCGGATCCTCTCGATCTCGTCGCCGAAGAACTCCAGGCGGATCGCCTCATTGGCGTAGGAGGGATGGATTTCGAGCACGTCGCCCCGCACGCGGAAGCGGGAGCGCTCGAGCACCGCGTCGTTGCGCTCGTACTGCTGGGAGACCAGCCGGCGCATCAGATCGCGCATGTCGACGCTCTGGCCCTTGGCGAGTTCGATGCGCATCTCCCGATAGTCCTCGGGGCTGCCCAGGCCGTAGATGCAGGACACGGTGGCCACGACGATCACGTCCCGCCGCTCCATGAGCGACGCTGTGGCGGACAGGCGCATGCGCTCGATCTCCTGGTTGATCGAGGCATCCTTCTCGATGTACAGGTCCTTGCCCGGCACGTACGCCTCGGGCTGGTAGTAGTCGTAGTATGAGACGAAGTACTCCACGGCGTTGTCGGGGAAGAAGTCCTTGAACTCGCGGTAGAGCTGAGCGGCGAGGGTCTTGTTGTGCGAGAGCACGAGGGTCGACAGCTGGGCGGCCTCGATGAGCTTCGCCATCGTGTAGGTCTTGCCCGAACCGGTGACGCCCTTCAGGGTTTGGAATCGAAGCCCCTCGCTCAGGCCCTGCGTGAGCGCGGCGATTGCGCTGCCCTGGTCTCCGGCAGGGGAGAAGGACGAAACGACGCGGAACTTCGGCACGGCTACTGGCTGAGCGACGGCCGCTGGACCAGCTTGACGGAGAGGGTCTTCTCCTGCCCGTTTCGAATGACCTTCACCTCGACGATCTCTCCTGGTTTCGTGTCCTCCAGCGCGTTCATCAGATCGGAGTACGACTCGACCTTCTGCTTGTCCACCGACACGATGATGTCCCCGCCGCCGTAGATGATCGTGCGCCCCGTCCTCACCGCCCGCGACGGGTCTCCGCCCCGGATGCCCGCCTGCAGGGCGTTCGTGCGGGCCGCCGAGACGAGAACTCCCTTCTGGACGGGCAGCTTGAAGTAACTGGCGAGCGACGGGAACAGCTGGATGGGATCGATGTCGATCCAGCCCCTGCGCACCTGGCCGTAGCGGATCAGCTCATCGGCGATGCGCCGGGCCGTGTTGACGGGGATCGCGAAACCGACCCCCGCCGACGCGCCGGAAGGGGAGTAGATGGCCGAGTTGATCCCGATGAGCTCGCCGTGGGAGTTCAGCAGGGGTCCGCCTGAGTTGCCGGGGTTGATCGCGGCATCGGTCTGGATGGTCTCGAGGATCATGTAGCCGTCCTCGGTCTGCAGGGGCCGGGCGAGACCCGAGACGATGCCCTCGGTGAGGGTGCGGTCGAAGCCGAAGGGGTTTCCGATCGCGAGCACCTTCATGCCCACCTTCAGCCCCGTGGAGGAGCCCAGGGGAATGGTGGTGAGCGCCCTGCCCTTCGGGTCGAACCTCAGCACGGCCAGGTCGTTCTCGGGATCGCTGCCGATCGTCTGCCCCGCCACTTCGGTGCCGTCCGACAGGGTGATGCGGATCTCGTCGGCCCCCTTGATGACGTGGTAGTTGGTGAGCACGTGGCCGTCCTGGTCGATGATGACCCCCGACCCCGTCCCTTCGCGCGGCACGGCCTCGAACATCCACGAGTACTCGATCGTGACAGTGGTGATGTAGACGACCGCCTTGTTCGCCCGGTCGTAGATCTCGATGTTGTTCTGCTCGTCCTGGGTGAGCCCCGTTCCTCGGGTGGTCGCGGTGCCCGTGAACTGCACGGGCACGATGGCAGGCGGATTCACCGCTGCGCTGCTCTCGGCGAGGAAAACGGGTTCCGCAGCCGCGGCGTGCGAGGCACGGGGAACCAGCACGAGCCATGCCCCGAGAGCGCCCGCCAGAAAGGCGCAGACCGCGAGAACCGCGCACAGGATGACGACCTGTTGCCTGCTGTACAGCCTCATTTTCTTCCCCTCAGGGCAAATAATACAGGCATTTCCAGAAGTTCGGCTACTGCCGGGCCCAGAAAAAGTCGTTATCCCCGTACCTCCTGTGCTGGACCGCCTCATTGAGGTGCTCTTCGGTGATCTGCTCGGCTCCCTCGAGGTCCGCGATCGTGCGCGCGATGCGCAGGATGGAATGGTAGGCGCGCGAGGAGATGGAGAGATGCTTCGTGGCTTCTGCAAGAGCGTGGAGGCAGCTCGCGCTCAGGGGGCACAGAGCGTCGATGAGGCCCGGCGGGATGCGCGCGTTCCAGCAGAACTCCCTGCCGGCATGACGGGCTCGCTGGATCGCCGCGGCTTTCGCCACCCTCTGGGCCATCTCCGCGCCTTCGCCGGGCCGGGTCGGGAGGCACATCTGCGAGGTCGGGACCGGTTTGAGGGGAAAACGGATGTCGATCCGATCCAGCAGGGCTCCCCCGACCCTTCGCCAGTACCGGCCGATCTCGGCAGCGGAGCAGATGCAGGCGTGGCTGTCCCTGCCGAGATTCCCGCACGGGCAGGGGTTGAAGGACAGCACGAGCTGGAAGCAGGCCGGAAAGCGCACGGAGGAGCCCGCCCGGGCGATCGACACCCACCCGTCTTCGACCGGCTCCCGCAGGCCCTGCAGGAGGCTCATGCCGAACTCGGGGGCCTCATCGAGAAACAGCACCCCGTGGTGGGCGAGCGACACCTCGCCCGGCCGCGCGAACCTTCCTCCCCCGATGATGCCCTCGCTCGACGCGGACTGATGGGGCATGCGAAAGGGCGGCCGTGCGACAAGGCCCGTGCCCGGGGGAAGGATGCCCGCGATGGAGTGGATCCTCGTGACCGTGAGCGATTCGTCGCGCTCGAGCAGCGGCAGAAGCGACGGCAGCCGGCGGGCGGCCATGGTCTTGCCGCTGCCCGGCGGACCGAACAGCAGCAGGTGGTGGCGGCCTGCCGCGGCCACCTCGAGGGCGCGCTTGAGCTCGCTATGGCCGCGGATGTCAGCGATGCTCTCGCACCCCTCGGCGGCCGCCCCCGGCGCATCGGCCGGCTCACCCGCCGCCCCCGCCTCCGGCGCGTGGCAGGGCTCCCCGGAGCCCTGCTCGGAAAGGACGAGGGCCGCTTCGCGCAGCGAGGCGATGCCGCGGACCTCTCCGCGGCCCAGGGCGCAGGCTTCGCGCAGGTTCTCGCGCGGCACGAGGAATCGCCCGATTCCTCCCGCGAGCCCCGACCCGACGGCGGAGAGCACTCCGTTCACCGGGCGGACTCCACCCTGCAGGTTGAGCTCGCCCAGGACCATCGTCGCGGCTGCCCCATCGGGTGCGATCTGCCCGGATGCGAGCAGAACACCCAGCGCGATGGGCAGATCGAAGGACGCCCCTTCCTTGCGGATGCCTGCAGGGGCAAGGGAAACGAGGATGCGGTCAACGGGGAAGACGAAGCCGCTGTTGCGGATGGCCACTCGGACCCTCTCGCGCGACTCTCTGACCGCGCCGTCCGGCAGACCCACGATGTCGATGCCCGGCAGCCCCCGGCGGATGTCCACCTCGACGGACACCAGCTCTCCCTCGATGCCCAGGGGGGCGTGGCTGGAGACGACGGCGAGCATGCATTCCTCCAAGAGAGGAATACGGGCCGGTCAGCCGCCCCGCTTCAGCCCTTCCCTCACCGCCTCTTCGACCATCCCGTGGCAGGCCTCGTTCATCTCGTCGCCCGCGTGCCCCATCACCCACAGCCAGCGGACCGCGAGGCCCCTGGAAAGGTCCCACAGCGCGGACCACAGCTCGGCGTTCTTTACCGGCGCCTTGCTGGTGGTCTTCCAGCCGTTGCGGACCCAGGCGTGGATCCACTGAGTGATCCCCTTCTGGACGTACTGCGAATCGGTGGTGACCGTGATCGGGAGGCCCCGCAGCGCGGCGTTCCCGACAGCCTCCCTCAGGGCCTCGGTCACGGCGATGAGCTCCATGCGGTTGTTCGTGGTCTGGGGATCGAACCCCGACCGTTCGGTGCGCAGGTTCGCCGCGCGCATGACGAAGGCCCATGCCCCTGGTCCCGGGTTGCCCTGGCACCCCCCGTCCGCCCAGATTTCGACCCCTCCGTTCATCCTGCCCCCTCGATCTGAAAAACGAGCCTCGCGCGCGCCCCCCCGTGCTGCCCCGGTCCCAGCTCGATCGAGCCGTCGTTGCGCTCGACGATGATGCGCGCGAAGTACAGCCCCAGGCCCTGGTGGCCCTGCTTTGTCGTGTGAAACGGCGTGAAGAGTCTCCGGCGGGCACTCTCGTCGATGCCGGGACCGCTGTCTTCGATCTCCATGACGAGGTGCCCGTCTTCCCCCGTCAGGCGCACCCTGACCGGCTCGGCGAGGCCTTCCTGCGCCTCGGCCGCATTCGAGAGCACATCGCAGAGGGCCTGGATGAGCTCCTCAGCGTAGCAGGACAGGCGCGCATCGCAGGCGAAGACGGCAGAGAAGCGAACCGACGGATGCTTCTGCCTCGAGCGCTCGATCGCCGAGCGCACGAGGGTCTCGGCGTTCGCCTGGGCGGGAATGGCGGCCGAGGGTCCCGCGAGGGACTCAACGGCGCGCAGGATCTCGGCGATCCGCACGCTCCCCTCGAGTCCCGGCGCGATCGCGCTCTCCGCCTCTGCCCGCACCGCGCCCTCGGGCAGGTCGGAGAGCTGGCCGCGCAGTGCGGTGAGGCTCGCGGCCACCCGACGGGCGGGCTCGCGCAGCCCGCCCGCAATGCCGTGGAGGACCGAGCGCAGATCGGCGAGCCTCCTGCCCTGCAGCCTTCGCCTCCCCTGCCGGTCAAGCTCCTCGACAATGAGAAGGAGCTCCGCGTTCCTCCGCTCAAGCTCCGAGCGGGTCGCCGAGGGCCGGCGCAGCGTGACCCTGTCGGCGAGCCGCAGCGCGGCCGAGCGCAGGGGAACGAGTGCTGCGAAGATCAGCGCCGTGGCCACCAGCTCCGCGGCGGGCGAGCCCAGCCTGTAGCCCGTCTCCACATAGCCTCTCAGGGGAAGGTACAGGACGGCGAACAGGCCCCCCATCAGGAGGAAGACCGCGGCCGAGACAATCACCCGGGTGACGAAAGCTCTGAGGCTGAAGACCCTGTGACGGGTGAGCCCGATGAGGATGCAGACGGGGATGAACGAGAGGAACAGCGGGGCGATGTTGCCCAGGCTCATGCGGATGGCGGGCTGGCCGAGGATGATCGGCAGCTGGTCGAGGAAGAAATACGGTGGAAGGGCCACGAGGATGCCCGCGAGGATCCACCGCAGCTGCGTTTTCTCCTTCTGCGTGCGAGCGCGAAAATACGCGCTGGCCATCAGCGATCCCCATACGACGTACGAGCCCCCTTCGGCGGCGTTGCCGATCTGTCCCAGCAGCCGGTAGCCCTCGAGCCATGCCTCGGTCCCGTCGCCGATCCACCGGGCGTACAGCCCGATCCTCGCGCCGAAGAAGGCGGCATAGGCCGCGAACATCACCGTGATGACCGCGGCGCGCAGCCCGGGCGTGCCACGGCGGGAGGGGAAAAACAGCCCGAAGGCCACCAGGAGCCAGGGGGTGAGCTTTCCGAGGTGGATCAGGCAGTTGGCCAAAAGACTCTCGTAGTAGAAGGGCTTCACGCACGTGAAGACGAGGTAGAAGAGCGAGGCGAGGACGAGCAGGACGGTCCCGCCCGCATCGGGCTGACGCACGGTGAGTAAAACGGCGGTGGAGACGAGAACGATGCAGAAAGCGAGGACGAAGATCCAGTCGGGGCGGGTCGGGGTGAAAACCGGCGCGATCATGATCGTCCGCCTGTCCGCCCCGTCGCGGAGCACGTCCACGGGAAACGGGGCGAAGTCGCGGATCCGGGCATCCGCGAGCAGGATGTCCCTGCTCGTGTGGACGGCCTGCCCGCCCACGGCGAGGACCTCATCGCGGCCCGGCAGCAGGCCCGATGCCACGGCAGCGGAAAAGGGGGCCTTGGGAGAGAACACGACCCTTCCCCCATCCATGATGACCTCGGGATAGCCCACCACGAGGCCCGTGTCGGGCTTGAAGAGGGAGCGGATGAAGTAGAAGCCCGCGACGGCGCTGAGCGCGGCGCACAGCGCCGCGAGAATGAGCCGCCGCCGGTGAGTCAGAAGAAAACTCGTCAGTCCACGGAGGGGCATTCCCCCTCCCTCTTCGAGGTCGGATACCACGGTGTCACCATCCTGTGGATCCTCCTGCCCTCGAAGCTGCCCGCAGGCACGCAGGCGCCGCGCAGCCGCTGCGGGGCGAGATCGAGCGCCTCCTCGGTGAGCAGGAACTGCCCCGGCCGGGCGAACTTCTGCCCGAGATGGAAGATCGAATTGAGGCTGTCCGAAACGATCCCGCCCGTGTCCTTTTCCCTGTAGATCGTGGATCCGACCGACAGCGCCATGCGGAAGGACAGCCGGCTGGGCAGCGGGGACTCCTCGACGTCGAAGAGGATCCTCGACATGGCGATGCGCAGCCCGCACACAACGGGGGAGTATCCACCCGAGGGTTCCCACCGCGCGCGTGTGTCGGTCGCGCGCAGCGTGAAGAGCGCCAGGCCGCCGAACCCTGTCCACATCCAGATGCGGCCCTCGTGCAGCGCCACGATCCTCTCGATGAAGGCGCGGAACGTGTCGAGTGCATGGGAGAGGTTCTCCTGACCGTAGCGCCGCTTCATGCCATCGGCCCCGTCGACCTCGACGTAGAGGAAGGCGAAGGGGTGTTCCCTGCCCGGCACCACGCCGGGCCAGCCCTCGAGGGCGGCCGCCGGCTCAGCGGGCCGCTCGGGCTCGGCGCGCGGGCGGCTCGCCTCGGCAAAGGCGAGGACCCTCTCCAGCCGCTTCGCGGTGAGACCGGTCCGACGGAACTCCCTGCCCATGTAGTCGATAGCCCCGGCGTGGAAGAGGCTGGCAACGTCGGACACCTTGCTCGCGGGATCGATCAGCCCGAAGAGCAGGCCGGGGCGCTTCGCGAGGAGCGTGATGGCGCGGATCCGCTCCACATCCGAGAGGCCCGAGACGTCCACGTAGACGAGGAGCCCGGCCTCGAGGGTGGGCAGCATGCGCCTCATGTGCGAGAAGGGGTGCGCCTCGACCTCGGGGCCGCTGCGTGAACGGCGCGGGAGCTTCGCGCGGATGGGGTTCGGCTTCTTGGAGAACAGGACCACCTTCACTGCCGTTCCCAGCTCAGTTGGTAGCGGAAGAGGCTGCTATTCGACGCGCCGCCCACCGGAGCGAAGGAACTGGACAGCTTCCCGCCCAGATCGGTATAGACGCCCGCGGAAACCGTGAGGCTGTCGGGAGCCGTGTACATCGACTCCAGCAGCTCGACCTTGCGGATCGTCTCGCCCGCGGCGTCCCGCGGAGCTGCCGTGAACCTGCAGGGCCCCGCGTGGACGGCGAGGCGAACGCTGACAGGCTCGGGCAGCCGGCTGACCAGCAGATTGAACAGGTACATCTCGTGGAGGATCTCGATGCCGCACAGCGTGGCCTGGATGGTCTTATCGCCGAAGTAGAAGGCTGCCAGGCCTCCGTCGCCCTCCCAGCACCAGATCCTGCCGTCCCGCTTCTCCACCTGGCGCGTGGCGATGTCCTTCATCGCGCCGAAGGCCGCCCGCACGAGATCGGGGGGGTAGCGGCGGACCAGTGCCGAGTTGCCCGCCACATCCAGACGCAGGAGGGCGAACTCGTAGGTCCTTCCCTCCCGCAGCGTGCCCCACCCCATGGTCTTGCCCCGCTCGGCGTTCTCGACGAACACCCCCTTGTCGGCGGCATAGCGGTAACCCTGGTCCTGGATCTCGGCCACGATCCGGGGAAGCAGGGCGACAGGCACCTCTCGCCCCATGACGCCGTTCGAGTGCACGTCGATGAGGGCTTCCACGAGCTTGAAGAAGAGGCCCTCCTTGTAGAAATCCTTGAGGATGTGGCGCGCGGCATCCGCCCGGGGCATCGGAATGTTCGAGGGGAAACCCGACCGCTCGTAAACGTCGTAGTCGGGGATGACCCGGCGGGCGACGACCGTCATCATGTCGACCGACAGCGACTGCGAGAGGGCCTGGATGAACAGGGAGGTGACCCGGGTGTTCAACTTCACGGGGCGAGCCCTTCCCGCTCGAAGCCGGGAGGCAGCGGCGTCGGCCTGCCGCCTGCGTTGACGCTCACCCATGTCACCTGCGCCTCTGCCACGAGCGTCCCACCGCGCACGATCCGCTGGCCCAGGATGCCGCCGATCCTGGTCCGCTTCAGGGGCGTCGTGAGGATGGCGAGCCTGTCGCCGGGCAGGGCGGGGCTGCGGAAGTCGATCGAGACCCGGGCGACCCACAGGCCCGTGCCCGCCGCGCACAGCTCCTCGATTGAGATGCCGAGCGCCTTGAGGTACTCCTGGCGGGCGACCTCGAGGTAGTTCAGGTACACGGCGTTGTTGACGTGCCCGTAGGCGTCGCATTCGTACGAGCGCACATCGAGCTCGCAGACGTGCTCCATCTCCCCCCCCCTACCAGGCCACTTCGCCACCGGGGTGATGGCGGGTCTGGCGCGCGTTCAGGTCGTAGAGCTTCGTTGCTGGGATGGACGCATCCCCCGCATACCCCCTGCTCTCCCAGTACCCCGGCTCGTCTCGTTCCTGGAAGTCCAGGGCGACGATGCTCTTTGCGCTCTTGTAGCCCCACAGCTGGGGGAACACCGCCCGAATCGGTCCTCCGTACTCGACGGGCAGCTCCTCCCCGTCAGCGGCCACGGCGATGATCGCCCGGGGGTGGTCGAGCGCCAAAAGGGGAACGACGGTGACGTAGCGGCCGCCGAACGACGTGAGCTTCACGAAACCGGCCCCGGGCTCGGGGCTCGCCATTTCGACGAGCCTCCGCGCGAGGATCCCCTTCCACGTGAGCCTCACCGACCATCGGGTGACCGAGGTGAGGCGGCAGGAGACCGTGTCGGTGGCGAGGGAGGCGAGCTCCGAGAGACCCAGGGCGCGCGGAGACCGCACACGCCCGCCGATCCGCAGCAGGAAGCCTTCCCGCTCGATGACGGGCTGTCCCTCGGCCCAGAAAACGGGGATGTTCAGATCGGAGAGGGGCGCCATCGACTCATTCTACTTTGGCCCCCCGGGAGGGGTCAAGGCAGAGCGCGGGCCGATGGTGCCGGTGCGCTCGAGGCCTTCGGTGATTGACAGAAGCGCTGCCGGTTGCTATAGTGCCGACCGATTCGCGCACCACGGCGGCGTAGCTCAGATGGTAGAGCATGCGGCTCATATCCGCAGTGTCAAGGGTTCGAGTCCCCTCGCCGCTACTTCTTCCATACTCTCGTTCAGGTTTCCGGGAATCGGGCATGAGGGGGGTACGCACCCACGGACTGTTCCCTCAGCAGGATGTCATGGCTCACGAAGGAACGTGTCCGTAGGGAATGCATGCCATGGCCTTGCTCTCGCCAACCAACTCGACTCTTCCCCAACTGCGGGCGTTTGAGGTCGCGTCGTAGACGGCCATGGGAGCATCAAAGACGACTGCGTCGTATGCAGTTGTACCGCACACCCTCGGTGCTCGAGTTCACAGCACGCACCCGGCCTGTGGAGAGGGAGGGCTCTGACACATCATACTCCCTTGACCATTCGTCTGTGATTGTCACCGATGAAATGACCGCGTCGTACTTGCCAGTGTCGAACCCCTCGAATGGGGGGGAAGTGGGGTCTGTCGCAACCACAACCCTTCTCACTTCTTTGGAGGAGCAACCAACTGACAGCAGCAGACTGGAAAGCAGAGAATCGCACTGACTGCTTTGAGGTTCATTCTGTCCCCCTTGCTGTTGATGGGCAATGCTGTGGGGAC
>Ga0315285_10007668_pt1 | contig 11091 bp, 13 predicted proteins | sample YL17G09_36_MG_FD_203698 | JGI IMG/M metagenome (GOLD analysis project Ga0315285, IMG submission 203698) | Sediment microbial communities from Yellowstone Lake, YNP, Wyoming, USA - YL17G09_36 | ecosystem: Environmental > Aquatic > Freshwater > Lake > Sediment | place: USA: Wyoming | collected... | reverse complement strand
TAGACAACACTGTGAGACAAGTTGCTTCGGAAGGTTCTGGCAGTCTCCGTTCAACCCAACTGAGAGTTACTGATGGAACGTATAGAGTTCAAAACAAAACCAATACCATAGAGTTTAGCTATGAAATGAAATCTGGGATCATAGAACCTGGAACGTTTTTCAGAGATGGCGATTTGTTTTTAACATCAGGTGTAACTGCCAAAGCAAGTGAATATGATTTGGATAATGATGGAACTAATGAATTGGTTATAGAAAATGAGATAATGAGAGTTGGGATAAAAAAGGTTGGAACTAGGGCTATTCCTACAGCAATCAACACCTCCACAGTAATTGAGATGGTGAATCTAATAGACAATGGCGCAAATGTGACTTTTGCAGACAGCTCGATATTTTTCGACGATTTCACAGACAGTTATAGTGGAACTGGTTTTTCCGAGTTGGTAAGAGCCGAAGATCACTTGACAAAGGCAGATGCTTTAGTTCATGTCAATTCTACATACGTGTCTTATGATGTGATTTATTCTCTTGCAAGCGGAGCAGATTTCCTGACAGTAAAGATACAGAATGCATTTTACAACTGAATTCATCAATATAAATCTGAGGAGCAAACATATCTTTAGAAAGAAATGGTGACTATAAAAAGAAGGTTCAGAGGAGTGAAGCAGAACCTTAAAATGGCCAGGTCTGTGTTCGGTAAAAGGATTTACGAGAAGGTGTATAAGTTTTGGAGAAAAAAGTAAAAAAAGACCATAATATAAAAATTCTAGTCGTAGCACTGCTTATATTGGTGTCTTTTATAATCTACTATTTTGTTCTTCCTGAAATCATTTTTCTGCCAAAAATTTCTACTTCTGGCTTTATTCCAGTTTCCATAGATGTTCAATTGGAGAAGGATGGAGGATCGATAGCATTAACCGTCAATTGCTCTCAAATAATAGCCACAGTAGAGACTGCTCAAGCTATGTCAATATACAATGGAATGAACAAATTAGTTGGACCTAGACCAAATTCTCATGATCTGTTCAAAGATGTGTTGAACACTCTAGATGTGAAGATATTGATGGTAAAAATTACTGAAATGAAGGATCAAATGTATTTTTCTAAGATTATCATGAAAAAAGGAAACACTTTGCTGGATCTTGATGCCAGACCAAGTGACGCCATAGCTGTTGCGACAAGAGTTCCATACGAGGTTCCTGTCTATATAAACGAAACCTTATTTAAAGAAAATTCAAAGAAAATCTGCTAACTACTTCTTTAGAGATCTTTTAAATTCTTCTCTGAATTCAATTGCTTGATCTGTTATTCTTGTAGCGGCTTTATCCAAAGCTGTTATTGGGCTTCCTTTGTCGACTTTGACGAAAATCTTTGGTTCAGCAAGATACGGATGTTCCTTCATATAAGCCGCCTCTGCCACAGATTTGTCATTCCATAGTTCACTTCTGATCAAATTAGCGAAACTCACAGTTTCTCCTTTAATCTCCAAAAGGATTTCATTCTCTTTTTCTTTATCGATCCTAAGCTGCATATTCATCTTTCTATATATTATTCAACAGTGTTTTTATTCTTTTAGTTGGTTGTAGTTTATTAGCGGTATTTTATATCTTGCCAAGTCATCAACCCCAATCCTTGGACAACTGCAATTAACTAATGCGTCAATTTTCAATCCTTCCAATTTTTCTGGTACGATTTCATCCATCGCCAAAATAAAAACTTCTTTTCCTTCCTTTTCCAATTTCTCTTTGATTTTGAAAGGACTGCACAGCATCTGCCCTTTCTTCCAACTCACTAGTATTCCAATCGTTTTCGCATCTTTCAGTTGAGCTCTATTCCAAGCAATTGTCTTCTGTATCCTTTTCCTGAAATCTTCTAGGCTATAAATCTCTTTTTTCTCCAAATCCAAATTGAAAACAGGTTTTTCTGTAATCAAAACAATTCCATCAGCATAGAATTCTCCAGCTGATATACAGAAAAAGCAATCGACTTTTTTTTCTATTGCTTTAGCGGCTTCTAGATTACACCCCAACACTTGACCGGGATGCTGTAAACTTTTGTGAACAAAGGCATTCTTTCCATTTTCCTCTAAAAACTTTTTGACAGTCGGTATTGAATTGACGAATTGAATGCTGGTAACCAATCCTATATTCTTGAAATTTTCCAGTTTATCAATTTCTTTTTTCAAAGTCGGCAAAGGATCCACATCAAGGAAATATTCCCAAAAAACTACCGGCAGTTTGCTTTCAAAAAATTTCTCATGTCCTATATGAAGTATGGTATCACATCCCATCAGCCGAGCTTCATTCTCCTTGATGTCACATGCGCCAAAACATTTTTCTATACTAAGAACTACTTGAAAACCATTCTTCTCCAGTTCTTTAACTATATCTTGAATTCTTAGAGTTATCCCTTCAGGAAACTGGACAAAAATCTTCTTAGAGTTCAATCGCTTCAATTTTTTTACAATTTCTTCCATTCAATCATCTTACTGTTAGCATGAGCAGATAAGAATAGATAATTCCATCCTTTTAAACCTATCTTCTTTGTTTCAGCTTTTCTTTACACTTTTTACACAGCATGAGAAATTTCACTTTAGTGACTCTTCCCGCTTTTCTAACTCCTCTTCCGCACCAGTCGCAAAATTTCCTCATAATTATAGATATATTTCTTCCAATTAAAAAACATATTAAATGGACATTGAAAAGAAAGCAGTGAATTTAATCAAAGAAGGAAAGGTAAAGAAGGAAATGGAAACTGATAAAAGAGTTCACTATGTGGTCGAAGGAACTGATGAAAAACATTCTGTAATTTTCGATAAAAAGACACAAAAATTCAGTTGTGATTGTAAATGGAGTTCTTTAAAAGATAAAGAATGCAGTCATATGATTGCTTGTAGACTGTTTAAGGAGTAATCCTATTTCTGTCTCTTGGAAACATCGTTACTTCACGTATATTGTCTTTACCTGTTATTTTCATTGTCAGTCTTTCCAGACCAATTGACCATCCAGAATGTTCAGGTGCGCCATATCTGAAAGCGTCGATGTAGTATTTGAAATTGTCTGGATTCAATCCCTTTTCTTTTATTCTCTCCTTCAACAGTTCTGGTATGTGAATTCTCTGTGTTCCAGAAGCCATCTCCAAGCCATTATAAATGAAATCAAAGGCGTGAACTATTTTTGGATCCTTCTCATGAGGCATGGCATAGAACGCTTTTATTTCACCTGGCCAATCCTTTATGAAAAACGCTATCTCGCCAGTGGCATCTATCATCATCTTCTCCTGGGTTTTCGTGAAATCTTCTCCCCACTTTATTTTTTCTCCTTTTTCGTTTAGCAAATCAATCATCTCCGTATACGTAAACCTCTTCAATGGTAGTTTTGGAATCACCAGTTCCCTTTTCAATGTTTTCAATTCCTCCTTGCAGTTCTCTTTCACCTCTTTCAGAATATAGACAAAACATTCTTCTAGGACTTTCATCACATCTTCATCCTTGGCAAAAGCCTGTTCAATGTCCATCTGTCTTATCTCATTCAAGTGCGTCGGCTGTTCGAATTTTTCTGCCCTAAAAATGGGCATTATGGAAAAAACCTTTTCAAAAGATATGGCGCACATTTGTTTGTACAGTTGAGGAGATTGAGCCAGATAGGCTTGCTTTTCAAAATATTTCATCGGGAAAAGTTCGGCTCCACCTTCGCTGGAAGAAGATATTATTACCGGCGGCTGAATCTCCAAGTAACCGTGGGAAGAAAGGAAATCTCTGAACGATTTTGTTATTTGGCTCTGAATTCTGAAAATTGCTCTAGTTTCGGAAGATCGGAAATCTAAAAATCTCCAGTCCAGTTTTGTATCAAGATTAACATTAACCACACCTCTAGGATCTAATGGAAGAGGAACTTCAGATTTACTAACTAATTCAATTTTTGAAGGAATTATCTCAATTCCAACCTTGGCTATCTTACTTTTCACAACCTTACCAGAAACAATCACAACATCTTCTTGATGAAGTTTTTCAATTGTTTTTACAATCTCAGCAGAAACCTTATTCTTCGGAGCTGTTATTTGAATCGTTCCATCTTTATCTCTCAGTATGACAAAATTTATCCCTCCCAAAACTCTGGTGTCGTGTACCCAACCAGCTACTGTAACATCCTTTTCAACAAATTTGTCCAGTTCGCTTGTATATTTCTTTTCCATCCAATTCACCTAAAGGTTGTGAAGTGTGATCCAAACCAAAATCCAAACTAAGAAAAATGTGGAAAAACTGTTCGAAATCAACCATTTCTTCTTTTTTTGCTTCACCATCTTTAATAGAACCGGCTGTGAAACAAAGTAAATTAGCAAAGGCAAAATCAACGATATCGTCAGGTTATTTTGTTTAACAAAATAGTCTGAAATACAGCCTGCAAAAAAGCCCATTATCAAATATACACCAACTACCACTTGATCAATTTTCATCTGTTTCCCTCTTTACATTTTTCTTTTTTCTTAAAGAAAAAGTCTTTTATTTTTCTTTGAAGAGACTTTTCTTTCAGAGTTTGAGTTGTTATCCACGATTGCCTTATATATGGTGGTAGTTCTTTTCTTTCTTTAATTAATTTTTCTATAAACTCTATGGTTCTGCTGTCATGGCTGTATCCTACACCAAAATCAAAATTGACTTTTCTTTTTATCTCTTCTATAGTTTTGTCTCTCTCTGTTTTTGCCATGATTGAAGCCGCTGAAACTACAGGAATAGTTTCGTCCAAAAAATTTTTTACTACAAGCTCTTTGCCGTTTTCATGCAAATGTTCAGAAATCATTCTTTCAAATCTGTTCGGATTACTCAAAGAATCCACATAGACTTTATCAGCAGAACTAATGGTTATTATTTCGGCCATCTTCATAGCTTCAATTTTATCCAAATTTATTCCACTGGCTCTGTAACTGTCAATTTTACAAGCCGGCACACGTAAAATAAAAATATCTTTTGCTATTTTCTCTATTTCCACAGCCAACTTTTCTCTTTTTTGAGGAGTAAGTTCTTTCGAATCTCTAACTCCAATTTTAACCAATTTAGCTTCATCTCTCTTGTCTATCACTACACCAGCTATTACCATTGGTCCTATTACTGCTCCTCGGCCTGCTTCATCTATACCAGCAATTAAAATATCTTACACCTCTCCTTTCAATTCTATAATTAAAGGTTAATATATTCTTAAAAATATCGTCATATCAAATTCATCAAAATATGCCTATGACGTTTTCCAGATATGGGATTGCCACGTATAAACCGTAAGCTATCAGTAATGATTTAATTATCTTGCCTATGGCAGTTGCAACAAAAAATTTTTTTATTTCGTATCCACTCATGCCTGCTATTATTCCTACAACATCGAAAGGGAAAGGGATCAATGCTGTAATAAAGATAATTGGAAAGCCAAATTTTTTGAAAAGACGTGTAAAATATTTTATAATTCTAGGTTCTTTCTTCTTCTCTTCAATGACTTTCTCACCGCCCATTCCTATGAGATAACCTGTTAACTCACCGACAGCAGAACCCAAGCCGGCCACGATTCCAATGACAAAAGGGTTCAGCCCCATGCCGATAGCAAAAAAAATTATTATAACATAACTAGGAAAAGGAAGGAAAATCGTGGAAGTTCCAATAGCACTGACAGCAAATATTGCTAGATATGAAAAATGAACGATTAAATTTTTAGACCAAAGAAGAAAAGTTTCTCCTAATACCATATAAACAATATATTTTTTTTAAACCTTAAAGTTTCCAGTGGTCTATTTTCATCCTGAAAATTACAACATCTTCAAAAATGTCCCAAAGGAAATGTGTAAGTATTGACAAGGCAAATAAACCTAAGAGAAAACTTTGCGTTGACGATATAAAAGAAACGAAAATAATGGAAATGCTCAGTGAATAAAAATTGTGAAGAGGATATTTTCTCTGTTTTCCAAATTCCAAAACTGTTCTCAGATAAAAGAATTTTCTGATTCCATGTTTTCTAAGAACTGAAATGTGATCTAAATCTATGAAACTGTGCCCCAAAAATATGACAATCAGATTTAGTGGATTTGAATTGAAAGATAGATAGAGTAAATATATTAACAATATATGAACTGATACATGAAAAAAAGCATATTTCAATCCCATAAATATATTTATGGAACTTGAGCGGATAAGGAAAAAAGTTCTGGCTGGAAAGAATATTGAAGAGATTGTCGAAAAGTTTGATTGGAAAGATTTTGAAGAAGTGAGTAAAAAAATTTTTGAAGAAAACAACTTTAAAGTAAGGAAAAACTTTAGATTCAAAACAAGTAGAAGGTATGAGATTGATGTTCTAGCTTTAGGTTCCAGATATATTTTTTGTGTAGATTGTAAACAGTGGAGAGGAGGGAGGAACAAGAAATCTGGACTAAAATTAGCTGTGAAGGAACAGGAAAATAGAGTAAAAGAATTTGAGAAGTTTATCGGAAAAAACATTATAGCTAGAAAGATGCTTAGAATTGATTCGAAAAAACAGAAATTGCATCCTTTGATTGTAACTTTGTTTCAAGAAGATCTTCTCAAAGAGAATGAAACTTTTGTCATACCTTTGTGGAAGCTGAATTCGTTCTTGGTAGAAGCTGAAAAATACCTATAAAATAGAAGATTTAAGAATCTTCCGAAAAGATTAAAATTGCTATTTAAAGGCTTGTTTAAATACTTTTAGTAATTAATTTTATTAGGTGGTTCAATGACAGATTTTAACATAAGGGTAGAAAACATTGTTGCTTCTACTGCTCTGGGAGTAGTAGTTGCTCTTGAGAAGATTGTATCAAAGCTTGAAGGTATGGAGTACGAGCCTGAGCAGTTTCCTGGATTGGTCTATAGGATGAAAGACCCTAAGGCAGCTGCATTGATTTTTGGTTCTGGAAAGATTGTTTGCACAGGTGCAAGAAGTATTACTGATGTAAATGAAGTTTTTAAAAAAGTAGTAAAGGTTATTGAAATGTCTGGGGTAAAGGTTCCGAAGAATTATAAAATACAAGTTGAAAATATCGTTGCGTCAGCCAAATTAGATGCTGGCTTGAATCTTGATACAATTGCTTTCAATCTTGAAAATTCTGAGTACGAGCCTGAGCAGTTTCCTGGATTGGTCTATAGGATGACTGATCCGAAAGTAGCATTCCTATTATTCGGTTCTGGAAAGATTGTTTGCACAGGAGGAAGAAGTATACAGGATGTTAACATAGCAGTAAGTAAAGTTTCTAAAAAATTGAAACAGATTAAAGCATTGGTGAAAGAAAAATCGACGAAATGAATGAAAATTTTCTCTTTCTTTCAACTCAAACTTTTTTTGGAAAGTTTATAGAAATTAGAAAAACTTAAAACACTACGAAAATATACCATATACGTGGAAAAAGATATCGTTATTGAAAAATTTTCTGAATTCCTAAGAGAATACTATTACAATGAACTATTGACTGCGTACAATGAAAATAAAAAATCTGTATATATCGAGTTTGACCTTATTGACAAGTTTGATACAGAGCTTGCCGACGCTCTTTTGGACAATCCCCAAGAGATTCTAGAATATGCGGAACAATCTTTAAGTCAGATTGATCTTCCAGGCGAAGTGAAACTAAAAATAAGAGTTCTTTCTCTATCTGAAGAAAATGAGATAAGAATAAGAAACATCCGAGCTGAGCATATAGGTAAGTTGATTTCTGTTGATGGATTTGTAAGAACGGCCAGTGAGGTAAGACCAGAAGTTTCCGAAGCGATTTTTCAATGTCCTGATTGTGGAGAAAGAATCACCATAATCCAAACTGAAAGATTTGTAAAAGCTCCTTTCGAATGTGATAAATGCGACAACAAAAAAGGGTTCAAGTTGATTGAACAAAAACTTTTCGATGCCAGATGGATAAAGATGGAAGAACCTTTTGAGATAACTACAGGCGAAAGACCTTCTGAAATAATAGTTTTCTTAAAAGAAGATTTGACCTCTCCAAAGATGAGAAACAAAACTGATCCTGGAAATAGGATAAAAGTTGTTGGTGCTTTAAAAAATTTACCTAAGAAAGGAACTTCACGACAAATGGATATTTTCATAGACGCCAATTCCATCGAGTCGATGGAAATAGGATGGGAAGAATTGGATATTACACCAGATGACGAGAAAAAAATTTTTGAAATGGCTGCCGATCCTAACATTTATGATAAATTGATTGCTTCTGTTGCCCCTGCTCTCTATGGAATGGAATCTATAAAAGAAGGAATTATTATGCAACTTTTTGGCGGAGAGACGCATGTTCAAAAAGACAAATCTCGTGTAAGAGGTGACATCCATATTTTGTTGGTTGGAGATCCTTCAACTGCAAAAAGCGCGATAATGAAGGTAGTTTCGATGCTAATTCCTCGTGGCCGATATGTCAGTGGTAAAGGAGTTACTGGTGCAGGATTGACCGCGGCTGTAGTCAGGGAGGAAGAATTTTTAGGCGGCTGGGTGCTTGAAGCCGGCGTATTGGTAATGTGCAACCGTAGTCTTATAGCCATAGACGAATTTGAGAAAATAGAAAAAACGGACCAAGTGGCTTTACACGAAGCTATGGAACTTAGTCAAATATCTATAGCCAAAGCAAACATCGTTGCAACTTTGCCTGCGCAGACTGCTGTACTGGGCGGTGGAAATCCAAAGTTTGGAAGATTTGATCCTTATGTTCCAATTAAAGAGCAGATAGATGTTCCCGAAACGCTATTGACAAGGTTTGATTTGAAATTTGCCTTGAGAGATATACCGAACCCAGATTTGGACGCAAAGATGGCCGAGCATATCCTACAAGCAAGGCATTTTGATGAAGTGGAGATAAAACCGGCGATTGAAGGTGATTTTCTGAGAAAGTATATTTCTTATGCCAGAAAAAAATGTCATCCAAAACTTTCGAAAGAAGCAGGTGGAGCCATAAAAGATTTTTATGTCAGTTTGAGAGAAAAGACTACAACAGAAGAATCACCTGTCTCAATTACTTTAAGGCAGTATGAATCTCTAATCAGAATGGCCGAAGCTGCTGCAAAAATTCAACTAAGAGGCGTTGTCACGAAAGAAGATGCTACAAGGGCTATAAATTTAATGAAATCTTCTTTGAGGGAATTTGGCCTTGATCCTGAGAGTGGAAAAATCGATATTGATAGAGTTGAAGGACACACAACTACAGTGGAAAGGGGGAAGATAAGAACTATGCTGGATGTAATTGACGAACTGACAGCGACGTTGGGAAAAAATATCCCGAAAGAAGAAATAATCAGACTGGCGAAGAGCAAAGGATTGAAGGAATTTGACATAGAAAAGATGTTGAACGAACTGAAAAATACTGGAATGATATTTGAACCAAGGCCAAATATATTACAGAAGATGTGAAACTGCTATTTCTGTGGTTGAACTTAGAGATAAAAGGATTAAAAATAATAGAAGAAATATGGTCAACGATTCTGCAAAAAAAAGAGTGCCTGCGAAGAAGGCCAGGATTTCGGATATGGTAACTGGAAAATATTTTGCTGGAAGTAAAGAGGAGTTGAAACCGAGCTATATAATTACGTCCATGGGCCAAAAGATTTCAAGAGTTAATTTAATCGCAACGGTGATTGATAAATTTATGAGCGAAGATGGAACTTATATAAGTCTGACTGTGGACGATGGAACGGATGCTATCAGAGTTAAAGCATTCAAAGAAAATGTCAATATTCTTAGCAATTTTGAATTAGGCGAGCTAATCAATGCAATAGGTAAATTGAAAGAGTATAATGGAGAAATCTACATAAACGCAGAGATTGCGAAAAGGATTGAAGATCCAAATTATGAAAATTTGAGAAATATGGAGATATTGAAAGAATTGATAGAACAGAAGAAAATTATTGGTGAAATTAGGGGTTTGGTCGATCAATTGTCGTATGAAGAACTGAGAGAATATGCGAAAAATAAATTTGATTTAGATGAGGAGTGTTTACAAAATATAATAGAAAATTTAAAGGTCGTGAAAGAAATAGATTATAAGCCGAAAGTATTAGAAGTGATTGATGCGCTGGACAAAGGAGATGGCGTGGAGATAAGTCAATTATTACAGATATCCGACCTGCCGCAAGATTTGATCGAGAAAACTATTGATGAGATGCTGGGCGCAGGAATGCTGTTCGAACCTGTCGTGGGAAAATTGAAAAAGGTGTGAGAAATGGAATATGAAGAATTGTTGAAAAAAGCCATGGAGAAATTACCAAAGAAATTTGAAGATAAGGATAGGTTTAAAGTTCCACCAATGATTTATGAAATTTCTGGGCAGAAAGGTATAATAAAAAATTTTGGTGATATACTGTCTGCCATAAGAAGGGATGGATACCATTTAGCCAAATATTTGGGAAGGGAGTTAGCTACAGCCTGCAACATCCAAGGAACAACATTAGTTTTTCAAGGAAAAGTTTCTAAAGAAATTTTGAACAAGAAGATTAGTGATTATATAAAAGAATTTGTGTATTGCAAAGTTTGCGGTGAACCGGACACCAAACTGATAAAAGAAGATAGAATTTATTTTTTGAAATGTGAAGCTTGCGGGGCAAGAAATCCGGCACGATCCATCTAAACTCTGTTTCTTGAACTCTCGAAATAATTATTGTCATTCAAGAATAAAAGTTTATGTTCAATAAAGTCGAATTAAGGCCCAGTTATGTCCTTATTAAGTCCATGGGATCGTTTATTTCTTCAGAATAACCTTAAATATTTTTAATAGCATAATTTAGAAGAGAATGAGACAGTAAGAATCGAGGGTTAGAGGGCTATCCTCCAAAAAAGGAGGGTAGTCAAAGTGAAGAAAAAAATCGGCATTGAAGACGGGGAAGAGAACTCTTATCCTAAAAAGCATTCTGAAATTTTTGATACGTTTCCTGGTAGTGGATTGACCATAGTAGCTGAAACAAGAAACGTTGATTCTACCAAGTTGGAACGCTGTTTTTCTAAGTTCTACCGACAGCACCCTATCAACTTTGACATAAAACCCGATGGGGACAAAATAATTTGCGAAATTCGGGTGGAAGGTTCACGTTCCTTCGGCGAATTGAAGCGCAGGCTGTTG
>Ga0315285_10007667_pt1 | contig 11091 bp, 10 predicted proteins | sample YL17G09_36_MG_FD_203698 | JGI IMG/M metagenome (GOLD analysis project Ga0315285, IMG submission 203698) | Sediment microbial communities from Yellowstone Lake, YNP, Wyoming, USA - YL17G09_36 | ecosystem: Environmental > Aquatic > Freshwater > Lake > Sediment | place: USA: Wyoming | collected... | reverse complement strand
GCGATAGGCGCGCATGGTCTCGAACAGGCCTTCGCCATATAGGAAGCCGGGGTCGAGAGGCGAGATCGCAGGCTCCTCCGGTGCCGCCAGCTTGCCGTTGACCCATGCTATCCCGGCCACCGCACTCCCTCCGCCCGCGCCTCCGCCGCCAGCCCTGCCGCCAGGGCGCGCGCCTTGTCTATCGTCTCCTCGTACTCCAGCTCTGGCTCCGAGTCGGCCACAATCCCGCCGCCGACCTGGAAGTAGGCCGTGCCATCCTTCACCACGACCGTCCGAATGACGATGCTTACGTCCAGGTCGCCCGAGAAGCAGAGATAGCCGATCGCCCCCGTGTAGACGCCGCGCCGAGTCGGCTCCAGCTCCTCGATGATCTCCATGGAGCGGACCTTCGGCGCGCCAGTGATGGACCCGCCCGGGAAGCAGGCGCGCAGACAGTCGAGCGCGCTGCTCTCCGGCCGCAGTCTCCCCCGCACCGTCGAGACGAGGTGATGTACGGTCGCGTAAGACTCGAGCGCGAACAGCTCGGGCACGTGCACCGAGCCGAACTCGCAGACCCGGCCAATGTCATTGCGCTCCAGGTCCACGATCATCACATTCTCGGCGCGATCCTTCTCGCTGGCTAGGAGTTCGGCAGCCAGCCGCGCGTCCTCCTCCTGAGTGGCGCCTCTGGGTCTGGTGCCCTTGATCGGCCTGGTCTCAACTTCCCGGCCGCGAATCCGCAGGAACCGCTCCGGCGAGCAGCTCACAATCGTCGCCTCCGGGGTCTCGAAGTAGGCGGCGAAGGGCGCCGGGTTCTCCCTGCTGAGACGGCGGTAGAGTGTGAGCGGTGTGGTGGCCAATGGGGCAGAGAGCCGCTGCGACAAGTTCACCTGGTAGATGTCCCCGGCCGCGATATACTCCTTCGCCTGCCGGACCGCACGCAGGTAGTCGTCTCGCGTGAAGTTGGAGGCGAGCGAAAGCCCTGCGCCACTGCTCTCTTCTGCTGTGGAGGGCGCGCCTGTCGCGGCACGCCCGTCGAGCAACTCCGTCAGCTCCCCGACCCGCGCCTCGGCCACCCGCCTCGCAGCCCGCTCGTCATCCTCCGGCGCACCGGTGGCGCTCACCCACGCCCGCCTGGCCACATGGTCCATGCTCACCACCGCGCCGTAGAAGCCGAGATGGCAGTCAGCGACCGGCACATCATCACGGCTGGTCTCTGGGAGATGCTCCACAAAGCGGCCCAGGTCATACCCGAAGTATCCAATCGCCCCGGCGATCAGCGGCGGCGCTTCTGGCGGCCGGGCCAGGCGGAACTCGGCCATAAGCTCGCCCAGCACGGCAAAGGGGTCTCCCTCGCGCTCTTCTCGGCCCCTGGCAGATCGAATCTCGACGCGCGGTCCCTTGCTGCGGAAGGTCAGGAATGGGTCGCAGGCGAGGAACGAGTAGCGCCCCAGCCTCGGCTCCCGGGTAGCGCTTTCCAGCAGAATGCTGCCGGGCCGGCGCGCGATCGCGCCAAACGCGTCCAGTGGAGACAGGGGGCAGGGAATCTCGCGGATAAATGGAGTGAACGTAGGCAAGGGAGTTCCTTCGGGACCATCTGCTTCAACGTCCTCGCGGCCGGCTCCTGCCGCCGCAGGACACAGCGAACTGGAGGCGGCGGTAGTGAGGAAACCCGACCGAACGGTGTGGGCTGCGATCGCCCTGCTGGCGATCTTCCTGGTCGCCGGATGCGGAGGCGGACCGCGCCGGCCGGCCGGCCAGACGGCTGGCGGCAAGATGCTGGTGGCGGCCAGCATTCTGCCCATGGCCGACTTCGCCAGGCAGGTCGGAGGCGATCGGGTTCAGGTCGAGCTGATGGTCCCAGCCGGGGCCAGCGAGCACACCTACGAGCCCGCGGCGGCCCAGCTGGAGGTGCTGACCAGGGCGAAGGTCCTGGTTCTTAACGGGGTGGGGCTCGAGTTCTGGGCCGATAAGCTGGTGGGGGCGGCCGGCAACCCCGGCCTGAGAGTGGTGAAGGCGGCGGAGGGGCTGCCCATTATCGCAGAGCAGGGAGAGCAGGGAGCCACAGGGGACCCCCACGTCTGGCTGGACCCGATCAGCGCCATCCATCAGGTGGAGCGCATCCGCGACGCGTTCGCGGCCGCCGATCCGCCCGGAGCGGCGACCTACCGGCAGAACGCGGCCCGCTATGCCGGCGAGCTGACTGACCTGGATAAGGAGATACGCGCGCAGGTGGCGACCTTCTCCCATCACAAGTTCATCGGGTTTCACACTGCGTGGGCCTACTTCGCCCGTCGCTACGGCCTGGAGCAGGTGGCCGCGATAGAGCGGTCCCCCGGCCGCGAGCCGTCTCCGGCTGAAGTGGCCGAGATCGTTCGGACAGCCAAGACCATCGGCGCGAAGGCGATATTCGCCGAATACCAGTTCCCGACCAAGGCGGCCGATGCCATTGCGGCCGAAACCGGGGCCAAAGTGCTGGTGCTCGATCCGTTGGGCATTCCACCTGATTACAGCTACATCAAGACCCTGCGCTACGATGTGGCCGAGATCGCGAAGGCCTTGCGGTAGGGCAGGTCGGAAACCTATCCTGCGGACGCCGCGGCCGGCCGAGACACTGAAAGCATGAATAACCTCCAACCCGTCGTCGAGATGGAAAACGTCACCGTAACCTACCAGCAGCAGATCGTGCTGGAGGACGTGAGCTTCCAGGTCATGCCCGGGAGCTTCCTCGCGATCGTCGGCCCCAACGGCGCGGGCAAGACGACCCTGCTCAAGACCATCCTCGGCCTGACGTTTCCGGCGTCGGGCACGGTCCGGGTCTTCGGGAGGCCGCCGCGGGGTATGGGGGAGGAGCGCCATCGCCTCGGCTACGTGCCCCAGATCTCGACGGTGGACATGGCGTTCCCGATCCTGGCCAGAGACGTGGTCCTCATGGGCAGGTACGGCCGGATCGGGCTCTTCCGCCGCCCCTCTGCGACCGACCGGGAGGCGGCTCGACGAGCCATGGAGCGGGTCGGAGTGGCCGACCTGGCGGATCGGCCGATCTCCCACCTGTCCGGCGGGCAGCGGCAGCGCGTCTTCCTCGCCCGCGCGCTCGCCAACGAGCCGGTGCTCCTGCTCCTGGACGAGCCGACGGCAGGCGTGGACATGGCCGCCAGCGAGTCGTTCTACGATCTGCTCTACCGGCTGCATGGAGAGGGGATGACCACACTCTTCGTGTCGCACGACGTGGGGGTGGTGGCCAAGTACGCAGACGGGATCGCGTGCATCAACCCTGCCCACGGACGCGCGATCCACCCCGCCGGCCGGGTGGTCGTCCACGGGGGACCGGATGAGGTCGAGGCGGAGACCGTGCTAGCCTGCATGTACGGTCCCCAAGCCATCCTCCTCGGGCAAGGATCAGTCTCCGAGCTGTGGGGCCTGGCCCGGCAGCGCGGGCCCTTGGCGGCCCCAGATCACGAGCTAGAAGTCAGCGACGAGACCGCTCATGGCTGAGATCCTCAGCTATGCCTTCATGCAGCGCGCGCTCGTCGCGGGTGCCGTGATTGGGGCGATCTGCGCGGTGGTCGGGGTATACGTTGTTCTGAGGGGCATGTCGTTCGTCGGCGCTGGTATCTCCCACGCCGCCTTCGGAGGCGTGGCCCTGGGCTTCATCCTGGGACTGAATCCGGTGCTGGCCGCGGTTCTCTTCTGTCTCCTCACCGCCTGGGGCATCGGCCTGATAGCGCGGAAGGGGCAGGTCAAGGAGGACACCGCGGTAGGCGTGTTGTTCGCCGCCACCATGGCGCTCGGCATCTTGCTCATCGGCCTGATGCACGGCTACCGGATTGATCTCTTCGGCTATCTCTTCGGCAGCATCCTGGCCGTGACCCCGCAGGATGTCTGGATCACGGCCGCCCTGGGAGTGTTGGTGCTGGCGACGGTGGGGCTGCTCTTCAAGGAGCTGTTGTTCATCACTTTCGACCCGGAGATGGCCCAGGTCTCCGGCGTGGCGGCGGGGCGCATCTATTTTGTTCTGCTGGGGCTGATCGCGCTCACGGTGGTGGTCTCGATCAAGGTGGTGGGGATCGTGCTGGTCTCGGCGCTCATCGTCACGCCGGCCGCCGCGGCCTACCAGTTGACCGAGGATTTCCGCAAGATGATCGCGCTGGCTGTGCTCTTCGGCGTGGGGGCCGCGGTGGTCGGCCTGATGATCTCCTACTGGCTCAACACGGCCTCCGGCGCGACCATCGTGCTCCTGGCCACCGTCAGCTTTTTCCTCGCCGCCGCCCTCTCCCCGCGCCGCTCGCGGCGCCACCTCGCGAAACACACGGGCCGCACCTCCTGACCGACGGCTGCGTTGGTCAGGGGCTTGCCCTGACCCACTGGCCTCCATCTCCAAGGTTGAAGGACCATCCTCGATGTGGCATTAGACGTACCGTAGACTGGGCCGGGGGAGCGGCAGCAGTCGCCTTGGTGCACTGAGCGGTTGGCATGGCAAGGAAGGAACACGTCGCATATGTCCCATACGCGGAGCTGATCCGCGCCTTCCAGGGCAACGGGGGCTGGACGTGTGCGGTCTGCGGGGGGCGGGTGGTCTTCCTGGCCTTCGGGCACGAGCCCAGGCCACGGGTGCCGCTGTTCGCGTGCACCGCTTGCGGCAGGCAGTCGGACGGCTGCCAGACCTTCGAGGGACATCACCTGCTCTACGGCTACTGCCCACTCGCTGAGAATGTCAGCAGCCGGTGCGGCTACTGGCTTGGCGAATGGGCACGGCCACGAGGCGCCTGTCCGGTGTGCGGGCGCGGGCTGGGGGCGCTCCTCGGCGGGCCAGAAATCAGAGAGGCCCGGGGGCAGACAGCTCCCCGGGCCTGACCGATCGTCTGCGAGGAACCGTCGGCTGACGGGCCCTCAGGGAAGAAGGACCACTACTTGCAGCAGGACGACTTGGTCTCCTTCTTCTCTGTCTCGCAGGTCTCTTTCTTCTCGGTCTCACACGTTTCTTTCTTCTCCGTCTCGCAGGTCTGCTTCTTTTCCTTCTCGCAGCATCCCATCTTCGCTATCTCCTTGACAGGCTGATCTGGTACGCCCGCGCAGGCTGCAAACCTGCGCCTAGTGGTCTTTCGCCGGGCAGGAGGCAGGCTCCTGCTTTACGCGCAACATCCGCAGTGGCACCGATGGTGCCCATGACCTCCGTGGTGCCCGCGGTGACCGCAGCACCCCTTCATCATACTCTTGAATGCCATCAGCAGCAAGAGGCCGACCGCCACCGCGGCAATGGCACCTGCGCCGTGCGAGCACCGGCAGGATGAACCGCCCGAGTGGCACGAGCACCCGCAGGAGCAGTGGCACCCACAGCGGCAGTGCTTCCCTTCAGTGGTGCAGCACTCGCCCTCGGAGCCGCTGGCCTTCTCCGCCTCGCTCGTAGCTGACATCTCCGCTCCTCCGCTTCTCGCCCGATCTACCACATCGTTCAAGCCGGGTTCGCCTTGTCCTGCCCGACCGCGCGGCTCCTTGTGTCGGGATCGCGCCAATCCCGCGACCGGCCGATACTCACCCTCGGCTCGAGCGCTCCCGTTCAGCCTCGATCCGATCCAGCTCGGCAAAGGTCTTCTTGATGTACTCGACTGTCCGCTTGGCGGCCTCTCGCAGCATCCGCTCGCCTTCCTCGGCATTGCCCTGGCTGGGCGCGCCCCAGAGTCCGGTCGGGCTCACCCCGCCAACGCCGGTATAGTCGAAGAACTCGCGGCCCTGCGGTGGCGAGTAGTCCGGCTTCGCCCGGTCCATCTTCACCAGTGCCGGATGCACGTGCATCATGAGGGAGGTCTCGCCGCGGCCTGCGTGCAGGTCGGCGAACTGGCCTTGCTCGATCGTGAAGGCGTCCGGCGTAGTGAAGATGACCTGCACGCCCTTACGGTCGAGGTTGATCTCACGGAGGGTGGGCTTCAGGATCCAGTTCCCACCGTGGGCCACCAGCAGCACGATCTTGCCGATCCCCTGGTGGTGAAGCGCGCCGACGAGGTCCTCGATGACAGCCGCCAGCGTTGCCGGACGGAGCCACACCGTGCCCGCGAAATCCAGGTGCTCGCGCGAGCAACTGAACGGCAGGGCCGGCAGCAGGTAGCAGTTGCCAAGCTCCTTCGCGACGCGCTCTCCCAGTGCCTGCGCGGCGAAGTAGTCCGTGCCGACCGGCAGATGGTAGCTGTGCTGTTCGACCGAGCCGATAGGCAGAATGGCGATCTCGGGCTTCGCCTGCTCGATCTCGTGAAACGTGTTCTCCCAGGTCACCATCGTCGCTCCCTCCCGCATGAGAGTCGCCCCGCGGACGGGGCTCCGGCGCGATCCGCCCCGCAGCCAGAGCCCCTATTCAGGGCCTCGCCTCTGCACTCCTGCCCGCCGAGGCGGGCCCGGCCCTCCGTCCACCAGTTTCACCATTCAGCGGCAGGAGACTGTAGCTTCGCGTTGCAGTTACATGGTAGGATATCATCAGAGGTATGTGGTGAACCTGATCGCGACCAAGACGGAGGACCGGCAGGTGCAGGCCCAGGGCCTGCCGCCCGATGTGCTGGTCTGGCTGGCCGAACAGGCGCCTGGCGAGCAGGTGGCGCTGAGCCAGTACGCTGACCTGCATGGGCCGGGCCACTTTGGCCCGGCCTGGGTAGTGGCGACCGACAAGGCACTGCTGGCCTTCCGGGAGGACGCGGACGGGCTGAAGCTGCAGACGCGCGTGCCCCTGGAGGAGATCGAGGGGCTGGAGCTGCGCGAGTTCGTCGGCAATGGCCGGCTCGATGTGGTCACCGCCTCCGGCAAGACGACGATGGTGCGCTTCACGCGCTCCCTCGCGCGCGAGGTCGAGGCGACCGGACGGGAGTTCGCGCGGCTGATCAGTGAGCGGCGGGCTGTGCTCGGCCGGCCGGCGGTGGAACTGACCGGCGATGTGGGCGAGCGGGGCGCCGCGCGCTGCCCCATCTGTGGGCGCGCGCTCACCCGCGAGGGGGTCTGCGCTCAGTGCCTCGACCGACAGCAGCTCGCCTGGCGGATGCTCGGGTTCATCCGGCCCTACCTGTGGCAGGCAATCTTGGGGCTCGTGCTGGCAGGGGCAGCTACCTTCGTCTCCCTCCTGCCTCCCTGGTTCACCAAGACCCTGATTGACGACGTGATGCTCAAGAGGCAAACCGAGCTTCTGGGCCCGGTCATCTTCTGGCTGGCAGTCATCTACATCTTCCGCTCCGTGCTGAGCTATGCCCGCTCCTACCTGCTCGCCTGGCTTGGCCAGCGTGTGGTGGCCGATGTCCGGTCGGGGACTTACCGGCACCTCCAGCAGCTCTCGGTCGGGTTCTACGAGCGCCGTCAGACCGGGCAGCTCATGTCCAGGCTCACCCATGACACCGGCCACATCCAGGACTTCGTCGCCGACTACTTGCAGGAAATCGTGGTTCAGTCATTCACGGTCCTCATCATCGTGGGGATCCTGCTCTACTACTCGCGCGTCCTGACCTTCTTCGCCCTGATCCCGGTGCCGCTCATCGTAGTGACCACGACCTTCATCAGGCAGCGCGTGCGGCGTTACTACCGGAGCGTCCGCCGGCGCATGGGTGGTATGCAGGCCGTGCTCGCCGATGCCATACCCGGCGTGCGCGTCGTGAAGGCCTTCGCCCAGGAGGACCGCGAGTCCGAGAGATTCGACGTGCGTAATGAGGGCTACACCCAGACCAGCATCAGTGCCGCGCGGCTGCGCAGCGGCTTCATGGCGACGATCGCGCTGATCACCTCCCTCGGCTCTCTTCTCGTCTGGTACTTCGGTGCGGGCCAGTACTTCGAAGGCTGGCTCTCGATCGGGACCATCGTCCTCTTCACCAGCTACATCTGGCAGCTCTACGGGCCGATCGGCCAGATCAGCAACATGTACGAGCGCTTCCAGTTCGCCGCTACCGCCGCCGAGCGCGTCTTCGAGGTGCTCGACACGCAGTCCGAGCTGGAGCAGACGGGCAGACAGCTCCCGGCCCGGGACATCAGGGGAGAGGTTGACTTCGACCACGTCTCCTTCAGCTACGAGGACGGCGCGCCCGTCCTGAACGACGTCAGCCTCCGCATTGCGCCGGGAGAGATGATCGGCCTGGTGGGTCGCACCGGGGTCGGGAAGACCACCATCATCAACCTGATCTGCCGTTTCTACGACCCTGATCGCGGCGTGATCTACGTGGACGATCAGGACCTGCGTGACTACGACCTGCGCTCCTGGCGCAGCCAGATCGGCATGGTGCTCCAGGAGCCGTTCCTCTTCCACGGCAGCATCGCCGAGAATGTCGCCTATGGCCGCTCCACAGCCACCGAGCGGGAGATCATCGCCGCCGCCAGAGCGGCCAACGCTCACGAGTTCATCATGGGTCTGCCCGATGCCTATGACACCCAGGTGGGGGAGCGCGGTGTACGTCTATCGGGCGGTGAGAGACAGCGGATCTCTATCGCCCGCGCCATCCTCCACAACCCTCGCATCCTCATCTTCGACGAGGCCACCTCTTCGGTTGACACTGAGACCGAGATGCTGATCCAGAGCGCCATTCAGCGCCTGGTGGCGAACCGCACGACCTTCGCCATCGCACACCGCCTCTCTACCCTCCGTCACGCCCATCGCATCATCGTGCTCGAAGAGGGCGCCGTGAGTGAGGCGGGCACTCACGAGGAGCTGATCGCAAGGTCGGGTACTTACGCGCGGCTCGTGGAGGCTCAGAGCCAGATGGCCGCGCATGGCGCGCCAGTCGGGGATGAGGGCGAGGAGGACATCGGCGGCAGGGAAGAGGAGGGATTCGGCCAGTGATGGGGCACGGCGCGGGAACGCACGCTGGCGGCGGTTGGCAGGCCTCTATGCTGGACCCGGCGGGAGTCCGGGCATGGCTCGACACGCTTGGCCGCCTGGCGATCCGGCTCCCCGACGGCAGTGAGCATTTCAACGTGAAGGTATCGCCGGCCTTCCCCATTACCCGGCCGAACCGGTTCCTCTACCTGATGGCCGAAGACGGCAAGGAGCTTGGTCTCCTGGTCGAGCCGCGTCGTATGGAGCGCGAATCGCGCGATCTCCTCCTTGCGCAAGCCGACCTTGCCTACTTCATGCCGCAGATCAAGCGGATCGTACGCGTGGACGAGCAGACCGGCGGCATCGCCATCTGGGAGGTCGAGACTGACCGCGGCTGGAGCAGGTTCGAGATGGTCTCACGCGGCGAGTCCGTCTGGTTCGTCGGGCGAGACCGGGTCCTGATCAGAGACGTGGACGGCAACCGCTACCTGATCGAGGACCTGAGCAGCCTCGACCTGCGCAGCCGCCACTGGGCCGAGCTTTATCTGTAGCAACCCGGGCCGGGATTCTCTCTGCGTTCCGCTGGTCTCTGCGGCGGACTCGCGGCTCTTCAGGTCGCCCAGCCAGAGCGCGGCCCCAGCAGCCTCTCGATCAGCGGCCTCACCTGCGCCCAGTCGCTCGACAGCGCGTAGCTTACCGGGAACCCGTCGTCGGTGAGTCGCATCCTGCCCTCCCGGTCCATCGCGATCCGGACGGGCTGGAAGTCGAAGGCCTGCGGAGCGATCAGCGAGAGCAGAGCGATGGGATCGAAGAGAGTGAGCGGATCGTCCGGCTTGTCCTCACCCTCGCGGCTGCGATAGGCGCGGTAGCACTCCAAGAAGAATACCGACGCCGGGTCGGATGTGTCGAGCAGCGCCTCCACCTCGCGCCGCGGTAGCGTGTCGCTGCACGCCTCCAGCCCGACCAGCCTGGGGTTGGTCTTCCGGAACGCGATCTCGGCGGCTGCCGGGTCGCAGAACACATTGTACTCCGGCTTGCCTTCCAGCCGCCCGGCCATGCAGGTGACCGACCGCCAGCATTCCACGATCGCCGGGTCGTGCGAGATCAGGCGGCCGATGTTGGTGAGGGGCCCGATCGTGACCAGGTCGAACGGGCCCAATGCTCTCATCGCCGAGGCGATGGCCTCCAGCCGGGCCTCATCCTCCCGGGGTGGCATCGTCGGCAAGTCGGCCGGGGCCAGCCGCTCGTAGGAGTAGAACTTCTCATCCGGGCTGCGGCCGCGCACGGGCATCACCGCGCCCGCGAGCACTACCGCGGGGGCTGCGGAGCAACCCCGCAGCCGGGGCACGTCGAGCCCAGCGCGCACGAGCAGCTCGCGCGCCAGCCAGTGCTTGGCATCCACTCGCCCGTAGACCGTGGAGACCCCGATCAGGTCCACGCCAGGATGGCGCGCGGCGCACAGCAGGGCCACCGCGTCGTCTATGTCGCCGCCGATGTCAGTGTCAATCCATACGCGCACCGCGCGGCCGTGATTCGGCAAGAGGTGGTTGGTCATGCCGCCCTGATTCGGTAGGGCAGGTCTCCAACCTGCCTCATGCCACCCCCTTGCTGCTCTGCGAAGTAGCTTCGCTACGTGGCACGAGGCGAGAGGAGTAGAGGGCGAGGAGCGCCAAGATTTGCCATATGGGACACTCGACGGCAGAAACGAAGCCGAGGATACTGATCACAGGTGGCGCGGGGTTTCTGGGCTACCATCTGGCCGACGGCCTCGCTGGCCGCGCGGGGAAGCTGACTCTGATAGACATCGCCCCGTTCGTCAGCGAGGAGTACCCGGACGGCGCCGACTCGGTGCAGGCCGATGTGCGTGACAGAGCCGCCGTGCGCCGCGTTGTCGGTGCCAGCCAGTGTGACGTCATCATCCACGGGGCTGCCGCGCTTCCCCTGTGGAAGCGAGAGGACATCTTCTCCGTGAACGTCGAGGGCACTCGCAACGTGCTCGAGGCGGCGCTGGAGCAGGGAAACACGCGGGTGGTCTTCATCTCCTCCACCGCGGTCTACGGCGTGCCGAAGAAGCATCCGATCGAGGAGAGCGATCCCCTGGTCGGTGTCGGCCCCTACGGGGAGACCAAGATCATGGCGGAGAAGCTGTGCGAGGAGTACCGCGGCCGGGGGCTCTGCGTGCCGATCATCCGGCCGAAGACCTTCATCGGCACGGGCCGTCTCGGCGTTTTCGCCATACTGTACGACTGGGTGAAGAGCGGCGTCCGCATCCCTGTAATCGGCTCCGGGCAGAACCGCTATCAGCTGCTCGAGGTCGAGGACCTGGTGGAGGCGATCTG
>Ga0315285_10007665_pt1 | contig 11092 bp, 9 predicted proteins | sample YL17G09_36_MG_FD_203698 | JGI IMG/M metagenome (GOLD analysis project Ga0315285, IMG submission 203698) | Sediment microbial communities from Yellowstone Lake, YNP, Wyoming, USA - YL17G09_36 | ecosystem: Environmental > Aquatic > Freshwater > Lake > Sediment | place: USA: Wyoming | collected... | reverse complement strand
CCTCACCTATAAGCGCACGGGCGAAACCACTTATGGGACCAGGCCCGTCTATGCCCGGGTCGTGTTTTCCAACAGTTACGACCCGAACAAGCAGGGATCCGACGGCCTGACCCAGTATGAGCGCGAGTGCGGAACCAAAATGTCTCTCCAGTATTGGAAGGGCACCAATCCCCCTACAACCTCGCAGGTCGGGTCGACCGACTGGGTGGACTGGCCGGGCCGCGGCGCCGAGTACGCCGGACGCAACCTGTTTGTCCTCAGAAATATCCCCAGCCAATTTCCGAGCGGCATGGATTTGTATCCCGGGGACGTGCTGGCGTGGGAAGAGTATCGCGCCAAGGTCTCGAACGCCCTTGCCGAGCATGCCTTCACGAACGTCAACGCCGCGGGGTACCTGGAGGCCGGCGCCGCCTTCGAGACGGGCCAGACGGGCCAGGAAAAGTTCTACGTGACGTTTGACCCGACGGGGACGCTCGTGCCGGATTCCGACGAAGCGACCACAACCCTGGTCATCATTCAACTGGCCGGCCAGCGGGTCGGCGAGTACAAGTTCTATGTCTTGAACGCCAACACGGGGACGCAACTGGTATTCGAGTAGCACTACTACGCTGTGTTCTTCAACGCAGAGAGCGCTGAGAACGCAGCCTCTCGACCATACTCGGGCTGCCCTGAGCGAGGTCGAAGGGCAGAGAACAGCGCAAAGATAGGGGAACGGCAAACAACATGCTTTGGGAGCCGCTGGCAGAAATTGCCTTGCCGTTGTTACTCAATCCTCCCTCTGCGGTCTCTGTCCCGGCGCGCCGGGATTGAGATAGCGTTGTAGAATTAGCCAAAGCGTCTGAAAAAACCGGCAGCCAGGAAGGAACCTGGCTGTTTCCACTGGCGCGGGGCGGGGTCCGGTGCACGAACTTTCGCTGGCCCAGGCGATCTGGCAGCAGGTGACCCGCGAAATGGAAAGTCACCCGCGATGCCGCCTGGCCGCCCTGACTGTCGTCGTGGGAACGTTCAGCGGAGCGGACCCGGAATCGCTCGAATTCGCGATGCGGCTGGTGGTGGAGGAATCGGCTTGGCCGACCACGGAGGTGCGAATCCGCACCGAGCCCGTCGCCTTGAAGTGCCGGGCCTGCGGCCGCGCCTACGAAACCGAGACGCTCGACCTGGCGTGCCCGGACTGCGGCGGATTCGACGTCGAAGTGACAGGCGGCCGAGACCTGCGACTGGAATCCTTGGAGATCGTCCAGGACGATGAGACGCGAGATTCGTCTTGAAAAGAAAGTCGTGTCGGAAAACGATCGCCTGGCCAAGGAACTGGCCGAGCGGTTCCGCGCGGCCGGGATTCTGGCCGTGAATCTGATGAGCAGCCCGGGCGCCGGCAAGACGAGCCTCCTGGAGGAGACGTCGCGCCGGCTGGGAGGCGAACTGCGCCTGGCGGCGATCGAGGGAGATTTGGCGACGGACCGCGACGCCCTACGCCTCCGCCGGGCCGGGATGGCCGCGCGGCAGATTAACACGGGGCAGGGGTGTCACCTGAGCGCCGTCCAGGTGGCCGAAGCGCTCGACGCCTTCGACGGCCCGGGCCGGCCGATCAACCTGGATTCGCTCGACGTGCTTTTCATCGAGAATGTGGGGAACCTTGTGTGCCCGGCGCAGTTTGACCTGGGGGAGCGCCGACGCGTGGTCGTCGCCAGTACGCCGGAAGGCGACGACAAGCCGATCAAGTACCCCGTGGTGTTCCACACGGCGGACTGCGTGGTGCTGAACAAGACGGACCTTCTGGAGGCGACTCTTTTTTCGTGCGAGGCATTTCGGCAGTATGTCCGCGGCCTGGCGCCGAAGGCCCGGATTCTCGAACTCTCGTGTCGGACCGGCGAGGGGCTTGAGGCGTGGTTGGACTGGCTGCGGGCGGAACGGGCGGCGGCGAAAAAAGGTTGACGCCATGCCCAGAAATTTCTTGGGTTGACGCCCGCCGGTCGGTATAATGGGGACGAACTGGTTCAGGAGGGCGTGCGATGGAATTCCTGTCGTTTTACATGCCGGGCCCCTGGGAGATCATCATCATTGCCGTGGTCGCGCTGCTGTTGTTCGGCCGCCGGCTGCCGGAGGTGGGCCGAAGCCTCGGCCGCGGCATCGTGGAATTCAAGAAGGGCCTGCGCGGCGTCGAGGATGAACTCAACCAGGCGGGCCAGAACGACAAGTCCGACAAGTCTGATAAGTCTGACAAGACTCCGCCGTCCCAGGGCTAAGCGGTCCGACGTAAGTTTTGTAAAGTGTGTGCGCGGCGGGTCGGAGTTCACCCTGAGCGCAGTCGAACGGGCACCCGCCGCGGTCAATTGCTTTCTTGCGCGGTGGTTACGGAGAACCACCGCGCAAAATATATGTCGGACCGCTTAGCCTGACCGCGGCGCCGGCTGAGTTCGCCAATGGGCAGGCTCTCAGCCTGCATGCCCGGTCCGTGGGGAATCCTCCTCATCCTGTTGATGATCCGCCGTCGGAGGCCTGGCGAAGGGTCAGAAGCGAAATCTCCGGTCGGCAGGCGAAGCGAACCCGAATAAGCCAGCCCAAACCCCGGGTGATGTAGAGCCACGCCCCTCCGACTCGATGCAGACCTTCATAGCGCTGCTTGTTGCGCACCGGCAAGAGGATCGGTCCGAGAAGCGGAATCCGGACCTGGCCGCCGTGCGTGTGGCCGGCCAAAATCGCGCCGCCGCCTGCATCGGCGACGGCGTCCGCCCCATCCGGGTTGTGGCAGAGGACGAGATTGGCGGCGCCGCTCGGCACGTCGCGCAGGGCCTTCTCGGGATCGCAGTAACCCGCCCAAAGGTCGTCCACGCCGACCATCCACAGACCCTCGCCGCAGCGCTCGAGCCGAACGGCCTCGTTCCTCAAGACGCGCACGCCGTGGCGCCCCAGATCCGCAGCCACTTGCCGAACGCCCACGGCGCCCGGACGCACCGGCCTCCGCACCCCATAATCGTGGTTGCCCAGGCACGCGAATATCCCGAGGGGCGCGGAGAGGCCGTCGAAGAGTTCAGCCACGGCGGAGCCGTAGCGCGCGTCGGAGTCAGTGACAAAGTCGCCGGCCACGGCGACGAGGTCCGGCCGAAGGTCGGCGACGCGCCGGAGGCATCGGGCCAGGTAGTCCAAGGGTACGCTCGAGCCATGGTGGAGGTCGGCGACGTGGGCGACGCGCAGGCCGTCCCACGCGGGTGGAAGATTCGGCACCGGAAGGTCTCGCTCGATGACCTCGACCCAGGTGGGCTCAACCCAGCAGGAATACGCGCCGACGCCGAAACCGGCTCCGGCGATGGCCGCCCCCGCCGCGAGAAGGCGGCGGCGGGTGAGACCGGAGCCTGCTTTCGCACGTCCCTTGCTCGGAGTCTCAGGCGACATGGGGACAATTATAGCCGGAGGTGACCCCCCTTGAAAACGTTTCAGAATCCCTTTCCGCGGGGCCGAGGGGGGTTGCAATGGCGGAAGTTCCTGTTACAATGTGGTCCCGCCCGGACGGCTGGGGCCGCCGAGGCTCGAACAGAACACGTGGGAGGCATGACCGTGGCCGATGTGTTTGAGCAAATCGACAAGGCCTGCCGGGAGGGGCGAGGTGAAGACGCTGCCGCCCTGCTGGCCAAGGTTCCAACCGACCAGACGGAGACGGCGGACTACCAGTTCCGCCTGGGATACGTCCGCGAGACGCGGGGAGACTACGAGCCGGCGATCGAGGCCTACGAGCGAGCCCTGCAACTGGACGCGACGCATCGGAAGACGCTTTTTCGGCTGGCATTCCTGTATGACATGCGCGGCGAAGAGCAACTGGCGATCGATTACTACAAGCAGTGCGTCCAGCAGCCGCCCATTCACGAAGGGGCGCTGGTGAACCTCGGCGTCCTGTATGACGATGGGGGGCGCTACGACGAGGCGATCGAGTGCTTCGAGCGGGTTCTGGCGGTGAATCCGAACCAGATGCGGGCCCGGTTGTTCCTTCGCGACGCGGAGGCCTCGACGGTCATGTATTACGACGAGGAGAGCGAACGGCGCCGCGACAAGCGGAACCAGGTGCTCGAAATCCCCGTGACGGACTTCGAACTCAGCGTCCGCAGCCGCAACTGCCTCCGCAAAATGAACATCCGAACGCTCGGCGACCTGATCCGACACACGGAGCAGGAACTGCTTTCCTATAAAAACTTCGGCGAAACGAGCCTCCTGGAAATCAAGGATGTGCTCGCCTCGAAAGGGCTGTACCTGGGGATGGCGACCGAGGGCGTGGAAGGTCGCCTGGAGAGCGCGGTCCCCGCGACGCCGCGCGCAGCCCCCCTCTCCGGTGCGGCGCGGGCCGCGAGCATGCCCATTGCCGACCTGGAACTCAGCGCCCGGAGCCGAAAGGCCCTCGAGCGCCTCGGCATCGAAACGCTGGGGGACGTGAGCCGCCTTACGGAGGCGAAACTCCTGGGCTGTAAGAACTTCGGCGAAACGTCGCTCAACGAAATCAAGCAAGTCCTCCAGCGTTACGGGCTTTCGCTTGCCGGCTAGGTCCCTCCATGGCCGAACCGACCCTGCTGGTCCACGCGTGCTGTGCCCGGTGCCTGGCCGCGATCCTGGACCCGCTGCGTCGGTTGGGCTGTTGGGCCGCGTATTTCTACAATCCGAACATTCAGCCGTTGCTGGAGTTCCGCCGGCGCGCCAAGAGCCTTCACGTCCTGGCGGAGCGGGAGCGACTGGCCTTGATTGCGGACGAGCGGTACGACGTCCGCGGCTTTCTCCGCAGCGTGCCGTGGGATCGGCCTGAGCGGTGCCTGGCGTGCTATCGGATGCGCCTGGACGAGACGGCGCGTATGGCGGCGGAGAAAGGATTCTCGGCGATGACGACGACCCTACTGGCGTCGGAGCACCAGGATCACGAGGCCGTTCGCCGCCTGGGCGAGGAGGCCGCCGCCGGGCGGGGCCTGGGGTTCCACTATAAGGATTGGCGCTCGCTGGCGGGGCGCGGCCGCGAGGAAGCCAAAGGCCGCAACCTGTACCGGCAACAATACTGCGGCTGCCTCTTCAGCGAGGAGGAACGGTTCGCGCCGACGTCGCTGCACCTGTATCGCGGCAGCAAGACGGCCGAGCAGAGCCGGAAAGGCGAGACGTGACCGCAGAGTCCAACCCAAATCGAGCCGCCGCGTGGATGGCTGCCCTCCCGGCCCTGTTGGGGCTGGGCCTGGCTGCCGTCGTGCTGGGCGGCTGCTCGTGCGAAGGGCCGAAGCCGAGGGTGAGTCCCGCGCCGGCAAAGGAAGTTCCCCTCATCCGGGTGAAACTGGGTTCCGACGTCCGGAGTTTGGCGGTGGCCGTCGCCGGGCCGTACCGCCTTCAGAGGGGCGACGCGACCCTCGCGTCGGGCGACCGTCTCGAGTGGACGACGTTCGACCTGCGTGGGGGCGAGGTCGCGACGGAAAGCGGGCCGCTTGGCACGCCGCCCATTGAAGTTCACCCTGCGGAAGACGGGACGTTGGCGGTACGCCAGCCGGTGGATGGCAAAGAGCGGGAGCGCGCCTACCGCGGCTTCCTGCGTCTCGTCGCTACGGCTGAGGGAAATCTCCAGGCCGTCAACGTCCTGCCGATGGAGGCGTACCTGGCGGGCGTGCTTCGGAACGAACTTCTGAAGTCGTGGGACGCCGAGGCGTACAAGGCCCAGGCGGTGGCGGCACGAACGTACGCGCTGGCGGAGCGCAATCGCCGCTTGACCCCGCCGTTCGACGTTTACGATTCGCAGCAGAGCCAGGTTTACGGCGGCAAGGATACGGAGACGGAGCGGGCCTGGGAAGCGGTGGCGGCGACGCAGGGGATTGTGGCGGCGCACCGTGACAAGGAGGGGCGCCTGCGTCTGCTTCGCACGTTTTATCATTCGACGTGCGGCGGGGAGACGTGCCCGTCGGGCGCCGTGTTCGGGGGCGAGACAGTCCGGCCGCTGGCCGGCGTCGAATGCCCGTACTGCTGCCGGGCAAAATGGTACCGCTGGTCAGGCGTGGTCCTGGACAAGAAGGACATCGGCGATGCGCTTCGGCAAAGCGGGGTGGCCGAACTCCGCCGCCTGGGCGAAGTCCGGCGCGTCGAGGTGGCCGCAACCACCGGCTCCGGGCGGGCCACGAAAATCCGCGTCGTTGACGCCGGCGGGCTCTCGATCCTCGTCCACGCGGACTCCTGGCGCCGATTCATCGGCGGCATGAAGGTGCCCAGCACCTGGTTCACCATCCGGGACGATGGCGAGCGGATCGTGCTGGAGGACGGACACGGGTTCGGCCACGGCGTGGGCATGTGCCAGTGGGGCGCCGAGTATCTTGCCGAACACGGCCTGAGGGGCGAGCAAATCATCCGCTTCTATTATCCGGGCGCGGTGCTGGTGCGGGCGTATTGAGTGATTTCAGATAAGTTTTGTGCGGAGGTTCGCCGCCCCGCTTGCGGGGCGCTGGCTGTTCGCAGCGCGGGGCAAGCCCCGCGGCGAACACAGCGCACGGCAAGTTGACAGGACTTACCTGATGATCAAGCCCGAAGGATTCGCGTGGGACGTTCTCCGAGCGCCGGCCGGCCACGCGGGGCCGCGCATCGGCCGACTGACGACCCCGCACGGCACCGTCGAGACGCCGGCGTTCATTCCGGTCGGCACGAAAGCGACCGTCAAGGGCGTGGGCCCCGAAACGCTTCGGGACCTCGGCGTCCAAATGGTCCTGGCCAACACGTACCATCTGGCCCTTCGGCCGGGGGCGGACGTGGTGCACGCCCTGGGCGGACTGCATGCCATGATGGGGTGGGACGGCCCCATCCTGACGGACAGCGGCGGCTTCCAGGTGTTCAGCCTGGCCGACCTTCGCGGACTGACCGACGAGGGGGTCACGTTCCGGAGTCCCATTGATGGCGCCCAGATGACGCTGACGCCGGAGTCAGCCGTTGCAATCCAGAACCAGTTGGGCGCCGACGTGATCATGGCACTGGACGTGTGTCCGCCGTATCCGTGCCCGCGCGCGGAGGTGGCGGAAGCCGTCCGCCGGACCCTCGACTGGGCCGAGCGGTGCCGCGGGGCCCACCGGGATCCGCGACAGGCCTTGTGGGCCATCGTGCAAGGCGGGGTCGAGAAGGATCTGCGGCTCGAGTGTGCCGACCGGCTGGTGGCGACGGATTTTTCCGGCTATGCGATCGGCGGCGTAAGCGTCGGCGAGGGTCACGACCATCTCGTGGAGGTGGTGGAGTATACGGCCCCGCGCCTGCCGCCGGACAAGCCGCGCTACCTTATGGGCGTCGGCGAGATGCGCGACGTGGTGGCGGCCGTCGCGCGGGGCGTGGATTTTTTTGACTGCGTCCTCCCGACGCGCAACGGCCGAAACGCGAGCGCCTTTACGTGGGACGGGCCCCTACGGGTTCGCAATGAGCGATTTCGGACGGACACTCGGCCGTTGGACGCGGATTGCGACTGCCCGGCCTGTCGGCGCTTCAGCCGGGGGGCGCTTCGGCACTTATTTCTGGCAGGCGAGATGCTGGGGCCGATCCTGCTGAGCACGCACAACCTGAGGTTCTACACGCGCCTGTTCGAGCGCCTGCGGGAGGGGATCCGCGAAGGTCGCCTGGAAGCCGTGGGCCAGGCATTACTTGACAGATACGGCGGCAAAGCATAAAAGGGAGGCCCTGGAACCTGCCTCGGGCGCCGGTTTTCGCCGGCGCGAGGCACTTGGAAAGGACAGGACTCGTGAAAACGTACGCACTGATTGCCGCAGAGCCGGCCCCGAAGCCTGACGGGGAACAGCAGCCCGGCGCCAACTATAACTGGCTCATCATGATGGTGCTGGTCTTCGGCGTGTTTTATCTTCTGGTCTGGCGGCCGCAGAGCAAGAAGCGCAAGGACGAAGAGAAGAAGCGGCAGGACATGCTGACGTCGCTCCAGAAGAGCGCCCATGTGGTGACGATCGGCGGGATCCACGGGATCGTCGCGTCCGTCGGGGAGGACGAGGTCGTCCTGAAGATAGACGAAAAGTCGGACGTGCGGATGCGCGTGTCCCGAAGCGCCATCCACCAGGTGATCGGGCCTGAAGGCGAGGAAGAGAAGAAGAAGGAACAATAGTTAGCCGCCCAGTTTACTGGGCGCGTGCCGTTGCGCGGCGGGTACGGAGCCCCGCCGCGCAAAAGCAATCGTATCGCCGAAACGAAATGGGGTCATCATGAACCGAGGCGTCTATGTTGTCAGCCTGATCTTCATCGCCGTCGTGGTGGGCGTTCCGCTCATCACCGTTGGACTCGACCCGCAGGGCTCCCTCTATGACCTGTTCCGGCTGGGCATCGATCTGGAGGGCGGGACGAGCCTGATTTACGAACTTCGGCCGCCGTCGCCCGACGCCAAGCCGCCTTCCGCCGCCGAGGCGAAGCAGGTCATCCTGGGCCGCATCGACCCCCAGGGCACGCGGGGGTACATCGCCCGGCCGATCGGCAAGCGCCGGCTGGAGATCGTGTTGCCGGGCCGGCGGACCGAACTGAAGGTCATGAGCGTCGAAGCGCTGACCGAGGCGGACCTGAAGGCCGGCGCGGCCCAGGCGACGGAGGAACTGAAACCCTTTGCCGGCGGGTCGCGCCTGGTGATCCGCCTGAAGCCGCCGCTCTACCTGGATGACGTGCGAAACAGAATCCAGGAGGAGACTCGGCAAGGGACGCCCGGCGAGGCGCCCGCCTGGCGGGTGCTGGGCGCCAAGGCGTCGGGGGACCAGTACGAGGAGATCGCCGTCTGGTTGCCCCTGACGCCGAGCGACAAGGAAGGCATCGCCCGGTGGGAAGACCTGATCCAGCGTGCCCTCAGGACGCAGCGCGACGTGTCGCGCGTCAAAAGGCTGGTGAAGCAGGCGGGGTTCCTTGAGTTTCGGATCGTCGCGGACCGCGTGAAGGACCGCGATAAGGCGAACTTCGATCGGCTGGTGCGCCTGAAGCAGGACGGCCACCCGCCGGACAATCCCCGCTATCGCTGGTATCCGATGAAAAAAGGGTACGAGCGCTACCGGGACGGGGCGCTCGACGCGTGGAATTTTGTCTACGTCGTCGATGAGGAGACCAAAACGGTCGAGGTGCTGGTGGAAAAGGCCGACTCCCAGGAGGAAGTGACCGGCCAGGACTTGAGCGGGGCGCGCGGCGACACGCAGGACGGATACCCGATTGTCCACTTCTGGATGGAGCCGAAGGCCGAGGCGAAGTTCGCCCGTCTGACGCGGCCCGAGAACAAGGGCCGACAACTCGCGATCATTCTGGACGATGTGATTCAGTCGGCGCCCGTCCTCAAGGCGCAACTGTCGAAGGGCGGGATCATCGAGGGCTATGCGAACAATGTCCGCGAACGCGACGACGTCGTGACGATCCTGAACTCGGGCCAATTGGCCGCCAGCCTCGGCGACCCGATTGCCGAGCGAACCGTCGGCCCCGAACTCGGGCGGGACAACATCGAGAGGGGCATGAAGGCAATGGCCATCGGCCTGGCGCTGGTGGTGGCCTTCATGGCCGGGTACTACCTGTTCGCGGGACTCGTTGCCGACATCGCGCTCATGCTGAACCTGACCCTGATCATCTGCATCATGCACTGGATGCATCAATCCTGGACCTTGCCCGGCATCGCGGGCCTGATCCTGACGATGGGCATGGCCGTGGACGCGAACGTGCTGATTTATGAGCGCCTTCGGGAAGAGAAGGGCCGCGAAGGAAGCCTCGGCTTCGCACTCAAGCGGGCTTACAGCCGTGCCTTTCGCACCATCCTGGACTCGAACCTCACGACGCTGATTCCGGCGTTCATCCTGCTCCTTCCCCAATTGGCGACCGAGGAGGTGAAGGGGTTTGCCATCGTTATTATCGTCGGCATCCTGACGAGCATGTTCGCGGCGCTGATCGTGGCGCGAATGATTCTTGAGGGAGCGCTGGCGCTCGGCCTTGCAAAGAAGATGACGATGCTCCAGTTGTTCCGCGCCCCGAACATCAACTGGATGCGGCTGGCGCGTGTGGCGATTGTGGTTTCCGGCGTGCTGGTTCTCGCCGGGGCGATAGCCTTCTACAAGCGCGGGGGCGACAAATACGACATCGAGTTTACGGGCGGCACCCAGGTGGAATTGGCCCTTCGCGTGCCTCAGGGGCAAAGCGAGGTCGGAATCGAAGAGGTTCGGCGGCGCGTGACGGCGGCGCTCGGTCCCGGGGCGACCGTTCAGGAACTCCAGTACGAGCAGTCGGCGATTCGGCACGAGGAAGGGGCGGAAGCCTCTCTGCGGCTGAACCGCTTTCTGATCAGCGTGGCGACGAGCGCCGGGGCGGCGGCCAATGAGGCGTCGGTCAAGGCCTCGCTCTCGGATGCCTTTGCGGAGTTAAGGCCAGAATCCCGGACGGGCGCGGCGGAGGCAAGGGCTTCGGAGATTACCGAGGACCTGATTCGCGCGCGGCTGCTGGAGACGAAGGCGACCGCGGTCGGCGTGACGCCGGGGCCCGAGAGTCCGGAGGCGACGGCGGGCGTCCGCTTTATTCCGCCGGCGTACCGGCAGTACTTCGGGAAGATCCGGCTGGCGGTCACGCTGGCGCCGCCGAGGACGCTTCAGGAGGTCCGCCGGCGAATCGACGTCTTCCTGCGCGACCGGTACCCCAATCTCACGAACACGCTGTACCGCGTGGATGGGGTTCGAGCGGCCGAGAGAGCCGGTGAGTACGATTCCTGCGAAGTGTGGATCGCGGAGGATTTCAAAGGGTCGCGGGGAAACATGCCGGCCCCGACCTTCTGGACGGACGTGGTGCGGTCGTCGCTCGGGGCGGAGGAGGCCTTTGCCTCCACGACGAGTTTCGAGCCCACGATGGCCGCCGAGGCCTGGAACAAAGCCGTCATCGCCATCGTCTTCTCGCTGCTGGCGATCATCCTGTACATGTGGTTCCGGTTCGCCAAGGCGGGGTACGGCGTGGCGGCTGTTGTCGCCCTCGTCCACGACGTCTTCATCACCCTCGGCGCTGTGGCATGCACCGCCGCCGTCGCCGCGTGGTGGACGGGCAACCCGCTCCTCATCACCGACATGCGCATCAACCTGCCCATGGTCGGGGCGTTCCTGACGCTGATCGGCTACTC
>Ga0315285_10007662_pt1 | contig 11093 bp, 7 predicted proteins | sample YL17G09_36_MG_FD_203698 | JGI IMG/M metagenome (GOLD analysis project Ga0315285, IMG submission 203698) | Sediment microbial communities from Yellowstone Lake, YNP, Wyoming, USA - YL17G09_36 | ecosystem: Environmental > Aquatic > Freshwater > Lake > Sediment | place: USA: Wyoming | collected... | reverse complement strand
GCAAGCACGCCCGGCTGTTCTTTTTCTTCTCGCAGGAATTGACCCGCCAGAAGATGAACTACGGAACGCAGCAGGTGCGCGTGCCAAACCTGCTGGAGAGGCAGGGCGACTTCACCCAGACTTTCGACCTCAACAACGCCCTGATCCGCGTTTACGACCCGCTCACGGGGGCCCAGTTCCCCGGCAATATCGTCCCCGCGGCGCGGCAGAACAAGGTGGGCCAGGCCATTCTGAACATGTTCCCGAAGCCTAATTTCGTTGACCCGGTGGCCAGCCGCGTCAACCAGTGGAACTACATCGCCTCGGTCAGCGGCGCTTACCCGCGGCGGAGCGACATGATCCGGATCGACTTCAATCCCACGCCGCGTTGGAATGCCTACGTGCGCTACACAACCAACTCCGACGTGCAGCACGTGCCCTGGAACACCCCCTCCGGCGGGTCCTGTGGCCCGTGCTGGATCTACGGCGGCGCCAACTACGACGGTCTGGGGACCATGACGTTCCGGCAGCCCGGCCGCGGATTGACGATCAATGTCACCCGGGCCATCGGCGCCTCGTTCATGAACCAGTTGATCCTGGGCTACAGCATGAACCGGCTGACTTCGGCCCCGGACTACCCGGAGAAGATGAAAAGGGGGCCGCTGGGGATCGCGCTGTCGCAGTGGCGGCCGTCGCTGAACGGGGCCGGCTGGATCCCGAACATGACCTTCGGCGTGCCGGGAACCTCGGTCAACGCCTCAATCAACAATTCGTTCCCGTACAAGAACGTCAACCACATCTTCAGCATCAGCGAGAACCTGCGCAAGATCCACGGCACGCACACGCTGAGCACCGGGGTATACATCGAGCGGACACGCAAGGACCAGATCCAGGGCACTGCGACGCGCGGCACCATCAGTTTCAGCGACGATGCCAACAATCCTTTGCGCACGCGCTACGGCTTTTCCAGCGCACTGATGGGCATCATGACCAGTTACCAGGAAGCCACCACGCAGCCCTATGGGCTCTATCGCTTTACCAACCTGGAGTGGTATGCGCAGGACAACTGGCGGGTGAACCGGCGGCTGGCGCTGGACATCGGCATACGGTTCTATCACAATCTGCCGCAGGCCGAAATCCGCGGAGGGACGTCGGCCTTCGTCCAGGGACTCTATGATCCGGCCCGCGCGCCGCTGCTGATCAATTCGGGCCGCAATGCCGCCGGCACCCGTGTGGCCATCAATCCGGTGACCGGGGAACCCATGAACCTGGCATTTCTCGGCACCTTCGCCCCGGGAGTCGGCGACCCGGCCATCGGCATGGTGTCGGGCGGCACCAAGGGTTTTCCGAAATCGCTGTACACGGTAGCCGGTCTGAGCCTCGCCCCCCGCTTCGGTTTCGCCTACGACCCGATCGGGAGGGGAAAGACCGCGATCCGCGGCGGCGCCGGCATCTTCTTCGACCGCATTCAGGGCAACCCGACGATGGGCATGCTCCCCAACCCGCCGAAGGTCTTCAGCCCGATGGTCTACTACACGACCTTCGACGATTTCGCGGTGACCGCGGGCAGCGGCGTGCTGGCGCCCTCCACCGTCGGCAATACGCTATACGGCCACGGCTACCTGCCGACGGTTTACAACTACAGCTTCGGGATTCAGCAGGCCTTTGGCCGCACCACCAGGGTTGAGGTCTCGTACGTAGGAAACGTGGGCCGCCACCTGCTCTGGCAGCGCAACGTCAACCCAGAACCGGCGGGCGCGCGGTTGCTCAACCTCCATCCGGAGAACCGCGACCCCACCAACAACGCCGTCTATTCTCCGAACTTCCTGCGCCCCTACCGCGGGTACGGCGACATCAACGAGTTCGAGTTCGGCAGCACCTCCAGCTACAACTCCCTGCAGACCGGCTTCCAGACCCAGGTGGGTGTCGGCCTGACGATCCGCGGTTCCTACACCTTCGGCAAGACGCTGGGCTCGTCGCAAAGCGACACCAGCACGGTCAGCCCGTTCTTACCCCCAAGGGAACGCAACTACGGCCGGCTGCGCATCGACCGCGATCACGTCTTCACCATGAACTACACCTGGGCGGCGCCGAGGCGCTGGCTGCCCTCCAACCCCTGGCTCCGCCGGCCGCTGGATGGCTGGGAATTCAACGGCACCACAATGTTCTCGCGGGGGCAGCCGTTCATGCCTAGTCTCGGGACGGTGGATGGCATGAATTTCACCGGCACGGGGACCGAGGGTGGCCGGGTCCTCTGGCTGGGCGGCACCAATTTCGCCCGGCCGGCGCTGCCTCGGCCTTCCGGCGTCGTGGAGCAGATCTACTGGGGCAACGCCGGCGTGGGCATTCTGCGCGGCCCCGGCATCAACAACTGGGACATGCGCGTTACCCGCCGCTTCCGGTTTTCCGAAAAGGGCAGCCGCTCGCTCGAGTTCCGCGGCGAGTTCTTCAACTTCCCGAACCATACCCAGTTCTCCGGACTGGACACGGGGACGCGCTTCGACCAGCAAGGCAGCCAGGTCAACACCATGTTCCTGCAGCCGAACGGTTCGCGGCGCCCGCGCCAGATGCAGTTCGTGCTGAGGCTGAGCTTCTAAGCGGACTTCCGCGCCCGCCGGCTCAATTTCGGCGCAAGGAACAACGCGTCGAGGCCCACATCTTTCTTTGCGTGCTCGCCTATCACCTTCTGATTTCCATTGAGAAGACACTGCTCGACCAGGGCCTGCACACTGCCTGTCATTCGATGCTGCGAGATTCAGGCAGGAGGATGGCCGGCGGCGGGGTGGGTGAAGCGCTGGATGAAGTTGGTGTCGAAGCGGCCGGCGCGGAAATCGGGGTCGGCCATGATGCGCTGGTGCAGCGGGATGGAGGTGTCGATCCCCTCGATGATGAACATCTCCAGGGCCCGGGACATGCGGCTGATGGCTTCGCCGCGGTCCCGCCCGCGCACTATGAGCTTGGCAACCAGCGAGTCGTAATAGGGCGGGATCACGCATTCGCTGTAAGCCGCGGTGTCCACCCGCACGCCGGTCCCGCCCGGGGTGTGGAAGGCGGTGATGCGCCCGGCCGAGGGAATGAAGGTCTGCGGATGCTCGGCATTGATCCGGCATTCGATGGCGTGCCCCTGCAGCGCGACGCCGCCGTTGCCGTCATCCAGCGAGCCCATCAGGACGGAATCCAGCGGCTCGCCGGCCGCGATCCGGATCTGGCTGTTGACCAGGTCGATGTTGGTGACCATCTCGGTGACCGGGTGCTCGACCTGAACGCGGGTGTTCATCTCGATGAAGTACAACCGGCCGTCATCCTCGTCCATGAGGAATTCCACGGTGCCGGCGCTGCGGTAGCCGATCTGCTGGAGGGCCCTGACCACCAGCGACCCGATTTCGTGGCGCAGCACGGGGCCCAGCCGCGGCGAGGGAGATTCCTCGAGCAGCTTCTGATGGCGCCGCTGGATGGTGCATTCGCGCTCGCCCAGGTGCGCAACGCGGCCCGAGCCATCGCCCAGCACCTGGAACTCGATGTGGCGCGGGCGGCGGAGGAACTTTTCGATGTAGAGATCGCCGGAACCGAAGGCCAGCCCGGCTTCATTCTGGGCCGCGGCGAAGGCCGCCGCCAGTTCCGCGGCGTTCTGAACCGCGCGCATGCCGCGCCCCCCGCCCCCGGCCACCGCCTTGAGGATGACCGGATAGCCGAGGGAGTCGGCCACGGCCTGCGCTTCGGCGACGCTTTTCAGCGCGCCGTCGGAGCCGGGCAGCACCGGCACACCGGCCTGGCGGAACACCCGCCGCGCACGGTCTTTTTCCCCCATTAGCCGGATCATTTCCGAGGAAGGCCCGATGAAGGTGATCTTGCAGGTCTCGCACACCTCGGCGAAGTTGGCGTTCTCGGAGAGGAAGCCGTAGCCGGGGTGGATGGCGTCCACGTTGGTGATTTCCGCGGCGCTGATGACGCTGGGAATGTTCAGGTAGCTGTCGGAGGCCCGCGCCGGCCCGATGCACACCGCCTCGTCCGCAAAGCGCACGTGCAACGAGTTGCGGTCGGCTTCCGAGTACACCGCCACCGTGCCAATGCCCAGCTCCTTGCAGGCGCAAATAACGCGGAGCGCGATTTCGCCGCGATTGGCGATCAGGATCTTGCTAAACATGTAGGCAGTTTCAAGTTCCAAGTTTCAGGTTTAAAGTTGCTGCGAACTCAGACTTGAAACTTGAAACTTTAAACTTGAAACTCACCATGGTCCTTCGACCGATTATGCCTTGCCTGGGGACGGGCGGATGGCGAACAGCGCTTCTCCGTACTCGACCGGCTGGGCGTTTTCCACAAAGCGCTTGAGGATCTCGCCGGCCACGTCGCTCTCGATCTCGTTCATCAGCTTCATCGCTTCGATGACGCAGAGAACCTTGCCCGGTTGGACAGGGTCGCCCAGCTTCACGAAGGGGGGAGCGCCCGGCGCGGGCGCTTCGTAAAAGGTGCCGACAATCGGCGACTTGACGATGTGCAGGTCTTCCCGGGGTTCGGCCGGCGGGGCGGTAGGCAACGCGGCAGGCGCCGGAGCCGGCGCGGGATTAGCGGCCACGGCAGGGGCCGCCGCCGGGAGCACCGAAGCGGGCACGCCGGCCTCCGCAGCCGCTTTCCGCGCCCGGCTGATGCGCAGACGAACGCCGGCCCGCTCCAGCTCAAGCTCGGAGACGTCTTTCTCGGTCATCAGCTCGATCAGCTCTTTGATCTCTTTCAGGTTCATCAGAGTTCCAATAGCGCTCTGGGAGTCGTCGTGAGAACTTCGGCCCCCCACTCGCGCACCACCGCGACATCCTCAATCCGGAACCCGCCGATCCCAGGGACGTAGATGCCCGGCTCGATGGTGATCACCGCGCCCGCCGGCAGCTTGGTCTTGTCGCGCCGCGCGAGGCGGGGGATTTCGTGGACTTCGATCCCCAGGCCGTGGCCGGTGCTGTGGGTGAAATACCGGCCAAAGCCGCAACCCCTGATGTGTTCGCGGGCAGCCCGGTCCACAGCCGAGCAGAGGGCGCCGGCGCGAACGGCCGCCACCGCCCGCTGCTGCGCTTCCAATACCACTTGGTACAAGGCCCGCGCGCGCCGGCCGGCGGCGCCCAGGTGCACGGTGCGCGTCATGTCGCTGGCGTAATTCGACAGTATAGCACCGTGATCCAGCACCACGACTTCGTTTTCCCCAAGCGGCCGGGCGCTGGCGCGGGCATGCGGCATGGCCGAGCGCGGGCCGCCCGCCACTACGGTCTCGAATGCCGGCCGCTCGGCCCCCATCAGCCTCATGCGGTATTCCAATTCGGCCGCTACTTCCACCTCGCGGACGCCCGGGCGAATCCGCCTTACGGTTTGCTGGAAGGCGCGGGAATTCAGCGCCACCGAGCGGCGAATCCGCTCCAGCTCGTCGTCGTCCTTGACCAGCCGAAGCTGCTCGACCACATTTTCCAGGGGCCGGAGCCGGCCAGCGCCGGCTTGTTCGCGCAACTGGCGCCAAGTCCGGTAGTCGGCGGAGGCCTCGAAGCCCGCGCGCCGGTAGCGGCCCAGGCGGCCGGCGGCCGCTTTCAGCGCTCCCGAGCGCGGAATCACCACCTGCGAACCGCGCGCCTCCTCCGCCGCCTGAAGCGTGTAGCGGCCATCGGTGAACAGGATCGAGCGGCGTTCGTCAACCAGCAGCATTCCCGCGCTGCCCGTGAAACCGCTGAGATAGAAGATGTTCGCCAGCGAGGTCACCAGGAGGCATTCGACGCGCTCGGCGGCCAGCCGCGACCGTAGAGCGTCCAGGCGGGCGGGATGGTTCATAAGACGGCTGTAGGCCGTAGGCTGTCGGCTCCAACCGAAAGAGCCTACACCCTACGGCCTACAGCCCACAGCCTCAGATCAGACGATCTTCGGAGTGATGAAGAACAGCAACTCCCGGGTGTCGGTGGTCAGCCGGTTGTTCTTGAACAGGTGCCCAAGAACCGGCACGCTGCCCAGCAACGGCACCTGCGAAGTGCTGGCGCTGTTGGAGTTGGTGACCACGCCGCCGAACACGATGGTGTCGCCATCGTTGACCAGCACCGAGGTGGTGGCCCGCTGCGTGTTGATCAGCGGCTGGCTGAACGGCGGCGGCGAGAAGCCGCCCAGGCTGTTGTTCTCTACCGTGATCTCCAGAAAGATACTGCCCTCGTTGGTCACCTGCGGGCGGACGGTCAGCGTCAGGGTGGCGTTGACCATCTGCGCGCTCACGGTGTTGTTGATGGTGGTTTGCACCGGCACCTGGACGCCCTGCATCACGCTGCCCTGGACGTTGTTCTGGGTGATGATGCGCGGCCGGGACAGGGTCTTGGCCAGGCCCTTGCTCTCGGCCAATGAAATCACCAGGTCAACCGCGAAGTTCGGGCTGCGATGCCCCATGACCAGGCCGGACGTCGCGGCCACCGGGAAATTGGAGAGCAGCGGCAGGCTGGGGAGCAGCGCCGGGGTGGCGGATGGCGCCCCGGAGGTGAACGGCCGCGTCGGCGGGAGGCCGGCGGCCGGGTTCACCGGGCTGGTGCCGGAGCTTTGAATGTTGCCGCCGAAGATGGTGCGGCCGCCACTAACCGAGGTGCCGAACCCGAACTGCGTGCCGACGTCGCGCGCGAAATCCCGGGTCGCCGAGACCACCCGCGCCTCGATCTCCACCTGCACCGTGCGGCGATCCAGTTGCTTCAAGATGTCGTCGAAGGTGGGTATCGCCTGCGGGATGTCGGTGATGATCAGTGTGTTGGTGCGGTCGTCGGCCACCATTTCGCCTCGCGGCGAGCGGAACTTCATCAGCGTGGTCATCATCTGCGTGGCCCGCGCATAGCTGAGGGGGCGCATGACGGTGACGCGCTCGACGCCGGCCTGCCGCGCCTGGTCCAACGCCAGCCGGCTTTCTTCCTCTGACTTCAGCGTGTTGCGCTGAGCGATGCGCAGGACGTTGCCTTCCAGTTGCTTGTCCAGCCCGTTATTGCGGAGAACGATGTCGAGCACCTGGTCCCAGGGCACATCCTCCATCACCAGCGTCACCTTCCCGGCCACGGTGGGATCGAGGACGATGTTCAGACCGCTCACCTCGTGAACCAGGCGGAAAAAGTCCTTCAGGTCCACGTCTTTCAGGTTGACGGAAATCGGCTCGCCGGTGTACTTGGACGTGGGCGCAGCGGCCGGCGAAGGAGTTGGCTGAGGAGAGACTGCTTGCGGTGCCGGCGCAGTGGGCGGAGCCGCGGGGGGCGCCTGGGGGGCCGCCGGAGGCGCTTGCCCCGGCGCCTGGCTGGGCGCCGGTGTGGCGGGTGGCGCCAGCGGCTGAACCGGTGGGGCCGGCTGTGGCGCTTCGGCCTCCGTGGTTACGGCGGCGGCCGGCGGCGGCGCGGGAGCGGCCGGCGCGGGTTCCGGCTTCTCGGCCTGCACTGCGATCTCCGCCTTGGGTGCGTTGCGCGCCGCCGGCGGCTCCAACACCAGGTCCGGCAGAGGCGGCTCGGGCATCTGGAGGGGCGCGAGGAAACTGTCGGCGAGCAGTATCTCCGGTACGGGCGGCTCTTCGCGCTTGTCGGCGGCAACAGCGGGCGGGCGCGGCTCAAGCACGGGGCCCGCCGGCGCGGCCAGCGGCGCCTCGACCGGCTCGCCCTTCCATTCCACCTCCAGCACATTTCCGCGCACCTGAACGTTGTACGGCGAAGCGTCGTCCAGCTCCATGACCACCCGCGACACCAGCGGCTCGCGGCTGAACTGGCCGGCACGAACGTTCTTGACCGGCGGCAGTCCCACGGGGATCGGACGGCTGCCTACGCGGTTTTCGGTGCGCGGGATATCCAGCACCAGGCGGCGCGGGTTGGGAAGAGCGAAGGCGTGGCATTCAACCGGCCCGTTGGCCTCAATGCGCACCACGGTGGAGCCCGCCTGGCGCGCGAACGTCACGCGCTCGATGGCGGTGCCACGCGGCAGCATGCGCTCCGCTGGCGCAGCCGGCGAAGCGGGCGCCGCGGCGGCGACCGCCGGCGGCACCCGCCCGCGGTTCGGCGTGAACCGGACCTGCAACGCCCCGGGCAGTTGCTGATAACTGACGGCGCTCGGCTCCTTCAGCAGGACCTCAAGCCGCGCGCACGGCTGCTCTCCCTGCACACAGGGCACCACCCGGTAGCTGGACACCAGCCCAGACTGCAGCAGGTGGCTGTTGCTGGATTGGGTGGAAAGCACCTGAGGCAGGTCTACAAAGACAAGCCGTTCGCCAGGCGCCGAGGAGAAATAGGTGAACTCGCCGCTGATCTCCAGGGTGAGCGTGGTGGACTCCGGACCGATACGGGTCCGGACCATGCCCAGGCGAGCAGGCGAGTTGTTAACTGCCGGCGGGCTTGGATCGGCCGCCGCAACGTCCTCCGCATAGGCCAGGTTGCCGCCGACCAACAGCGCGGCCGCCAATGCGAGGAGTACCGCCGGGAACCCAAAACGACGTTGTGCCTTCATCGCGTCTTCACTCCTGTCCAAGGGGACAAGCCGGACGGCAACCGCAAGCGTCGCTCCCGCTGCGGAAGCAGGGGTCGCGCCGCGTGTGGCTGTCACGGCCCGTTCCTGCCCGGCATCGGGAGCCGGCTTCGTTGCCCGGCCAGCCATCCCCACCCATGGCCGAGTTACCCCGGATCCCTATTGCCAATGTATGACGAAATGGCCGCCCACAAAGCTATTTCGCTTCGGTGGGTATTTTTCTGATTACCTCCCGTTTTGCCGGTTTCCCCATCACATCAATAATGTCTTCCTCGAAAACCACGGCCTCCGGCGAGATCTTCATCACCCGGCCGTTGCACAGAAGTGTTCCTTCCTTCAGGAAATAGGTGCGGTCGCCGGGGCTGACGGTCACCACGGCAATCATGCCGGCCGGCGCCTTGACGACGCCGTTGAGGTCGGTCTGGCCAATGAGCAGGCTGCGAACGCCCGGACCGCAGGCCGGTGGGGGCGGCGGGCCGCCGCCCTGCGTCGGCCGCCGCATCACGGCGACAAACGGATCGCGGCGCTCGACGGCGCGCGGCCGCGAATCGGCCTTGGCCGCCGGCTGCGGCTGTTGCTTCACGGCCGGCTGTTTCTCCGCCTTCTGCTTCTGCTGGGCCGCGGCCGGCAGTACGGCCAGCGCGGCGATCAATCCGAGTGTGAGTGCATGCACGCGGTACGTCATGGTCGTCCCCTACCTTTTGCCCGGCGCGGCGGCTGGCTTTTCCTCCTTGCTGAAGAAGGTGGTCAGGGTGCAGGAGGCCAGCACCGTTTCATTCGGGCCGTACTCGTATTTGCGGGAGCCGCCCTTCACGCTCCCGCTGGTGGGCGCCATCGAGAGGTTGCCCACGTTGATGATGCGCGACAGCTTGCTCAAGCGGTCAAAGAACGTCAGCACGGAGAAGTAGTTGCCGTCGAGCGCCACGTCGAACGGCGCTTCCACGTAAAAATCCTTGGCGGCGATCGGCTTGGCCGTGAACTGGCGGAAATGGATGCCGGACTGCACGCTCGACTCCTGCACCATGCGGATGAAGTTGTCCACCTCTTTCTCATCCGGCACGATGGTGCGGAGGTTGGCCAACTGCTGCAGCAGCCGCTCGTTGTCCACCTTCAGGTCCTTGAACTGCTTCTCAATGGGACGAAGCTTGTCGTTCTCGGCCTTCAGCGTCGTCAACTTGGTGCGCTGCTCGTTGTTGGCGGTGCTCATGTCGCCGAGATAGAGATACTCGGCGCCCAGCACGATGACCGCCCCGCAGGCGACCGTGATGCCCAACCGCACGGCAAATGGAAGCTCGCTGAATTTCTTCATGGCACTGTCCCTTGTCTGAACCCCCTGACTCCGGCTCGCGCCTGTCTTTCAGGACTTGGGCCCCCCACCCGAGGGCTGCGTCGTCACCAAGTCCGCGGTGATCGAGAACACGAACATCATCACCTCCTTGGAGGAGGAGTCCTGGTACGACTCCCTGATCTCCACGTTCTTAAACTGGCCGCAGCTCTTCAGGTTGGTGATGAAATCGGCGACGGTGTTGACGCTGTTGGCCACCCCCGCCATGGTGATCTTATTCTTATCGTCGGCGTCGAAACTGGTCAGCCAAATGGGGCCGCTCGATTCCACCGTCGCGGCCAGCGTGTTGAGCAGCGTCACCGGGCCGGTCTGGGCCTTCTTCAGGCCCTCGATGATGTTGATGCGCCTCTGGAGCGCCTGCGTGGCCTTCTGGAACTGCTCGTACTCGGCCTTGACGCGCGCCAGCCGCGCTTTCTCGGCCTCGGCCATCTTCATCTCGTCCTCCAGCTTCGCCTTCTCGCTGGAGACCATCCAGTAATGGCCGGCAAGTCCGAGCACGGCCAGGGCCAGGATGACCACGAACAGGGCGGTGGCCTTGGCGCCCTCCATGCTGATGGAGGGCATCCCTATCCCTTTCCTGTCGACTTCCTTCTTTAACCCCAGCAGGTTGATGCGGATCATAAGTTTTCAAAACTCCTCAGGGCCAGCCCTACAGCCACGGCCAGCCCTGGCGAGTGCTCCTGGATGATCTCGCCGTGCTGGCTGTTGGGGTCGTAGAGGATCTTGCGGAACGGGTTCAGCTCCTCGACCGGGATCGAAAACTCCTGCTTCAACAAGTCCAGCAGGCCCGGTACCCGGGCCGAGCCGCCCGCGATATAAATCTTCTGAATGGTTTCGCCGGGAGCGGTGGCCCGGAAGAAGTCAAAGGTCTTCTGGATTTCCAGGATGATGATTTCCGAGACGGACTTGAGCACGGGCAGCCGCGCTTCGTCGCTGACGCCGGGCACGCTCTTGCCCATCTTCACCCGCTCGGCGTCCTCAAAGCTGAGGTCCAGTTCTTTCTGCAGCGAGTCGGTGTACTGCATGCCGCCCACGCTGACGTCGCGGGTGAACAGCGGCACCCGGCCGCGCACGATGTTGATGTTCATCACGCTGGCGCCGATGTTCAACAGCGCCACCGTCTGGTTCTCGGCCGGCTCGTAGTTGAACTCGTAGGCGTTCTGGAGCGCGAAGGCGTCGATGTCCACGACGGCCGCCGTCTTGCCCGCCAGGCTCAGGACGTTGGTGTAATTCAGGATCTTGTCCTTCTTGGCGGCCACCAGCAGCACGTCCATGTTCCCGG
>Ga0315285_10007657_pt1 | contig 11096 bp, 7 predicted proteins | sample YL17G09_36_MG_FD_203698 | JGI IMG/M metagenome (GOLD analysis project Ga0315285, IMG submission 203698) | Sediment microbial communities from Yellowstone Lake, YNP, Wyoming, USA - YL17G09_36 | ecosystem: Environmental > Aquatic > Freshwater > Lake > Sediment | place: USA: Wyoming | collected... | reverse complement strand
CTCCGTATGATTTTCCAACCAGTCGATAAACATCGCGGCATCCGCCGCAGGACCGGCTGGAAAACTGCTGCCCCAAACCGCATGTCTGAAAAGACCGTTTTCATTTGCTTGTGAATCCAGCCAGCCGCGCGCAAGTAGGTTGACTGCCGCCCCGAATCCACCCTCAAATTCAGGTATAGCGGGCAGTCCCTTCAAATCCACATATCGCTGCACTGCAGGGACAATTGTCTTACCCTTGCCGCCGATTATCAGCGCAGAAATTTTCAACGGCTTGTTCGCCTCGATTCTCAAAGGCGCACATCCACAAAAGTCATTTTCAAAACGGTTCTCTCCCACAGCGGGCGCCGATAGCGCCATAACGTGCGCGCCCGAATTGTAAATCCTGTCCGGCGAATCAAAAGTTGCCGCCACTAACCTCGACGGCTCCCAGATTACCCCGATGAAATTACCACTATGCGAAATCGCCATAAGAGGAAAGGTTATCTTAACCGGGTCAGGGACACGCCGGATATGCTCCGCCGTAGCTATATCCGCATCACTGCTGCTCTGCTCATCGCTAAGATACTCCACCCCAGCAAACAGGCCTTGATATTTCCTTTCGCCGAATGTCCCAAGCCCGGGAAAAATCGTCAGCCACGGAATGTAAACAACTTCCCTGTCCTCGTTCACTGCTACTTCCTGCTCTACTACGAGAGTCCCCTCTTTCTCACCGGCTTTTACGCTTCTTTCGATTTCCCACCTTGCTCCTGCGCTATCCTTGATAGTTGCCTTACTTCTAAATTCACGTTTAGACCTGCTCTCAAATGTCACCTCAGCTTTCTTAAAGTCAAGCCATTCAACATGCCCATCGGCTAACAACCCGAGCAATTCGCACTCATAACCCGCAGCCATTTCCACACCATCTACTTTTATAGCGAAGTTTCCCCACCCACTTTTATAATGCTCAAACTCCAGCCCTGCTGATTTGACCGACCCTGCTATCCCTTTAGTTTTGTCAGGGGCTTTGGGCTTTTCCAGAGGTGGTGCAGCTATTTTGCCGAGGGTTTCTACATTAATGAAAGCAACTGTCGTTTCTCCCTCACCCCCACAGGGGTCGAGACGGAAGCGAGTCCCTGGACCTAACTTATCCAGAACGGTAAGGGCATATTCATGCCATTTGCCATCGTCCTGGACAGTGAACCGCACCGACTGTCCCTCGCTGAACTGTCTGCCGTAAAAAAGCTGTGCGTTTATATCCGCCGTTGACCTCATTCGGATATTTACTCTGGTAATTTCCGCGCCCGGCAAATCCGCCGCGGGTCCTTCTATCCACGGGTCCTCCCCCTTCGATTTGATAATCAACCCTTCAGGCGACAAGGTCAGATTCTCTACCACATTGTTTCCGACCCAGCCGTGCGTCCCTTTACTAAAGTCCCACTCCACCGCCGTTTTTCCAAAAACTTCTGGTGCAAACCCTGAAACCATCATAAAACCCAAAAGCACCCGCAACAATCTTCCTTTATCTCCAAAGCCGGTAATCGCCATAACAAACTCCTTTGATCCCCGAATCTGCCTTTAACGAATACAACGTTACCTTTTGAGCTTTCTACTATACGCCAAATCGCAAACCAACGCCAAAAATAAAAACCATAAACCACGAACCCCGCACCAATTGCTCCACTGGGCCGAGAGGATTTTGGGGTTCCGGGACCAGCCGCTCCCGAACGTTCAATTGGTGCGGGGTGAACTATAAACTAAAAACTCACGAGCCAATCTCGTATAATCATCCTTATGACCTTGACCGACAACATAAAACGCAAAGCGCTTGAATTGGGCTTCGACCTGGTCGGCGTAACGAATGCCTCCCCATTGGACGCCGGGCAGATGGAATTATTAGCCGACTGGTTAAAGGCCGGCTACGCAGCCAGGATGAACTATATGCACCGCAATCTCGAAAAACGCATCGACCCTGCTAAACTTTTGGAAAACGCACAATCGATTATCGTTGTAGGCCTGAACTACAAACCGCCGATGCCCTCGGTGTCATTGCGAGTCCCCGATGCCTCGCTTTTGCGAAGCAAAACGGCGGGGATGAAGCAATCTCATCCTGCCGCTCCGCAAGCACAGATGGGCAAAATAGCACAGTATGCCCAATATGAAGATTATCATTCGTTCATAAAAAATCGATTGCGCAAATTGTCCGACTTTCTTATTTCTATCGCGGGCAAAGACCTGCAGTTTAAGATTTGTGTCGATTCGGCCCCGCTGGCTGAAAGAGCATTTGCTGTTAGAGCAGGACTCGGCTTCATCGGCAAAAACCGTATGCTAATCAACCCCACATTTGGACCCCAGATATTCTTAGGCGAAATAATAATGCCACTTAAATTGCAAACCGACCAGCCCATTGCAGCCAACTGTTCTGACTGCGATAAGTGCATTGCCGCCTGTCCTACCGGGGCTTTGCGAGCCAATGGTTTCCTGGACGCCAGCAAGTGTATCAATTACTTGACAATCGAATACAAAGGCGAGGTCCCTCCCGACCTCGCCAAAAAAATTGGAGACCGCCTCTTCGGCTGCGATGATTGTGTCCTCGCCTGTCCCTATCAGCAAAATGCTCCTCCATACAGAAATAAGCAGTTCAAATTCTATAAGGATAGAGCAGAGCTTAATGTCGATGACGTCCTGAGTCTAAGCGAAGAATCATTCAAGGTCGGATTTGCCGATTCCGTCATAAAGCGTCTCGGCCTCGCAGGATTAAAAAGAAACGCCCAAATCTGCCGTGCAAATATGACCTGTCGTCCCCGTTGAAACCCTAATCCTACAGCCGGGCGGGGTCCTGCTGATAGAAAAACTTCAACTCTTCATACAATTCCCGGTGGAGTGTCTGTAAATCTTTAGGCCGTTCAAAGAAACATTCGGTAGCTACGGCGAAGAACTCGGCAGGATTGGTGGCGCCGTATTTATCCAGGAGGGTATCGCGATTGCTGCTAAGGTCTCGCCGCAGATTCTCGTAGTCTTTTTGCAGGATGCGTGCCCAGGCGATGTAGGTAGAGCGGTCTCGAAGGACCGGCGTGCTGTCACGTTTGCCGCCGGAGCTGTCGAGCTGGTGTGCGAATTCGTGGAAGACGACATTATGACCATCGTTGATGTCGGCGGCGCTTCGGCGGACATCATCCCAGGATAGAACCACCGAGCCGTGGTGCCACGACTCGCCCATACGGACGTCCTCGCCTTCAGCCACCACTCCGCCTCCCAGATATTCAGTCTTGCGGGCTACGTATGCCTGGGGATATACAAGTATGGAAGAAAGGCCGGGGTAATAATCGGTTTCGCGGTGCAGCAAAAGAATACAGGCCTGGGCCGCTATGGTAAGTGTTATCTCATCGGTAATTTGCAGGCCGCCGCAGCCCTCGAAACGCTTTTCGCCGATAAAAATAAGAATATGGCGTTTCAATTCTTCCTTGTCTTCTATGGGCAGGTGTCTATAAAACGGCACGTTCCTTTCGATAATCGCCAGCCACTCATAAGGAAACGGCTGGCTGGCCAGCCGATTTCGTCTCCATTTTTTAAATCCAAACATTTATTCGTAGCTCGTCGTGCGTATATCGTATTGCGTATGTGAGTAGATGAATATACAAGCCACGTCCATCGTGCCTCATCTATCGTCCATCGTCACACGTGACTCGTAACTTGTGAGTGGTGATTCAGACCCTCAATCACCAATCAATTAACTAACTCAAACTGACCGATTTTATTGTCATGCTGAGCCCCCGCTGCTTCGTTTTTGCGAAGCATCTGGCCGTAGCACAAGAAAAAACTATTTGTTCGATGGCCACATTCTTCGCTTCACTTCGTTTCGCTCAGAATGACAAGTTACTATGTTCTCTTACAAATAAAGGACTTATAATTACTGATGTCATCGTATCGGTCAGTTTAAGTTAATTGGTTACTATAATCTTAAACTGTCCTGACTGCGAAAATCAAGAGAAAACGCTCTGGAACTGAGAATGCTCTGTAGAAAAGACCCACCGTCATTTCGACCGAAGCGTCCCCAAGGGACGCGAAGTGGAGAAATCCATTCAAAAACAGATTTCTCGACTTGGCTGCGGCTCGCTCTCCACAGGACACCTATCGGCGGAAATGACGTTCTGAACTCTTTTCCACAAAGCAAATCGAGAATTTACCCGCCGAAGGTGGGTATAAATTGCTTGCGATTTGAGTGGGGCGGCTTTAGAATGTTTCCTTTCAAATTATGAAGTGAGGAAAGTATGCTGGCACGGCTGCACAGTGTTGCACTTGAAGGGATTGAAGGGATAATCTGCGAGGTCGAAGTGGATGTCGCTCGCGGCGGATTCGAGAAGTCTATTATTGTCGGTCTGCCGGATGCGGCAGTGAAAGAAAGCACCGAGCGAGTAAAAAGCGCCATTATCAATTCCGGCTATAAGTATCCTAAAACCCAGTCGCTGGTAAATCTTGCCCCTGCGGATACCAAGAAAGAAGGTCCCGCATTTGATTTGCCGATTGCGCTGGGAATGTTGCTTGGCGAAGGCGTCTTCACAAGTCCGGTCCTGAAAGATTACATAATCGTCGGCGAACTTGCATTAGATGGCAGAGTCAGGCCCGTCAACGGTGTCCTGAGTATGGCTATGACGGCGGCGGCGAACGACTTTAAGGGCATAATCGTGCCGCTGGAAAACGCTCGGGAAGCTGCTGTTGTCAGTAACATCGAAGTATATGGGGTGGGTTCTCTCGCCCAGGTTGTGGGCTTTCTGACCGGTCAACTGGCTTTTGAAACCACTACTATTGATATTGAAGAGATTTTCAATAGTGAAAGTCAGTATGACATAGATTTCGCCGACGTGAAAAACCAGGAGAGCGTCAAGCGGGCACTAACCGTTGCTGCCGCCGGTGGGCACAATATCCTGATGATTGGCCCTCCGGGTGCAGGCAAAACTATGCTCGCACAACGATTGGCGACCATTCTGCCTCCTTTAAGTTTACAGGAGTCACTTGAGACAACCCGCATATATTCCTCACTCGGTTTGTTAGGCAAAGGCAGAGCTTTGTTGGCTACGCGGCCGGTTCGTATGCCGCATCACACGGCCAGCGGCCCTGCTCTTGTCGGAGGCGGCACAAACGCAAGGCCCGGAGAATTGTCACTGGCTCATCATGGGATTTTATTTCTCGATGAGTTTGCCGAGTTTCCGCGGCATATTTTAGAGATGATTCGCCAGCCGTTGGAGGACGGCGCCGTAACTGTCGCTCGCGCCAAACGGACTGTCACCTACCCTGCCGAATTTATGCTCGTATCCGCTCTCAATCCCTGTCCGTGTGGTTACTTCGGCACCGATGCAAGAAGATGCAGATGCACGCCGAATCAAATCGAGCGATACCTGTCAAAAATATCCGGCCCTCTGGTGGATAGAATCGACATCCACGTTGAGGCGCCTGCGATAACTTTCACGAAATTGCGCTCGAGAGCAGGCCAGCTCGACTCTGCTACGATGAGGCAGGATGTCACAAGGGGCAGGGACATTCAGGCCAGGCGATTCGGCGACGGGGCAGCGATGACCAACGCAAGAATGACCCACAAACAAGTTGAGAAGTTCTGCAAGTTTGATTCCGCCGGCGAAATGCTCCTTAAGCAGGCGATGACCGAATTTGGCCTAAGCGCCCGCGCCCATGATAAAATCTGCAAAGTCGCCCGAACCATCGCCGACTTGGCAGGCGATGAAAACATTCAGCCCGAACACCTCGCTGAAGCCATAAGTTATCGCAAGCTCGACCGAAAGTTATAATGAATGTCACTTAATGTGTTTTGACGTCATAGCAGAAAAGCACGTCTGCATGGCGGATATAGAGCCTGCCACCGCAGATGACCGGGTGCGGCCAGCCCTCGCCGCTCATACCCTCGCGTTTTGGCAGCTTAAAAGTGCTTTTGAGATTGTATTTCCCAGGGTTGGCCTCTATCAAGGCCACAACGTCGTTCTGATAGCGGAAATACAAATGTCCGTCCGCGTATGCTACCCCTGCTGACCCGCCGCCGGGTTGATTCTCCTGCCACATCACTTTGCCGCTTTTGATTTCAATGCACGTTGGCTTACCCTGGCCGTGACCGTGCCCGCCATAGAGATACTCACCAACACGCACAAATCCTCCGTGATGATTTTGAAAAGTAGAGGCGTCGAGAAAATAAACCTCTTGTGCTTTGATGCCGTCGCCTGCACTGACCAGTTTCAATAGTGCGCTGCCGGTACCGTAAGCGGTAGAGCAGAATACACATTCTCCGTAAATGACAGGGGTCGGAATATTAGCAGTCTTGTTTGCTATTCTGTTATATCCCCACAAAAACCTGCCGTCTTTTGCAGCAACACCAATCAGCCCCTTATTTGTCAACTGGATGTACTGCCGCACGCCTGCGTCGAAGATTACGATGGATGAATACCCCGCCTCGTCCTGGCCGTTTGGGCCGATGTCCGGCATAGAACTTTTCCAGATAACTTCGCCGGTCTTTTTGTTCAGCGCGACCATCACGGCATCCCGTCCCCCTGGTGTGCACAGTAGTTTCTCTCCATCGACCAGCGGTGATTCGCTGTATTTCCAGCCCGGGTTTTTTCCGCCGAAGTCGCTTTGCAGATTTTTTCGCCAGCGAAGTTGGCCGCTGTTTGCGTCCGCGCATACTATGTCGCCGCTTGTGCCTGTTGCATAGACATAACCATCATCAACGGTCGGCGTGCATCGCGGCCCGTCATCATGTGGTGGCCCGATGTATGCAGCCCATAGTTCCTTCCGCGTTGCCAGGTCGAAAGCGATAACAAACTGGGCTTTTCCGGGATGTTTCGGGTCTGTGCCGGTGCGGTCGCCCATTGTGTAGAGCTTACCATTGCTTATGGAGACACTTGAATATCCTGTCCCGAGGCCTGTGATTTCCCACAAAAGCTTTGGTCCACCTTCAGGCCAGTTCCTTAGCAGACCGCTCTCGGTGGATACGCCGTCGCGATTAGGGCCGCGCCATTGCGGCCATTCACCAAACGATTCCTCATTAGCTAATGCCGTTGAAACTGTCGCGACAACTGCCAAAACCAAACCCAGTCGTGTACCTGCTGCAAACATACAACTTTTCCTTTCTCAAAACAAACTCTACCATCCGGCCAAAACGCCCGACTTTTTAGCGGCTTATGATACCAAATCTTTGCTTAAAATAATATCATTTAGTATGGGGTTATTTTGTTTGCAGACACAGAATGTAGATACGAAATCTATTTGCGGGGCAGACAAATCGTTACGGTCGTTCCACTGCCCGGCTCGCTTTCGATGTTTAACAGGCCCTCGTTTAATTGTAGAAATCTGGCGGTGTAAGCAAGACCCATCCCGCGTTTTCGTCCGGCTGGCTTAACCGAGAAAAATGGCTGTGTCGCCTTCCGGAGGGTCTCTGCGTCTATTCCGCAGCCGAGGTCTTTGACCTGCAATTTCACAAAATTGCCGGATGTCTCGGCAGTAATCTTTATCGGCCCCAGCTCACCGCTGTAGGATTCGACGGCGTTGGCGATAACGTTTGCAATTGCCGACACTATCTGTCCTGAATCCACGAAGACATTTTCCACATCCTCAGCAATTTCGATTTGCACATTGATGTGCTCTGCACCCGTCTTTTGCTTGGTCAGTTGTATAGCTTCATCGAGAATCTGCCTTGTATCTGTGGGGGCACGCCTCGGCTGCGGCGGCTCAGCAAAGCTCATCAGGTCCTCAATGATTGCGGACGCTTCTCTGGCATTCTCCTGAATCTGTTTGAGAGATTCCTTTTTTTGCTGGTCCGTCTCAGCATTGGCTAACAATTGCGCCCGGCCGGATATTACCGACAGCGGATTATTTAGCTCATGTGCGGCGCCGGCTGCTATATCAGCTAAAGCGGTAAGGGAATCAACCGTCGGGACAATCTGTGGCGGCGTCTTCGCGGGTTTTGAAATAAGCCGGACAAACTGCTCGGCAAAATGCTGCTGTTTGTCCCACGCAAGAGCAATATCTAAAACAACGCCGGCAATCGAAGCTGATGTCCTCAAACTTTCTTCAAACAACTGTGCATCAGCAGGCCAATGAAGCTCAAAGGCAATTGCACCGACTACTTTGCTGCCGGAAAGCAGCGGCACTAATTTAGTGCGGTCAGGGTCAAAGTCAACATCTAATTGTTCAAACAGCCGGTCGATATAATTACGGGCATCTAAAATTGCAAAACCGCTCGTTAGAGCTTCCGGGACAGCCGGCATTCCCTCAGGGACATTCAGTGAAACAATTTTGCTTTGTGATAACCTTTCTACAACGACGGCCTCAAGCGTTTGCGAACCGGCCGGTGGAGCTAAGTATAGACATACTGTTCCTGTTTGGTAGAACTTCTGCCAGCGAACGGCTAAGTCTTCTGCGATATCGATTGCCGTGCTGTTTGCATTTATACCCAATAGAAAATCCACTATGAAATTAAAATGACTCGAATCGCTTTGTAACTGCCGATTTTCAAGCGACAGCTTCGTGTTGTCCCGGGCCAACCGGGCGGCAGCAGTGCCAATAACATCACAATAAGTCTCCATCGGATTTGGTAAATCCAGACCCAGAATCTTAGATTTTTCACTCACAAGCTCGGGCAGAATCCGGCGAATCTGCCGCAATTGCTGGTCGCTTATTGCAAGCACCTGCATCGTTGTGCCGGCCGGCTCGGGCACATCGAAACTGCCGGATTGGCCAATGCCGGACTGCCTCGCTATGCAGTCGGCCAATTGCACAACCGCAGCGATGCTCGCCTCAGGCATATTTTCACAAATCGCCCCCGTGTTACTATGATGAAGCCAGATGGCAAGGGTGATTTCATCCGGCAACTGCCATTTCTGGGCCAGATGTTTGCCAAAAATTGTATGGTCGGCCCCCAGATGTTTTTGCTCGACATCGCAGGTGCAGGACTTCGTTGACTTCGCCTCCTCGATGATGCGGGTAAAACTTTTCGGCATCGTTTCTTTGAGTGCAAGTTTTCCAATATCGTGCAGCAGACCCGCATAGTAAGCTATATGAGAATCCACTTGAGCCGATACAACTTCGGCAAGCTCCTTTGCACAGCAGGCAACTGCAAGATTGTGTAGTAAAAGCTCTTTTCCAGGCAGGATGCCATTGCTGTCGGGGCCATTATCGAAGTCGAAAGGCCGCAGGACTTTGACCGATAAGAGAGCATCGCGGACCTCCTGTGCGGGCAGTTTATCAAGCGCCTGACGAAGCGAAAATTCTCCATCCGCCAAACTCACACTCTGTCGGCTGATAAGCGAAAGAATCTTTGCGGTAAGGGCCGGGTCCGACTCAATAATATCTGCTACTGCTGATGGGGAAAATTGCGGCTGCAGAATCTTGGCTAAAAATTGTGCCGCAACGCAGGGCAGAGTCGAAAGTGATTCAAGTTGACCAATAGCAAGCTCTACCTGGCGGGCAACCGTTGTATCAGCGAGTTCTTCCGGCATCGTAGGGAACCTTTTCTTTCGGCATCGAGATTACGCATTAGATTCCTGAACCGACAAGTCGCGGTTCTTGTGGCTATTTGGGCTCGAAGCTACCGTGATGGTTGCACCGTCTTATTTACCTCATCTTCAGTGCAGCGGTTATCTTGTCAATAAGCTCGGTGATGCTAAACGGCTTTTTTACAAAGCCTTCGGCGCCGGATTTAAGCAACTGGTCGATTTCATCCTGTTTTACGACGCCGCTGACAATAATAATTTTGATGCTTTCAAACTCAGGATTTCTTCTTATCGTCTGGCAGACGACGTTGCCGTTGACATCAGGCAGCATATAATCGAGCAGAATCAGGTCGGGCCGGAACCGCTGCGTTGCTATCCCCGCCTCATAACCGCTGGATGCAGTTTTGACGTCGAACTTCCCATCGCGAGTGAGGACATCGACTATAAGCTCGACAATTTCGGGGTCGTCATCGACGACCAGAATTTTTCTTTTGCCGGATTCGAGGGCATCGAGGGGGATACTATTGTCCCGCATAAACTTGACTAAACTCTGGCGTGGAATCCTGCGGAATTTTGAGCCGGGAACACGAAACCCCTCCAGCCGACCGGCATCGAAGCAGCGGATAATCGTTTGCTGGCTCACCCTGCAAATCTCGGCTGCCTCGCCAGTGGTAAATAAATCCTTCATTTTATCCATCCTTCTTCTTTAACCAAATCCTTTTGAAAGAAGCCCCCGCCAATTATCTTTTTGGCCTAATTTAACCAGACGACTTTGAAATTGTCAAGGATAAAAATGCCGGAAAAATGAGTTTTTTGCACTGAGAGAGCAAATATTATAAGCCATTTGTTAGATTCGCACGTATCTCGTGCTGGTGTGTGAAGTTAGATTATTTAGTGGAGATAGGGCAGGTCAGGGAAACTGAACCAAAAACGCTAAACTAAATCCGCCTATGGCGGATAAAAGCTCAAAACTTTGCGATTTTCGGTTTGAAACCGTCAATTGGCAATCGTTAATCAACACGAACCACGAACGAGGGTGCGATTCACGTTTATAGGTAAAGAAAGTGGCACGGCCATCTTGGCCGTGTTTTCACGGGCTGGAAGCCCGTGCCACATCGTGTGAAAATAATCTACCTACAAAGATGAATCACACCCCACGAACGACGGTCTAAGCCTTGCCCCAGCGGCGAAGGGTCTCCAGACATTTTTCTATGCTGACAAGCGGCGGATAGGCGTCGCTCTCGTACTCAACAATGTACCATTGGGTTCCACCGGTTGTTTCGCACAGCTTAAAGATTTCCTGCCACGGCAGCTCGTCATCACCAATAACGGCGTTGGGCTTTGTTTTCGAAAAGGGCTTGATGTGGACGGTTGCGGCCCGGCCGGGGTAACGCCTCAGAAACACCACAGGGTCGCCGCCGCCTATCATCGCGTTGCCGGTATCAACTTGCATTACGACCCGCTTATTGGTGCTGCCGAAAAATATATCCCACGGCAGCTCACCCTCCACAGGTGTGAACTCGATGTCGTGATTGTGGTAGCCGACAACCATACCGTATGGCTTTACCTTTTCCGAAAGCTCATTGAATAGCTGTGCCGTTTTCTTCCACTCTGCATGTGTGGTTCGAT
>Ga0315285_10007650_pt1 | contig 11100 bp, 10 predicted proteins | sample YL17G09_36_MG_FD_203698 | JGI IMG/M metagenome (GOLD analysis project Ga0315285, IMG submission 203698) | Sediment microbial communities from Yellowstone Lake, YNP, Wyoming, USA - YL17G09_36 | ecosystem: Environmental > Aquatic > Freshwater > Lake > Sediment | place: USA: Wyoming | collected... | reverse complement strand
AACCGTTGGCCTTTCCGTCGGCGAGCAGGAGGCTGGACCATCCCTACAGCGACAGGCAGTTCGTGGCCACCGCCGGGCTGCATCTGCGCTGCTATGATCTCCGAGAGGTATTGCTGGAGAAGCTTCGGGGGCTCGCCGGACAACGGAGGTACGCAATCGCCCGCGACCTGTTCGATGTTCAGTGGCTGGTAAACCGCGGGGGCCTCAACCTAGTTGACGTTCGCCCGCACGCCGCCGCGAAGTTCGCGACAAGAGGCATCGTCTTGTCCTCGCGGTTTCTTGAGACGCTCTCAACTCGAAAGGACGAGTTTGAACACGACTGGGCTCGGAACGTGGAAAGGCTCGTCCCGAGTGATCAGCGCGTGGACTTCGACGACGCTTGGACGACGGCAGTACAGGCGCTATCTTCGATGGCAGAAGGCTGATACCAGTGAAACTCTCGCGGCCTAGCCGGCGTGGATGCCGGTCCAGCAAAGGGGATGCTCTCGTCCCCCCAGTCCTCGGACCTGCTTGTCCTCCACTCCCTCTGCTGGCGATCGGAGAGTCAGTTGCTGGCAACCGGTCATGCCTGGTCCGGACGCCCAACCCGTCAAGACTTCCGGTGCAATCATGCCCTATCCGGCTATTCATCCTGGACGTCGCGTATATAATGAAGCAAGTCAGCAAGAAGAGGGGGCTTGCCGGGGTCGAGCGTGAGCGCCGGACAGCGGGAGACCCGGGCAAGACTGGAGGTGGGCCAGGAACGCGTGTACGACCGTAACGGGGGAATGAGGTCCGCAGGGAAACCATAAGACCACACCGGAGGATACCTATTCATGGACGCAACGCTGACCATCGACGGCTTCCAGAGCATGCTGGCCTCTGAGAAAGAACAGGCGCCACTGATCGAGGCTTTGCGCAAGCTTATCGAGCTTGCCAAGCCTGAGGACATCAAGATCGCCGAGGCGGTTCCGCAGGCGGCTTGGGCCTGGCGGGGCTGAGCCGTCAACCGATTCCGGATCGCTGGCCGGCAGACCAGCGATTGACATTGGAGCGTGCCGCCAGGGCACTTCGGCAGACGCAACTCGACGCTTCGCAGTTCCCGTTCCTATCTTGTCTGAGTCCTCGCCGATCTCCGCTCGCGGCACGCTTGACGGTAACCGCCGGACCACCAAGCGGGAGAGAATCCTCGATGACCTGCTCGAGAACACCCATCCGGATGGCCGCGGGCCGAAGCACATAACGATCGCAGCCTTTCGGTGGAGTAGCGCTCCTGACCTCGCTTCGCAAGGCGCGGCCGCGGGGCTCCCTGATGAGGTGAACACCGGGGAACATGGATCTGCAGTCGATCAAATCGCTCATTCTGACGCTACCGGAAGTCGGGCGATGGCCAGAACTCGCCTCCCTCGTGAACCGCGCCGGCAACCAAGCCGCCGTGGATTGGCAGCTCCCGCTGGTCGCCTGCGAGGCCGTCGGCGGTCGTCCGGAAGAGGCGGCCAGTGGCGCAGCGGCTATCCTCTGCCTGCAGGCGAGCATCCTCCTCGTGGATGACATCCTCGACGATGACCCTCGCGGCGAATACCACCGGCTGGGAGTTGGGCGCACAGCGAACCTAGCCTTGGCGCTAGAAGCGGTTGCGTCCCAGGTGGTTTCCTCATCCAGCCTCTCCTTCGATCGCCGAGCGGCCGGCCTATCCACGTTGGCGTCCATGGCAGTCCAGACCGCTTTCGGGCAAGACCTCGATGTCAGCCAGCCGACGACCGAAGGCGAGTACTGGACCGTCGTTAGGGCGAAGAGCACGCCCTTTTACGGTGCGGCGCTGAAGGTTGGAGCCCAACTTGGTGGAGCGGAACCAGCAGTTGCCGAGGCCCTCTATTCGCTGGGCGTCCTGGTGGGGGAGATCGTCCAGTTGCAGGATGATCTCTACGATGCCTTCGCAACGCCTGCCAAACCGGATTGGGACCGCCCCGCTAACAACCTCCTGGTCTTATACGCTCGGACAGCAAGCTACCCCGACCACGATCTCTTTCTCGCCCTGGCGCAACAGGCCCACGACCCGCAATCCCTTGGGCAGGCCCAGGAGATCCTGATTCGATGCGGCGCCGTTAGCTTCTGCGCACTCCATATCGTTCAACGGCATCAGAAGGCGCACCGACTGCTCGGAGAGCTTGTCCTGCCAAACCGTGAGCCTTTGCTTTCCTTTCTGACTCAACAGGCGATTCCGATCCGTACTCTTTTCCAAAGGGTCGGGGCGGACGTCCCGGAGGAGCTCAGGTAGAGTGGGGGTTATGCAGGAGCAACCGACGGGACGTAGTCTGCCGGGCTGGCCCCCGTTGCTCTTGTCCATGGTCGTCCTCTTGGCCTGCCTTGGCTACTCCGGCATTTACGCCTTCGCGACTCCCTTTGCGGGGCTCGACCTCGATGGTCAATGGAACTTGATCTCCGTGGGCTCGTGTTCCGACATTCCGGGTTGGTGCGCCGGCGAAACGCAACCACTTCGTCCCGGGGACCAGATCCTGGCGATCGGGCACCTCACACTCGACAACTATCTCTCCGACCGGACGACCGTTCCGTTCGGAGGCTACGGTCCGGGCGACCAGGTCGCCATCCATCTGATCCGCAATGGAGCCCCTCAGACCGTCGAATGGCGCATGCCGCCAACTTCGCCCCGAGAGACAACGCTGCGTCTGCTTGGCAGTCTGCTCTATATCCCCTTCTGGACCCTCGGCACCGCGGTCCTGCTCGTCCTCCGACCCCGAGATGTCCGTTGGCGGTCCTTGATCGTCGTCTTCTACCTTGCCGCCATCTGGCTTGCGGCGGGGAGCATCTCGACGTCCCAGACGGTCTTCTCGTCGTTGGTCCTGGGAGCGGCGACGTGGCTGATGGTGCCCGCCTTCCTTCACTTGCACCTTCTTGTTCCGTCTCCCGTTGGCGGGACACGGTTGCGCCCAATCGTACTCGGGCTCTATGCACTGGCGTCGATCCTGGCCTTGCTGGAGCTTCTTCAGGTCCTGCCCAGCTCGTTGTATATCCTCGGCCTGCTTGTCGCGGTCGGCGGGAGCCTCGGGCTGATTCTCTATCGACTGAGGCGTAGTTCGCCGGATGCCGACAAACTTGTCTCCCGCTCCATCCTCCTGGGCGTGATCCTCGCCTTTGTCCCTGGGATCGCGCTGTGGATCGTCCCCACCCTTACGGGCAACCGCCTGCTGGCGCTCTGGCCCAATGTGGTCACGGCTCTGGCCGTCCCAGCAATGCCCGCCTTCTACACCTACGCCATCTTCAAGCATCAGTTGGGCGATCTGGAGTTCCGTGCCAACTGGTTTCTAGGACACTACAGTTTCATCCTGCTCTATGTCACGGGTTTCGCCATCCTGTTCTCGATCGGAACCATCTGGTTGAGGTCCCCCGGGGAGACCGTTCTCCTCAGCCTGCTCCTGTCCGCCGCTTTCGTTGCCGCCGCGCCCGCACTCAAGGCGCGATACGTGCGAGCTTTCGGCCATCTCATCTACGGCGCGCGACAGGATCCTGAGGAACTCGCCCGCGTGTTCGCCAGCCGGATCCCAACTGCCTCCGATCGGGGCGCCCTCGTCGACCTGCTCGTCGAAGAGGTCATGCCCAGCCTCTTGATCCACCAATCTGCCGTGGTCTTGCTTCAGGATGACCGGCCACGGCTCCTCTATATCCGCGGAGCGGATGTGGCCGAGACGGAGCTGGAACCCCGAACCTTTGAATCGCTGGTCGGCCAGAGTGGAAGATACCGACCGGAGGGCGGCGGCTTGCCCTCCGCCTTCTCTTGGGTGAGGCTGATTGTTCCGCTGAAAGTCCGGCAGAAGACGACCGGGCTGTGGCTGCTGGGAAGGCGCGACCCCGATGACTACTACCCGCGAGGCGACATCGACTCGCTGACCTGGATGGCCGGACAGGTCGCGTTGGCCGTCGAGAACAGCAGGCTATATGCCGAGTCCAACCGGCAAACTCAAGAGCTGGGCGGCCTTTATCAGACAGCCAGGGCGTTCGGCAGCGTCATGGACAAGCAGACGCTGCTGTCCTGGGTTCATGACGAAGTCAGCCGGCTGATGGTGCTCGACCGGTTCATGGTGATCTTGTACGACGTCGAGCGCGAGAGGTTCCACGTTGCCTTCGCGCGGGAGGCAGGCCATCCCATTGCAGTCTCCCAGGCTGGCGACCTGCCGCTCTCGGGTGCCGAGTTCGCACAGCGGGTGCTGAATACGTCGAGAACGGTGCTGGTGCGGGATGCGGAGTCGGCCGAGCCCGAACCAGGATGGTCGGATGACCGGCCGGCGCGGTCATGGCTCGGCGTGCCCTTGCTGGCCCGTGAGAGGACCGTCGGTCTGATCTGTGTCCAGTCGTTCCGGGAGGAGGCGTTCGACGACGCCAACGCTCACTTCCTGGAGGCGCTCGCCGGTCAACTGGCGACCGCCCTGGACAATGCCCAGCTCTTTGAGGAGACCAGCCGCCGGGCAGCCCATCTGGAAACGGTCGTGCGTTTCGGTTCGGCCCTGCGGGGGGCGTCCAACCGCATGGCGATGCTGGGCATCATTCTCGACCAGCTGCAGGTTCTGCTCGGCATGGAAGCGGTGGCGGCGGCGTTGCTGGACCCAGCGACCGGAGGCTGGTCCCTGGAGATGACCCGCGGCGGCTGGCATCCAATGGCCAGCCTACGGATCCGGGGGGATCTGGGCGCCATCGGGTCCTTGCTCGCCGCGGGAGCGACCTTCTCGACGGATGACGTCGCCACCGACCCTCGCATCGAACATCCGGAAGCTTTCGGGGGGATGACAGCTGCGGCCGTAGTGCCCCTGCTGGCCGAGAGGGAGACCGTGGGCGCTGTGGCAGTGGGGCGTCGCCGCGCCATTGCCCGTGAAGACATCCGCCTGCTCACCGCGATCACGGAGATGGCCGGCAATGCGCTACGGCGGGCGGGGGTCATGGACACACTCGAGCAGCGCGTCGAGGAGCGCACTCAGGAACTTGAAGCCGCCAACGAACGCCTGAAGGAGCTGGATGCGCTCAAGACCGACTTCGTCTCGAACGTCTCCCACGAGCTCCGTTCGCCCATCACCAATATCGTGCTCTACCTCGACCTGCTGGCACGCCCCTTCCCCGAGGAGAAGCGCGCCTCGTTCCTGGTCGTTCTGATGCGCGAGGCACTGCGGCTCGGTCGGTTGATCGAGGACTTGCTCAGCCTGTCGCGCATGGATCGCGATGCTACCCCGGCCAAGCTTGAGTCGCACGATCTAGACGGCCTCCTGACCGAGGTCCTGGTGGCCCACCACGCAAGGGCGGTCGACAAGGGCATCGAGCTGAACCACGAGCCCAGTCTGAACGGTTCTCCGGCCTGGATCGCCCGGGAACAAATGGGCCAGGGATTCCACAACCTCATGGCCAACGCCCTCGCCTACACCCCATCGGGGGGACATGTGTCGGTGAGAATCTTGACGGGAGGTACGGGAGAAGCTCCTCTCGTCGGCGTCCGCATCCACAACGACGGGCCGGCGATCCCCGCGGAGGATATCCCTCACCTTTCCGAGCGCTTCTTTCGTGGTAAGACGGGCCGCGCCTCAGGCGAGAGCGGGAGTGGCCTCGGCCTGGCGATCTGTCAGGAGATCGTCCTGCGCCACCGCGGTTGGATTGAGGTCGCGAGCAGTGAAGCCCAAGGTACGGCGTTCACGGTATGGCTCCCGTCGGGGGTAGAGCCTCGGCCAGCCTAGCCTCTCGCGATAGGCACCCCGGCGCCGCAAAGCCGGTCCTTCACCCCATTCGATTCCCTGGACACGTGAACCTCGTGTGCAGTCAGCCCCGAGTGGCCCACGCCGACTTGCTCCTTCGGCAGCCCTCGACGGCCTGCCCGCGGGGCGATAGCTGTGCCTACCCCTCCGGGATTCCTCCTGGAGACATCGAGGGGGATCCCCCTCCTGACGACCCCACGCGACTCTAGAGTGCCTCAACGCTGTGTCCACATCTCCCGCCTGTTCGTGGGCAACGCCGGTGAGGCCGCGCGCCTGCCAGTAGGCGTCCTCCATCCCTTGGGCCTTCATCCAGGGGAGCAGGCAATCCAGGAAGGGGAGAGATGCAGCAAGGTCGCCTTTCCCGGCTTGGCGCGAAGCGAGGCCCAGCGCACACCAACCAGGTCCTTCAAGGTGACGATCAAGCTGTGCCGGCTCGTGGATGTCTCCCCAGCGCTTCACGCGCTCTTGATCGATGTGGCGCCACACATCGAGGGTCCGGAAGAGCTCATCAAGCTCGCACCTGTCGGCAAGGAGGCCGCACAGGTCGGATGGAACGGCGGGTGGAGGATCCCCATGCGGCGGCGCCTTCCTCAGCACTGGAAGGGCTTCGTCAGGTGTGCCCTGTTCCATATAGAAGGCTCCAAGCCGTCCGAGTGCAAACGAGAGGCCTTCCGGTTCGTGGCGCTGGTACTCCTCAACGCCCTTCTTGAAGGCCGCCTCGGCGGAGCGCGAACATGAAGGCAAGGATGTACTGCATGTGCCGCGGGCTTCGCGTCAGGGGGCCATGGTCGGTTGGCTAGGCGCGGCGGGTCCGGAAGCGCGTCGGGGTCTGCATCGCCTTGATGGCCAGGAGGTCCAGCCCGCGGGAGGTGAGAACCGATCGCCGCTCTCCCTCGAAGATGGGGAACGTCTGCTCCAGCCCCTTGTCTTTCAGATTCCGCAAAGATCGGCGGACGCTCCGCGGCCGGAATCCAACGATGAGGGCGAGCTCCTCTTCGGAAAAGGCAGGTTACTGCAACAGGGCGCCGAGGAGGGCTCTCGTAGCCGTCGTCAAAGCGGGGTAACCGATCCCCCTACCCTCTCCGACCTGGCACTAAGCCTTCTCCACGACCGGCACCCGATGGCCGGGCGTATGGGCGGTCTCGATCCTCGCCTCCAGTCCCTCTCGAGAGGCACAGCTCCAACTTACTGTTATTTAGTTGCATTAGCATAGAAGGGGGAACCAGGCCGCTCCGTCGGCGGCGCAATCACGCTACCAAGTGTTCTGAGCTCGTGGCATGCGAAAGAAGACCACCGAGGAATGGCCGGGCATTGCTGTCTCTGACGGCCCCAGGCCGAGCAGCTCAGGCTTTCCACAGATCGACGCGGGTGCCTGCCCCGCCATCGTACCCCTCGCTACTTGCATTGGTCACCGTGCGACGATAGGTCCCGATGCAATGCAGATCAGCGTGACAAGGCTTTCCGGCTTGCCTTGCGAACGTCCGCCTATCCTCTCCCCCCCCGAAGAAGGCTTGATTCTGCGCCGCTTCACGGCCGAGGCTCGATATCGTAGAATGATCAGAGATGGGGTTATTTAGCAATATGGCTAGACAGCTCAGTTGGCTTCTTGTGGACAAGACCCTGCGGGAGGCGGGGCTGGCCCTGTTCACGCCGCAGGACCTGGCGAACCTGCTGGGGGGCTCTGAGATCTCACGTCGGTTCCTCCTGACGCGGGCGGTGAAGCGAGGCGATGTCCTCAAGCTTCGCCGGAGCCTGTACGGGCTGACCTCCCCTCCCCCGGGCGACATGCAGGTGGCCAACGCCCTGTATACGCCGTCGTACGTGTCGTTCAACTTCGCCCTGTCCCACTACCACCTCATCCCCGAGGCGGCCTACGCCGTCAGCTCGGCCACCCCCCGGTCCTCGTCAAGCTTCCATGCCCTAGGCAAGCGCTTCATCTACCACCACCTCAGGGCCGACGCCTTCACCGGGTACCAGGCGGAACGAGTTGAGGATCAGACTGTATGGATCGCCGAGCCGGAGAAGGCAGTTGTGGACGTGCTCTACTTCGTCTTGCTGGGGAAGCTGGGGCGGCCTGAACGGCTGGAGACCTCAGCGTTGTCCAAACAGAAGCTGCGCGCGTTCGCCAGGCTCTTCGGCCGCAAGGATCTCATGGAGGCCATCGGGCAGCTATGATCACGCGAGAGTCGATCAGGAAGCTGGCCATCCTGCAGCAGACGACGGAACAGAATGTCGCCCGCGAATACGCCCAGCATCTCTTCCTAGCGGGGTTCTATCAGCAGCGTGGCGTTCAGAAGATCATGTTCAAGGGCGGGACCGCCCTGCGTATCGTGTACCACAGCCCTCTCTTCTCAGAGGTCCTTGACTTCTCCGGCTTTGGTGTCTCTCACAGGCAGATTGAGGACTGGGTAGCTGAGACAACGGGAAGGATGGAGCACACCGGGGGCTTGACTTCGATTCAGGAGAGTAAGCGGACCAGCGGCGGCTACCTGGGCATTCTGGAACTGACCATCGCCGGTCATCGATTGCGAATCCTGCTTGAGATCTCCTTGCGCAGGAAGGAGGCCCCCAAAGGGAGAGGTGTGCTGATCGCCAGCGACCTCGTACCGGCCTACACACTGGTGCCTATTCCTGAATCAGACCTGGTAGACGAGAAACTGCAGGCGCTGCTAACGCGCAAGAAACCGCGCGACTTCTTTGACTGCTATTCCATGCTCCGCAAGGGGATGATTCCCCCTGCCAAGAGGAGACTGCTTCTTCAAGTGAAGGAAGCATTGCAGGGGACGCGGGTCAACTTCAAGGCGGAGTTGGGGGACTTCCTGCCGCGGAGTCATCAGACCATCCTGATTGACTTCAAGCGGGTTCTCTTGAGCGAGCTAGACCGTTATGCCTAGGCAGACACCCGCCGGCGGCCCAGCGCTCTCCCATGGGGGGGTGAGCAATTGAAAACCGCCTTGACCGCGGACTTACACCTGACAACAAGAAGGGAGCATCCCGGTCGATGCGACGTCCTGAAGTACGTGCTCCAGGGCGCCGTGAATAAAGGTGCTGAGGTCGTCATCATCGCAGGGGACCTCATCGACGCTGCTCGGCTCAACTATGCCGAGTTCGAAGGCCTGTGTCGTGACCAGCGCTTCGCTGCTCTGCGGATCCGCGTCATCCCCAGCAACCACGACCCTGACCTGTCGTAAGGTGATATCGCCGCCAAGAACATTGAGGTCATCACGGAGCCCCATCTGCTGGCGCTTGATCGACAGCGCCCAGGACCCCTCCGGATCCCGTACAAGTCGCAGGAGACGATGGGTGACCATATCTCGCCGCTCAGCGGGAGTCTGGAAGATGGGCGATGGGTCCTGATCGGCCATGGCGACTGGGATGAGGGCGTCAGGGCGCCCAACCCCTCTGAAGCCGGTGTGTACATGCCGCTGACCAGGAAGGACCTGGCAGCCTACAAATCCGGGAAGGCGCTCCTTGGGCATACGCACCTGTCGATCGACCTGGAGCTGGTTCACTACCCCGGGTCCCCCTACCCTGCGGACATCACCAAGACAGGACCGCGGCGGTCCCTTCTGCTTGAAACCGAGAACTACTCAGCATCTCGCAGCGCGGATGCACGGCCTTCGGTCTCAGTGAGAAGCCAATCGCCCGCCCAACACCATTCGAGCGGCGCCGGCAGGCCCGGCTGTGGCGGCGTAGATTCGAGCGTCAGCAGAAGGGCTTGAGCCCTGGGATGCTCTTCGGCCGCCGCCACCAGAGCGCGCACCTCGCGCTCGTAGGTATCTGGCTCATGAACATCCGCGGAGACCTGCACAAGAAGAGGCGGGAGGTCAGGCGCCGAGGCCAGGAAGTCGACCTCGTATCCCTGGGTGGTGCGAATGTAGGCGACTTCGTAGCCACGACGCTCCAGTTCCAGGAGAACCACGGTTTCCAGAGCATGCCCCAGGTTGGGCCGGCCCGACCGCTCATAGATCGGGATAAGCCCTGGATCGACAGGATATACCTTTCGTGGGTTGACCATCCGCTGCCGCTCGGAGGCCGTATGCAGCGAGACAGTGCGGATGAGGAAGGCGTCCTCCAGGAAACCCAGGTAGGCGTGGAGCGTATCCTTCCCTACCGCCAGTCCCTGCGAGCGCAGGCTGGCGTAGAACTTCTGCACGCTGAAAAGGCCGGCGGGGTTTCCCAGAAGATGACGCTGCATATGGCGCAGGGGGAGCGGATTGGAGACGCTGTGGCGCTCGATGACATCGCGCAGGACGACAACATCCACGTAGCTGCGCAACAAGGCCGTACGATCTCGCTCGTCGATGCCCTGGGCTTCCGGGAAACCTCCCACCTCCAGGTAGCGATGAAGACTGTGATCCAGATTCGAGCGGCTGCTCGCAGGCAGCTTGTTCCAGGCTGCCTCAGGCTCTGCTCCGGCATGCCGGAGCGCCTCTCGGAAGCTGAACGGGTGGATCAGCACCTCCAGCGCCCGGCCGCGCATGCTGGTGGCGACCTCTCGACTGAGCAGCCGGGCCGAAGATCCCGTGAGGAAGATGTTCACCTTCTCCGTGTCGATCAGCCGGCGGATGAACTTCTCCCAACCGGGCACCGTCTGGATCTCATCCAGGAAGAACGTGACACGCTGGTCAGTGCGCAGGGCCGGGTAATCCCGGAAATATTCTTCGACGAGCCACGCCAGGTCGGCGACCTGCAAGCCCGCCAGTCGGTCATCCTCCAATCCAAGCAGGGGCAGCGCCTCGCGAGGCGTGTTGGCAGCCAATCTGTCTGCCAGGCACTGCCACAGGTACGTCGTCTTGCCACACCGGCGGACCCCGATAATGGCCATCGCCTTGCCGGGGACCTTCGGCAGGCGGACGTCACGCCGGGTCAGGCCTGGCGCCGGGGTGGAGATTGCCTCGGCAAGCTTCAGACGGAGCAGGTCACGCATGTTGATCCTTCTTGAAAGGACGGTATTTGAGTTTCTTGTCCTTCCACCAAGGATACTATATCATGACATTCTCCTTTCTGCAAGGACAACGTGGGCCCCGCCCTCGTCGCAAACCGGCCACGCCTGGACGGCCCGGCGCTTACCCAAAGACCAGATCCAGGTGCTGCATGCGCTCCGCGGGGCGCGGGACAACACGGAGATGGAGCCATTCAACCGCCGCTTCACATCGTGGGCATGGGAGCTCGATGCGAACACAGGACACGCCCCAGTGCCACTTGACTTCAGTTTAGTTGCATTAGCCGGCACCGGCTCCGAAGGAGAGACTCGTCTGTGGGTTGAGATATTGTCAAATGTTGTGGATCGCATCTTCGAAGGTGGCGATCCTGGTGGGCAGGTCAACGAGTATGGGGACCTCCGTCGTCTCAGGGTGAGCACCGGCCT
>Ga0315285_10007649_pt1 | contig 11100 bp, 8 predicted proteins | sample YL17G09_36_MG_FD_203698 | JGI IMG/M metagenome (GOLD analysis project Ga0315285, IMG submission 203698) | Sediment microbial communities from Yellowstone Lake, YNP, Wyoming, USA - YL17G09_36 | ecosystem: Environmental > Aquatic > Freshwater > Lake > Sediment | place: USA: Wyoming | collected... | reverse complement strand
AGGCCCCGTTTGTTTTCAGGTGACAAATGTAGCCACGAAGGCACAAAGGCACAAAGAAAAATGAAAACAGTTACGGAAAGACTTTGGTTTTGACAGAGACGGAGGTTTGGGTTATCGTTTGATGGGTTGTCATTAATTGACCTGTGACAAGACATCAGTATAAGAAAAGGAAAATTAAATGCCGGCTAACATAGCACACATGCTTATAGCCCATAAGTCGCTGCAAAAACTAAAAACAAAAGGAGCCGCGGAGCTTACGGAATTTGCCGAGATGCTCGATGATACCTCCAAGGCCAAAAACTACAAGGCATATATGAACCTCGGAAGTATGGGGCCGGACCTTTATTACTATGCCCACATCGGCAGCTCCGTCAAAGATATGATTATGGAGGGCTTTGTGCAGGCAATAGGGGTGATGCCGTGGTCATACCATTTGCACTCATACAGACCTAACGAATTTCCGCTGACGCTGGTGAGGGTTATCTTCAGCGACGTAGTAAGAGAAAACGGCAAGGTCAAACTTGACGATGACGACATCAGAAAGCTTGCGTATATCGCCGGCCACCTGACACATATCGCCGCCGACCAGATTATCCACCCGGTAGTCAACAGCATTGCCGGGCCTTACTACCGCAGGGGAGACAATCGAACAAAGCACCGCGAGTGCGAGGTTTTTCAGGATTACTTTCTCTACGAGGAGGTCTATCGTCTGGAGGAGAAGAGAGGGCCCAAATATAACTTCTTCAAGCAGGATTTTCGGGGGTGGGCCGACTGTGTGAGGGGACTAACCACCCGGAACACCGAGGATTGGTTCCGCTACTTCTTACAGCGAGGATTTGTGGAGACATACGGGACGGGGCCGTTGGAAGACGACATCGAGAATTCTGTTGATAATCTGCTGCTTACGCTGCGGGTCTGCAAGAAGTTTGGCCCCTACGAAAAGGCGGCAGAGGACTACGAAAAGAACAAAGAAAATTCCGCAATGTATCAGCAATACATCAAGGATGTTGATTACATCAAGTTCTACCGGCTGGCGGTGGAGCTGGCGGTGATTTATCTTATCGCCTTGTATGAGGTATACTTCGTTCTCAGAAAGGGAAAAGATTTCACCGACCGGCACAAGCAGCGATTCCTGCGGATTGTCAGCGGTGCAGATTTGTCCTGCCCGCTTGAGCAAAATATATTCGAGAAGGCATCCGGTGCGCTGAAGAACAAAACAAGTATGACAGCAGCCATCAAAACGCATTCCTCGAAACTCCTGTATAAGACAAAACTCTTGACGGCGAACCGAATCTTCGAAACCGCAAGCGACAGCGACGTCGTGAAAGCGTAACAGGCATAAGCCGCCGGACAAGTCAGCGATTTTGTAACAAAAATAACCCAGAGATAACTTGGGAAGGATGGCCCTCATCGGATATAATTGCAGGATGGATTTATCAATTGTTATACCAGCATTTGAGGAAAGCAAAAAGATAGGGCGGGATATTGAATCAGCGGCAAAATTCCTCGAGAGTAACCGCCTGGCAGGCGAAATTATAGTCGTCGATGACGGCAGCAAAGACAATACCTGTGAGGTTGCCGATAGTGTCAAAATCCCTCCGCAGGTAACACGGAAGGTCATTCGCTGCCGGCCACATCGCGGCAAAGGCCACGCCGTCCGCACCGGCATAATGGAGTCGATGGGTAGATACGTAATGTTCGCCGATAGTGGCTGCTGTGTGCCATACATAGATGCGTTGCGAGGGTTAGAGTTACTAAAAAGCAACCAATGTGACATAGCCCACGGCTCAAGGAAAATGCAGGGATGCCAGATTGGAAGACCCCAGAGCATATATCGGCGAATTTGCTCTCGGATTTTCCACTGGTATGTGATTTACAAGATGAAAATCCCCTCTGAATTAACCGACACGCAATGCGGGTTTAAGATATATCGGGGCGATGTAGCGCGGCAGTTGTATGGCGAAAGCGTCACCGACGGGTTTGCGTTCGATATAGAAATCATAATGCGGGCCCAAAAAGAGGGCTGCCGCATAAAGGAGTTTCCCCTCCAGTGGAGCTGTGACCGTGACAGTCGGTTGTCGCCGACCCGCAGTGTATGGTATGTTCTCTCGGAACTGAAAACCATTGAGCGTGTTCTATCCGGCAAATAACCGCCAATTTCTTGGCTGGTGGGTTTATATAAGCAACTCATCCTTTTTCCAGGGACCGAACAGCAGGATTTTGTCTTTCCGTATGTCTTTGTCCCCGTCCTGTAGTATGACCATAGCCAGGACATCCGGATGGTGCAGGCAATAATTTCTAATCTCCTCCGGAGCCATAACCATAAAGGCAGTTGAAAGGGCATCTGCAGTTGCAGCATCGGCGGCGGAGACCCACGCGGCGAGTTTATCTTTAACCGGCTGGGCGGTGCGAGGGTCAATGATATGCTGGCCTTTCCGCAGACCTGATGCGCTCAGCGACCCGTTCTGGAAATGAAGGTGGGCTAAAGTCTGTTTGCGATTTGCGGGATTGCTTAGCGTAATGGGCCAGCCCTTCATTGCCGGCGGTGAGCCAAATGCGAGGACCGAACTATAACCGCCGCTAATCAAAGCGGTATTAATACTCCACTGGCGCAGCAGCTCGGCCATCCGGTCAACGGCGTAACCTTTGCCGATGCCGCCGAGGTCGATTTGCACATGGCTGGTCAGCAACTGGATGGTATGCTCCGCCTCATCCAATTTCAAAAGGTGCATACCAGTATGGTCACGAGCGAAATTCAACTGTTCTTTAGAGGGCTTACAAAGCGTGCCGTTCCCGGCACGCCAGCAGTTCAGCAGCGTCCCAATAGTAACATCAAAAGCCCCCTTTGTTTCGGCACACATCCGGGCGCTAATCTGCAGACACTCAAAGGCAGGTAGGCCCAGCTGCAAAGGCCGATTGGCAGGGAGATTGTTAATGCGCGAAACATCACTATTTTCGAGAAAGCGGCTAAGTTCGGCTTCGAGACGGTCAACCTCATCGAAAGCAGCGCGGGCGGCCTGCCCGGCATAGCTTGCATCCTCCTCCACAATGATGACTTCAAAGGTGGTTGCCATCGCCTGATGGAAAAAACGCTGCAAGCCAGGGATTGACCGACAATCACTGTTGAAAAAAGATTCTTCTGTTCGCCGCTCATTCATTGGTCAGCTCCGATTTCATGAGGAACTCCTCAGTGCGCGTTTGCTGCCTGAAGCGGTCCCAGAGGTCTTTGGTTACATAGCCCCGCAATTCAATCTGGGGGCGCAATTCGGTGTAGGTATCAAAGAGAGGCACATATAGATTCTTTTTTCCCGGGGGAGGCAACTGATACAATTTTGTCAGAAGCTCCTGCTCGGCCTTGGGGGACGCGATAATCAGAGGCGCAGAAACTACGTTATCGGCTACGACATCTGTCCAAACCACATTAGGAAAGGAACGCAGATACCAGGGCAGTGGCCAATAGTCGTGCTGGGGACATATAACCTGAATCGTTATGTTGCGGCCATCTTCGCAAACCTGTGCTATCGCCTCAACTCTGCGAACAATGCCAAAGACATCCGTAGTCGGATGAGCATAGACATAAGGATTGCGACTATCCGCACAGAACTTGTAACTGCCCAGATACGCCTGCCAGGTTAGGGACGCTAAGCCGACAATCAATAGCAGTCCCACAAATGTCCGAGCTAAACCCCCGAACGTTTTTGTCGGGGGCAGCTTCAATAGCGCCACAGCCCCCACGCCCGCTAACAGAATCATCCCGTGCAGAAAGCCCAGCATACACCAGGGGGTTTTGTATGGGAGCGCAGAATATACTACGGTCATAATAAGCGTGTAGAAAGCGATGAATCTGAGCAAGTGGCACCTGCCGGCGGCTTCGCCCTTTACCCTCATCGCTACTATGAAACCAACGGCAGCCAAGAGGATAATAACTACCTCGCTCCAGACAGGGCCGTCACCATACCTGGAATAGATGAGTATTTCGAGATAGTAATACCAGGGATGGATGTGGAGGGAATTATTGCCAGCACGGCCAAAATAGGTCGTATAAGTTCGAAAGGAATCCAAAATCCCATTCGGGTTAGTCAGAAATGATGAGTAAAACAGGCCTGAAACCATTACGGCAGCCGCAAAACCCGCAACGAAATGCGGGATACTCGATACTCGATGCCGGATACTCGATTCTCGTCGAGAATCGATAGTTGAGAATCGCTTGTCCGCCGTAGCTTTAGCGAAGGCGGAAGCAACGAGCAGGGTAAGCAAAAGTGCCAGTGCCATAGAGCCGAAAGCAATGATGCAGGTTTCCTTGGTGGCGTGCATCAGTCCCAAAAACACTCCTGTCAGCAAAATCCACTTGACGCTTTTGCTCTGACTATAGCGATAGCCGCAAATGATTGCACCGAAAGTAAAACAGACAAGCAGTGTTTCGTGGATGTAGTACCGACTGTAAAAGACCATAGCTGGCGAAATAGCAGCTAATATGGCGGCAAAGACAGCCGCACCTCGTCCTAACCCATCTGTCATTAAAAAAACCAGAAGCACCAGCATGATGCCGAAAAAGACGGGCACAATGCGCAAGGTGAATTCGCTCGCCTCCGTCAGCTTTGCCGCCGAACTGATGCGGGCAGAAATTAAGGTCAGATAGTTAAGCGTGGGACCATGAAACTCATAAGGGTCGTAAGCATAGAAACCCTTCTCCAGAAGGTCGCCGAACTTTATGGCCTGAACCGCCTCGTCGCCATGCATTGGGCGCTGCGTTAGAAACGGCAACCGCAGCGCAAGTGCAGCAATTGTCACGGCCAGGAGGACCGCACCAATCCGCCAGGAGCGGATTCGTGAATCGTGGTTCGTGGTTCGTGATTCGTAGTCCTGGGTCTTGAGCTTCATTCTACCGGCTTGCCATAAACCTCTACTTCGATATAGTGATTCAAATCGTTGCCGGTATTGCCATTGCTGTGAAGACGGACATAGCGGGCACGGACGCCCTTGGCATCAACGAGCTTGCCCTCGTTAGTCTCGGTATAGTGCATATTCTTGCCGACGCCAAGTCCGGCGGAGTTGTCGATGTCGTTGTTAAAAAGGGCCCTGACATTGGTAACAAAGTCAGGGTCGTCAGCGACCTGGACCACGATGTCATAATAGACCCGTGCCTGCTTGTGATAATGCCATATCACGATGGCGTATATCTCATATACGGCCTGAAGGTCGATAGTGATATGCTGCAGAAGGGGGCCTAACTCAACGTAACTGCCGTCGGCTGCTTCCTTGTCTCCGTCGGTAATCATTTTGATTTCACCGATGATAGGTTCTTCATCGCTGCTGGATACCGGTTTGCCTAAAGCGACATTTTTCGTTCCAGCCGGCGCGTAAAACGGCGGGCGGGGTTTACCTGTTGGTTTTTCGAGATTGGGCACGCGGGTATCCTGCGGCGTACCTACGAACATCGGCTTTGGCAGCTTGATTTCCACCGGAATCCAGCCGGCAGGGTGATTCACATCAGGGGTCGGCGAGGTCGGAGTCTGCGGGGGGGTCTTTACAGTTTCATTAGCATCACTTTTAACGCCGCCAGGCACCTGACCAGAGGGTTTAGAAGATTGCACGGCCTCTACCTTATTGACGTCAGAAGTTTGCTTGCGGGGGGGCTGTGGAGGGGCCTGCGGAGAAGACTTCTTGCAGGAGGGGATTAAAAATAAGGAAATTACAAACAACACCGGAACAAAAATTTTCACAGTTGAACCAAGACCATTTCTCATCGCTTTTTTACCTCAAAAATCCAGAATTTTACAACCTATAAACCGTTAACTCATAGAAACCATTACCGGCTGACTGAATAATGCTACCGTATTTGCAGGTAATTGTCAAGTTAGTGCGCAGTTTTTCACTGACATTTTGGTACGCCAACCGCCATTTTCCGTTAAAAACGCGTAAATAAAAGCAGGGATTCGGCTTCTGTCGAATCCCTGCTGAACAAGACAATTCATCGGCACGGCCTTTAGTTTTCAAGCCCGCCTATAACAGCATCAGCTTCTCTGGGCCTTCTCGCCCGATGTCATCGGAACAACTGGCGGCTGCAAACCGGCTTTCGCAAGAACATAGTATAGCACTGCACCGACAATAAATGCCACCAGTGGAGCAGCCGGCACGTTAGCCAGTTTGACCAGCGGTGCTATTCCGACGATAAACCCAGCCGCCCAGGATATCCAGCCGGCTAAGTTAAACCCTGCCCGTGGACCAGCCCATTTCTTGCCCGACAGTAAGTAATCCACCATCATTGCACCGCAGATAGGCCCAAAGGATGCACCGATGACTGTGAAGACGCGCCCTGCGTCACCAGCCCATCCAGTTACCGCAAGGAGGACACTAACAGCAGTACCAATTCCGACAGAGACAAACGGGTTGACTTTAGGCAGTGTCGTTTTGAAGCTGTTGGCAGCGATGAAGGATGAAAAGCATGCCGGAGGGAACGCAGCAAGCGCAAGCAGCAGTCCCATAGTTTTTCCTGCGCCTTGCGAACCCATAACTGTGCTCATAAAACCTGGGTCAGCAGTGTTGAGTCCATACTTACCGCCTGCTCCGAATGCACCTGCCGCAATCAACAAGGAAGCGCCTCCTGCCACAATAATCGCCAGAGCAATGCCGACCAGGCCTCCCATCTGCACGTCCTTCTCGTCTCTATTGTTCATTCCAAAGTCCACGCCCGCAGCCCCGGCGGTCGCAAAGAATCCAACGACATAAGTTATGCAAAGAGCCAGAACACCCCACGAACTCAGGGCAGCGCCTTGACCTGCCGCAGCCACAGTGCCGGCAGCAATAAGTTTATCAGGGTCAAAGCTGCCTATGCCGCCCAATGTTTTACCTGTCATAACAATCAGTATGACCAGCGGGATTAAAGGCAGAAAAGTTGCAACCTTTGCGACATACTGGATTCCCTTGAGCCCGACAAAGGCAGCAAGGACCGCCCAGATGACCGCGATTACCTTCTGCGCTGCCGGGTTGCCGCCAAACAGAGGTGATAACGCCAGCGAGGCAAAATAAGCGTTCACACCGAGCCAGCCAAACTGCAGGATACCCATCAAAAACCCGGGCATCAGGAAGCCGCCCTGGGTCCCGTATGTTGAGCTTCCTACAACATAAAGCGGCAAGCCCGTCTTCATACCAAATAGGCCGGGTACATAGTAGAAAAGAAAGTGACACAATAAGGCAGCGACAATCAAGCCGAGTAATGCGACTCCGAGGCCTTTTGAGAGCACCCCGCCTGGCACATTTGTCCCACCGCTGGCAACCTGGCTCCAGAACACAAACCACAGGAAGATACCGGCGTATGTCTGGGCCGTGTTCTTATACCAGGGCGCCCGGTTATCAGGAGGGTTGGGCTTGGCCATACTCAAATAACTTGGCAGAATTCCGTTACTCATAATCTGTTCTCCTTAACTAAAATATACCAATAAACACTCGCCTGGCGACTCGCCAGGATTCACGAATATAACATCCGGCTAACTATTTCGCCAGATGTTTGAAACACGTCCACTTAAAACTAATCTGTCTGCGGAATCTGGATTCTCCTGCCGCCCTTCATTGCCGACTCGTGGGCACAGATGCCCGTCATCGTCCAGTTTGCCGCTGGTTTAGCATCGACCGCGGACCGGCGGTTCTCAATAATAGCGCAAATAAACTCATGAACCAGATGCGGATGAGACCCGCCGTGGCCGCTGCCCTGAATAAAGGATGTATGCTCGTGCTCCTCGTCATAGACACCGTGGCCGGTGAAGGGAGCTATTTCTTTCGGCAACAATCGCCCATAATCAGGAACCTCTACTCTTTTAGCGTCCTCGTAACCGGAATAAATCGCAGGCCCCTGGCCGGCGGTCTGCTCCCACTCGAATGAAAGCTTGGTGCCATATATGTCGAAACTTTCTCTGTACTGGCGGATTGTATCGAAAAGCGACCTGGTAACTTCGCAGGCGAGGTCTGAACCCATCAATTTTACAAGAGCAGTTTCAACTGCAAAAGGAGAATTGTATCGCCTGCTGTAATCCTTGCGGATTCGGCCTGAGCCATAACAGACAACCGACTCGGCTCTTTTCTTCGCCAGGCACAGCAAGGGGCTGACAGCGTGGGTTGCGTAGTGCATAGGAGGGAAACCATACCAGTAATCCGGCCAGCCGGGCAATCCCATATTCTGCTGGTGCGAACCCCTCAAAAATTGAATCTTGCCGAGCTTGCCTGATTCAACAAGCTCCTTTGCATAAAGGAACTCCCGTGTATAGACAGCAGTCTCCATCATCATATATACTTTGCCGGCCTTTTTCCTTGCCCGCACAATCGCAAGACAGTCCTTTGTGGTGGTCGCCATCGGAACTGTGCAGGCAGTGTGCTTGCCTGCTTTCAGAGAAGCCAGCGCCATCCAGGCATGGTCGGCTATCGGCGAAACAATGTGGATAGCATCCAGCTCGGCAATATCCAGGAGGTCTTCAAATCTGGTAAAGCGTCTTTTAATTTCAAACTGGTCGCCTATCTGGTTGAGATGCTTTTTAGTCCTCTGGCAAATAGCATAACACTCAGCGTTGGGATGCCTTTGATAAATAGGAATGAACTCGGCGCCGAAGCCAAGCCCCACCACCGCTACCTTTACCTTTCGCATAGGCACTTGCTCCTTTCCGGCATCGAAAACTCAAAAATTAAGAGTAAAAAATCAAAGTTAAGGAATCCAGTTGTTATTGTTTCAGTTGAGATCGGATTACCAGATAAATATGTATAATTGCGACCACTGCAAATACAAGTGCGGTCCAGCGGTGTGCGGCCAAGAGAAATTCCTGCCAGTTCGTTCCAAATAGCGGGAACATGCTCGAAACAATCGACAGGATTAAGGGCAGGGATAGAAACACAATCACCCAGAATGTTATTTTCTGTACAACAGAGGCACTTTTGTAAACACTCTCTTCAGTAGAGGTTTTCCACAAAGTAACCCGCTCAATGATGCGCTGTAGCAGCGGCCAATCGCTGCGCTCGAAGCGATGACTGCGAGCCCACAGCACAGCCAGGACCGCCAGGCAGATTGCGAAAACCGGCGCAAAAGTTGCGTGCACCATTACAAAATAGCCGGAAATGGGAACACCGAAGACCAGCCGCTGATAAAAGCCGGTAACTGCCAGCACCACAAAGCAAAGTAGCGCCAGCAGAAACACAAGTTTCTTCAAGACCCCCAGCGGGCTTAACTTCTGCTCTATGAAAAACAGCGCGAAAAGACAGACCAGTCGTCTCAAGATGTGCACCGGCCCCCAGCGGCGTTCTCCAGTGACAGGAAAAACTAAACAATGAACGCCAATACCGGCAAAAGTAACTATAAAAGCAATTATCGCAACCGTGCGAAACATACTTCACATATTCCCATCACAGTCACTAATCCCGTTCAGCCAGTGCTTTCACAACACTGGCCAACGCCTTAAGCGCATATAATAACAAGACGGCAGCTATAATGGCAGCAGAGCCGAGAGCAATAACCTTCAGCCACGGCCGAAACACAAACGAGAAAGCAAACGCCCAGGCATAACGTGAGTTTATATCCTGAAATTCGAACATTTTTTTGAAGGACCCTCGCTGCGAGGCAAGAGGAGAATCGATTGCGACCGCACCGAAGAATAAGGGGGCATCTGTAGCGTGGCAATCGGTACAGTAGCGAACGCCCAGCGCCTGGGCGGCGGGTCTTACATCATGGGCAATAGGCCATAAATATGGCTGTGCTGCCGGATTACCTTCTTCCTGGCAGAGCTTCCCTGTTTCATCGAGAAAGTAGAGTTTGCCGCCGGCGATATAAACGACCTTACCCTCCAATGATTTATCCGAAGACAGCGATTTTAAGGCCTTGGTAATGTGTTCGGCAGTTAGTGCCGGCCAATCACCCGAAGTGGGACGTTTTTCCTCTGCGAGGACTTCGCCAGCAGTTTGCCTGACAAACTCGATGTCAAGCGGCGTGACATTCTGGCCCGCCGTATTTTTGTCGGGTAAATTTTTCATAACACCCCAGAAGGCAGGCCACAATAGCTTATGTGGAGCAATCTTGCCGTCCGGCTGCTTTGCAAAAACAGGAGCAATTATATGAGGCAGCATCTCAGGGGATTTATTGACGTTAATTGTTCCTAATCGGTGGGCTCGCGAAGTTTTGGTAAGGTAAGTATTCTGTGCCGGCCAAGGGCCCGAATGGCAGGCCGTGCAGGTGAGCTTATCAAAGTGCACCGGCGGGATGCCCGGATGCTTGGGCACAGGTGCACCCAGCCGACCCGCTACCGGTATCGACGACGGCTTTTCCCCAAGATGACAACTCCGGCAGGATGAAGTAGCCGCCAAAGGATTTGTTGAGGCACAGTTTTCTCCTTCGTATCCGCGGGTAATGTTGTGGTCAATGCCGTTGCGGTGACAATCAACGCAGGTCAGTCCTGCGGTAAGGTGCACATCCTCCTCTGATGTCCACTTTTCTGTTTCCTTTTCAACCAGATACGAATTGGAATGGCAGAAGTAGCAGCGTTCGGCAGGGACTTTTCGGACAATATTAAAAAAAACCTTGTTTTCTTGCTCAAATATGTTTTCCCGATAGGTAATCGTAGGTGGTGTCAATCTTTTACTTTCCAGCGGTGCGGGCATAAAAGGGTCATAAGTATCAGGCATATATTCAGCCGAACCACGAACCGTTGCCAACTCAGTAGAAGCAGCCGCCGCCCAGCGAAAATTCTCCCGCGATACCTGCACTGCATAGCCTTCCACGCTTCCCTGGTCTTGACCCGGATGGCCGTTGTGGCAGGCCAGACAATTGATTTCCAGCTTACCCGATATATACTCGCGGCCAATCTCATCAGGGTCTTTGCTTGCAAGTTCTCCTGCACCGCCTCCGGGCATATGCCTGCCAAACAGCTTGGTAAATCGACGAGCCGTCAAGCCAACCTGCTCAGGTCTGTATGTTCCTGGCCAGGAGCGGTATGAAACAGGGACCTGCGTCCCCGTTGCACCATCAATAAGAATCCACGGCTGAGCGGGCCGGCCGGGAGGGACATTTGCATCGATGGCATTAAAATGCCAGCCTTTGCTAACAGTATTGTAGCTGTGACAATCCCC
>Ga0315285_10007648_pt1 | contig 11101 bp, 10 predicted proteins | sample YL17G09_36_MG_FD_203698 | JGI IMG/M metagenome (GOLD analysis project Ga0315285, IMG submission 203698) | Sediment microbial communities from Yellowstone Lake, YNP, Wyoming, USA - YL17G09_36 | ecosystem: Environmental > Aquatic > Freshwater > Lake > Sediment | place: USA: Wyoming | collected... | reverse complement strand
TCCATCGATCACGATCTGGGCAAGATTAATAATTTCCAGACAGGCATTTTCATCCTGTCCGCCTGCAAGCTCCAGTAAGTCTATTATTCTAGCTCCATCTTCAATCTCATAAACACCGGGATTTTTGACTTCACCACATATATAAACCTTTATGGTATTTTTAAATTGTGGCGAACTACTGGAATCCTGGATGTCTTCTATATCATCTAAGGGATTTAGCCCTGGATATTCCCCTTTTCCATCATCAGCTATTATTTTAATTTCATCAGGATTGGAAGTAGTTTCATTTAGCTTGCTGCTACCGGTATAATTTTCTGAGTAATAACTTTTAAGAATATTTTCTTTCCTTTTTATTTCTACCTGTTGATTTATATAAACAGCAGTGAATAAAGTTATTATTAAAAAAAGTAGCCCAAAAATTGTCAGATAGAAATGCCTTCCTCTTTTATATTTAACTTTATCGATAAGGAATCTTGTTCTATTTATTTTTTCTTTTATATCTAATAAACTCATATTTTAAGAATTGTTTATTTATGCTATTATATATTTACACTTTAGCATAAATTAAAACAATATTAAAGTGAAAAATGAGATTTATTTGAGTCAAATGAAAAAAATAATTTTTAGCAATCATTCAATAGAAAAGATAAAAATATTAAATAAACATGGGTTTCAAATAAATAAAAAGGCGGTAGTGAATATAATGAAAAATCCTGATAAAATAATAAATAGTTATAAAGACAGAAAAATAGCACAGAAGATTATTGATGAAAGACACTTTATTAGAATAATTTTTATGGAAGATTTAGATTCTAAAAGGATAGTAACAGTTTATCCGGCAAAAAGGAGCAGATATGAAAATCAGGTATAGTAAAAATGAAGATATCTTAATTATAGAACTTTCAAATAAAAAAATAGATTATGCTGAGGAAACAGGCCCTATTATTATTCACTTTTCAGTCGATAAAAAACCTGTGCTTTTAGAAATTCTGGAAGCCAGTGAATTCCTATCAGGAGTCATGAAGCTTACAGCCAGGGCTAAAAGTCATAAACCTTCAGAAATGATAAGATAATTACTTCTTTAAGAAATGATAATTCAAAAAAAGAGGTATACCATGGCTAAAAAATTATTGTTACTGATAGAAAATGAATTCAGGGACGAAGAGGTAATCTATCCATATTACAGGTTTAAAGAAGCCGGTTATGATGTAAAAGTTGTAGGCCCGGAAGCAGACAAAGAGTATAAGGGTAAATTTGGGGTGGTCTTTAAATCAGATCTTCCTGCTTCACAGGTTAATTTAGACGACGTAGTTGCAGTAATTATCCCCGGCGGAAATGCACCCGATAAAATGAGGATTCAAAAGAATATGGTTAACCTGGTTAAAAGGGCTTCCCGCCAGCAAAAGATTATCGCAGCAATATGTCATGGCGGATGGATGCTGGTTGAAGCCGATATAATCAGGGGCAAGAAAGTTACCGGTTACAGGTCAATAGCCACAGACCTTAAAAATGCCGGGGGAGAATATCTGGATAAAGAAGTTGTGGTCGACGGTAACCTGGTAACCTCCAGAATTCCTGCTGACCTTCCTGCATTCTGCAGGTCAATCCTGGAACTGATAGAAGCTTATAATAAAAAATAATATATTTTACCTGTTCTTTTAATTTTTAACTACAATATTAATAAGCTTATTGGGTATTACTATTTTTTTAATAATCTCTTTTCCCTCAGTGAAATTTTTTACCTTCTCAGAGGAGAAAGCATATTTTTCAATTTCTTCTGAAGGAGTACTTACCGGCAGGTCCATCCTGTCTCTGAGCTTTCCATTAACCTGAAATACAATAGTAACCAGTTCTTCCCTGGCAATTTCCTGATCATAATCCGGCCACCGAACTTTATGGATACTTCTCTCATTTCCAGCCTTAAGCCATAATTCTTCAGCAATGAACGGGGTAATGGGAGAAAGAAGCATTAGTAGTTTCTCAGTCACTTCTTTTACCAGAGCAACATTTTTCTTACTATCTGTAACTTCCTCCTGGTATTTATAAATTAAATTAACCAGCTCCATAATAGCGCTTATAGCAGTATTAAAATTAAACCTAACCAGGATATCATTGGTCACCTTCTTTATGGTCTGGTGCAATTTTCTATATAATTCTCTCTCCAGGCCGCTTAATTTCCCATTTTTAAATTCACCTTTAATATTTATTGCAATATCTCCTGCTTTTATATCATTTTCATCTTCAATTAACTTCATGCTTCCAATCAACTCAATATTTTTAACTACAAGCCTCCAAACTCTGGTTAAAAACCTGCTTGCTCCCTCTACTCCGCTGTCACTCCAATCTACAGGGCTATCAGCAGGCCCTACAAAAAGTATATATAGTCTTAATGTGTCTGCACCATACCTGTTGTAAATTTCAGATGGATTGACAATATTGCCTTTGGATTTTGACATTTTCTGACCACCTAAATTTACTACACCATGAGGAAAATATTTTATAAAAGGCTCCTTGAATTTTATCAGTCCTTTATCATACAGGACTTTAATAAAAAATCTCGCGTATATAAGATGCATGGAGGCATGTTCTATTCCGCCTATGTATTGATCCACCGGCATCCAGTAATCTACTTCTTTGCTGTCAAAAGCAGCTTCATCATTATGCGGACTGCAGTATCTCAAGAAATACCACGAGGAACAAACAAAAGTATCCATTGTATCTGTTTCCCTCTTTGCTTTGCCACCGCATCTGGGACAGACAGTATTTACGAACTCGTCACAATAAAATAGAGGGGATAAGCCTTTTGGCCTAAAATCTATATCATATGGAAGAAGTACCGGTAAATCCTTCTCCGGTACCGGAACTATCCCGCACTTATCACAGTAAATAATAGGAATTGGCGCGCCCCAATATCTCTGTCTTGAGATCAGCCAATCCCTTAATTTATAATTTACATAAAATTTCCCCATATTATTTTCTTCAAGGTAGGAAGTCACATCCTTTTTACCTTTTTCTGAACTGGTGCCGCTGAACATTCCAGAATTTACCATTATCCCTTCACCGTCATATGCGGTACTAAGCTTTTGGTGATTTTTCCCATCAGGGGAGATTACTTCTTTTATTGGAATGCCATATTTTGATGCAAATTCAAAGTCTCTCTGGTCATGAGCAGGAACTGCCATTATGGCGCCGGTTCCGTATTCCAAAAGGACATAGTTAGCAATCCATATGGGAACCTTTTGGCCATTTAAAGGATTTATAACATATCTCCCTGTAAAACAACCTATTTTTTCAATTTCAGCCGAACCCCGCTCAATGTCGCTCTGTCCGGAGATTATATTTTTAATCTTTTCAATTTCCTTTTTATACTCTTCATCTACTACAATTTTGTCTATAAGCGGATGTTCAGGTGCAAGGATAAAAAAAGTAACTCCAAATAATGTATCCGGCCTGGTAGTAAACACTGGAATGGAAATATCTTCACTGCCATCAAGCTTAAAATCAACTACAGCACCTTCGCTTCTTCCAATCCAATTCTGTTGAATGGTGAGAACCCTCTCAGGCCATCCTTTTTCCAGAAGCTTCATATCATCAAGAAGTCTCCCGGCATAATTGGTTATTTTAAAAAACCACTGAGATAATACCCGTTTCTCAACCAGACTCTCACATCTCTCACATCTGCCTGAAATAACCTGCTCGTTTGCCAGAACAGTCTGGCAGGAATTACACCAATTAACCGGAGCTTCTTTCTTTTCTGCAAGACCCATTTTATAAAACAGCAGGAAAAACCACTGGGTCCATTTGTAGTAATCAGGATCACAGGTTATAATTTCATCACTAAAATCATAACTCATCCCCATCCGCTTTAGAGCTTTCCTCATTTTATCAATATTAGCCATGGTGCTTTTTTGGGGATGTATTCCTTCTTTTATAGCAGCATTTTCTGCAGGCAGCCCGAAGGCATCGAACCCGATGGGGTGAAGAACATTGTATCCTTTCCTTGAAAGGACTCTCGCTACAACATCTCCAATGGTATAATTTCTTGCATGACCCATATGAGGTTCTCCTGATGGATAAGGAAACATCTCCAGAATATAATATTTCGGGTCATCTTTATCAGACTTAAGAGAATATATTTTTTCTTTTTCCCATTTTTTAGTTAATTTTTCTTCTATTTCTCGCGGTTTGTAAAATTTATGCACCGGCATTTTCTTCAATCTCTAGTCCTATCTAAAATATCTTGAATTAACTCTGTTTCCACTTTATTTCTTTAGAATCTTTCCATAGCCTTTCAAGCTTATAATATTCCATGAACTCGTCTGTAAAAATATGGATTACAAAATCATCATAATCAACAAGAATCCAGTTTCCTTCAGCCAGCCCACTGACATTAATAGGATACCGGTTATTGTTTTTTAGATGAATACAGATTTCTTCCTCTATCCTTCTGGTTAATCTGGTATTTTTTGCGCTGATTATTATGAAGTAATCAGTTATGATTAATCTGGATCTCATATCCAGTATTTTTATATAATCCGCTTTTTTTTCATCTGCTATTCTGGCAACTGTCTTTACCGCTGTAATTATATCTTTCACTTTTGATTTCTGAGTACCAGTCTCTGCTATTCTTTTTATCACTTATTTGTATAATCACTCCCTAAAATTATACTGATATCCACATTGTCCACATTATTATCCGAATACTCTATTACCCCCACACCCAGCCATTCCTGCAATTGCTGGGCTAATGTATTTACTCCTTCTCCGGAGGTAAAAATTATTATTTTAGTCTTGGGATAATTCCAGTTATCAGCATCTTTGGTTTCAACAACCTCTAGAATTTTTCCGTCTTCATTAAAATAACTTTCAATTATTCTCTTAGCCGTAAAAGCCAGTTTTGCCGTACCTTCTCCGTTTAAAATATTGATTTTTATAATCTGGGCAACTTCTTCCGAAACTGCTTTTTCTGCTGCCTTAGCTTTATAATCAGCCCCCAGAACTATAATAATATCTGAATTTGCGCCTTCATCCTCTCTTGCAATTATATTTCCGACTTCCAGTATATTCTTTATATCATTTGCTGCTTCCACTACATAAGCCTGGCCAGAATATACTAAAATCTCAGTCGTATCATAATTAAAATTATCTGCATTTCCTTCCTTAAGTACATTATATTTGCTCTTACCGCTCTCAAATACCTGACTTTTTAAAAGTCCTGATACTTCTACAGCCAGACCAGGGGCTCCCACACCATTTAATATGGTTAAATTAACTGTTTCCTCAACAGCAGCCACTTCTTCAGGTGCGGTCGTCCCCTCTTTTTTAAAAATTTCGGCAAGCCCGGAAACATCCGGTATGTATACAATACCCATCCCCTCCAGCTCTGTAGGTGATGATACAACCAGGGCATAAGATAATTTTTTATCGGACTCTATACTGGAGAATGTGGAGAATATTTTTAATCTATCTTCCATACTTAAATCAGTGTCCATAAAGTCCTTAATTAAATTAAGGTTTTCTGACAGTTTTTCATCACTCTCACCTGCAATTTTACTTATAATTGCATCAAAAAGTAATTTTTGTTTTGTAACATTTTCTATCGGGACTTCCTTGTCATTACCACTGAAATATTTAAGGAAATTAACCGCTTTAGTCCCATCAACCGGGTTTTTTCCTTTCTCCAGTTTAAAAGTCGAGCCATCATCATAGTTTTTTACTGTAATTTCTTCATCTAACTCAAGGTCTATACCGCCCAATTTATTGACTACATTGTAAACATCAAGAAGAATATAATAATCTATTTTCATATCCATACCTAAATTCTTTTCCAGGGTAAGGCTGAGCAAGTCCATCCCCCCTACCTTTACTGACTCGCCTACCAATTCCGCACCAATACCCGGTATATCCATCAATGTATTTACCGGGATGCAAAGTGAAATTAATTTCTCTTCACTGCTATAATAACTTGAAAATATGATTGAGCTCACTTCAGGTTCCAGCAGGTTTTCACCCGCGCAGGCAATGACTAAGTTAATATCCTGTCCCAATTCAAGTGATTCAGGTATACTTATTCCCTCTTCTTCTGTTATCTCCGCTTCAGAGAAATATCTATTTTTAATATACCGGTAACCAAAAACTACCCCTGTTGCAACTACAACCAGGGCAAGCATTACAGCAATAATTCTAAAAAATTTTTTCCCCTTCTTCCGCTTCTCCTTTATTCTTTTACTTCTAAATCCCTCACTTTCTACTTCTTCGTCTTTATAACTTTCAAGTTCAAAATCTTCATCCTTAAAGAAGTCATCTCCAGAATTGCGAGGCTTTTTGCCCCCGTTATCCATGTTATAAGAATCTCTCTCACCAGGGTCTCTACCTTTAAAATTTTTTTCATCTTCATCAAAAGACATTTTAAATACCTCCACAAATATTGTTCCAAATTTTAACTGTATCAGGATGTAAAAATCTATCTCTCTTTATAATATACATTATATTATTTTTATAAACCTCTAATAAGCATAAATTGATATTTTTTAAAGCAAGATCTCTAAGTTTTTTTACTCCATTATAATTCCTGCTTTTTTCAACTTTGTCAGCAATAAATAAAATCTTATCCGCGAGATTCATATTGCAATATCCGATCGCATGGAATTTAATTGCTTTTAATATCTCACTGCTAGAAACATTAAAATCCCTTAAGACCAGATAATCACCTACGAAGCTGTGCAATAATGGCGGGTAATTTAATTCAAAACTACCAACTTCAAGCTCATTTTCTTTTGCTATTTTCACCAACTCTTCATAATTGAATATTTTACCGTAATCATGCAGTATACATGCAACACCTAAATCAAAAAATTCTATATCAGACAAATATTTCTGTGCGATAGTGCTCGCATACTCTAAAGTATTAATAGAATGCTGGTATAATGAAGAAGACATAATAGATTTAATCTTTTCAGTCAAATCTTTAAGATATTCTTTTTGCTTTCCAGTTAAAGTAAAACTATTTATAAAGTTCATGTTTTAAAATATAATTGCTGACCCCCTCAGGAAGTAGGTAATCTATTGGCCTGTTATGCTTTACCCTATTTCTTATATCAGTTGAAGAAATAGAAAGAGCTGGTATCTCCATTACATATATTTTCTCATCAGTAGCCCCGGCTTTGCCAAAAAGTCTTTTTCTTAAATCTTCTATACGCGACAGGTTATACCCTGGCCTGGTTGCAGCTATAAACTTGCAGAGTGAAACTATCTCATCGGTATTCTTCCAGGTAAGTATCTCTAAAATGGCGTCAGCACCGGTTATAAAATATAGTACCGAATTCTTGCCATATATTTTCCTTAGCTGCCGGACCGTATCTATAGTATATGACTCACCTTTCCTGTCTATTTCCATTCTTGAAACAAAAAAATTACTGTTTGAAGAAGTAGCAATAACAGTCATTATATACCTATCTTCAGTACTGGCTACTTCATTTTCAATTTTATGCGGCGGGTTACCGGTAGGTATAAAAATTACCTTATCCAGCTTAAATTGACTTAGTGCTTCCTGGGCAGTAACTAAATGACCATGATGGATGGGATTAAATGTCCCTCCCATAATTCCAATTTTTTTATAAAATTTACTGCTTTTTTCCATTTTATTCCCTTATCTGACCCTCGCCTAATACTATAAACTTATTAGTAGTAAGTTCTCTTAACCCCATAGGTCCCCGCCAGTGAAGTTTCTGGGTGCTTATACCGATTTCCGCTCCCATCCCAAACTGCTCACCATCTGTAAACCTTGTAGAAGCATTAACAAAAACAGCTGCTGAATCTATTTCCCTGGTAAAATAAATTGAATTCTGGTAGTTTGATGTAATTATAGTTTCAGTATGATGAGAGCCATATTTATTTATATGCATTACTGCCTCTTCAATGCTGTCAACCACTTTAACTGCCATTTTATAATCCAGATATTCCTCATACCAGTCTTCTTCAGAAGCTAACCCGATAGATGAATATATTTCTTTAGATATACTGCACCCCAGAAGCTTTACATTTTTTTCTTCAAGTTTTTTAAGCACTGCAGGCAGTATTTTTTTGGCAACATCTTTATGTACCAGCAATTTTTCAGCCGCATTACAAACGCTTGGCCGCTGCGTCTTTGCATTTATTACTATTTCTGCAATTTTGTCCATGCTAATATTTTCCAATGCATTATCAATATAAACATGACAATTTCCAATTCCTGTTTCAATCACAGGCACTTTTGAATTTTCTACCACACTTTCAATCAAGCTCTTACCCCCTCTTGGGATAAGAACATCTATGTATCGCCGGAGTTGCATTAGCCTGACCGCATCTTCCCTATCAGCGGATGGGATAATCTGTATTAGCTCTTGAGGAAAATCATTATCTTTTAGAGCTCTGCCCATTACCTGGACCAATTTTTTATTGGTATTAAGTGCATGGGAACTTCCCCTTAGAATAATACAATTTCCTGCTTTAAGGCACAGAACCGAAGCATCAATAGTAATATCAGGCCTGGCTTCATATATTATTCCCACAACTCCCAGAGGTACCCTGATATTCTTCAGAATCAAGCCATTGGGAAGATTATATCCAAAAACTACTTCCCCTACAGGATCGGTTAATTTGATAACCTTGTCTATACTTTCTGCTTTTTTTTCTATTCTTTTCCTGTCTAATTTTAACCTATCCAGTAAACTATCAGACATCCCTTCTTGTGTAGATATTTCTAAATCTTTTTTATTTTCTTTTATGATTTCTTCAGTACTGGCAATAAGATATTTTGAAATATCGGATAGTATTTTGTTTTTAATCTTCGTATTTGCATTAGAGATAAACTTTGTATTTTCTTTTGCCCTTTTTGCTATTTCTAAAACTATATCCATAAATTCCTCCAGCTTTTAGTTATTATAACACAAAACAGCTGGTTAAAATCATTCCTTAAAAACCACCAGACAATCCCTGTGGATTACTTCACTACACATCGAAGTATCAAATTCAGATAAAATCTTATCTCTGTTTTTCCCCTTTATTTTTTCTATATCCTCACTTGAAAAGTTGCTAATTCCCTTGGCAATCAATTTACTGTCAAGTGAAAATACCTTCAATGTATCGCCTTTATTAAACTTACCGTCAACCTTTACCACACCAACTGCCAGTATGCTTTTACCTTTATTTAACACAGCTTCTTCTGCTCCCCTGTCAATAACTATACCGCCTTTGGTTTTCATGCCGAAAGCTATCCATTTCTTTATACTTTTTACCTTCTTTACGGTCTGCGGGGCAAAGAAAGTCCCTACATCCTCACCAGCGATAATTTTATTTAAAATATTTTTCCTTTTGCTATTTGCAATTATTGTTTTTATACCAGAAAAAGAGCAAATTTTTGCAGCTTTTATTTTGGATTCCATTCCACCAATGCCATAAGTTGAGCCGATTCCCCCGGCTGCTTTTTCAATATCTTCATTTATTTTATCTATATACGAAATTAGCTTCGCGTCATTATAAATCCTGGGGTTTTTATCGTACATTCCGTCAATATCAGTTAAAATTATTAAAATATCTGATTCTGCTAGAATTGCAACCAGAGCAGCCAGCTGGTCATTATCTCCAAATTTTATTTCATCTACAGCTACGCTGTCATTTTCATTAATTACAGGGACAATATTTAAACTGATTAATTTTTTTATGGTATTTTTAATATTAAGATACTGCTTCCTTCTGGTAGTATCCTCATGAGTTAACAGTATCTGGCCTATCTTTAAACCACTTGTTAAAAATAAATTACTGTACAACCTCATAAGCTCTACCTGACCTATAGAAGCAGCAGCTTGAAGAAGAGTTATATCTTCCGGCTTTTTTTTGATATTTAAATTCTCCAGACCAGCAGCAATAGCTCCGCTGGTAACCATTATCACTTCCATTCCTCTTTTGATTAGAGAGCTGACTTCATTTACAAATCTCTTCATACTAACTTTATCCAGCCCGCCTGCTTTCGAAGTAAGACTGCTGGAGCCTATTTTTATGACCATTTTTTTAATATTTTTCAGGTACTTTTTTCTGTTTCCCATTTATTACCCTGCAAGTAAAATTTACTCAATAAGTGAAAAAACAAGGCTTCCGATAATTACAGTACTTCCTTCACTGACGCCCATCTTTTTTAACCTGTCTGCAATCCCCATTTTTTTTAGTCTATATTTTAAATAATCTAATGCTTCTTCATTCTCTAAATCAGTCATAGCCACCAATCTTTCTAATTTTTTATTCTTCACGATATATTCATTATTATTTTTTTCAATTTTAATTTTTTCCATCTCCAGATTTCTTTTATCCAGGCTATAAACTTTTACTCTCTCCTGCTTTTTAAGCTCTATGTCTTTATCTTTCTGGAGCTCCTCTCTGTACTTTGCCACTTTCTTATATAAATCCCAGATTAACTTATCAAGACCCTGTCCCGTAATTGCTGATGTTAAAAAAACACTCTTACCGCTCTTATTTTCAAGAACTTTCTTAATTTTATTTAACTTATCACTATCAGCAACCAGGTCAATCTTATTTATTAAAACTACATAATCTTTTTTGTATACATCAATATTATATAGCCTTATCTCCTCTCTTAAAATATTAAAAGTCTCAATGATGTCCTGTCTCTCATCTATAATCCTCTGCCCATCTAAAACTACTGCCAGTATCATAGATCTGGTTATATGTCTTAAAAATTTATCCCCCAGACCCATTCCCTTATGCGCATCTTTTATTAAACCCGGGACATCAGTAACCACAAAGTTTTCATCATCTACAGTCACCACACCCAGATTAGGAGTTAAAGTGGTGAAAGGATAATCTGCTATTTTTGGTCTTGCTGCTGATATGCGGCTGATTATGGTAGACTTACCGGAATTTGGAAATCCAACCAGTGCGACATCCGCCACAAGCCTGAGCTCCAGATTAATCCAGAAATCTTCCATTATTTCACCTATTTCCGCAAATGCAGGGAACCTTCTATTTGAAGATACGAAACTTGAATTTCCCTTACCGCCTATACCACCTTCAGCTATAACAATTTCATCTCCGAGACTTCCCAGATCAA
>Ga0315285_10007647_pt1 | contig 11101 bp, 9 predicted proteins | sample YL17G09_36_MG_FD_203698 | JGI IMG/M metagenome (GOLD analysis project Ga0315285, IMG submission 203698) | Sediment microbial communities from Yellowstone Lake, YNP, Wyoming, USA - YL17G09_36 | ecosystem: Environmental > Aquatic > Freshwater > Lake > Sediment | place: USA: Wyoming | collected... | reverse complement strand
ACCCCTTCCCATCCATCCCCCCTCGCGGGGGGAACTTGTGGAAAAATTTAAATCTGGATGGGTAAGGTCCCTCTTGTTGTCCAGGGGGCGGAAAAATTTGCGCCGCCAAAATCGGCGGGACATTTCCGGTCTCCAAAGGGCCCCCCTGACTTCCGCAAAGGAACGCCCACCGACCGAATAAGAGCCCAGGTAAATTCAAGAAGATTTCCCATGGGCAAGACCCGATTTCATTGGACGCCAGCCTACGAAGCGATCCGTGCCTCATTTTGGCAAGCGAATTTTTTCGCCCCCTGGACAGGATCTAAGTCGCCAAATTTCCCCTCGCCTGAATTATTTCACAGCTTCGGGGGGGCAAAGGGGGTTAAATCACCAGGCCCCCGTTGGGGCTGATAATCTGTCCGGTAAAGAAATCCGCTTCGGGGGATGCCAGAAAAGAAACCAGGCTGGCGATCTCCTGTACCTCCCCCAGGCGTCGGAGTGGAGTCTTCTTGAGAATGTAATCGGAGAACCCTTCGGGCAGATCCTTTAGCATGGACGTTTCGACGTAGCCGGGGGCGATCACGTTCACCCGGATGTTGTATCTGGACACTTCCTGGGCCAGGGTCTTGCCCAACATGTTGATGCCTCCCTTGGCCGCGCTGTAATGCAGGGCTCCGGGAGTGGGAGTCAGGGAGGCAACGGAACTGAAAAGGATGATCCGTCCCGATTTGTGGATCTTCATCCAGCGAACGGCCTCGCGACAGCAGTAAAAGACCCCGTCGAGGTTGATCGCCACCATCTGCCTCCATTCTTCATCGGTCATGTCTTCGACGAAGACGGTCCGGCCCAGAATCGCCGCCGAGTGGACCAGGAGATCCAGGCGCTCGGCCCGATCACGCAATTTCCGGAATAAAGAAGAGACGGATTCGCTGCGGGAGACATCCACGGAGAAGGCTTCGGATTGACCTTTCATCCCGGCAATCGCCTGCGCCGTTTCTTCGGCCGCGGCCAGGTTGAGGTCGGCCACAAAGACTCGGACTCCATGGCTGCCTAATTCAACGGCCGAGGCCCGGCCCATGCCGGATCCCCCGCCAATCAAGAGGGCGGTTTCGACTCTTTTCGTTTTCATGGACCCTCTGCCCTCATCTAATTCCCTCCCCCTTCGACGGGGGAGGGAAAGGGTGGGGGTGAAGAATGACAATTTAGTTCCCCCTCCCCTTTATCCCCTCCCGCCAGGGGAGGGGAAATTTTAGGGAAGGCTTATAATGGTTAAATGTCTTTCTGTTTTTCATACGCCCGAGCCGGCTTGACGGTGGGGAAAACAATCAAACGGGCCGAGTCCAGTTGCTCCAGAATCCCCCGGGCCACATCCTCGGGGCGGTCCATAAAGCTTTTGAATTTTTCCACGACGGGAGCCATCTCCGGGGCACCCGGCGAGGCGGTGAAGAACTCTGTGTCGGTCAGATGGGGGCAAACGGCGAGCACCCGGATTCCGCTTCCCGTCAGGTCCTTGGCCAGTCCGCGGGAAAACCCGACCACCGCATGCTTGCTGGCCACATAGGGAGTCACTCTGTCGGAATGGGCGATGAGACCGCCGATGGAGGCCATGTTGACGATGGTCCCGCTCCCTTGGGACTGCATCTGGGGCAGAACCGCCCGGGTCATGAAGACCAGGGCAAACAGGTTGACTTCGAAGATCTGCCGCCATTGCTCCTCGCCGGTCGAAAGGAAATCTCCGTAGATGCCCAAGCCGGCGTTGTTCACCAGGATATCGACCCGCCCCCATCGCTCCAGGGTTTGCTGGACGACCCTCCTTCGATCGAAATCCCGGGTGAGGTCCGCGCCAAGGGTTAAAACCTCCCCCGGACATTTTTGAGCCACTTCCTTCAGCCGGTCCGACCGCCGGGCCGCCAGAGTGAGTTTGGCCCCTTTTTGCGCGAAAGCAACCGCCAGCGCCGCCCCGATCCCTGAGCTGGCTCCGGTTAGGATAACTGCCTTGCCTTCTAGATTGACCATGGAAGGAAATCTTTTTTAGATATATGAATCAACTGTCACTTTTATATATAAAGAAACGGAAAATTTTGTCAAGCAAAAAAATAAGCAGCGACTTATTCGTGGCATTTATTTCTCTTTGAAATCTGTACTACGAATGCCCAGACTCTCTAAATTTTGTAAAGAAAATGTTCGTTGGGCCACGATTCTCTGAAATCCCCCCAACCCCCCTTTAGAAAAGGGGGGCGAAGGAGGGATTTCTGGAATGGCCCGGCTGCAAGAATCAACTCCTGGGAATGGAGGGCTGTTGGGTTAGGTTGCCATTTTCCAGTTGCTGATATTTTTTCTCTGGAAGTTATCCGTGTTGATCCGCGTTCATCCGCGTCCCATTCAATCTTTTTTCTTTAGATCTTTTCCGAATATAAAATCTGTGTTTATCTGTACTACTTACGTTCAAACTCTTTAAATTTTGTTAAGCAAAATGATGTGGGGGCGGCCCCCTGTGGCCGCCCGCAAGATGGGCAACCACAGGGGGTTGCCCCTACAATTTCCGCAAATAACGCAGGTTTTCCTTCTGTTTGGTTGCGGCTCCGCCGCGCTGTGTTCATCTGTGTCCCATTAGTCCTGTTTATTAAGATCGAATCTGTCCACCGAACCGCAATCTTACGGTTTCAGCCCAAAAAGGACGAAAGCGATCATATCCTTCAAGATAGGGGGAGGAACTTCCGGATGGGCGTTCGTATTCCAGACGATCCATTTGAGGCCGATGAAATGAATCAATCCCATGAGGGACCGGGCCAAAAACACCGCCGGCAGCTTGCGGATTTCTCCTTTTTCCATCCCCTGCTGCAGTCCCTGAATGTACCCCTGGGCCATTTTTTTGTAATACCACAGGCTGACCTCGCGGTCGATCATCTCGCATTCCGGCACCACCCGGTAGATCTCCCGGTGTTCCCGGAGGAATTCATAAAAAGCGATCATACCCACCCGTTCGGCGTCCCGCCGGTCTTTCGTCCGGGCCACCCTCCGCTGGAGTTCGCGGCGCATCTGGGAGTTGATGTATTTGACCAGGCCTTCGATCAAATCCCCCTTGCTGCCGAAGTGGACGTAAAAAGTCCCCAGGGCCACGCCCGCCTCCCGGGTGATCTCCGAGATGTTGGCCCGATTGATCCCGTGGCGGCCGATGACTCTCTCCGCCGCCCGGAAGATGGCCTGCCGGGTGTTTTCTCCTTTGGTCAGGGGCTCCCCCTCTGCCGAGTGAAGGGGGACCGGATCGGGAAGCGAAAGCCGAGGGCTCTCGGACGGTTTTTTCCAGCGGGTCGGTCCGTTGACTCCATGCAGGATCAGGTCGGTCATCTGCCGGACCGCCTCGCGGGGCGGGGTTCTATCCTTCCCCCCCCAATCCAGGGAATGAAAATAACAGATGCCGATCAGCCCGTAGGCAATCATGTTGGGGTCCAGAGGACGAAGATTTCCGCCCTGGGCCTCCCGACGGAAGAAATCCCGGTAATGGCGGGCGATGGCCTCATAATAGGCGATGGTCACCCGGTCGGTGAGCTCCGACTCGCCCAGAATCCTATGGAAGGCGAAGTTTTCCCGGGTGTGTTCGTACAGAAGCCGGACGGCCTCCTCCAGCGTTTTCTCGGAAGAGGACTGGGGAGAGGACAAACTTTCGGCCCGGGCCATGAACCGCGACAGGATCAGATCGCTCAATTCCAGGAAGACCTGCTCTTTGTTCTTAAAATACTGGTAAAAATTTCCCATGGAGATCCCGCAGCGCCGGGTGATCTCCGAAATGGATGAACCGTAATAGCCCGAGTCTTTGAAAACCTGGTGGGCGGCATCCAGAATGGCCGCCCGGGTGGCCATCCCCTTGCGGGTCAAAGGACGTCCGGGGCCTGAAGGTTTTTTCTTCTCTTTCACGGATTCCATCCAGAAACTGAATCACCTGTCATTTTTGACATTATATGAATTTCTGTTTCCCGGCGCAACTCTTTTCCGCCAAGCCGAAAGTTGAAGCCTGGAGGGTCGCCGGGGGGGAAACCCCCTTTTCTTTCGTCTTTTGTCAGGCGGTTATGCTATGATATTTTTCAAAACTCATGGTAGGACATGATGCATCAACCCCTTACGGCTCCGAAGAAGGACATTTCTCGCTGGCGCTCCCCCGCAGGGGCCACTTTTCCCGCGCATCGTCGCGGAAAAAGGCGCTTACTGCGCAACTAACACCAACATGTTGGTAAGAAGGAAATATGTTGTGCATTCGCGATAAATCCCCCCTTGCCCCCCTTTTACAAAGGGGGGTTGGGGGGATTTCTGGACTTTTCGCTGCCCCGCAGGGGCCACCCCTTCCGGGCGGAGTCCCGGAAGAGGCGTAGGCGCTTAGCGCCTCATTAATACAAACATGTTTGTAAGAACGGAATATGCTTCATCGGGGCCGTAGGGGCACGATGCATCGTGCCCCTACAAGTAAACCAGGGTTGCCGGCGAAGCCGCTTTTCCCGCGCCCTGTCCCGGAAAAAGTTTGGATTCTTATATCTGCCAGCCTGAGAATTCTCTTCCAATATTTGCCTTCTATCTCCCTTTCAGACCTTGGTTTGAAGGGAGGAGATAAAAGGGAAATGGTTCGATCCGTTTGTCCACCCCCACCCTAACCCTCCCCCATCAAGGGGGAGGGAATTGAGGGGCGAGAAATTCCAATGATCTCTGCCTAGACTTTTTGCTTTGGCGTGGGTATCGCCGCTTCCACCGTGATCGCCTTGACCCGCTGGATCTTTTCGTCGACAAAGGCCTGCATCTTGGCGATGTGCTCCGCCTTGAGATGCGAGAAACGCCCCTGGAATTTCATGTATTCGCCGACCGGCTTGTACTCCTTGGGGATATGGGAGTATTTGTACACCCCGCTTTCCCACTCAAAGAGGGTCCACATCCCGGTCTCCACCGCCAAGCGGCCCATTTCCCGGGTCAGTTTTTCATCAAACTTCCACCCTTTCGGGCAGGGGGCAAGCATGTGGAGGAAGGTAGGGCCATCCACATTCAGGGCTTTGCGCACCTTGTTCATCAAGTCCACGGGGTAAGAAACGCAGGTCGTGGCCACATACTTCACCGCCGGATGTCCCCCGATCACCAGCTGGGGAGGGTCCTTGGGGAAGAGGGTTTTGCCCTCCGGAATGGCCTTGCCCGGGGGGGTGAAGGTGGTATTGGCCCCGTAAGGAGTAGTCGGGGAAGTCTGAATCCCCGTGTTGGCGTAGGATTCGTTGTCGTAGCAGATGAAGAGGACGTCGTGCCCGCGGTACATCAACGCCGACATGGCCTGCAGGCCGATATCCACCGATCCCCCATCCCCGGCCATGACGATAACATTCGGGAAGGGGCCGTTGTATTTTTTCTTCCGGGCCATAATCTTATAGGCGGCCTCGATTCCGGAAGCCACGGCTCCCCCGTTCGTAATCTGGGCATGGATCCAGGAAACGGCGTAGGGGGTGCAGAGATAGCTGGAGTTGGCCACATACATGCAGCCTGTTGGTCCGATGAAAATCGTGTCCTTGCCGGCGGCCTTGGCCGTCAGACGGTAGTTCAGAGCCGGCCCGCACCCGGCGCAGGTCCGGTGTCCCGGCAGGTACATTTCTTCCGCCGGGGCGCTGCGGATACTCTTGATGGGTTCCAGAATTTGTTTTTTATAGTCAAACGCTTCAGCCATATGGATTACCTCCTGAGTTGGAAAGGGGTTATTATTCTTCAAAACCGATCCAGTACACATGCTTGCGGGTCTTTTTCTCCTGGACCATCTGGGTGAGGACCTTCGCCATGTAGTCGAAATCCTCCAGGAGAATGACCTCTCCGCCCAGACCGGCCATGAAAGAGGTGACCAGGGGCCGTTTCTCCAGGTCGTAGAGCGAGGCCCGCAGTTCATGGACCAGGTTTCCGCCCCTCATCGCCCCACCGTAAGAAGTGCTGGTTTCCACCGAAGCCACGGCCTTCACCCTGGAGAAAGCCTCGGCAATCTGCTGGGTGGGCCAGGGCCGGACCCAGCGCGGCCGGACCATCCCGGCCTTGAGCCCCTTGCTCCGCATTTGATTGATCGCCGATTTGCAGGTGTTGGCGTGGGCGCCTTGGATGAAGAAGGCCACCTCGGCGTCTTCCATTTGGTATTTTTCCAGGTAGGGGTCGTAGGTACGGCCAAAAATTCGGTTGAAATCATCCACCGCTTTTTCGATCACCCGGGGAACTTCCAGGAACGTGGCCGCCCGTTGAGCATCCATGGGAGCCCCCTGGTCCGGCCGAATCTGCGGGCCATGGGAAACCGGACACTCCAGGCTCAAGGGGTGAGGGGCCTTGTAGGGAGGAAGGAACTCCCGCACCTGGGACATCTCCGGCAGAATGACTTTATCCGCGATGTGAGAGATGAAGTATCCGTCCTGGCAAACGAACTGGGGCAGCATGATGGCTGGATCTTCTCCCACGCGGAAATTGATCAGCGTATTGTCAAAAACTTCCTGCGGGGTGGAGGCCCACCCCATCAACCACCCCTGGTCCCGGGCGGACATGGCATCCGTATGTTCCGAGCCGAAATCGCCGGGCGGGTCCAGGGTCCGGTCGGCAATGGCCATCTGCAGGGGATACCGGCCGCCCGCCGCCGGGCTGTACACTTCAAAAGCATAGGTCACGCCCACCCCGGAGCTGCCCGTATAGGCCCGGGCACCCGCGGCGGAAGCTCCCAGGGCAACGGAGACCTGGGCGTGTTCTCCTTCCCCGTGGATAAACTCGGCATCCAACTCTCCGTTGGCCACCATCCGGGCGAGCTCCATCATGATCGCCGTGTAGGGGCGAATGGGATAAGAACAGATCACCTCGACTTCTGCAAACTTCGCTCCTTGAGCTGCGGCCGCGCAGCCGCTGAGCATTCTTTCTTGAGCCATCATCTTCCTCCTTCTTAAAAAGGTTTTTCCAGGCGGACCACCCCGTCCTCGAAATCCAGCTCCGGGGCGGCGCTCAGGGCGTCTGCCGGGCACTCATAAATACAGATCTGGCAGCCCTTGCAGAACTTCCAGTTCCATTCCATCTTTTCCTCTTGCGGATTGAACGACCAGCAGGAATCCGGACAAGAGGCATAGCAGGTGAAACAACGGGTGCATTTCTCATGGTCAATGACCGGCCGGACGATCCGCCAGTTCGAGGTAATGAAGAGTTCCTGCTGTTTCACGGGAGCCGGGGTGATGGCTCCAAAGGGAACTTCACGATCTTTGGGAACTTTAATAGACATTCTTTTCTCCTTTTCATTGATGAACTCGTAAAAAGTCGCAATTCCATAGAATTCGTCATTCCGGCGAACCCCGGATCGGGTCCAGGGCAGGAGCCGGAATCCAGTTATTTCAAGATGTTCTGGACCCCGGCTTTCGCCGGGGTGACCCTCCAAGAGACTTTTTACGAGATCATCTTCATTGGATCCATTAAAAATGGAGAGGTTCTCAACTCCCCCAGAAATATTCACTGCGGGACTTGCGGAATTTCTGGAGTTTGACTTCCTTGAACCCCCGGTCCAGGGAGGCCACGTCCTTTACGATCTTGGTCAGGCTCTCCTTTTTCACCATCCCCGTGACCCGGGCCATGGCGCCGAGGATCGGAGCAGCGATCCCCGAACCGATTCCCGCCGCGTCCACGCCGCCTTCGGAACCGGAAAAGTCCACGGTGCGTACCCCGGAGATGCCGTCGGCGTCCACCGTGGCGACCGCTCCCAGCACGTCGGCGTTGGGGATGAATTTCAACATGTAATCAATCGGCCGATTGGTATTGATGAGCAGGAGCCCCCCCTCGGGCATGCCTTTCAGCACGTTGATCCCCTTGACAATCGTGGGCTCCACGATCACCACCACGTCGGGATGGTGGTTGGCGTACTCGTACTTCATGGCGATTTCTTCATCGCTGATGCGGGCGTATTTCCGGGTGGTGACCAGGACTCGGTCGGGCAGGTCCTCGTAATTGTCGAAGGCCTGGATGAATTTTCCCTCCGTTTTGGCGGCCTGGGCAAAGGCGTTGGCCACATCGCGCGCCTCCTTGTCCATGACCACTCCTCGCGTCCATACCGTTATTTCCGTCACTTTGGCCATAAATCCTTTCCTCCTTGACCGTGAGTTAATCCATTCCTTTATGCGTTAGGTCCGAACGACCCCATCTCACCCGTAAGCCGGATGGGGTCTTATCATCTCCCTTTTCCTCCTCTCTTGAACAGGCTGCCTTCCACGTTTATTAAATGTCGGCGCATGGCCTGGCGGGCTTTCCTTCCATCTCCCATCTGGATGGCGGCCAGAATTTCCCGATGGCCCAGCAGGGAGCTTTGTTTCCTTTCCTCGGTTTGAAGGTATTGTTCGCGGGTTTTCTGCAAAAGGTCCATGATCGCCGTGAGCAGGCGTTCGAAAGTCCGGTTTCTGGCCATCCGGGCCAGGGTTTGATGGAACTCCGCATCGGTGCGCACCGGGTTCTTCTTCAGGCTTACTTCCTTTTCCTGTGCCCGGAGGATTTTCTTGAGCTTTTGGATATCTTCCGGTCTGGCGTTTTCCGACGCCAGCTGGGCCACCTCCGGTTCGATCAAATTGCGCAGAGAAAAGATATCGATGAGATCGTTCTTCTCATGAACCAGGGAGAGCGCCAGCGGCTTCACCAGGTCTTCTCCGGGGGCCGCCGTTATGTAGGTACCGTCCCCCTGACGTCTTCTCAAGAGTTTCATCGCCTCCAGGGAAAAGATGGCCTCCCGCACCGTGGCCCGGGAGACTTTAAAGCTTTCCGACAGCTCTCGTTCGGGAGGAAGCTTTTCCCCCTGTTTCAGCTTGCCCTTTTCCACCAGGGAGCGGATCTGTTTGACGATGTCCTCATGGGCCCGCTTTTTCCTCACCTCTCGCAGCATGGCGGGGACTCCTTCTTATGCCATTCTTCGATGGCCCGGTGAAAATGAGAGGCCTGAAGAGAGAGCTTCCGGGAGCGGATTTCCTGCGGACCCTTCACGATTTCTGTGATGGCTATCAGGGCGGCGGTCCGGCAGATATGGGCGATCTGGGACCCGTTCATCCCTTCCGTCCTCCGGGCCAGCTCGCTTAGGTCCACGTCATCGGCCAGCGGCCTTTCAACCGTATGAACCTTGAAAATCTCCAGCCGGTCGCTCTCCCCGGGCAGGGGGAAGGTCAGGATGAATTCCAGGCGCCCCGCCCGCGTCAGGGCCGGGTCGAGAAGGTCCTTCCGGTTCGTAGCCCCCAGGACTATCACCTGGGAGAGGTCGCTGAGATTATCCATTTCGTGGAAAAATTGGCTGGCCATGCGCTCCACGGCCCCGCTTTCGCTGCCCGTGCCCCGGGTCATGCCCAGGGCCTCGATCTCGTCAAAGAACAGGATGCAAGGCGCCGATTGCTTGGCTTTCTTGAAGATGTGGTGGAGTGCCTTTTCCGACTCGCCCAGCCATTTGGAGAAAAGAATCGGCCCGCTGATGCTGATGAAGTTGAGTCCCGTCTCCCCGGCTAAAGCCTTGGCCATCAGTGTCTTGCCGGTGCCGGAGGGCCCGGAGAAGAGAATTCCCCTGGGCGGCAGGACTCTGCCGGCGGAATAGAGGTCGGGGTAGCGCGCCGGCCACTCCACAATGGAGAGGAGCTCCTCTTTGACCTTCCGCAGCCCTCCCACGTGGTGCCATCTGACCGCGGAGCGCTCGGTGTAGATTTCCCGGGTGGCCGTGGGTTCGATCTCCCGCAGGGCGACCCAAAAGTCTTCCATGCCGATCTGCAGCTGTTCGGAATTTGCCAGCTTGCTGGCCAGGTCGTTCTCCCCTTCCAGCGCCAGGTACCGGCGCAAGGCCACCATCCCGGCCTCCTTGCACAAGGCCTCCAGATCGGCCCCGACAAAGGCATGGGTGATCTGGGCGAGCCGGTCCAGGTCCACGTCGGGGCTGAGAGGCATCCGCCGGCTGTGGATCTTCAGGATCGCCCGGCGCCCCTCCGAATTGGGAATGGGAATCACGATCTCCCGGTCAAAACGGCCCGGCCGGCGCAAGGCCGGATCGATCATTTCGGGAATGTTCGTCGCCCCGATGACGATGACATGCCCGCGGGAAACCATCCCGTCCATCAGGGCCAGGAGCTGAGCGACGACCCGCTTCTCCACATCCCCCAAGACTTCCGCCCGCTTGGGGGCGATGGCGTCGATCTCATCGATAAAGATGATACTCGGAGCCTTCCGGCCGGCCTCTTCGAAGATCTCCCGCAGCCGGGCCTCGCTCTCCCCGTAGAATTTATGGATGATTTCCGGGCCGTTCACGCGGATGAAATGGAGTCGGGTCTCGCTGGCGATAGCCCGGGCCATGAGGGTTTTGCCGGTCCCCGGCGGCCCATACAGCAGCACCCCTTTGGGGGCTTCGATGCCGAGCCTCTCGAAGGCCCCGCCGTAGCGGAGGGGAAGCTCGACCATCTCGCGGATGAGCTTCAATTCCCTCTCCAGACCCCCGATATCCTCGTAGGGGACGTAGGTGGCCGGCTCCAGGGAAAAGTCGGGTTTTTTCAGGAGGAACTTGGTTTTCTGGGTGATGATCACTCCCCCCAGCGGAGAGGTGGCCTCCGCCAGAAACAATCGCTCCTTCCCCGCCAGGAAAGGGACATTGATCTTGTCCCCCACCATCACGGGCAACCCCTGGAGGATCTTGGCGAACTGATCCAGCTCGGCTTCGCTGGGGAGGGCATTGCTGAAATCCAGCGGGCTGACCAGAACGGTCGCGGCCGCCTGGCGGGAAATCTTCTTGACCCGGACCGACTCCCCCAGGTTTGCCTTGGCATTGCCCCGGATGATCCCGTCGATCTGAATCGCCTTTTTGCCGAAGGATTCGGGAAAATTCCCGGTAATCCGGGCGACCGTCTTTCTTTCCCCCTCGATCTCGACGAGGTCCCCCAGGACGCCGTTGAGCCTCTTCATGTCCTCGGGGTCCAGGCGGGCCAATCCCTTCCCCACGTCTTCGGCGAGCCCTTCGATCACCTTTAGTTCCAGGACATTCATTCTGAGATTCTCTTTGGGAGGGGGAACGAATTGGTTTAAAGGTCAGACCAATGCACTATATCGTATGGGCTAAATTTGTCAATAAAATATTTGCACCCTGCCCCTCACC
>Ga0315285_10007644_pt1 | contig 11103 bp, 9 predicted proteins | sample YL17G09_36_MG_FD_203698 | JGI IMG/M metagenome (GOLD analysis project Ga0315285, IMG submission 203698) | Sediment microbial communities from Yellowstone Lake, YNP, Wyoming, USA - YL17G09_36 | ecosystem: Environmental > Aquatic > Freshwater > Lake > Sediment | place: USA: Wyoming | collected... | reverse complement strand
TGGTCAATCTTGCACATTTGTTCTCAACATTGCGCTGTAATACTAACCCGCACCCTGGGTGAACGCCCTCCGACGTGGGTCGAGGGCCTGCGACGATTTTATGAGCTTTACCAGCAAGGATATCCTCAGTTACTAAAGAATATGGCTGGATAAAAACCAATTTCCATTCTTTAATAATCAGGCCTGAATCATGCACAATGACATCATGATCATAATTCACGCCCGCGAGGTAGATATAACGGCGTGATGCATAGTTCCTATCCATTGATGAGAAGATTCGGAAGGCTATGAAGACAAAACTCTTGATGTCCTTGAGCATTATCATTGCCCTGGCACTGGTATGGTTCACCGGCAGCTCGTCCACTGCATTTGACATTCCGCAGCCAACTACCACACCCCAAACACCGGTCAGTGTTGACCCCATCCGCAGATGGGATGGTGATCCTAACCATCTTGCTGTGCGGATCATGGAGGACCGACCATTACAAGACAATTGGTTAAGCCGCAGTTATCCCAATGCCGTGAACCCTTTTCCCCAGATACCTGGCGCGGCTACCGGGGTTCCTATTGCTCTGGCAGCCGGAAATACGCATACCTGTGCCCTGACCAGCAGTGGAGGCGTCAGATGCTGGGGGGATAACTGGCGCGGCCAGTTGGGTGATGGTACCATAGTAGACCATTCTATGCCTGCGGATGTGACCGGCCTGACCAGCGGGGTGGTTGCGATATCATCTCTCCACAAGCATACCTGTGCTTTGACCAGCGGCGGCGGGGTCAAGTGTTGGGGATCGAATATCCATGGCGAGTTGGGTAATAACTCAACCGTAGACAGCCCGACGGCGGTGGATGTGGTCGGCTTGAGCAGCGGCGTGATTGCCATCTCTGCAGGCGGGTTTCACACCTGCGCGTTGACCAGTGGTGGCGGGGTCAAGTGCTGGGGTGCGAACTGGCATGGTGAGGTGGGCGATGGCTCGACGGACTACCGCTACACCCCGGCGGATGTCGTCGGCCTGGGCAGCGGGGTGATCGTAATTGCCGCGGGGAAGTGGCACACCTGTGCTCTGCTCGGCGGGGGTGGAATGAAGTGTTGGGGGTATAACGTACAAGGGGAGCTCGGCAACGGTACGACGGGGATGATACAGACCACACCCGTGGACGTGACTAACCTGACAAGCGGGGTAACTGCCATCGCAGCAGGGGCGATGCACACCTGTGCTTTGGTCAGCGGTGGTGGGATGAAGTGTTGGGGCGATAACTCGGAAGGCCAGCTTGGGGATGGTACGACGATACAGCGCTTGATTCCAGTAAGTGTTTCTGGTCTCCAGAGTGGGGCTGCTGCCTTTACGTTGGGCACCTATCATACCTGCGCCCTGACCAGCAGCGGAGGCGCCAAGTGCTGGGGAGATAATTGGACTGCCCAGCTCGGTGATGGGACGACAACCCCACGCCTGACGCCTGTCGATGTGCCTGGCCTGACCAGCGGGGTCACTGCACTTGAAGCAGGGGACAGCCATACCTGTGCGATCGTCGGCGGTCGTGCCAGTTGCTGGGGGTCAAATGGATTTGGCCAGATCGGCGATGGCACGACTGCCGTCCATCTGGCGCCGACTGACGTGAGCGGTCTGACCAGCGGGGTCAGCCTGATTACGACAGGATGGCTGCATGCCTGTGCACTGACCTCCGCCGGGGGGGTGAAGTGCTGGGGTGATAATACGTACGGTCAACTCGGGGATGGGACGACCACCAATCGTGTCATGCCGGTAGACGTGGTCGGCCTGACCAGCGGAGTGATCTCGGTAAGAGCGGGGGGGTTCCACACCTGCGCGCTGACCAGCACGGGCGGGGTGAAATGCTGGGGCTACAACTTTATAGGGCAGGTCGGTGATGGGACAACTCAGACACACTTGACACCAGTTGATGTCATTGGGTTGGCAGATAAAGTGACCGCGTTGGCCCTTGGGTATGCGCATACCTGCGCTTTGGTCGACGGTGGAATACAATGCTGGGGCGACAACTGGGCCGGTCAGATTGGCGATGGGACTACCTCACAACGACTGTCCCCTGTGTGGGTCGTTGACCTGTCTGGTTGGTGGATTGTGTCCATCGAGGCAGGGGAGAATCATACCTGTGGGATAGCTTCTGGTGGCTGGGTTAAATGTTGGGGGAATAACTTTGATGGTCAGTTGGGAAACAACTCAACTACTGATTCTTCCCGGCCGGTAGACGTGGTTGGGTTAACCAGCGGAATTGTGTCGATCACCGCAGGGGTATACCATACCTGTGCCATGGCAAATACCGGTGGGATCAAGTGCTGGGGCGGCAATTTTACCGGTCAACTGGGTGACGGGACGACCCAGCACCATTACACTCCCTATGATGTTACGGGTCTTGCCAGCGGGGTCGCGGCTCTTAAAGCAGGGGTATTCCATACCTGCGCTTTAATGAGTGGGGGCGGCGTCAAATGCTGGGGAGATAACTGGGGTGGGGATGTTGGCGACGGCACGACTTTTATCCGCACGATGCCGACCAATGTGAACGGCATGAGTACAGGGGTATCTGCATTGGCAGGTGGGTATAGTTATACCTGCGCCCTGACTACCACCGGCGGGGTTAAATGCTGGGGGATCGATGCCAGCGGTCAGATCGGAGATGGAATTCTTCCATGGCGATTGAACCCCGTAGTCGTGTTTGTATTGAAACCATCTTTGGCGATCAATTACATCTCAGGAGGACCAGGCAGTTTCTTTTCGCTAACTGGTTCATCTTTCCTGCCAAATGACCAGGCCTCGATAACGATCAATGGCTATCCCATAACTCAGACCGTTCCCACCGATCCGGCTGGCAACCTCTTTTTTTTATTGTCCACTACACATGCGGGAGAAGGGTATTATATTGTGACTGCCCGGACGGGCCTCGGGGCAACGGCCGATTTCCGGTTGGCCGTGGGTGAACCTCTTCGACCTCCGGAAGGCAGTGGGCCCGTTCTGGAGGTGCCCTTTGGCATCGCTTATACCCGATTCCAATATTTTCCATTCTCTATAAATAATCTGGTGCGTTAGTTTCACCTGGTGCTTGTCCTAATAGGTCTCGTTCGATTATCATCTCAAAGTCTGTTCTTTGAGCTGAAACCTATTTTCTGGGTTGAGACCCATTTTTCAGGTCAAGGGTCCCTGATCGGAGGTCTGCATGGAAATTAGAATTGGATCTCACTTTATTGGTGATCATCGTCCCACCTACTTTATCGCCGACATTTCAGCCAACCACGACGGTGACCTGGAGCGCGCGAAATTGCTCATCCGCTTGGCGAAAGAAGCCGGAGCGGACGCCGCCAAATTTCAGAACTTCCGCGCCCCTAAGATCGTATCGGATTACGGTTTCAAGTCCATGCGAGGGCAGGTTTCACACCAGGCCTCGTGGAAAAAATCCGTCTTTGAGGTTTACCAGGATGCCTCCATCCCTTTCGAATGGACGCCTATCCTCAAAGAAGAATGTGATAAGGTGGGTATCGACTATTTCTCATCACCTTACGATTTCGATGCTATTGACATGCTTGATTCCTATGCCCCTGTTTATAAAATTGGATCCGGCGATATCACCTGGCTGGAGGTCCTCGATCGTATAGCCCGTAAAGGCAAACCGGTGATACTCTCCACCGGGGCCTCCGATATCGGGGTGGTGCAACGGGCAGTGCATACGATTTTAGCTATCAACCCACAGTTGGTACTGATGCAGTGCAACACCAACTACACCGCCAGCCTGGAAAACTTCGACTATATCAACCTGCGCGTGCTCGAAACTTATCGTCTCATGTTTCCGAGTGCCATCCTGGGCTTGTCAGACCACACCTCCGGTCACGCCACCGTGCTCGGAGCGGTTGTGCTGGGTGCGTGTGTCATCGAAAAGCACCTCACCGATGATAACCACCGCGTTGGTCCGGACCATCCCTTCTCCATGACACCTGCCACTTGGCGCGATATGGTGGACCGTACCCGGGAGCTGGAGCGCGCCCTGGGTTCCGCCAATAAGTTCGTCACCGGCAACGAGCAACAAACTGTGATTGTGCAGCGCCGCTGCTTGCGTGCTGCCCGTGATATCAAAGCTGGCGAGGTCTTTACCCGTGAGATGATAGACGTGCTGCGCCCTGCCACCCCAGGCGCCATCATGCCTTATGAGGTCGAGGCGGTCATCGGTACACGGGCCCTGGCCGACATTCCGGATGGAAAAGAGTTGCGTTGGACAGATTTGGGTATTTAAGTGTCAAGTGTGCGCATTCTTTACTTTACGCGTGATTACACATCCCACGACTACCGATTTCTCACCGCGCTGGCGAAAACCGGGTATGAGGTTCATTATTTACGCCTGGAGAGCCGTGGATACCCATTGGAGGACCGCTCACTGTCACCCGAGATTGAACAGGTCCATTGGGCGGGTGGACGCGGCCGGTTCAGCTGGCGAGATAGCCCCCGACTGTTAGGGGACTTAAAAAGGGTGATCCGCATTCTCAAGCCGGATCTGATCCAGGCTGGCCCTCTGCAGACAGCCGCTTTTTTAGTTGCTCTGACGGGTTTCCGGCCTCTGGTCAGCATGTCCTGGGGCTACGACTTGCTGTTGGACGCGGACCGGAATGCCTTCTTGCGTTGGGCGACACGTTATACACTCAGGCACAGCACGGCAATGATCGGAGACTGCAACACCATCCGCCAGCGTGCAGAGGGCTTCGGCATGCCTGCTGAGCGCATTGTGACATTCCCATGGGGGGTAGATCTACAACACTTTGTATATAAAAGGGACCAGTCACCTGTGATCAGTGATCAATGGGCAGCTCAAGATGCAGAGGCGAGGCAGCCGTTTACACTGCTATCCACCCGCGGCTGGGAGCCGATCTATGGGGTTGAGTTAATAGCCCGGGCATATGTCCAAGCGGCACGTCAGCGCCCTGAGCTGCGCCTGCTGATGCTGGGCAATGGTTCCCAGGCTCCTTTGATACACCGTATCTTTAAGGATGCTGAACTGGAGAACCGAGTGTCCTTTCCGGGCCATGTGGGCTATACTGACCTGCCGCGTTACTACCGCTCCGCTGACCTGTACGTTAGTGCTTCACACAGCGACGGCAGCTCGATCTCCTTGCTCGAGGCGATGGCCTGTGGTTGCCCGACCCTGGTCTCAGATATCCCTGGTAACCGGGAGTGGGTCACGCCCGGCGTTCAGGGTTGGTGGTTTCGCGATGGCGATGTCAATGCCCTGGAACAGGCTGTCGTGCACGCCGTGGAAGAGCGATCTTGCTTGCCCGAAATGGGCCGCGCGGCCCGCGCCTTAGCTGAACAGCGTGCCGATTGGGATAAGAACTATCCGGAGCTGCTCAAAGCGTATAAGATCGCATTTAACTCATAACATGCAGCCTCAAACTTTTGCCATCATTCAGGCCCGCATGACCTCTTCCCGCCTGCCGGGCAAGGTGCTGCTCGACATCGGCGGGGAGCCTATGCTGGTGCGCGTCGTCGAACGGGCACGCCGGGCAAAAACCATAAACGGCGTGGTCCTCGCCACCACGACAGACCCATCCGACGATACCATCGCGGCTTTATGCGTTGAGCGAGGCTATCCATGCTATCGCGGCAACCTGTACGACGTCCTCGATCGCTATTACCAGGCCGCCCGGATGTTTGGGGCGGAGGTCATCGTGCGCCTTACGGGCGATTGCCCGGTGATCGATCCAGGCGTGATTGATGAATTAGTCGACGCTTTCCTCGCCCCCTTACCTCTGGACCTTGTCCCATCGTCTTTATCCCCTGCTCCCTTTGATTTTGCTACGATCCGCCTGCCCCCACCCTGGCACCGTACTTACCCGATTGGCCTGGATACCGAGGTGTGCACCTTTGCCGCCCTCGAGCGTGCCTGGGTGGAGGCTGACCAACCCCACCAGCGCGAGCATGTTATGCCCTATCTCTATGAGGGGATACACGAACCGGGGGCACGATATTCGCCCTCTAAAGGGAAACTAAGAGATATCTATATCTCCCCACGCGGTTTCTATGTCCTGGTGATGAACCACGACCCTGACTACGGCTCCATGCGCTGGACGGTAGACACGCCTGAAGACCTGGAGCTGCTGCGCCAGATATATTCTCGTTTCCCCGGACGCGACGATTTTACCTGGCTGGAAGTGCTGGACCTCTTTCAACGTGAACCCGAGCTGGTACGCATCAATGCCGAGGTGCACCACAAGGATTTTCGTGCGAGCGAGAAACCTACACCATGAGTGAAGACGTCAAAAGCTGCCCATTATGTGGCAGCAATAAATACAGTCTTTTCGACAAACGTACGTTCATGGGTCATCTGGTGATCAACCGGATTTGTGACGCATGCGGGTTTGTGTTCCTATCCCCCCGAATGTCAGAGCAGGAATTGCAGGATTACTATCGATCAGAATACCGGCGCAGCTACCAGGGGAGTGAAGAGCCCATGCCTAAAGACCTGTCGGTCCAGACCGAGCGTGCCGATACCTTGTTGATGCGCGTAAAGCATAAAATAACCCGCCCGGCGTATTACCTGGATATCGGCTGTTCATCCGGCATGCTTTTGCAGCGTTTCCGGGATGAATACGGATGCCAGGTGTTCGGGATTGAGCCGGGCGCTGCTTATCGTTCTTTTGCCCAAAAGAGCGGGCTGGAGGTTTTTGTTTCGTTGGAGGAGTTGGACCAGTCTGGTCAGCCGCGTTTTGACATGATCAGTATGGTCCATGTCCTGGAACATTTACCTGGACCTTTGGAATACCTGACCCGGCTGCGGGAGGTATACTTGCAGTCATCCGGTTGGCTGCTGATCGAGGTGCCGAATTTGTATGCCCATGACTGCTTTGAAATTGCCCATTTGAGTTCATTCAGCCGCCACACCTTAGCCGAAATGTTGAGGTTGGCCGGGTTTAAGGTCGTGGCGTTTTTTGAACACGGTGCTCCCCGCTCACGGGTAATCCCACTTTATATGTTGGTATTGGCCCAGCCAACATCGGGTTCACCGGAGCAAGAGTCTGCCCGACCGGAAGGTACAGTGAGGCTCAAGCGTCGGTTAGGCCTGTTCCGACGTCGCATCCTGGAGCGCTTGTTCCCTGGATTGGCCTGGCTACCTACCGGTTAATACTCTAATCCAATCATCTGTCCCTATGACATTTATAACGATCGCCACAGCTCCAAAACCTTTTACCAATCCTCACATTTCTACGATCCAGCGCAATGCCCTCCAATCCTGGTTGCACCTGGGTCCCGATGTAGAAGTATTCCTGGTCGGGGATGAAGCCGGGATGGCAGAAGTGGCTGCTGAATATGGAGTGCGCCATCTGCCCAATGTGGTTCGCAATGATCGTGGCACTCCACTGGTCAGCTCTATTTTTAACGTGACGCGGCAAGCTTCCAGTAGCCCCTTGATTGCATTCGCAAATACGGACATGCTTTTATTACCCGATTTTATAGAAGCAGCCCGTAAGGTGTACGGGCAAATCCAAAAATTCCTAATGGTAGGAACGCGGTGGAACCTGGATGTGACAGAGTTATTGGATTTCTCCCTAGGATGGGATGAGCGCCTATACACACAGGCGAAAACCCAAGGTAGTATGCATCCTCCCGTGGGCAGCGACTATTTCATTTTCCCGCGCCAATGCTACCAAAATATCCCGAATTTTGCGGTGGGTCGCCCGATGTGGGATAACTGGATGATGTACCATGCTCGCCGGCAGCGCTGGCCCTTAATTGATGTAAGCATGCATGTGATGGTTATACACCAGAGCCATGATTACAGTCATCTGCCAGGCAATCGCCCACCTTATCATATGCCAGAGGCTCTGAACAATATAAAACTTGCCGGGGGTAAACGCCGGTACATATCCGTCGGCGATGCGGATTACGAATTAGTCGATGGGCAGGTGCGTCCAATGCATCTGACCTGGGCTCGGTTCTGGCGCTCTGTAGAGGTTTTCCCGGTCGTGAAGATAGATTCTTACTTCCTGGCGGAGGTCTTCTTCGCCGTTTTTCACCCTTCCAAGGCCTGGGGGGAATGGCGCGGCCGCTTGGTTTACAAACTGCGTCAGCTGATGGGAAAGAATAATGCGTAAAGGTCAAAACCCAGCCAAGTACGTTAATACGGTTGCCAAGCCCGCTAGAATAACCGTCGCTGTCCTGAATTACATCCCCTTTCAGAGCGGTTTTTATGCTCAGACCCTCGATGTGCTTAAAGTTTGCCTGGGGAGCATCTGGGACAATACTACTGAATTACCATACGATCTCATGGTCTTCGACAATGGGAGCTGCCAGGAGGCGATCGATTACCTCCTGGAGGCACACCAGCAGGGGAAGATCCAATACCTGCTCTTATCCGAAAAAAATTTGGGTAAAGGTGGTGCCTGGAACCTTATCTTTGAGGCTGCCCCAGGGGAGGTCATCGCATATTCCGATAATGATGTTTATTTTTATCAGGGTTGGCTTTCCAAATCTTTGCAGATATTAGAGACCTATTCCAAGGTGGGGATGGTTACCAGCCGCCCATTCCCAACCAAGCCGGAGCTGTATAGCAACACAGTCCAATGGGCGCAGCAGTCTGCCGAAGTGTCCTTAGAACAGGGTCGACTGATCCCCTGGGATGTATTCAAAGCCTTTGATATGAGCCGCGGCTTGACGGAAGAGCAGGCTCGCCAGGCGTATGAAACCCACCAGGATGTCCGCCTGACCTACCGGGGGATACTCGCGTACGCAGGCGCAAGCCACTGGCAGTTCATCGCTTACAAGTCTGCTTTGCAGCAGTTTCTTCCCTTTTATATGGATAAGCCCATGGGACAGGTGCTTGTGCTGGACCAAAAAATGAATGATGCTGGCTACTTACGGTTAATGACCAACGATCCATTGACACAAAATATGAGCAACCGCCTGGATTGGATTCACACTCCACCTGTGGGAGGTCGCACTCGCTCCCGGGATAATAGCCTGCGCAGAAAATTTCTGAATGTCACGCCGGTCAAACGTATACTGCTGGGCTTATACGACCGCATCTTCCGCTGGTACTACGACATCCAATAATCTGTTAGAACCCAAGTACAATTACGCTTCTGATTTCCCTGGGAATAAAAATGGATAATTATAAAGATTCACTTGATGCTCTCGCCTGGATACAGCGCCGGATCGAATCTTCGATCGCGGTAAAACAAGCTCTAATTTCCCAACCCATTCTCGAGCAGATCATTCAGGTTGGGAAGGTATTGGAGGAGAGGCTGAGTAATGGGCACCAACTCTTGATCTTCGGCAATGGGGGAAGCGCTGCGGATGCGCAGCATATTGCCACGGAACTGGTATCCAGCTTTTATCTACAGCGCAGGGCTTTGCCTGCCATGGCACTGACGACGAATACGTCGGTCTTGACCGCGATCGGGAACGATTATGATTTCGATAAGGTGTTTATGCGCCAGATCGAGGCATATGGGAAACCCGGGGATGTGGCGATCGGCATCAGCACCAGTGGTCGATCCCGCAATGTTGTCCAGGGGCTAAAAAAAAGTCATGAGCTGGGTCTTTATACGGTTGCTCTGACGGGTATGAGCGGTCATGACATGCAGCCCATCGCCGATGTCTGTATTTGTGTGCCATCACAGGATACCCCGCGCATCCAGGAAAGCCATATCCTGATCGGGCACATCTTGTGCGAGTACGTTGAACAGACTCTATTCGGAGTAGAGCATAATAAACCTGGCGAAGGAGAATGATCAATGCAACCTGTTAATTTAGGGAACCGCCTGGTCGGGCCTGGTCAGCCATCCTTTATCGTTGCCGAGGTAGGGATTAACCATAACGGTGACCTGGAGTTAGCCAAGAAACTGATCAAGGCGGTGGCTGATTCGGGTTGTGAGGCGGTTAAATTCCAAAAGCGTACGGTCGATGTTGTCTACACTCCTGAAGAGCTTGCCAAGCCGCGTGAGAGCCCTTTTGGAATGAATAATGGCGACCTCAAACGTGGCTTGGAATTCGGATATGACGAATATGTCGAGATAGACCGGTACTGCCGCAGCATTGGCATTATGTGGTTCGCCTCCTGCTGGGATGAAGGGTCCGTTGATTTTATCGCCCAATTTAACCCTATCGTATATAAGATCGCCTCTGCCAGCCTGACCGATGATAATCTGCTGCACTACCACCGCGGCAAGGGTAAGCCGATTATTTTATCGACCGGGATGAGCACCCTGGAAGAGGTCGATCATGCCGTCGAGGTTTTGGGTCGAGAGGACCTGGTGCTCTTGCACTGCACCAGCGCCTACCCCTCCAAGGTTGAAGAGCTGAACCTGCGGGCTATATCCACCCTGGCGAGGCGTTACGATATCCCGGTCGGTTACTCAGGTCATGAAGTGGGCCTGTATACTTCGCTTGCGGCCGTCGTTTTAGGGGCCTGCTACCTGGAGAGGCACATCACGCTAGATCGGGCAATGTGGGGGAGTGACCAGGCTGCTTCGGTCGAACCGCAGGGTTTTGTACGGTTGGTGAAAGACATCCGCGCCGTAGAAAAAGCTATGGGCGACGGCATCAAACGCGTCTATGAGAGCGAGCTACCGATCATGAATAAGCTGCGCCGGGTGAAAAACGGTAGCAATGAATAAAATCGGCATCATGCAGGGTCGGTTATCTCCCCGAATTGGCGACCGCCTGCAAGCTTTTCCATGGTCATCCTGGGAGCAGGAGTTTGAGGCTGCGCGCCAGTGCCAGTTGGACCTGATCGAATGGCTGTTCGATGCCGATAACTACGAGAATAACCCTCTCTGGATAGAAGCTGGCATCCAGAAGGTCAAGCAGCGAGTTGCCAGGAGCGGGGTTCAGGTGCTCACCTGCTGTGCGCATTATTTTATGGTGCATCCTTTCTTCCGAGTCCCCGAAGCCGAGCGCCTGCAGAGCATCGCTGTGCTCAACCGGTTGATCCGATGCGCAGGCCAGTTGGGAATCAAGACCATCCTCATCCCTGTCCTGGAAAGCTCCGAGATCCGCTTGGAGGTGGAGAGGTCTTTGTTGATTGAATCCCTCCAAGAGACGTTGGCTCTGGCTGCTGACTGCGGTATTAATCTGGGTTTAGAGGCCGAGC
>Ga0315285_10007641_pt1 | contig 11103 bp, 12 predicted proteins | sample YL17G09_36_MG_FD_203698 | JGI IMG/M metagenome (GOLD analysis project Ga0315285, IMG submission 203698) | Sediment microbial communities from Yellowstone Lake, YNP, Wyoming, USA - YL17G09_36 | ecosystem: Environmental > Aquatic > Freshwater > Lake > Sediment | place: USA: Wyoming | collected... | reverse complement strand
CGCTACGTTTCGAGGGGGGGAGGAGGGGGGGGAGAGAGAGGGGGCAAAAAAGGAGGCCGCACCTGGGAGGTCGCTGCGCGGGGCGGCCATCGCGAATGTAAGTGTTTATATGAATGCGTGCGCGCTCAGCCCTTCGTCGACGTGTGAGAGTGGAAGGAGCAGCGAAGGGAGTGGGAAGTGGAGTCTGTCCTTTTCTCGTGCCGGAGAAGGAAAGAAAGAAAAGAAGTGAGCGCTGGGTCGAGAGAAGCCGAAAAGAGGGGGAGCGAAAGAAGAAGTTTCAGGACCACCGGAATTTTCGGTGGTAGTGATTTCAGTTCTCCTCTTTTTTTTCGCCCCCCCCCGGCGCGAGAGCAATCTCTCGGTATCGACGGGCTCTTTCCTCGCTCCAATCCTCTAGACCGGTTGGCGCTCTAGCGTTTGCCCAGCTTGGAGCTCTAAAAGAGACGAAAAGGCGGCGGTAATTGCTCGAAACTCCTTCGGGCGTCGGTGTCAATGAGTACTTTTCGTTGCGGCGCCGCGGCCGCGCCCTCCGAGTCGCATCATGCGCCTGTCGGCGCCGCTGCTGCACGCGTCACGCCGCTCCTCCCATCGCGAGGAAGGGCGTCCGTGCGGTCTCCAGAGCTGACCAGGCTAGCGGCGAGGGCGGCGAGCTCCCCAGAGCCGCGCCGAGGCGCCTCGCCATCTCCGTCGCGGCCGGTGTCGGCTGTGTCGGCGAGCGCTCCCGGTGCTTCTTCTTCGCTCGCCGCTTCATTTTCGCCCAAGCCCTCCTCGCCCGTTCCGGCCCCGACACAGCAGCGCTTCGCGTCGCGAAGGAGGGCCTCGCATCTGCGCTTCTCGCCGCTCTCGCGCGGGCGCGGAGGCGGAGGCGTGTACGGCAGCGGAGACGCTTGGACGTCGTCGTCGTCTTCGGCGACCGCATCATCTCTTCGCTCGTCGACCTCTTGCTCCCCCTCGTCTTGGCCGTCGACCTCGAGCAGCTCGACCTCTCCTTCCTCCTCGGCCCCGGCCCCTTCCTCCTCCTCCTCGCTGCCCTTCACCCTCGCCCAGCTCGCGTCCTTCCGCGCCCTGACGACTGCGGGCTCCCTGGAGGCCGCGGCGGACGCCACGGGGAGGCACCCGACCAAGCTCGCGGCGACGGTGGGGCGGCTGGAGAGAGACCTCGGCTTTGCGCTCCTGGCGCCACCGCCGCCCGGGAGCAGCGGCCACCCCGGCGGCAGCAGCGCGGCGGACGCCGATGAGGGCGGCAGCGGAACCGGAGCTGCCCAGCAGATCCTCGCCTCCGGGGCGCCCCTGCGGCTGTCGCCGGCCGGGGCGCTGCTCGACAGGTATGCCGAGAGGCTGCTCTCACTCGGCGCCGACGCGCTCGCGGCGACGCGCGATGCGCGCGAGCTGCGCACGGGCGAGGTCTACCTCGCCGCGTCGCAGACCACGGGCGTCTACTTCCTGCCGAGGCTCATCGGCGAGTTCAAGAGGGCGCACCCGGGCGTGGCCCTGCAGCTGGCCGTCGAGAACACGCGGCGCTGCTGCGCGGCCGTCGCGCGCGGCGAGGCCGACATCGCGCTCGTGGGCGGCGAGGTGCCCGCGGACCTCGCGAAGCTCCTGAGGGTCGAGGAGTACGCCGAGGACGAGGTGGTGCTGATCCTCCCCCCCGGACACGAGGCGGCGAGGAGGGCCGCGAAGGAGCAGCAGCAGCAGCAGAAGGAAGAAGAAGAGAAAAACGGCAGCAGCAGCGGCGGCGGCGGCGGTGGCAGCTCCCTCGCCGTCACCACCCGCGGCTCCATCGACGTCTCGCAGCTCCCCTCGCTCCGCTTCGTCTCCCTGCACAAGTCATCGACCGTCCAGGCCATCCGCGCCCGCCTCGAGGCCGCCGGGCTCGACTGGCGGTCGCTGCCCGTGGTGCTCGAGGTCAACTCGGTCGAGGCGATCAAGGGCGCGGTCGAGGCGGGCCTCGGCGCCGCGTTCGTGTCCGCCGCGGCCGTCGCCAAGGAGGCGCGCCCGGGGGGCTCGCTGGTCGCCCTGCGCGTGCGAGGGGCGGAGCTGAGGCGGAAGCTGCTGTGCGTGACGGACCCGGAGAGGTACCTTCCCAGGGCGGCGAGGCAGTTCGCGGTCGAGCAGTGCGGCCTCGCCGTCGACGACCGCGGGTTCGTCACCGGCAGCAGAAGGGAAAAGGGGAGCGAAAGCGGCGGCGGCAGTGGCGGCGGCGGCCGAGAGCCCTCCGGTCCCTCCTCCCCTCCCTCCTCCTCCTCTCCGCCGCCCGGCGTCCCCGCCGCGGGCTGCACCCGCTACCCTCACCTGGCCGGGAGGTCCCCGCCGCTCTCCGAGCTCGGCGGCCCGGGCTCGGCCCCGAGGGGGAGGGCGGGGTGCCCGCCGCCCTCGGGCCCGGCGAGGAGCATGCCCGGGATGGTGAACGAAAACGCCTCCCCGGCGGAGGAGGAGGCGTTCTTTCCCGCCGGCGGCGCCCCGCCGCCGATCTCTTCCCTGCCTCTTCCCCCGCCGCCTCCCGCCCCCTCCTCGCCCTCGTCGTCGCTCTGCGAGCTCCCCTTCACGCTCGCGCAGCTCGCCGCGCTCCAGGCCGTCGCCCGCACCGGCTCCGGCGTCGCGGCCGCGCTCACGCTCGGGGTCTCGCAGCCGGCGGTCTCCAAGGCCATCGCGGCGCTCGAGGCTGGCCTCGCCTGCGGCGCGCTGCTCAAGCCCGGGCGGCGCGGCGGGCCCACGAGCCTGACCGAGGCCGGCGCGGCGCTGCTGCCGCACGCCGAGCGCGCGCTCGCGGCCGCGCGAGAGGCGGCTCGCGCGCTGTCCGACCTCGGAGCGGCGCACGCCGGCTCGGTCAGGCTGGGCGCGTCGCAGACCGTCGGCACGTACGTGATGCCGCGGCTGCTGGCCGCGTTCAGGAGGGCCAACCCGCGGGTGACGGCGCAGTTGGTGGTCGACAGCTCGAGCGCAGTGTGCGCCGCGGTCGCGAGCGGGGTGCGTTTTCTCTCTCTCTCTCTCTCTCTCTCTCTCTCTTTTTTTCACTTCTCTTTTCGTTCCTTTTTTCTCGAGACTCGAAAGACAAATTGCGTACTCACTCGCCCTTTTCTTTCTTCTTCCTGAATGAAAAAGCAGGAGCTCGACGCCGCGATCGTCGGAGGGGACGTCCCCGAGGCCCTGATCGGAGGAGGCGCCTCTTCTGCGGACGAGGCCCTCACTTCGAGCTCCTCGCCGCCGTCGTCTTCTGCTTCCTCGTCCTCGCCCTCGTATTCTTCATCCTCCTCCTCCACCTCCTCCTCTTCGACCGCTGCGGCGCTGCTGCGCGTCACTCCGTACGCCGTGGACGAGCTCGTGCTGGTGGTGCCGCCGGGGCACCCTTTGGCGGCAGGCGGAGGCGGGGGCGGAGGGAACGGCAACGGAAGCGAAAGCAGCCCGAAGCAGCGAGCGGCGGCAGCAATGAAAAACTCTTCTTCCTCCTCGCCTCCCTCCGCTGTCCTCCTCTCCCTCGACGAGGACGGCTGGCCCGTGGCCCCGCTCCGCGTGCTCTACGACCTCGTCTTCGTCTCGCTCAACCGCGGGTCTTCCGTGGCCTCAGCGCAGGAGGCCACGCTGCGCCGCGCCGGGATCGAGACGCACAAGCTCAGGGTCGACATGGAGTTCACGTCCGTCGAGGCCATCAAGGGCGCGGTGCAGGCCGGCCTGGGGGCCGCGTTCGTGTCGCGCGCCGCGATCGAGAAGGAGGTCGCGCTGGGGCTGCTGGCGCCGCTCAGGCTGGAGGGGGTGACCCTGGCTCGGACGCTGTGGCTCGTCGCACCTCGTGGGGGCGCCCCCGCGCACTCTCCCGCGGCAGCCAAGTTCCTCGACGACCTTTTCTGCGGCGGGGACGGGTCCGGGGTCGCCGGCGCGGCGGGCAGCGCGAGCGACGCCGCCGCGGCAGCGGTGGCGGCGTCGAGGCTGCAGCAGAGGGCGGCGCGAGACGAGGGCAGCGGCAACAGCGGCGGCAGCAGCGACCAATCTTCTTTCTACCTCTCTTCGTCATTCTCCCCGCCACCGCTGCTGATGCGGTCGATCATGTCGCCCGCGCGCAAGCCGTGGGAGAGCGAGGGGTAGCAGAGAGGAACGGAGGTGTGTACTTTTTTTCGATTTTGATGTTGAAGAAACCCCAATTTTAATTCCGATTTTAATTCTTTCCGTTTGTTTCTTTCCGAAGAAACAAACATCGCAGCCCAACTGTATCTATTTATCTGTAATTACCCGCTATCATTTTTGTTATTTCTCTTACAAAGCACCCTCGTAGAGAAGCATCAGCGAGCCTCGTCGAAAGTGACCGAGCAGAAAGGAGGAGGGCTGAAAAGATATTTGGATGAAAAAGAGAAGAGAGCGGAAGAGAACAGAGAGAAAAGAGACAGCGGAGAAGCGGCTATCCATTTTATTTCGGCGGTCGCTTTTGACGAGAGAGAATCGCCTCTCCAAGCATTCCCTCTCTCTCCCGCTCTCTCTCTCGCTTCCCGCGTTCCCCAGCCATGCGAGCCTCTTCTCCATTCTCTCGAGAGCAGGCGTTCAAGGTAAACCAGACAGACGGGAAAGCAAGGAAGCCCTTGTCTTCCCGCTCAAAAAATGTCTGAGAGCCATGCCCCTTCGTCTTTGACGATAAAACGTCATTACGGTGCTGACTGCTCACAATCCGCTCCCTTGTTCTCCCCCGTCCTCTCTTTCTCGACCCCTCATTTTCATCCCAGGCGAGAGACACGACAAGGAGGTGGATGATGGCCGTGTCAGGTGGAAGAATGATGCCGCGGAGCGCCCCGGGAGCGCCTGCCCCTCGATCCATCGCGCCGCTGCTGCCGCGCCGGCAACATCGCGGCGGCACTGCCCGGCCGAACCCTTCTTCTCCTTCGCTGAAGGCGCTGCTTTCCTGGAGAGGAGGCGCGTCGTGGGACGACCCCGACCGTCCTGCGGAACGCCGCTCCCTCTTCCTGGACGAGGACGACTACGAGCTCACCGACGACGAGGAGCTTCTCGAAACCAAGACGCCCTCGAGAAGAAGGAGCAGCAGCAGCAGCAGCAGCGGCGGCAGCGGCGGCAGCGGCAGCGCTGCTTCCAGCAGGACCTCGCTCGCCCTCCGCGGAGGCGACGACGACGAACCCGGAGGAGCCGGCGACAGGGGCCCGCTCCTCGCCTCGCTCGCCTCCTCCGCCCGCTCCCGCCTCGGCCGCGGCGCGCGCAGGCTCCGCGCCCGCGCCCGCAGGGCCACCGCGGACCTCCCGGACGACCTCCTGGGGAGGGCCCTGTGGCTCTGGGAGTCGCGGCCCGTCGCGCGCGCGCGGCTCGCCGTCTCCGTCGCGGCCGCCGGGGCGCGCGCCCCGGCGCTCGTCGCGCTCATCGCCTCGCAGGCGGGGGCCGTCGCGGCCTCGACGCAGCTCTCGCTTCCCGTCGTGGCACCGCTGCTGATCGGCCTCCCCGTGCTCGCGCGCTCCGTCGCGGCCAACGCGAGCGCGGTCGCGCCGCGGGCGGCCGCCGCCGCGCTGCTGCTCTGGCTGGCATGGTTCTGCAACCGCGTCGCGACGGCGACGGCGGTCTACCTCCGGCGCCAGGGGGCGCTCGATGCGCGGATCGCGGGCGCGGCGGTGGCGTGCTCCGAGGTGCTGGCGCTGGGGGCGGCGGCGCTGGTGCTGCTCTCTGCGCTTGGCGTCAACGTCGCAGCGCTGCTGTTCCCCGCGGCCGCACTAGCCGGCTGGGCGGCCGCGGACGGCGCCAAGTGCTTCGGTGCCGGCGCGTTCCTGTTCGCGTCGCAGCCGTTCAGGCTCGGGGACAGGGTGGCGGTGAGGGCCCCCCCCGTCTCTTCCGGGGCCTCTTCGGCGGGGGGAGACGCGGGGGAGGAGGACCGCGAGGAAGGAGAGGAGAGGGGAGGAGGAGGGCCCCCTTCGTCGTGGTTTGACGGCAGGGTCGAGCACGTCGACCTCCGGTACACCGTCGTGCGGAGAGGGAACGCGAGGATGTTTCTGCCCAACTCGAGCTTCCTGACGAGGGAGTTCGTGGTGTTTGACGCGCCGGAGCGGCAGCCCGAGCCCGTGTCGATGTCCTCGTCGATGGCAGCGGCGGCGAGGCGGCGCAGGGCCGCGGCGCAGAGCCAGCAGCAGCGGAACGCGGGCACCCAGACGACGAGCCGAGGCGGCGGCAGCGGCGCCTTTCCGCCTCCGCCGTCCTACCCGCTCCCTCCTTATCCTCAGCCCGCGCCGCAGTCCGCCGGGTGGTCAAACTACGCCCCGGGGGCCTGGATCCCCCAGCAGCAGCAGCCCCAGGCGCTGTGGCAGCAGCCTCCTCCCTCCTCCTCGCAGCCTCCTCCTCAACCTCTCCTTTGATTTGATCCAATACCCTCCTCCCCCGACGACGACGATTCTTTCCTTTTCTTTTTCCTAGTTAGGTTGCGTGTACTGTTGCCCCTGCCCCCCCCCACCCACTACCACCACCACTCATCCACCCAAAAACACGCATCCTATAAAATTGCGAGATGATTCTTTAGCATTTCCCCTGTGTAAAGAGAAGACGATGAAAAAAACAATGAAAAAAACATTTTCGAGGTCGAGCTCCATCGACTCTCAGGCACTTTTTTCCCCCGTCAAGAGCTCGTTGCCTTTGCGCAGCTTCGCGCTTTTCTCCCGTGGTTTTCTCTATTTTATCTTTCGCTCCGGATCCGATGGGCGCCTACGCCAGCTCACCGATCGCGTACTGCGCCGCCGCGGCCCCGCCGGCGCCCGCCGCTGCTGCCGGAGACAAGGCGGCGGCGGCAACGTCGTCGGCGGGATCGGCGTCGGGCGGCTCTCTGCTGCCCGCCGCGGCGCAGGCGGCCATCTACGGCGACGGCGCCAAGGTGAGCAGATAAAGGTCCAGCGTTTCGACAGCCACAGCTCGGAGGCTGCTGTTTCCGAGACGCGAAGCAGTACAAGAAGAGACGAACAAGGTCGATGCTTGACGGTGGGCATCGAACGGTTTTTTTTCTTCCTCCTCTCTCTCTCACCCTCCCCTCCTTCACGCCGCCTCGCCTGTCCCAAAATCAACCAGCCCTCGACCTCCGTGGCCGACTACATGAACCTCCCCTCCCCAGTGCGCTACGAAGAGCTCCAGCGCGAGGTCATGAGTGAGTCGGAAAGAGGATGAGTTTTTTCTCAGCGAAATGAAGAAGAAGAAGAAGAAACGGCGATCGATCGTTTCCGTTTCATGTTTCTTCGACCCCCTAGTCCTCTTTGGAGAACCAAACCGTGAACTCTTCTTCCCGCCTGCGAACGCTCACGCGCTCTGCTCGACCTTCTCTCTCTATCTATCTATCTCTCTATCTCCCTCTCACTCCTCCCTTCAAATCTCACGCCACGTTCGCGAAAACCCAAACAGTGTCCCTTAAGCCCGACCTCTTCGAGGGCCTCCGCTTCGACTTCACCAAGCCCTTCAACCAGAACTTCGCGCTCTGCCACTCCTTCTTCCTCGGCAACGTCGACGTCCCCTCGCAGTCGGGGGGAGCGTACAAGATGGCCGTGGGGACCTACGAGTTCGGGGCGAACCTGGTCTCGCAGAGCGGGGACATGATGATCGGCCGCGTGATGACCGACGGGCGGCTGACGGGCCGCGTCAAGAAGGACCTGCTCGAGGACGGGAGGCTCTCCGCGAAGGTGCAGGCGCAGCTGAGCCCCGAGTCTTCGGGGGCCGGGTCACAGGTGATGCTGGACCTGGACAGCCGCGGGAGCGACTGGAACGGTGAGGGAGAGTTGGTTTTTTTGTCCTTTTGTTTTTAGAGACAGGGAGAGGGGCGAAGAAGAGGAAACAAAACCCTCTCACCTCTTTCTTCAACTCTTTTTGCTCCTCTTCCAACAACCAAACAACCTAAAACACAAATCAAACAGGCCAGCTCAAGATCGGCAACAACCAGTTCTACGGCGTCAACTACTTCCAGTCAGTCACGCCCGAGCTCTCCGTCGGCGGCGAGCTCTTTCTTCTGCGCTCGGCGCAAAAGTCAGGCGCCGGCTTCGCGGCGAGGCACGTCGGCGCTTCGCACGTGGCGACGGCGCAGGTTGCCACGACGGGCCTGCTGTCGCTGGCGTACATCCACCGGGTCTCCGACAAGGTCAGCCTGGCGGCGGACTTCCTGTGGAACTGGACGGGCAGGGAGGCCGCGGCGTCGTTCGGTAAGTTTTTTTTTTCCTTCCTCGGACTTTTTTCGGTTTTTTTTCCCGACTTTTTTTGGACCTTGAGAACCGTCATCGGAAATGGATGAACGCGTTCCCTTTTCCCTAGTCCTCACAATCCCCCTATCCGATCCCCCTGAAAACAAATACAACCTCTTTAGGATACGACTACGTCCTGCGGCAGTGCCGCCTGCGCGGCCGAGTCGACACCGACGGGCGCGTCGGCGCGCTGCTCGAGGAGCGGCTCAACGTCGGCGTCTCGCTGTCGCTGTCGGCCGAGCTCGACCACGCGCGCAAGGACGCGAGGTTCGGGATCGGGATGACGGTCGGGGAGTAGAGGATTGGAGGGTGCGGGGGGAGGGGGGGGGGTTGGAGGGGGGTGTGGGGGGGGGGTTGGTGGGGGGGGGTTTTGTGGGGGGGGGGGGGGGGGGGGGGGGGGGGGGGTTGGAGGAAGAGGAGGAGGAGAAGAGAAGAGGGAACGGAAACGAGAGAGGGCGATTCTTGTCTTTCGTTTCCCCTTTAGAAGAAAACGCTTGTTTAAATCGACTTTTCATTTCTTTCATCTCGTTTCGCATGTTTTTGTTCGCGAATAGATGCTGTCTCGTAGACGAGGAAAGAGAGTAGAGCAGGAGATCGAAAAAAACGGAAAGACGCGGCGAAAGAGGAGGTCAAGATTTTCGACTTTTTTCGACTTTTTTCGGCTCGACGCCATAGTTTTGATTGGAGAGCGCTTCTCACTCCTTTCTCGAACGTTCCGGCTCCCTCTCTCTTCTCTCGCTTCGCGCCCAGCGAGAGAACGGCCGTTGCCTCGTTGCACGCGCTCACGCACGCACAGAGAGCACCTCGGCCCCGAAGAGAAAGGCAGAAGAAGAAAAGAACCTCGCTCTTCTTCTTCTTCTTCTACGCCTCGTCGTCGCCCTCTGTCTCAGCGTTTTATTTCAGCTGTTACTCCTTCTTCCGCTCCTCCTCCTCCGCTTCTAGCTCCCTCGTTCCCTTTCGTCCTCGGCGAGACAGGCACACAATGGACCAGGCGTCGCTGCTGCTCAACAAGCAGCTCAAGGGTAAGGAGAAGAAAGAGTTTGAAGAGACCCCGATGACGCTTTGAAGTTGATCGATTGCCCCGCTGTTCTCTCTTCCGCGACTCGCCTCTCTCTCTCGTCTTCTGCTCCTCTGCTCTCCTCTCTTTCGGCTCCTCGTCCTCGCCTCGACGACGAGATTGACGTCGTGTCTTCCTCTCCCAGCGGGGACACAAAGAAGAAGCAGAAGAAGGGAGAGTGAGAGAGCTTTGAAAGGGGAATGCAACGAAGAAGAAGAAGGAAGAGAAGAAGGAAGAGAAGAAGGAAGAGAAGAAGAAGAAGAGCAGACGAGACGCGCTTGCTCGCTTTGACCTCTTCGCTCTTTCCTCTCTCAACCTCAACCTCCACGCCACCACCACCCAAAACCTCAAAACAGAGCTCACCAAGAAGCCCGTCGACGGCTTCTCCGCCGGCCTCGTCGGCGACTCTCTCTTCGAGTGGGCCGTCACCGTCATGGGGCCGCCCGACACGCTCTACGAGGGAGGCTTCTTCAACGCGCGGCTCGCCTTCCCCGCGGACTACCCGCAGTCGCCGCCCACCTGCCGCTTCACCTCCGAGGTCTGGCACCCGAACGTCTACGCCGACGGGCGCGTCTGCATCTCGATCCTGCACAGCGCCGGGGACGACCCCACGGGCTACGAGCGCGCCAGCGAGCGGTGGTCGCCCGTGCACACCGTCGAGACGATCATGCTGTCGATCATCTCGATGCTGTCGAGCCCCAACGACGAGAGCCCCGCGAACGTCGACGCCGCGAAGGAGTGGCGCGAGGACAGGGAGGGGTTCAAGAAGAGGGTGGCGAGGTGCGTGCGGCGGTCGCAGGAGGAGCTGAGCTGAGAGGAGCTGGGAGAGAGAGGAAGGGGGAGAGAGCGAGGGAAAATAGTAAAGACTGAACCCCCCCCGACCAACAACCGCTGCTTTTTTTTTTCTGCTCGGAAGTTTTTCTTTCTTTGTTTTATTCAATGCGTGCAATTCTAAAAAAAACAAGGGTGTCGGGGTATAGAAAGAGAGAGAGAACCGAGAGAGAACGGAGGAGGAGGCTGAGGGAGTTGCCAGCGAGAGAGCGAGCGAGAGGGCGGAAAAAACACAGGTCCACGCTCGTCACTTTTTTTCATAGGCTTTCTTGTTTGTTTCGCCTCGCTGCCGCTCTCTCTCTCTCCGTCCCTCCCTCTATCGCGCAATCCCACTAGAACGCAGCGCAAAGAGACAAGCACGGCAATGCCCGTATAGCACAAGCAGCACACGACCCTCAACAGAACAAACGAGACACGATGGCCGCGCCGAATGCGCTCTTTGCCGTCGCCTGCTAATCTTCTCCAGCAAGCTCCTCCTCGGCCGGCATTGGCATCGCCGCCGGTTTTAAAAAGAAGCCCGCGACCGACACGGCCCCCAGCTTCAGCGGCCCTCGCAGCGTACCCCGGCAGCCGGCTCTCGGCAGCCAGAACACTAGAGCCGCTCCTCTGGAACAGGAACCCGGGATCAGCGACACCTCCAGCGAGAGCCGTCGCCGTCTGCAGCGTCGCCGCCGCCGCCGCCGTTGCGGCCGGCGGCGCTGCGGACTCGACAAGCAGGAAGAAGAAAAAGCGACGAAGAAGCAAGAAAACGACGACTAGCCAGAAAGGACATCCGATGCCGCCGCCCGCGCCAATCGTGCCGGCGGCCGTCCAATCTGCACCCGCCGACGCATCGGGCGCGATGCAGGTCGTCTTCGTGGCCACGGAGGTCGCCCCCTGGTCGAAAGTTGGAGGGCTCGGGGACGTGATGGCGGCGCTGCCCGCGGCGCTCGCGGCGAGGTAAGGGGAAGGGAACCAAGGGCGGCCTCTGGTTTTTTTCCTTTATTTTCTCCCTCCTCTCTCCCCCACCTCGAGCTCTCTTTGGCCCAC
>Ga0315285_10007639_pt1 | contig 11103 bp, 5 predicted proteins | sample YL17G09_36_MG_FD_203698 | JGI IMG/M metagenome (GOLD analysis project Ga0315285, IMG submission 203698) | Sediment microbial communities from Yellowstone Lake, YNP, Wyoming, USA - YL17G09_36 | ecosystem: Environmental > Aquatic > Freshwater > Lake > Sediment | place: USA: Wyoming | collected... | reverse complement strand
CACTCGAACGCACGGCCTTTGCGGCGCAGGCGGCCGCCGCTCGGCACGATGCTGACGCAGAGCACATGCGCAGCGCCCTGTTGAGTTGCGTATCGCATGATCTGCGAACGCCCCTCTCGGCTATCGCTGGCGCGGCCAGCACGTTGATCGACGAGCCTGCGGGCCTCTCGCAAGAGTCGCGGCGAGAACTATTGCGATCGATTTCCGACGAGGCGGGACGACTCGACCAACTCGTCGAAAAGCTCTTGGGTATGACGCGCCTCGAAAGCCCCGGGTTCAAGCTTCAAAAGGATTGGTATCCACTCGAAGAACTCGTCGGCTCGGCATTAAACCGTCTTCGCTCCGTGCTCTCGCACCACGAAATCCAAACAAGCTTGCCCGCTGACCTTCCGTTGCTGGAAGTGGATGGCGTGTTAATCGAGGAGGTCTTGACCAACATTCTGGAAAACGCGGCGCGGTACACGCCAAGCGGCTCGAAGATCGTCGTGCGTGCAGATCCGGCCCAAGAGCGAATCTTGGTCGAGGTGCTTGACAACGGTCCGGGGTTAGTGCCAGGCACCGAGAAGGACATCTTTCGTCGCTTTGTTCGACAACGGCCCACGTCGGATCGCTCAGGAACCGGACTCGGTCTGGCGATTTGCCAGGCGATCATCCGGTTACACGGGGGACAAATCGGCGCTGAGAATACATCAGAGGGCGGGGCTCGGTTCTGGTTCACGATCCCGCTTGCGCCGACCGCCCCCGGGACGACCGAGTTTAGACAACCAACGGATTCCGTCACGGAAGCCACTCGTCAATCTCCGGCATTGGAGAAACGCCTTTGACGGCTTCACCCGCAACCGTACTGGTAGTCGAGGATGAACAGCCGATCCGCCGGTTTCTGCGACCGACCATCGAAGCGGAGGGTTATAAGCTCATCGAAGCAACAACGGGGCGCGACGCTATTCTCCAGGCGTCCCAAACTCCGCCCGACGTGGTCATCCTCGATCTCGGCCTGCCAGATATAGATGGTTTGAACGTCATCCAGCGTCTTCGTGAGTGGTACCGCGGGCCGATCATTATCCTTTCTGCCCGTGGCCAGGAAAATGACAAGGTCAAAGCCCTCGACGCCGGTGCGGACGACTACGTGCAGAAACCGTTCAGCGTGGGTGAGTTAATGGCTCGCATCCGCGTGGCACTGCGCCATGCGGTAGCCCCAGCCGGCGAGACCGACTCCGCTACCGTAACAGCCGGAGAGATGACGATAGATCTTGCTCGCCGCGAAGTACACCGCGGCGGGCAGCTCGTGCACCTCACGCCGCTGGAGTTCAAGCTTCTCGCAACCCTCGTGAAGCACGCCGGGTTGGTTCTGACCCATCGCCAGCTTCTCAAAGAGGTTTGGGGGCCGGGTCATGCCGAGCAGTCTCACTATCTGCGGCTTTTCATGCATCAACTCCGACAGAAGCTCGAAGAGGACCCCGTTCAACCACGGCACCTCATCACCGAAGCCGGTGTGGGGTACAGGTTCCGGACCGAATGACCGCACGCCAAACTGCCATCAGCGTTCCAGATTACCCGCGCATGACAAGCAGCGGTTTATGAAGCCGCTCCTCGGTCTTCGCAACGCTTTTCGGCACCAGCACTTACAGAGTTTGGGGGGGGCCGTCTTGCCGCAACGCTTCCTCCCACCAGCGAGACCCGACTCGCTCCGCTCTCAAGCCCGCTGGCCGGTCGATCTAGATGCCGGCCACTCCCGGGCTCGCGCTCGGGGCGATCCGTTATCACGACCTCGGGCCTGCTTCCTCCTCGCAGGTTGACCGCGTCATCGCCTTCCTCAGCCGTGCCCTGCCGCCGGAGCAAGAGCAGGCGGCGATTGCCCTGGTTGGACCGAAGCGAGAGCGGTCTTGGCCCGGTGGCGAGAGAATAGTTGAATTCGGAGTGCCGAATCCAACGTCCCTCGAAGTCTCTGTTTGCATCCTTGGCGCACTTGAGAACCGTTGCGTTCCCTCTAGTTGCCGGGTCGTTGCGAAATCGCCCGACCCAGGGGTTAGCGGAGGACGCCGGTGCGGAGACGCGCCGGCGTTGCACGTTCTAACGCCAGTTTCCGCAAGGGTTTAGCAACAGGCTACTTCGCGTTTGGCGGGCGAGAGACGCCGTCTCGCGACCCCTCCGAGGTCTCCCTGGCCCACCCGGCGTCACCGAAACGCCCCGGGGCTCTGAGTCTCTGGCCTGTCCCGACCCGCGGGTTAACGCGGTTCATAACCCGCCAGGGCGGAGACGGTCGCGCGCCTCATAACCCGCCGCGAGGTATCGAACAAAACCGCTCCGGGTCATGTCGCGCGCGGTTGACCCGGCGCTGGAGGATCGAGAAAGCGACCCGCCGGTTAACCCGCAGATTTCGTTCGGAGAGAGAAACTCAGCCATTGTCGCCTTATCCTTCTGTCCAACCCAGGCACGGCTGAGAGTGAAGGCTTATGCCTGTCGACACGCTCGCTGACGCCTTCGGGACCACGAAGACCCTGCCGAGGCCTTCCCGTAGCCTGCTGAACCGCCCGGCATTCCCGTTGCAAACCGTCACGACGACTGCCCTTTCGCCATATCTTGTTCAATCACGGCAATCAATTGCTTCGTCTTCTCGACCTTCTGCGCGGCGCCGGCACCGCAGGTCTCGTAGTTCCGCAGGGCGGCGAGGGCATACTCGCGCGCATCCGCCAGACGACCTGCGTCGGCGAGGGCCAAGGCCACCCCGGATCGCACCGTGGCAGCACGGTAGACATCGCCCCCATCCTCGAAGTACCGGATCGCATCGCGGTAGTGGGATAGGGCGCGATCAGTGGCTCCAGTACTGCGGTAGATAACCCCAAGCTGGTTGTGCGTCACCGCCAGATCGTCGAGTGCATCCGATGGAATTGTCTTAAGCGCTGTGCTGTAGGAGTCCAACGCGCTATTGAGAAATCCGAGGAGTTCCGCTTCGGGCTTCTTGGCTGCTTCTGCATCGTCGAAACGTTGTAGCGCCACCGCTCCCAGTTGCATATGACACTTACTCTGGGCCGATGGAGCGCGCACATCTGTCAGTTCCAGGCTGCGCTGATACCAGAGTTCGGCCTGTTCCAGGTTGCGGATGTGGGTAACGTCCAAGTATGCAGTCCCGAGTTGGAAGGCGGCGTCCCCCGCTCCGGAGTTGTCGCCGATACGGCGGAACAGTTCGTAGGCCTCCTCACTCAGACTCAGGCACTTCGGGTTGTCCTGTTCGCACACAATGCCCCCGAGCCATTGCAGATCAACCGCTAACCACCGGATTTCATCTCGCCGACCATCATCCAATGTCTCCGGGGGCGATTGAAGGGCGGGTGCGGCTCGTTCGCGGCTTCGGTTCAAGATCGCCTGGAGGAGCCGCTCGGCCTCTGCCCACTGGCGCGTCTCTTGAGCTAGACGCACGCGATATGTGGTAACGAGCCTCCACCCCTCTTCTCGTCCGGCCACCGGGCCGTTGGTGGCGGAATCCACGAAGTCCGGGACGATCTCATCCACCAGCCGGGCCCACTCCGCCAACCAGCCCCTGTGGTAGCGGAGCACGTTCAAACCCTGCATTGTTCCGATGACCGCGTCCCACCACCCATGCGTGCGGGCGAGTTGCCTGGCGTATATCAGGTTGGCTTTCTCGGCTTCCAGTGGGCTAATCACCGCGTGATTGCCTTCTCGAAACTGCCAGATGTAGTACCTCCCCAGGTCACCCATCGCTTCGACGAAGGCGCGGGCGACACCCAATTGGGGGTTCGGTGTCGGGGGTCGGGGGTTTAGAGGTGCGGGATAATGCTTGTCGAAGAGGGTCTTGAAGAACCAGGGGACGGCAGGGTGGATGGCGTAGCGCCCGGCGCCGTGCACGGTAAGCAGGCCCACCTCCGCGGCGCTGTCCAGCAGTGAGATCCACTGTTCACGCGTCACCCCGCGGATGTCGACCAGACACCACTCCTTCTTGGGGTCGCCCATCCGGGTAAGTGCATCCACATTGACGAATGCCTGGAAAAAGTGCAGGCAGGCCAGTTGCTTCCGCTCCGCGTCGGTGAAGGCCGTCTTGAAGCCGTAATCGAGGGAGGCACCCAGGCTGCGGCTACGCCCCTGGTCGGCTTCGTCCGTGAACGCGGCCTCGCCGCGGCGGAGCTTCTCGACAAACGCTTCGATCTGCTCGCGGTTGGTCAGCCCGTCGCGCAGGGCTTGACGCGCGAGCACCGTAATCGTTAGCGGGTTGCCTTCAGTGAAGCGCAGAAGCGGTCGCCAGTCGTCCATGTCGGTCAGCTTGCGATTGTGCCTTTCCGCCAACGCCTTCGCCAATTGGACTCGCTCCTGCATGGGCATGGGCGGGACGAGAATGCGCCTGGGTAAATCCTCCCCCAACCAGTCTCGCTCGTCGCGCCGCGAGATGAGCAGGAACTTGGCTTTTGTCTCCCGTGCATCGCGCAAAAAGTCCACCAGCTCGCGTTGTTCCTCGCCGCTCCACGTGGACTTGGTTCCCTTGGGGAACCCAGCCACCGGCTCGACGTTGTCCCAAATCCACAGGACCGGAACCTGCCTTAGCACTTGCAAGGCGACCTCGCGTCGTTTGGCGTCGTCGACGAGCGCCGGCCAATTGACGCCGGATCGTTCGAGCGTCGGTCCAAACACTTCGCCGATGCGGTCCAGCACCCGTGGCAGCGTCGTATATTGCTCAAACGATGTGAACAGCACGGCATAAGCTCCGCCGCCCAGGCCGCCGGTCAGGGAGTACCAGCGGGCGAACTCCGCGGCGGTGGCCGTCTTGCCGCTCCCGGCGTAGGCATGGAGCAGGACGATCTGCTGCGTGTCGAACGCCCGGTCGAGGGCCAGCAAGGTTTCGTCGCGCCCGAAGAAACCGACATCCGGCGGCTTGGGCAGCCTGCTGTCCAGCGAGCCGCCCTCGGCGGATGTCCCGCCCGCACCGATAGTGATGCTCAGTCGCCGAGCGTCATCCGGCTTTGGAAATATCGCGGTGGGCAGGGCTTCGTAGACGATCGGGACGCACCAGTCCTGTAGGCGGCGGGGCGAATAGGCGATGGAACGTTCGGGATTAGCGGCCAGTTGTTTGCGACCCAGCGTCACCGCCTCACCCAACGAAGCGCCTTGAACCAGGGCCGCATACAGGTCGGCCACGAACTGCGCGGCGGTTACCACGTACACGTTGTAGCGCATGGCCACGACGCCGGTGACCCCTTTGTTGATCACTTCCTGGGCCAGGGAGCCGAAGGCGCCGACCTGGGCCTGAAGCTCGCTCGAGGACTCGGCTGCTTTCGGCTGCGGCGGCGGCTCGGCGTGAGCGCTGCGGCAGGCGTTCAAGACCAGCACCGGCACGTCGGTCTCCCTCAGCAGCTTGCCCAGGCTTTCGCCATCGACCAACTGGAGGTTCTCTTTCGTGCCTGGACTCTCAAACAGCAGATAGCCGTGGGCTCCCTGACGCGGGCCGGAAAGCATGAGGGGCACCAGGCTCCCCAGCCATTGTGCTGCACTCTTCGCGTCGGCGAGTTCAGCGTACATGCCGTGGCCGTCGAAATGAACGACGTGGTAAGGCCGCCCAGTCCGCTTCGCCTCGCGCAGAGTCTTGGCCAGTTTCTCAAAGGTCGGCGGGCGAAGCACCTCTAGTTGGAAGTCCGAACGAGCGTCGGCACTGAGCGTCTTGACCAGGCGGCTCGCCACGGATCGGAAAGGCACATCTTCGCGTTCCTTTGGTCTGCAAATGACCAAGAGGATGCGGGTGGGGCCGGACTCGGTGGCGACAAGTCGCGGAGTTTCGACCGGTTGGTTGTGAGTGCGGACAAAGGCGAGGGCCCGTTGGGTCAGCACGGTGCCGGTGTACGGATCGCGGATCAACTCCCAGGGGATGGTCGTCGCCTCGCGCACGCTGGTGACGATCTCAACTCGGATATTGCTGAGCTGCTCGTACACTTTGCTCCAAAGGCGGCGGCTCTGCTCGTCGCTCTCGAACACTTTCTTAAACAGGTCGGTTCCGACTTCGGTGATGCGCTGTTCTACGCGGACGGCGATAGTGGGGGCGGGATCGTGGGGAAACTGCAGGTAATCTTCCAGGTACCAGCGCAGGTCTTCCTGATCCTGCGCGGTCATCTCAAAGAGGAAACGCGCGGTCGCAGTCTGGCGAAGGGGCCCGGGGCCCTCCAGCACGACCTCAGCGCGGTAGTGCCCGGCAGCGTCCGCGGACTGGATGATGCGTAACGTCGGCATATTCGCTTCGCCCAACGATAGACCGTCCAAAATGGTCTTTGCGAAGTGGGCATCATACCGGCCATGCAGTCGGCCAAACAACTCCACAATCAGGGTGGGTTCGTGGTTCTTCACGCCCCGCGACCAATTTCGGGGGAGAAGGGGCCGGCGGACAGCCTTCCGGCAAACGGCGTAAGTAACGAGCAGACGAACAGCGTCCCTGGCGACGGCGTCGTCGAGATGGGGTCGCGGTTTGCGGAGTCTGCTCGTGAACGAAACGCACGAAGACGCCGGACTTTCGCCCTTTGAACGCCATCGCCAGGTCGCGGCGATCCTCGCCAGGGGCGTACTCCGGCTACGCCGCATTTATCAAACACGCGGCTTCGCACATGCTCCAGAATCTTTGCCGGATGGCCAGAATTGCCTTGAGTTCCCCAGCGAGACGAGGCTCAGTGTGGTCAACGGTACCCGCGGGTTCACGCCGCGGGATGTCGGAGACAATACATGAGCCTGAACATCGTCAAAGAGGTCGCGGCGCTCGAGCAGATGACCGTCGGGCAGTTGCAGGATCGCTACGTGGAGGTGTTCGGCGAGACGGTCCGTAGTCGGCACCGGCAGTACCTGATCCGGCGTATTGCGTGGCGTCTCCAGGCCAACGCCGAGGGCGGCCTGACGGAGCGGGCGCTGCGTCGTGCCGAGGAACTCGCCGACGACGCGGACGTTCGCCTTACGCCGCCACGGTGGGCAACCGTCGGAAGACAGGAACGGCCGGCCGAGGCGAATACGGTCCGCGTGCCCGTGACGACGGACCCGCGCCTACCGCCGCCGGGAGGGCAGATCACCCGCCGGTACAAGGGCCGCACGATCACCGTGACGGTCCTGGCGGACGGCTTCGAGTACCTGGGGGAGCGCTACCGGTCACTGACGGCGATCGCCAAGGCGATCACCGGCTCGCACATGAACGGTTCCAGATTCTTCGGACTGGAGGGCAAGTCGTGACCCAGCGCTTTGGCAACGCGAATGGCACGTCGAAGACGCCAGTAATTCGCTGCGCGATCTACACGCGGAAGAGCAGCGACGAGGGCCTCCAGCAGGAATTCAACTCACTTGACGCCCAGCGCGAAGCGGGCGACGCCTACGTTGCTAGCCAGAAGAACGAGGGCTGGGTTGCCCTGCCGGACCGCTACGACGACGGTGGCTACACTGGGGCGAACATGGATCGGCCCGCCCTGCGGCGACTGCTGAAGGACATTGAGGCCGGCCAGGCCGACTGCGTGGCGGTCTACAAGGTGGACCGCATCAGCCGGTCGCTGCTGGACTTCGCCCGCATGATGGAGACGTTCGAGAAGCACCAGGTCTCGTTCGTCTCCGTCACTCAGCACTTCAACACGGCTACGCCGATGGGGCGGCTGATCCTCAATATCCTGCTGTCGTTTGCCCAGTTTGAACGGGAGATCATCGGCGAGCGCATCCGCGACAAGATCGCGGCGTCGCGGCAGAAGGGCAAGTGGACCGGCGGCACGCCGATCCTCGGATACGATGTCGACCGCCCCAACGGCAGCCCCAAGCTCGTCATCAACCCCGCCGAGGCCTCGCGGGTCCTACAGATCTTCGAGATGTACCTCGAACTCGGCACGCTCCTGGCCGTCGTTGCCGAACTCGACCGTCGCGGCTGGCGGTCGAAGGTCTGGATGACTCGCGGCGGCAAGAGGCGCGGCGGTCTTCCGATCGACAAGTGCGGGCTTCACAACCTTCTCACCAACGTGCTGTACGTCGGGAAGGTCCGGCACAAGAAGGAGGTGTACGCCGGCGAGCACGAGGCGATCGTCCCCGAGGACGTTTTCCGCCGCGTCCAAGCCCGGCTCCAACAGAACCGAAACGCCAGCAGCATCGAGCTGCGCAACCGCTACGGGGCGCTCCTGCGCCGGCTCCTGTATTGCAAGGCGTGCGGTCGCGTGATGGTCCACACGTTCGCCAGTCGCGGCAACAAGCGTTACCGCTACTACACCTGCACGAACGCCATCAAGAATGGCCGCCGCAAGTGCCCGACTGCGTCGCTCCCGGCTGGTGAGATCGAGAAGGCCGTCGTTGACCAGATTCGTTGCATCGGCCAGGACGTTGACCTGCTTGGCGAGACGCTACGGCAGACTCGTTCCCAGACCGAGGAGGCGCTCGCGCGCCTGACGCGCGAGCGGCGGATCATCGAACGCGGCCTCGCCCGTTGCCACGCCGAGATACGTCGCACGGCCACGTCCGAGCCGGCCACAAGTGCCGCAACGGGCCGTATCGCCGACCTGACCGATCAGATCGGCCAGTCGGAGCGCCGGTTGACCGAGGTCGATGGCCAGATCGCCGAGTTGCGACGCGACCTGGTGACCGAGGCCGACATCGCCGCGGCGTTCGCCGACTTCGACAACATCTGGACGGCCCTCAGCCCGCGCGAGCAAGTGCGGTTGATTAACCTGCTGGTGCATCGCGTGGAGTTCGACGCCGCCGACAGCAGCATCGAACTTTCGTTCTACCCGTCGGGCGTCAAGGCGCTCGCCAGCGGGGACGGGTTGGCGGCGGGGGCCAGCGTGGTGGAGGAGGACGCGGCGTGATCACGGTCAAACGCAAAGTCCATTTCATCCGCCGCGACCACGGCCGAAAGACCATTGCCGACGTACCTCGACCGTCCGACCAGACCGAGCCGGGCCGTATCCCTCGAATCTCCCGCCTCATGGCGCTGGCCATCCGCTTCGACCGTCTGGTCCGCGAGGAAAAGGTGACGGACCTGTCCGAACTGGCCCGCCTCGCCCACGTCACGCAGCCCCGCATGACCCAGATCATGAACCTGACCCACCTCGCGCCGGACATTCAGGCGAAACTGCTGTTCCTGCCAAAGGTTACGATCGGTCGTGATCCCATCCATGAGCGGATCTTGCGGCCGATCGTGGCAACGGTCCGCTGGGACACCCAACGGCGAATGTGGTTCAGCCTGAACCACCCGCCGCGTTAACATGCCCGTGGAGACCCCGCCGGCCGCTACGACATACGCGTGGCCTCAATCAGTGCTCGGCTGCGACCCAAGCTCAGCGCGGGTTGCATCGCCTGACCGGCGGGTTATCATCGTACACTGTTTGGTGAACGAGGACAATAGTTCCGGCGCCCCAGTGGGCGAGAGACGAATGGCCCAGCTCGAAAACATCGAAGCCATTGAAAAGCGGCTCTGGAACGCGGCGGACACGCTGCGCGCCAACTCCAACTACGCCAGCAACGAGTACTTCATGCCCGTCATGGGCCTGATCTTCCTGCGCCACGCGTTCAGCCGCTTTCTTGCGGTCAAGGCGGACATCGAGGGCAAGTTGCCGAAGCGCGGCGGAAAGACCCGCGACCTCGCCAAGGAGGACTTCTCGCAACGGACCGCGATCTTCCTGCGCCCCAAGGCTCAGTTCGACTACCTCGTCTCTCTCACCGACCGCGACGACCGCGCGCAGGCGATCATGCGGGCGATGGACTCCATCGAGGCCGACTACGAGGGCCTGCGCGGCGTCCTGCCCAAGTCGGAATACCAGGAGCTCGACAACACCGTCCTCGGCCAGCTTCTCCGCACACTGAATCCGGAGGAACTCAAACGGGTCTCCGGCGATGTGTTCGGCCGCATCTACGAGTACTTCCTGACGCAGTTCGCCGACCAGAAGGCCCACGACAACGGTGAGTTCTTCACGCCGGTCTCGCTGGTCGCGCTCATCGCCAACGTGATCGAGCCGACCGCAGGGACCGTTCTCGACCCCGCGTGCGGCTCCGGCGGCATGTTCGTGCAGAGCGCGCATTTCGTCGAGCGGATGCACCAGAACCCCGCGGAGAAGCTGACGTTCCGCGGGATCGAGAAGAACGCCACGACGATCCGGCTCGCCAAGATGAACCTCGCCGTACACGGCCTTGAGGGCGACATTCAGAAGGCGATCACATACTACGAGGACCCGCACGAGTTGCTCAGCAAGGCCGACTACGTGATGGCCAATCCGCCGTTCAACGTCGACGAGGTCGACGCGGAGAAGGTCAAGAACGACCCGCGCCTGCCGTTCGGCCTGCCGGGTGTGAATAAGGCCAAGAAGGTCTCGAACGGCAACTACCTGTGGATCAGCTACTTCTACAGCTACCTGAACGCGAAGGGCCGGGCCGGATTCGTCATGTCCAGCCAGGCATCCAGCGCCGGCCACGGCGAGAAGGACGTACGCCGGAAGATAGTAGAGACCGGCGACATCGACGTGATGATCGCCATCCGCCCGAACTTCTTCTACACGCGCACGGTCCCGTGCGAACTGTGGTTCTTCGACCGGGGTCGGCCGAAGAATCGGCGCGACCGCGTGCTGATGCTCGACGCGCGGAACGTCTACCGCAAGGTCACACGGAAGATCTTTGACTTCGCGCCGGAGCAACTGGCGAACCTCACGGCCATCGTGGCGCTTTACCGCGGCGAGTCAAAGCGGTTCGTCGCACTGATCCGGGACTACTTGGCCGCGACCTGCACAGAGGCGGCCAAGGTGCCCGAGGCCCTGGCCCCGTTTGACGCGATGGCAGGTGCGGCCGGCGATCAGCTCGCCGCGATCACGAAAGCCACGAACGGGATCAAGGGCATCGACGCCGCCAAGCACGCGGCACTGGCCGACGCGCTGAAGGAGTTGTCGGAGACCACGGCCGCCTACGCCGGCGATCGCGACAAGCTGCTGGCGGCGCTGAAGCGATTCCGCGCCGCCTACTGTGACAAGCTGCCGGCGGACAACAAAGCCCAGCACAAGACCCGGAAGGCCTTCGAGCCACTTGCGGAGGAGCTGCGCGGCCTCGTGAAACAGGCGGACCTGATCTGCAAGGTCGCGGGCCGCGCCCGCGATGCAGCCCATCCGCTGGCGGACG
>Ga0315285_10007638_pt1 | contig 11103 bp, 13 predicted proteins | sample YL17G09_36_MG_FD_203698 | JGI IMG/M metagenome (GOLD analysis project Ga0315285, IMG submission 203698) | Sediment microbial communities from Yellowstone Lake, YNP, Wyoming, USA - YL17G09_36 | ecosystem: Environmental > Aquatic > Freshwater > Lake > Sediment | place: USA: Wyoming | collected... | reverse complement strand
AGGCGCTCGCGAACGAGACCCTCACGGGGCCCGCAACGCTGATCATCGGCGGCCTGTCGCTCGGCATGCTCTCCACACTCATCCCCGTTGTCGTCGTCGTGATCGCGACGCTCGCGGCGTTCTTCCTGTCGGGGGGCTTCGCCAACCCGGGCATGGGCCTGTACGGCATCGGGCTCTCGGCGGTCGGCATGCTCGCGACCCTCGGCATCACCCTCGCCACCGACGCCTACGGCCCCGTGGCCGACAACGCCGGCGGCATCGCGGAGATGGCGCACCTCGACCCCGACGTCAGGGAGAGGACGGACGCCCTGGATTCGCTGGGCAACACCACGGCCGCGACGGGCAAGGGCTTCGCCATCGCCTCCGCGGCCCTGACCGCTCTCGCGCTGATTGCCGAGTACGCGAACAAGATCATCGAGGGGCTCGAGACCGGTGTCGCCAAGGTGAGCAGCGGCTTCTACACCTTCTACCAGGGCCTTGTCAGCAGGGCGGCCGACGGCACCTTCACGCTGTCGGTGAACCTGATGGACCCCAAGGTCCTCATCGGCCTTTTCCTCGGCGCGGTGCTCCCGTTCGTCTTCTGCGCCCTCGCCATGAAGGCGGTCGGCAGGGCGGCGGGGGACATGGTGAAGGAGGTCCGCAGGCAGTTCAAGGCGAAGCCGGGCATCCTCGCCGGCACCGACAAGCCCGACTATGCCTCGTGCGTGCAGATCTCCACGAAGGGCGCGCAGAAGGCGATGATCCTTCCCTCGCTGCTCGCCCTGATCGCGCCGATACTCGTCGGCATCATCTTCGGGCCATTCACCGTCATCGCTCTCCTTGCCGGATCGCTTGCCACCGGATTCGTTCTCGCCGTCATGATGGCGAACTCGGGCGGGGCGTGGGACAATGCGAAGAAGTTCATCGAGAAGGGGAATCTCGGCGGCAAGGGCTCGGCGAACCACAAGGCGGCGGTCGTCGGCGACACGGTCGGCGACCCGTTCAAGGACACGGCCGGTCCGGCCCTGAACATCCTCCTGAAGCTGATGTCCATGGTCGCCATCGTGTTCGTTACCACGACCGTGAGCCTCAACGACCTCATCCTCAAGCTGATCGTCAAGTAGAGGGGCCGGTTCTTCAGGGGATCATGTACCCTTCGCCGCGGATGGCGGTGATGAATCGCGGGCCTGCTGCCGGAACCGCGGCGATCACCTTCCTGCGGATCGAGGCCACGTGCATGTCCAGTGCGCGGCTGCCCGCCGCCGCGGGCTTTCCCCACGCCCTGCAGGCAAGGGCATCCCGCGGCACGGGCGAGCCCCTGGCGGCCAGGAGCTTCGTCAGTATTCGCGACTCGCGCGGCGAGAGCGCAAGGAGTCCGGCCGGCGTGCGAAGGTCCTTCCCCTCGAAGCGCACCTCTCCCCACGGAAACGCGAAACTGCCGCTGCTTCGCTCCAGAATGCGAAGCGCGCGCAGGGCGAGCTCCTCGGCCGTCCACGGCTCGCGCAGGTAGTCGGCGCACCCCGCGAGGAAGGCGGATCGCAGCAGGTTTGGGGGGCCGTAGGCGATGACGGGCACGCCCGGATCGAGCGCCAGGCTGCCCATGGCGGCGGCCGGCACCGCGTACAGGTCCGCTTCCCCCGGGGACGGCGGGTCCCCCGACTGCAGAAAATGAAAAGGGCTTCTCGCCAGAGAAGCCCTCATTCGTTCCATCAGCACCTGGTCGGCGGCGACGAACGCGATCGTGCAGCCGCCCGTCTGGGGCGCGGTCGACAGGCGGGGTGCGGTCCCGCCCCGCTCACTTCTTCTCTTCAAGCCTGCCCATCTTCGCCTTGAGGTCCTCGAGCAGCGCGTCGGCGCTCGCGCCGGAGCTCTCCAGCTCCTTGAACTTGTCCTCGAGCTTCTGGTCGGGAGTCACGGAGGCCAGTTCCTTCATGGCGTCGGCCTCGGCCTCGATCTGGTCGACCTTCTGCGCCATGCGGTCGAAGGTGTCGAACGACGAGTTGGCGGAGAGCGAGCCCATGGTCTGCTGGATCTGCTTCTGGGCCTCTGCCCTCTTTGCCCGGGCCACGAGGAGGTTCTTCTTGCGGCTCGCCTCCTCGATCTTGGACTGCAGCTGGCGAAGCGCGTCCTTCAGCTGCTCCACGGCGGAGTGCTGGCTGTCGTACTCCTTCTGGAAGGAGGAGGCGTAGCCGTCGTACTCCTGCTTGCGCACGAGGGCTTCCTTGGCGAGGTCGTCCTTGCTTGCCTTCACGGCGAGCATGGCCTTGCGCTCCCACTCCTCCGCCTGCCCCCTGTTCTCCAGCAGCTGCCGTTCGAGTTTCTTCTCGTCGGCGATGGACATCGCGACCTGCTTCTTCGCCTCGATGAGCTGCTCATTCATGTCCATGACCAGCTGGGTCAGCATCTTCTCGGGGTCTTCCGCCTTGCTGATGAGCGCATTGATATTGGATTTCAGGACTGTCCTGATTCTCTCAAGAATCCCCATGTGCGGGTCCTCCTGTCATTTCTTCGAGCGGTATTTCGAGAGGATGCGGTAGTGCTGGGCGAGGGCCAGGCCGATGGCGTCGACGGAGGCCTGGAACTCCTCGAGATCCAGGGTGTCCGCCTCGAGGGTGTCGACGATGATGATGTTCTTCCCGTCCAGTGCGTAGGCGCCGTGGACCATGTCGGTCGCATTCAGGCGCAGAAGCTCCTCGAGGAACTTCTCTCGGCCGACAGCGGGAGCCTCCATCACGTTGATCCGTAGTATCACGAGGGGGTCCGCGAGGATGACGAGGAGGTTGTCGATGCCCTTCTCCGCGTCCCGCACCACCCAGGAGCCCGCTCCGGCCTCCTGGAACGTGAGGGACAACTTGACGAGGTAGCCTTCGATTTTTTCTCTGCTGATCATCGGGGTCTCCTCAGCCGAGGAACACTTGTCCGGCGTTGTCGATGGCGAGGATGGTCTTGCACTCGGAGCAGCGGAACCGGCCCGACTTGGAGGCCCTCAGTTTCTTGCTGCAGATGGGGCACTTGAATATCTTGGGGAACACCGCCCCCTTGCCCTCCTCGCCCTTCGCGGCGAAGAAGGACACCGCCTCGTCGAGGTTCTCCTTGATGTTGAAGAACTGCGAGAAGCCCAGGAGCTGGAACACCTCGTACACCTTCGGCTGGATCTCGAGCAGAACGAGATCGCCGCCGCGCGGCTTTGCGGCCTTGAGGAAGGCGGTGAAGGACCCGATGCCGGTGCTGGACACGTAGTTGAGGCCGCTGCAGTGGAAGATGAGCTTGATGTAGCCGGCTTCGATCGCCCTGGCGACGCGCTTCTGGAAGTAGTTCGAATTGTACGTGTCGATGTATCCCGTCAGGTAGAGAACCAGGCACCCTTCGGTATCCTCGATCTTCTGGAGGCGTATTCTGAGGCTGTCGTCCTTTTCGTCGTCAAACCCCGGTACGATCTCGTTGTTATTCATGGCGCCCCTTTGCCCTCAAAGATTCCCTTCGACTCGTCGAGTGTTCATGCAACTATACCCCCTCCGCCCGGTCACCGCAAGGGGTCGGGGAATCGGTTTTTCCTTGATATATCCATCTATTCTATTGCGTTCTGCCGTTTTTGTCAAATCATCCTCCTACTTGTTGGGGTCCCACTGCACGGAGAAGCTTCCCAGGTTGTACACGGTAGCGCCCGCGGTGTTCGCGGCCCCCAGCGGGAACCGGAACTGCCCCCTGTAGCGGGCGTTCACAAGCCATTCACCCAGCCGCGATGAGAAGCCGGTCGACACCGTGTAGGCCTGCTTCGACTTGCTGACCTCTTCGGCGAGATCGAAGCGGGAGTCGACGCCCGCATCGAGGCTCGTCCCCCTCGCGAGGGAGAGCGCGGCATCGAGGCCGCCCTTCAGCGCGAGGTAGTCCTTCGACTTGTCGTCGCCGTCGAGCTGGCCGAATGTCGCGTACTTCCCCCCGACAGCGGCTCCGAGCTTCAGCAACCTGCCCAGGCGCACCGTCGCGTCCTGGTCGGCCTGGACGTAGGAGTAGTCGCTGTTCTCCTCCGTGTAGTCCTTCATCGAGTACTTCAGGGACAGGCCGAACGAGGCGGGGGGCGCATCCTCCTTCATTCGCAGCGAAACCGTGTTTCTGACGGAATCCGCAACGAGGGAGCCGTCCTCCTCGTCCTCACTCGCGCCGCCCGCCACCTCGTACTTCGTCGTGAAGACGGGCAGCTTCCAGTCCAGGCCGGTTGCCGCGGCGCACGAGAGGGCGAAGGCAAAGGCGAGGAGAACGCCTTTCTCCATGGTGTATATATCGGCTATTATTTCGATGATATGAGAGAAGAGCGAAACGTCCGCATCGTCCTGGTGCGGCCGCGCGACCCCCGCAATGTGGGGTCCGCCTGCCGGGCCATGAAATGCATGGGAATCACCTCCCTCGGCATCGTGGCGGACGGCATCATCGACCCGACGCAGGCGCGCACCCTCGCGCACTATGCCTCCGACGTGCTGGAAAACGCCCGCGTGTACCCCGACCTGCGCGCAGCGGTCGAGGACGCCGTGCTGATCGCAGGTACGACCCGGCGGCGCGGGAAGAACAGGAAGTATTTCACCCTCTTTCCCGAGCAGCTCGCCGAACGGGTCGCGGCGGTCGGGCGGGGGACCGTGGCGGTGCTCTTCGGCAATGAGGAGACGGGCCTGACGGACGAGGAGCTCGCGCTCTGCCACCTGGCCGTCACGATCCCGGCCTCACCCGAGTTCCCCTCGCTCAACCTCTCGCACGCCGTCCAGGTCGTCTGCTACGAGATCCACCGGGCGCTCACGCGGGGGAAGCTCACCCCCTTCGTCCCCATCCCCGCCCGGGATGTCGACTCCCTGGTGTCCGTGATCACCCGGTCGCTGCAGGCGATCGGGTTCTTCCGCGTCGTCGGGCCTGAGGGCATGGCGGTGTTCTTCCGGGACATCCTCGGCCGGGCCGGCCTCTCGATGAACGAGGCGAAGAGGCTGGGCGTGGTCTTTCGCAAGATCGCCGGCCTCGCGACGAAGAAGGGAATTGACCCATAGGCGAATCCTCCATAGAGTAGGGTGAGAGGAGACTCACTCGATGCGTACGACCGCCCGAATCGGCCTCGCCGCGTTCCTTCTGCTCACGGCCGCCCTCGCCCCTGCTATCACCCGCTCGGAGTTCGACAGGGTGGTCGACTTCTCGGTATCCCTCAAGACCGTCGCGGCCGCCGCGGAGGGCAAGGCTGCCCTCCCCGAGGGAAAGCTCTTCGTCCTGGACGGAACCGTCTCGGATGTGAGCATCCTTGACAAGGAGCAGGGGAGCTTCCGGGCGCGCATCGAGCTCATTACGGGGGAGTGGATCGGGACGGAGGACGTGAAGAGCTACTCCTGCTGGATCGAGTTCTCGGGCCCCGCGTTTTTCAAGTTGTTCCCCGCGCGCGCCCCCAAGGATCCGACGCCGGACATGGTGTTCCTCAACTCCCGGCTGCTCGTCGTCGCCCGGACCATCGGGGTGACCACTTCCCACCAGGGCGAGAAGAGGATGCTGATGGAGGGCCTCTCCACCAGGGCGATCAAGTAAGCCCTGCCCGACAGGGCGTTAGCTTGCCGCGGCGGATATCGACCGGCCTCAATCGAACTGTATGTCGCAGGCTCGGATCCTCGCATCCCCGGCTGACAGGGCGGCGCGCTCCATCACGTTGCGAAGCTCCCTGATGTTGCCCGGCCAGGAGTGAGCGACGAGCCTGTCCCTCGCATCCGGCGCGATGCCCGCGCCGCCCCTGCCGCTCAGCGCGAGGAAGTGCGCGGCGAGAAGGGGAATGTCGTCCCTCCTGTCGCGCAGCGGCGGCACGCGGATCGGCAGGACGGCGAGGCGCCAGTACAGGTCCTCGCGGAAGCTCCCCTCGCGCACCGCGGCCTTCGGGTCCCTGTTCGTCGCCGAGACGATCCGCGCGTCGACCGGGATCGGCCTGCTCCCCCCGACCCGCGTGAGCTCCTTCTCTTCAAGCACGCGCAGGAGACGGGTCTGCGCGCGCGGGGAAAGCTCCCCGACCTCGTCCAGGAACAGCGTGCCGCCGTCCGCCCGCTCGAAGCTGCCCGGCCTCGCCACGGCGTCGGTGAAGGCGCCCTTCTCTGATCCGAAGAGTTCGGTCTCGAGCAGGTCTTCGGGCAGGGCGCCGCAGTTGAGCGCCACGAGCGGGCAGCCCCTCCTGCGGGAGACCCTGTGCAGCGCGCGCGCGACCAGCTCCTTGCCTGTTCCGGTCTCGCCCCGCACGAGCACGGGGCAGTCCGCTGGTCCGTAGCGCAGGATGAGCTCCTTGGCCTCGCGGATGCCGGCGGTTTCGCCGATCAGCTCCTCCAGCTGGGAAGGCGGCGCGGAGGGCAGGAGCCTCCGCGCATCGGCCCCGCGCACGGCAGCGGCGAGGGTGCCGAGCAGGGCCTCGACGCCGTAGGGCTTCACGACGTAATCGCAGGCGCCGGCCTGGATCGCCTCTTTCACCAGGCGCACGTCGGAGAGGCCCGTGAGCATGACAACGGGAGGGGCGAGCGGCTGAGCGGCCAGCTCCCGCAGCACGGCGATCCCGTCGATGTCGGGCAGGTTGATGTCCAGCAGGACGACATCGGGGGCTTCGCGGGCTGCCGTCTCCAGTCCCTGCCGTCCCGTCGAAGCGGAGAGCAGCGTGTAGGGGCCGGGCAGAACGTGCGCGAGGAGTCTGTGCGCGCCGGGGTCGTCGTCGACGAAGAGCACTTTCACCATGCGAACCGTACTTTCACCAGGATGATACCGAAACGGCGGCCGGGCCGCAAGCGGGGGAAGGCGGCGGGGAGGGATGACATTAGCCGCCCCCCTCTGCTACACTCCCCGCGCCATGATCGAGTTCCGCCTCTTCCTCCGCTTCCTCGACAGGGAGTTCCTCGTCAAGCTCATCTTCATCCTGCTGCTGTACTCGCTCGTTCCCCTTGGCGAGATTTTTCTCTTCCTGTTCCTCGGCGACCTCATCGGCAACTACCTCATCCTCGCCATCGCCGCCGTTGTCGGCCTGGTCGGGATCCTGTTCGCCGTCGGCCAGATCCGGCGCACCCTCGAGCGCCTGCGCGGGAAGATCCGCCAGAGCCAGTACCCGGGCAAGGAGTTCGTCGACCTGGCGGGAATCCTCGTGAGCAGCGTTCTTCTGCTCACCCCCGGCTTCATCACGGATTTCGCCGGTTTTCTCCTGCTGATCCCTTTCTTCCGGGAAGCGCTGGGCAGGGCGATCGCGAAGAGGATGGACAAGAGCTTCAAGGAAGTCTACGAGTACCTGAGACTGTACGACCTGTGAGCCCGCGGGAGCCCCCGCGGGAGCCCCCGCGGGGGTTCCCGCCCTACAGCTTGAAAAGCCGGTAGACCGCGAGCAGCACGAGGTACCAGAGGAAGGGGAAGAGCGCCGCGGCCTTCCACGGCCTGCGCCAGAAGCCCGAAAGCGCGCCGAGCCCCGCCGCGTGCAGCTTCTTCGAGACCTGCTTCTCCTCGCCGGCGAAGACCTCGAGGCAGTTGCCGGCGAACAGCGAGATGCCGGGGTTGAGCTGCTTTTTGTGCCGCAGGATCCACTTCTCACTGCCCGCGACCCCCGATCCGACCAGCAGGAGGTGGGGGGAGGACTTCTTGATCGCCGTCACGATGCTCGCCTCGATCGTCTTCGGGAAAAAGCCGAAGTACCGTCCGACCACCCGGATGCCGTGGAACGAGCCCCGGAGGTTTTCCTCGGCGATCTCGATCGTCCTCTTGCGGGCGCCCAGGAGGTAGACGGAGCCCTTCGCCTTCTCGACGAGGCTGAGAGTCCGGATGACGAAATCGAAGGTGCTGAACAGGCTGGGCTCGCCGGCTCCGAGGAAGCGCGCCCCCCGAACCAGCGCGCGGGAGACCGGCAGAACGAGAGCCGCCTCGCGCAGACACCGGGAGAGCTCGCCGTCCGCGCGGGCGGCGAGCAGGCCGCGGGTCGAGAGGAAGACGACCTGGTTGTTCTGGCCATTGTCCAGCAACTCCGCGATCGCCCGCACCGCCATGTCGGGATCGACGACGTCCACGGGCACGTCGAGGACTTTGATCCGTTTCACCTTCTGTTGACCGGTCTCCACGCGTTTCTCTCCCATAGTATGTGTTTCACCAGGGCGACCGCGACGATCGCCGCCGCGTCAACCCGCAGCTCACCCGGCTGGCGCCGTGCGCGAGAAGCTCGTGCAGGGATGCTCAACGGACAATGGAATCCATTTACGTCCCCTTCGCGGAGCCGCGGCGCGCGCAAACCCGGGCGCACCGCCTACCTGCCCGGCGCCTTGATCCCGCCGGCGGCGAGGGCCTCCACGGCGGCCTCGAGCTGAATGTCGAAGTCCAGGTCGTAGACCGGGGGGTTGTTGTTGGTCTTCTCGACCTCGTTTCTCACCAGCCTGCGCAGGTACCTGTCGTTCAGGATGATGCCCTTCTTCCGCAAGCCGGCGATGAACTGCCCGATCTCCGCCGCCGACGGCCGGGGGTTGGAGGCCACGAAGTCGGCGAGCCACGTCGCGTTCAGGATGTCCGACAGGCTCTTCTCCTCCTCGGGGGTGAGAGCCGGCTCCACGACCGTCCTGTCCGGCTCGATGCCCTTCTTGTCGATGCTGGTCCCCGAGGGGGTGAGGTAGCGGGACATGGTGAGCTTGAAGTTCGCGCCGCCCACCTGCCGGATCTGCTGCACCGAGCCCTTGCCGTAGGTGGTCGCCCCGATCAGCACGGCCCGGCCGGTATCCTTGAGCGCACCGGCGAGGATCTCGGACGCCGAGGCCGATCCCTTGTCCACCAGCACGACGATGGGGATCTTCGGATCCACCACGAGGCGGCTGCGCCTCGCCGTGTAGACGAAGTTCTCGTTGTCCGAGCGCTCGGAATGGGTGCTCACGATCGGCCCATCGGCGATGAAGAGGTTGGCCACGTTCACGACGGAGCCCAGCAGCCCGCCGGGATTGTTCCGCACGTCGATGACGAGGGAGGTGTAGCCGTTCTCGCGGAAGAACGCGATGGCTTCCCGGGAGCGGTCGTAGGTCTGCGGCATGAACTGCGTGATGCGCAGGTAGCCGATCCCGCCGGGGATCATCGCCCGTTTTACGTTCGGGACCTCGATGATGTCGCGCGTGAGCTTCACGTCGAAGACCACGGTGTCGCCCCTGCGGATGGTGAGCGTAACTTCGGTCCTCGGCTCGCCGCGGATGCGCGCGGCGATCTGGTCGCTGGAAAGCTCCGCGCAGCTCTCTCCGTTCACGGCGAGGATGAGATCGCTTGCCGTGATGCCGGCCCGGTAGGCGGGGGTCCCTTCGATCGAGGAGATCACCTCGCCCCCCACCTTCTCCTTCTTCGTGAAGGTGAGGCCGATGCCGCCGAACTGCCCGGTGGTCGTCTCGTCCCAGTATCGCATGTCCTCGGCGGTGAGGTAGTTCGAGTACGGGTCGCCGAGGGACTCGAGCATTCCCTTCATCGCTCCCTCGTACAGCGCCTTCGGGGCGCTCCTGCCCGCATCCACGAAGTTGTCGCGCACGAACCGCATCGCCTCGGAGATGGTGGCGAGGTACCCCTGCGTTTCCTCTTCCGCGCTCCCCGCGAGCAGCCGCGGGGAGAATGCGAACAGGGCGAGGGCGGCGAGGAGCACGACCGTGATCGCCGCCCAGACGATCCGTTCCCGAGACAGCATCTTCATGCGCTCATTCTAACCCGGAGCCCCGGTTTGTCAACGCTGCGGCTCCCTTGACGGGCGTTTCCCCGCACCGCTACACTTCGCCGGGTATGACGGCGAGAAGGGTCCTGCTCGCTCTCGGTTCCCTGTGGGAGCTCGTGCGCTTCTTCCTCGTTCTCTCCATTCTCGCCCTGATCGTCCGGCCGGCGGGAGGGGAGGGGATATCCGGCGTCATGCCGTGGCTCCTGCTCACCGGCACGGGAAACCTGCTCGTCCCAGTCGGCGGCATCCTGCTCGCCCTTTTTCCGCGCCGCTACGGGAGCCTGATCGGGCTGCTGCGCCTCGGCCAGGGGCTCGCGGTCTTCTCGATCGTCATCCTTCTCGTGTCCGGCTCCCTTGCGGCCGCGGCGAACGCCCGACTGCTCGTCGTCGGGGGACGGATGATCACCGTCGCCGTCGTCGTTCCCGCGCTCCTCGCGCTGGACCTCGCCTACCTCGCCCTGGTCGTGTTCTCTCGAGAGAAGGACGCCCCCTGATGGTGATCCTCCCCATCGGGAGCGGAAAAGGCGGGGTGGGCAAGTCGCTGCTCGCCGCGAACCTCTCGATCGCCCTCGCCGAAGCGGGGCGGCGGGTCGTGCTCGCCGATCTCGACCTCGGCGCCTCCAACCTTCACACGATGCTGGGCATCCGGGGGGTGAGCGAGGGCATCGGGACGCTCCTCGCCGTGCCGCGCACGGCCTTCGCCGACATCCTCCTCCCGACCGAGTACGCGGGGCTCCTCTTCATCCCTGGTGACGCGGAGGTCCCGGGCGCCGCGAACCTGAAGCCGGGGCAGAGGAAGCGCCTGGTGCGCCACCTCCAGTCCCTCGACTGCGACTTCCTCGTCCTCGACCTGGGCCCGGGGTCGGCGGCGGCCACCCTCGATTTCTTCCTCCTCGCCGGCTCGGGGATCCTCATCACGACCCCCGCGCTCACCGCGATCCTCAACGCGTACCTCTTCCTGAAGAACGCCATCTTCCGTCTCATGTACGCAGCCATCGACAGCGAGTCCCGGGCGTACGCGATCCTCGAGTCCTTGCGCAAGGAGAGCGGCGCCCTGCAGAGGGCATATGTCCCGCGCATCCTCGCGCGCATCGCCGAGGAGGACGCCGAAAGCGCGCGCGCAATCGCAGCGCAGCTCGGGCGTTTCCGTCCCTTGCTCGTGATGAACATGCTGGAGCAGCCCGGCGACGCGGACAGGGCGGACAGGCTGCAGAGGTCGGCCCGCGAGTACCTCGGCGTCGAACTGGCGAGCCTCGGGGTGATGTACCGCGACGACCTGCAGAGCCTCGCCCTCGGCTCGCGCCTCCCCCTGATCCGCTACAAGCCGCAATCCGTGCTCTCGCAGGATGTCTACAGGATCGCCGAAAAGCTCCTCGCGGGGAGCGGGCCGTGAGGCGGAGGGCCGTCCTCGCCGCCGCGGTCTTCCTCGC
>Ga0315285_10007637_pt1 | contig 11103 bp, 8 predicted proteins | sample YL17G09_36_MG_FD_203698 | JGI IMG/M metagenome (GOLD analysis project Ga0315285, IMG submission 203698) | Sediment microbial communities from Yellowstone Lake, YNP, Wyoming, USA - YL17G09_36 | ecosystem: Environmental > Aquatic > Freshwater > Lake > Sediment | place: USA: Wyoming | collected... | reverse complement strand
CCCGCCAATCTGCGGCATCCCGCAGGCCGGTCGCCAATTGCACTATGCTCGCTTCCGCCTCGCCGCGCAGCACCGAATCGAGCGCCGGGCACGCCCCTTCGACTGGCTCAGGGCAGGCCCCTTCGACGGGCTCAGGGCAGGCTGCCAGCAGGCTGGCGTAGGCGAAGGTCGGCAGCGGGCCGGCCATCGTCACGTGCGCCGTCACGCCCGCTGCACGCAGTTCGGTAGCCAGCGCCAGGTTTTCCTCCACCAGGTTGGCAAACAGGATAGACAGGACGATCAGGCGCGGCTGCTCGGAGTGGGCCAGCGCGACGGTCTCGCCTGGGTCGCTGTCCGCGCCAAAGTGGACCAACCGCGCGCACAAGCCCGCCTCTCGCAGGACGGCCACCAGCGTGCGGGCAGGCAGGCGCTGCTGGCGCAGGTCCTCGACCACGAGGACGTCGCAGCCCCTCGCGTCTTGCGTCATCAGCCCACGGTCACGCTGCCGTCGCGCCCGACGATCAGGACGAGCGCGTCCACCGCCAGCCCGGTGCGCCCCCAATCGGCGACGACCTGCAGCAGATAGCGCCCCGGCCTGGCGGGCGGCTGCCACACAGCGCTCTCGCCTTCTTCGGCCAGCGTCCCGCCGGACACGCTCCACTGGTAGCGCGCGCCGGACCAGGGGGTATCGGCGGCAAACGCCAGCCGGCCGTGCCGCACGATCTCGACCGTGCGGACCTCGGCCAGCGGCAGCGGGACCTGGGACGAGTCCCACGCCTCCACCCACTCGACGGTGACTTCGTCGTGCAACCCGAGTTCCAGCGTCAGCGCGTTCGCCTCGTCGCCCTCGATCGCCAGCACGTAGGTGCCGGCTTCGGGAACCTCGAAGGAGAAGGCGCCCGAACTGTCGCTGACGGCGCGCGCCTCCCAGCCGTCGCGCGTGACCGTGACGGGCAGCCCGCCCAGGGGTTGGCCGTACTGGTCAACGACCGTGCCCTGGATCGCCGCGCCCGCCAGGTCCGCGTTGGGCGCCGTCCGGACGATTTTACCGGTAAAGTGCTGCCCTGGAGCGACAAAACTGGTTGGCGTGACGTATGGCGTGGGCGTGGAGGACGGCATTGGCGGGGGGTCGCAGATCATGGGTGTGACGGAGGGGGGCGGGGCAGGGTCGCACACGATCGGCGGGCACAGCCGGCAACTGGCGCTCGTGCCGCCGAAGAAGAAGATGACGGCCAGGATGGCCTTCTGAACCTTCTTGGGCAACTTGTCCAACCGTATCATGGTGTCTTCCTCCTTAATCGGACGCGGATCAACGCAGATAAACGCAGATTTTTATCTCTTATAGGACGCGGATGAACGCGGATAAACACGGATTTTATCTTTTTAACCGCTGTGCTACCTGCTCTCTCCAGTTCTGCAGTTCCGCTTCCACTTCCATATCGAACAGGTTGATGCGGCTGGCCCAGGTGGCGGCCTGGGCGTTGACGAGCGCGGAGTTGCGAATGTCTTCGTGCAGCGTAAAGTCGAACATCTCTTCAAAGATAGCCAGCGAGTGGTTGTTCACGCGGGCGACGAGGTCGCGCAGCGCTTCGCCCAGCGCCGGGTCGTAGCGCCCGGCGTGCAGGTACTTGACCATCATCAGTTCGTAGTAGGCGATCGAGCACTGTTTGGCCAACCCCTGATTTTCGTACTGGCGGTGGCGCATGGCGGCGATCATCAGCCGCCACAGCATTTCGACGCGCGGATCGGGGATCGTATAGTTCCACGCCATATAGTTGCCGGTCAGCCGTCCCTCGCGCTGTAGCCGCTCCAGGACCGGCGTGCCGGCGTACACTTCCATGCGCCCGAAACTCAGCGGGGCGAGACCCGTGCCGCCCATTTCGCGCAGAAAGTCCAGGTTGGCGCGGAGGTCCTCGACCGTGCTATCGGGGTCGAAGATGATCAGCCCGAAATCGGCCAGCATGCCCACCTGGTGCAGGATTTCCAGCGCGCGGCGGTTCTGCGCGACGGTGGTGTGCTTGTTCAGCGTCTGCAGGCTGTGGTCGGAGCCCGACTCGACGCCGACGTAGGCGCGCACGACGCCCATATCCAGCAGCCGCCGAAACAGGTCGGGCTCGACGTCGTCGGCGCGGCACTTGATGCTCATGATTGCGTCCAGCCGGCGCCGCTTGAGTTCGGCCTCCAATTCGGCGACACGCTCGTAGCGCGCCGGGCCGGCCGGGAACCACTCGTCGTCGTTGAAGACGAAGAAGCGCACGCCGAAGCGGTGATACAGGTCCGCCATCTCGTCCACCAGGTTGGGCACGCTGCGGAAACGCTGGACCTTGCCGCGGCTGGAACTGTAGAAGGAGCGGATGCTGCAGAAGGTGCAGTCGCGGTGACAGCCGCGGCTGCCGACGAGCGGCGAATAGCCGACGCCCAGGTGGTGTTGGGGTGGGGTGTCGCGCGCGGGGAAGGGCAGTGCGTCCAGGTCGGCGACGAGCGGGCGGGGCGGGTTTTCGACGATCTCCCCGGCGTAGCGATTTGCGATTTGCCGATTTGCCGATTTGCTGATTTGCCGAAAGGACAGGCCCAGGATGCTGCCCCACGCCGCGGGCGCATCCAGTTTTTGGACGAGTTCCAGGAGCGTAAACTCGCCCTCGCCGCGCACGACGGAGTCGAGGACAGGGAAGTCGCGCAACAACTCACTGGCCGCGAAGGTGGGAAAGTGCCCGCCCAGCGTGATGTGGGCTTTGGGCAGCGCGCGGCGGAGGCTGGCGGCCAGCGCGAGAAATTCGGGCGCACGGTACTGGAAGATGACCGACAGGCCGATCAGCCGGGGGCGGGTGACTTTGGCCTGCCACACGACGGCGTCCGCGTCGTCGGCGGTGCTGAAGGCGGCCAACTGTACGGAATAGCCGTGCTGGCGCAGCACGGCCGCCAGGTAGCGGGTACCGAGGTTTTCCAGTTCTTCAGCGCCGACGAGCAATACGTCTGTCATATCTAGCGTTTTTCTCTATTTATGAGCGCGCTCGTAATTTTACGAGCGCGCTCATATTTACGAGCGCGGTCCATACCAGGCCCCCTTGCCTGTGCCGTGCGTCTCGAGTTTCCCTTCCTTCACCAGCCGCTTGAGGAGCCGCGTGGCCTGGTACGGTCCAACCTGGCAAAGCGCAGCCGCCTCGCGGCGCGTTATGCGTCCAAGTCTGGCAACGTACTGGAGCACCATCTGTTCCTGTTGTAAAGGTTCGAAGCCTCGCCGGTAGGCGTAGGCGGCTTTCTCGCCCAGCCGCCGGTAGGTGGGGGCAGAGAGGTGATAACTGCTGGACGTGCACTGCTCCCAGGCGGGTATAATCGCGGTGGATGAGGGCGTTGGCTACGGCCTCGCGGAAGGCCCGCTCCGGATAGTCGGGCACGCCGACCCGCAGGAAACCGATCATCAGTTCCTCTTCGCGGTTGCGGGCGCGAAAGCGTGAAAGCAGTTCGTCCATGGCCCGCAAGAGCGGCCAGCGAAAGAAGTCGTTGACCTCTACCTGGGTCCCCGAGAGTTTCTGGAAAGCGACCTCGTGGGTCGGCAGGATGGAGCGCAGGGCTTCTTCCTTCCCAAAGAGCAGCAGGCCGAGCACCCGCACTGCTGCGATTTCGTGGTTGGCTTCCACCGCGCCCAACGCTTTGGCCAGTTCACGGTCCGGCAGGTCGAGCAGGGTCGAGTCGCCCAGGCCCCGGCTCTCCCGAATACTGCGGCGCAAGCGCTCGAACTCCAACGGGTCCAGGTCTTCCCAGCGGGCTTCGGGCACGACCAGCGCGGAGTAATCCAGGATGCCCCGGCTGGCCTGGTGGGCTTGCATCTCGTGGAAATGAAAGGGCAGGCACTCGGGCCGGCCGCGCCCGCCGATGGCCCGGCGCAGGTATTTGCCGTCGGTGGTACCGGCCGGCGCCCGCGAGGCCGGCACTTTTATCACCAGAACGTCGCGGCCATCGAGGGACGCCATTTCGACCCGGCAGGTCATGGCCGGACGGGTGCGGCCGGCGATCAGGGCCTCGACGCGCCGGGGATCGGTCGTCCCGGCCTCGTGGCGGGGGCGTGCTCCGGTCAGGCGGCCATCGTCCTCCACGCCGATGAGCAGATACCCGGTCTCCCCTCCGACGGGGCGATTGGCCAGGCAGACGACGGCCTCGACCAGGTCCCGGTCGTTCAGCGGTTCGTGCTCCTCGCCCTTGAACTCAACCGGCAGCGTTTCTCCTGCCGAGATCAACGCGCGGAGATCTTCAGGCGTCATGCTCACCTCCCGCATGGTGTTGGCCCGGAAGAACGGTCAGTAATTCCGTCTCTTCAGCGCAGATCAGCAATGCGTCTATCATAGAGATCGCCTATTCCCTACCTTGTGTACTCCTGCAAGTAGAGAATCGTTTTCATTGCTGCCTGGCGCTCGCTCTCGTCCAGCATCAGTCCCAGCCTGTCCCACCAGATGGCATCCACTTCGCCACTTGTCAGTATCTCGTCCAATTCGGCCAGCCGATCCTTCAGAGCCATTTCTAACCTGGCAGCAGCCGCCTGGTCCCAGAATCGTCCGGCGGCAACCTGATCGACATGCCGGGCGAGGAGAGCCACGATATCTACTACATCGTTGTCCCTCAGGGCGATAAGCTTGGTGATAAGCAGGCCCTCCAGTGTGAATACAGGAAGCGTGATGTCCAGGCCGGGTATCGCCTGCTGTGTGCCTGGTTCGACCCCCACGGGATAGCTCAGAGCCGAATGTACGTCTGTTACATCGCCCAGGGCGATATGAATCTCTACAGCCTCTTCGCCTTCGCCTTTCGTCGCCATGACCCAAATGCCGACTGACTCCACGTCGTATCCTAGCGTCTCCAGAACCTCAGCCAGGGCTGGCCAGTCTTCCCGTCGGATCGCAAGGTCCAGGTCAAGGGTACGGCGTAACAGGCTGCCGTAGGCGCGCACACCAAAAGCGCCGATTACGAACACGGTGACGCCTCGACGGTAGCAAGCGTCCAGGATGGCCCCGAGTTCACGGATCAGGTGCTCTTCCATCAGATCAGCCCCGCTGTGCCTGGAGGTCCAGGGCCACCTTGCCGATGACGTAGCGCGGCAAGGCAAGACGCACTCCCCAACGTTCTGCGATCGGTCGGTACGAGGACGGGACGGATCGGTGTCGCCCTGCTGGATAGGTCGCTGTTTCTGGGGGAGTGTACACTGTGTTGACCCGGCGCCCGAGTTCCTCGATGACTTCTGAGGGGACGACGGTTATTGTTTCGACGTTGATGGCTTCCAGGAGAGCGCCCAGACGGCGTGACAATCCCCGTTGCCCAGCCTGATCAAGCAATAGATCCCAGGCCAGGAAGTTTCGCTGGACGATGATGATCGCGGCCGCCTCCGCCAGGCTGGTCTCACCCCGGGCTCGTTCTACCAGGTCCAGGCAAAGATCCTCCGGCGCGATAAAGGCCAGCCCGCCAATCGCACGTCGTCGCCGGTATCGCTCTAGTTCCAGTGCAGGGTCCAGGATAATTACCTCTTGCGCTGCCTGCACCTGGGTTGTGGTGGGTGGACCCTCAAACACCTGGCAGCCTTCCCCGTTGACCTGGCGCCAGATGAGCACGTCTTCCGCATAGACCTGCAAAGTGGCCACATTCTCCAGCGGGGTCAGCCAGTGATGGTATGCGTAAGCAGCCTGGGGACCTGTGATCAGATAAGGTCGGTCGAGTTGGGTCAAATGCCTGGCCAACCAGGCCAGGCAGTTCCACGGCGTATGTGTGCTTATCGCGACCATTTGCTCCTCCTCGTTTGAGCAAGAACCACGACGACTTTGAACATTATACACCAATGAGGGAATAGTAGACAATGCGGAGCCGGGAGCGTATCACGGTGGGGACTTGAGATCAGGGAAGACAGGGGTACAAGGCCCATGGGAACTACGTGCTGAGCAGGACGGTTGAGACCAGGTTGACCCCCGCCATCGCCGCGTTGGTCGAGACGACGGCTGCCAGCAGCGGATAGCGGAAAGCCCCCTGGAGCGCGGGAACGCCACGTGCTGCCCGCCGCATGGCCAGCCAGGCGACCAGTCCGGTGAGCAGCGGCACGACGTAGTTCAGGGCGAGTCGCAGCCACACGCTCGAAGGCCCCGTGCCCGTGGACAGGTAGATGCCGATGACGATGCCGCCCACGGCGTGGCCGGTCACCATCCACGCCGCCGAGCCGAGGGCACGCCGCCACGCCGCCAACGTGCCGCGCTGGCTCCTCGCCGGTCCGGGCCACCGCTGCGAGACGACGTAGGCCAGCAGCCCCAGCGGGCCCAGCAGCAGGATTGCCAGCGGCCACACCACCCGGCTTCCCCAGGTCACGGTCGCGTCGCGCCACAGGTCCCACACGACAAATCCGAGCGCGCCCACCGTCAAAACGGTCCAGGCCAGCAGCAGCCAACTGAGGGCCGGCGCCGAGGAGCGGAAACCCGGGACGAGCCATGGAGCACCTGCGCCGATGTGCCGCTGCAGCCACACCGCCTGGTCCTGCCAGGCCTGACTGGGCAGGGAGTGGGTGGCGTCGTACCACAAGATCGTCTTGGGCTCGCTGCCGGCCTGCTGGAAACGGAGTGCGTCCCGCGGATGAGTCGGGCCTAGAACAAAAAGACCGCTCTGCAGGCGGTCTCTTTTCGGTCAAATGTCCAGGTCACCTGTACGACAGATGAGGTACTGAGGTTGATTCCAATCTTTCGTTCACCAACCATATACCGGTTGCTGCTATACTGCTGATTGAAACTGTCACAACCTGACCCGCCTCATCGTGCACGTGCCGAGGAGGGCATCGCAGACAACGTAGAGCCGACCCCCTGCCAGCAGGCGTTTTGGCGGGCGGTCGGCTGTTTGTTCCCTGGGGAACGAAAACCGATTTGCGTGACCTGGCACATTGTACTACAATTATCTTCAGTGGCGAAGCATCACAGTTGGCAGAGCCACACGTGGTGAGAACGCCCCGGCGATAATCAGTAAAGAACATCTGCCCGTTACTATGAGCACGGAAGCCGATACCTGTCGCAAGTACATCACCCCTGCGCTGCAGGCCGCAGGCTGGGACGATCCTCCGCACTCGATCGCAGAACAACGTACCTTCACCGATGGGCGCATCGTGCCGGTGGGCGACAAGATCCAGCGGCTACAGCAGAAACGCGCCGATTACCTGCTGCGTTACACCCGCGACTTTACGCTGGCCGTGGTCGAGGCCAAACCCGAGGACCACGACGCGGCCGAGGGGATACAACAGGCCAGGGAATACGCCCAGGTCCTGGGACTCAAGTTCGCCTACGCCACCAATGGGCTGCGCATCCTGGAATTCGACTTCATCACCGGGCTGGAGCAGGAGATCGGCCGCTATCCCACGCCGGATGAACTGTTCGCCCGCTGGCGGCAGGCCGAGGGGCTGGCGGACGACGCTGCGGTCGAGCGCTTGCTTACGCCGTACAGCGTCATTGCCGGCAAAACGCCGCGCTATTACCAGGAGATTGCCATCAACCGCGCCGTGCAGGCCATTCTGCAGGGGCGCAGGCGCGTGCTCCTCACCATGGCCACCGGCACGGGCAAGACTTTCGTCGCTTTCCAGGTGTGCTGGAAACTGTGGGCTTCCCGCTGGAACCGCGAGGGGGCGTACCGCCGCCCCAAGATCCTCTACCTGGCCGACCGCAACGTCCTGGTAGACGACCCCAAGGACAAGATGTTCGCGCCTTTCGGAGACGCCCGCCACAAGATCGAGCACGGCGAGGTGGTCAAGAGCCGCGAGATGTACTTTGCGATCTATCAGGCCATCGCGCAAGATGAGCATCGCCCCGGGCTTTACAAAGAGTATCCCCCCGATTTCTTCGACCTGGTGATCGTGGACGAGTGCCACCGGGGCAGCGCGGCCGACGATAGCAACTGGCGCGAGATCCTGGAGTACTTTCAACCGGCGTATCAACTGGGGATGACGGCCACGCCGCTGCGCGAAGACAACCGCAACACGTACGAGTACTTTGGCGATCCGCTGTACACCTACAGCCTCAAAACGGGCATTGACGACGGCTTCCTGGCCCCCTACCGCGTCCACCGCGTGGTGACCACCTACGACGCGCTGGGCTGGCGGCCTTACAGGGGGCAGCGCGACCGTTACGACCGCGAGGTCCCCGACCGGGAATACCAGACCCAGGACTTTGAGCGCGTCGTGGCGCTCAAGGCTCGCACCGAGGCCATCGCCCGCCACCTGACCGACTACCTCCAGCGCAGCGACCGCTTCGGCAAGACCATCGTCTTCTGCGTGGACCAGGAGCACGCCAGCATGATGCGCCAGGCGCTCAACAACCTCAACGCCGACCTGGTGCAGCAATATCCTGACTACGTGGTGCGGGTGACTGCTGACGAGGGCACGATTGGTAAGGGCCACCTGGGCCGCTTCCAGGACCCGGAGGAGCGCACGCCGGTGGTCGTGACCACCTCCAGGCTGTTGACCACCGGCGTGGACGTGCCCACCTGCCAGAACGTGGCGCTGGTGCGCGCGGTCAACGTTATGACCGAGTTCAAGCAGATCATCGGGCGCGGAACGCGCGTGAGGGCCGAGTACGGCAAGTACTTTTTCAACATCGTGGATTACACCGGCAGCGCCACCGAGCGCTTTGCCGACCCGGCCTTCGACGGCGATCCGGTGCAAGGGACCACCGTCACCATTGACGATCAGGGCCGGGAGATTGAAGGAACGGAGCAGGAATGGGCGATGCGCGAACCGTCGCCTGAATATGAAGCGGTGCCTACCGGCCCTGATAGTATCTCTGGCGACGAGGACAGGCCCCGCCGCAAGTACTACGTGGACGGCGGGGTGGTGGAGATCGTCGCCCACATGGTCTACGAACTCGACCCGCAGGGCCACCAGTTGAGGGCCTTCAAGTACGTGGACTACGCCGGCGAGACGGTGCGCACGCTGTACGCCAACGGCGCCGCACTGTGCAAGGATTGGGCGAACCCCGACCTGCGGGCCGAGATCATCCAAAAGTTTGCCGAACGCGGCCTTGACTTCGACTACCTGCGCGAGGTCACCGCCCAGCCGGAGGCCGATCCCTTCGACCTGCTGTGCCACCTGGCCTTCAAGACGCCGGTGCGCACCCGCCGCGAGCGGGCGGACCTCTTGCGCCAGAACCGCCCAGAGTTTTTCGCCCGGTACAGCCACCAGGCACAGGTGATCCTGGGCGAGCTGCTGCAAAAGTACGCCGAGCACGGCACGGCGCAGTTCCAAATCCCCGAGGCGCTGAAATCGCCGCCCATCTCCGAACACGGCAACGTGCGCGAGATCGCCCGCTACTTCGGCGGGCCGGTGCGGTTGCGCCAGGCGGTGCACCAGTTACAAGCTTTACTCTATACGGTGTGAAAGGAGCGACAGAAACCTTGACCAACGAGGGTTTTGTTGGACCAGGGGACGATGTTACCAGGCTCGTCTTCTTGAAGAAGGAAGGCTTCTTATTCCTTGGCACAGTCGGGAATCTGTTCGAGTCAGGTCTGCCAGCACTCGATGAACTGGAAAGCTGCGGCGTCTATGCTGTAACCATTCCCGATGACTACAAAGTCGCCTTTGTTCCACCTGACGCCGCGGTCAAACGGGGTAACGTCCTGAGACCGTGGTCTATGGAGAACCTGAGAGCGAAATGGGTCGAAGGTGTGAACGTCGTCTATTACGGGCTGGCAGGCCGGCGCTCTTTTCGCTCGCTGCGAAGGCGATTAAGGGACTTGATGCGACACGGCACTGGGAAAACGACGACCAATGGTCCCCACAAAGGTGGAGAAATTCTCTGGCAGCTTATCGGTTACGAAACGTTCGGCGTCTGGGCCTATCCCACCGGCGGCCCACCTGTTCCCAGGGTTGCAGAACACGAACTGCTAGAGTGCTTCCACCGGAAAGCCGGAAAGTTGCCGTTTGCCAATCGTCAATTTTGACATCATCACGCATTGCGGAACACGTACCAGAAAGGACCCTATGGCACGCACACGGAACCAGACATCATCAGAAACTACCGCCCGCCAACTGAGCAGCATCATCAAATCCGCGCGCGACATCATGCGCAAGGACAAGGGCCTCAGCGGCGACCTCGACCGCTTGCCGATGCTCACCTGGATCATGTTTCTCAAGTTCCTGGACGACATGGAGCAGCTCCGCGAAGACGAGGCGCTGCTGGCCGGCGCGAGATTCCGCCCCATCGTCGAGCCGCCCTACCGCTGGCGCGACTGGGCGGCCGACCCGGGCGGCATCACGGGCGACGAACTGATCGCCTTCATCAACCAGGACGAGGCGATGCGCCCCGACTCCACCCGCGGGCCGGGGCTGTTTGCCTACCTGCGCTCCTTGCACAGCACCGATGGCGACGAACGCCGTGACGTGGTCGCTACCGTCTTCGGCGGCGTGATCAACCGCATGATCAACGGCTATCTCCTGCGCGACGTGATCAACAGGGTGGACGAGATCAACTTTGCTGCGTCCGAGCAGATCCACACGCTGAGCCACCTCTACGAGACGATGCTGCGCGAGATGCGCGACGCGGCGGGCGACTCGGGCGAGTTCTACACCCCGCGGCCCGTGGTTCAGCTGATGGTGAGGGTCGTTGACCCGCGCCTGGGCGACGTGCTGCTCGATCCCGCCGCAGGCACCGGCGGTTTCCTGGTCGAAGCCTACGAGCACCTGAAGGAGCAATGCCAGACGGTGGAGGACTGGCACACGTTGCAGCAGGAGAGCATCCTGGGCGGCGAGGCGAAACCCCTGCCCTACCTGCTGGGGCAGATGAACCTGCTCCTGCACGGGCTGGAGTCGCCGCGCATCACCTTTGGCAACAGCCTGGCCACGCCGCTGCGGGAGATCGGCGACCCGCAGCGGGTAGACGTGATCCTGACCAACCCGCCCTTCGGCGGCGAGGAGGAGCCGGGCATCCAGAACAACTTCCCCGACGACCGGCGCACCTCCGAGACGGCGCTCCTGTTCCTGCAGTTGATCATGCGCAAGCTGCGGAGACCGCCCAGGCCTGGGCGGGCGGCCGTCGTCGTGCCCAACGGTACGCTGTTCGCCGACGGCGTGGCGGCGCGCATCAAGGAGCACCTGCTCAAGGAGTTCAACCTGCACACCATCGTGCG
>Ga0315285_10007636_pt1 | contig 11104 bp, 17 predicted proteins | sample YL17G09_36_MG_FD_203698 | JGI IMG/M metagenome (GOLD analysis project Ga0315285, IMG submission 203698) | Sediment microbial communities from Yellowstone Lake, YNP, Wyoming, USA - YL17G09_36 | ecosystem: Environmental > Aquatic > Freshwater > Lake > Sediment | place: USA: Wyoming | collected... | reverse complement strand
GCGCTACCTTGGGATGAGAGGTTCGATCTTTCAGCAGCATGCTTGAGACAGAAAATGGATGAACTGGATTGTCAAGGAGAAGCAAAAGATATGATTTTCGGTCAGTTCGCGACTTTTATGAAGGATGGGACAGAGGGTGGCAAATTCTGGTCTTCAGATATAGTAGTGATTATTAATGATAATGTATACGGTCCTGGCATGATGACAGCCGGATATTGGCGAGCCAATGATACCTACAAAACCATCAATTTTTCTGCTGGAGGACATTATGCTTACATGCCAGGTGAAACTGAACATCCATACAAGTTCATGGGGCTGAAATATCTGGCTTTTAGTCAACCTCATAGGTTTGATACTGACATCCAACCATATGGATCTGAAAGAGTAAATCCTGGTTTCATTCTAATCTATTATGACGAAGATGGGACTCTAAATATCTATGCTCATCTAAAAGAGAATTATTACAAAATGACAAGCGTAAAGAAAAAAGTTGAAAATAAAACATGGACTCCACCACCCGAACCAGAAGTTCCAAGTCCTGAACCTAGACAAGTTGAAGTTGAGATACCAAAAAAGATTGATGTTCCGACTCCAATTCCTCCACCACCGATATATTTACCAGGAATGCCAGAAACAGCAGACCCAAAAAAGGAACATGTAATTCCTAATTGTAACTCGCAGGGAGCTTCTGTTTGCAGGCAAGACGAAGAATGTCCTGATAAGTGGATAAAAGCTAAAGAGGACAGATGCTGTTCGGTTATTTGCACACCTGTTGGTAAAAAAGAAGTTCCTCCAGGCCTTGAAAAGAAGAACGAAACTGAGTCTAATGAAACAGAAATAAATGAAACTGAAAAAAATAAAACTAAAAAAGAAAAACCAGAAACAAATATAACCATAGAGAATGAAACTGAAACAAACGAATCACAAACAACCAACCTTACAACATTAGAATATCCAAATGCAACATTGGGCGGAAACTTCGACAATGGTGATAAAGTAGAATTTCTTGGCGTGAAAGGAACAATATTTATTGGAAAAATCAAGAATGGTAAACCATCAGAGAATCTTCAAATCAATAATGAAACTGCTACACTCTTAGTGTATGTATCTTTTGATAATCCTACTTATGGTCATATGGCATTAGTTCATTATCCACAGCGTGGTGAAGGTGAGTATGATTTATACCAAAGTGATGATTTGATTGCAACATTAAAATATGGAAGTGATTACTCTCTAAATGCTTATGTGACTGTGGCTTGCGAACCCGATAAATATCCTGAACAAACGCAAGCAATCTTAATAGAAAGATTTAAAGAATGTTCATAATATTTGCCAACTTATCAACGCCTCTCAATGTCATCAATGAGCCTCGATGACAATCAATGAACATCAATACACAACAATACAAATAAATAAATTTCAATGCGCATCAATGATTTGTAAGAGTCATAGAAATTGGGTTTTTATTCATCACCATGTCAAGTTTTACATGGCGTGAGTATGGCAAGAATTTACCCTTATTAATTAAGGTAAGTTCCCTTTTTCATTAAGACTCGATCGGTCTTAACAGCTAAGCCTTTGCGTTTTTCTAAAATTTCCTTAGAGCTTAGTAATGCTCTACCTATAGCCACCAATTCTCCCTTCAAGGAAAGCAAAGCAATCCGATCTCCTCTTTTGATATTGTCTTCTAACCTGACAACGCCGCCCACAGCTAGCGGTGCACCGTTGCATACGCTGTCGATGGCGTTGTCTGATATTATTATTTTTCCTATTGGCTCGACAGCCATTTCCATTGGCAGTATGACTTCCTTTAATCTGTCATCCTCTTTAGCATCAATCACATCTTGCAGAGTTATTGCAGACTCTTCGGAGAAACTTCCGCTTCTCGTTCTTCTCAGTTCTTGCAGATGAGCTCCTATTTCTAATCTCTTGCCAACATCGTCAGCCAACCTCCTCACATAGAAACCTGCCTCACAGCCGACTCTAAACAAAACATTCCTTCCGTTGGTTTCTAACAGTTCTAAATAGTAGATTTCCCTCTCTCTTTCTCTCCTAGCAACAGCAGATTTCTTGGGAGGCAATTGTTTTACTTTTCCGATAAATTCTTTGAAAGTTTCTTCTACCTTTTTCCTATCAACATCATGATGTAAATGAATTACTCCAACATATTCTTTCTTAGACGATAATAGGACAGGCATCAGCTTTGTGGCATTTTCTAGAGCTATCACTAGAACGCCCGTTGCACGAGGATTTCTCTGTAATTACACTAGAGTCCCGCCATGCGAGCATTTATTAATTTCTAGTATTTCTTTAATCCACCTGTCAATTTGGTGCGACGTAGGACCTGAAGGCTTGTCCAGAATTATTATTCCGTTTCTTATGTGCTCTTCTAAAGTTCTTGCTCCAGGATAACAACCAAATGGCGTTAGCGAGGCTTCATGTTTTTTTATTATCCAACTCATGGTAAAATTATTTTGATTTTTATGTACTTAAAATAAACCTTTACGACTCGGAGTGGTGATTGAACTTTATTTCACTTTATGTTTTAATATGAAGCATGATGGAGATCCTGATAAACGAGTATGATTGGAAATCTGCCGACAAGACAAGAAGATTGACAGAGATAATCGAAGCTTTGAAAAATGTTGGTTGGGAAAAGTTTGGCCATAGCGGAACTATAATATTGTTCAAGGACACCACCGAAGAGAAAGCAAAGACAGAATTGGGGAGACTGGCAATAAGTGAGATTAAGGCAGAAGTTTGGGAAGAAGAATTGTATTATAACAATATATTTTAAATATATCCTATAATCCTAACAATGTTTGTTAAGATTAAGGTTTGAATGTTAAATACATAGTCGATAGCAAAACCAGAGATTTGAGGATTTTAGAAAATCCTAACTTTATATCAATCCAAGCTTTTCTGCAACAAACCTTGCCATGCTCTTTTTGATTATATCTTTCTTTTCAATTCCCAGCAAATCAATAATTTTATCAGTATCAGCTTCTGCACCACTTGTTTTGAATTCAACTTCAATTGTATTGCCTATGTCTTCAATGTCTTCGACGTAAAAGTTAAAATTCAAATTGGATTTTTTATCTACAATGTTGTATTCCTTTCCTCCACATTTCTTTATAGAAAACCAATACTCAAATCCTAAGGTCTTTAAAATATCCTTTGCTATATCTTCTGGGCCTGTGAAAAGTACGACTTTTTTTCCATACGCAGACTTTTTTAAACCAGCTTCATAACTTATCCTGTCTAGCAATATAGTCATATCTTTATTCGAACCAAGTTTTCTTGTTCGTAACGTCACATTACTCGGGTTAAATTCCTTAGAAGAAACGCCCTTAGGTTTATAATAATCATCTGTATAAGGACCATATGTTTTTACTTCAGAGAGTTGATATTTCTTTTTAATTCCTTTTAAAAAATCTTCACTAACTATTGCTCTCATTTCTATTTCTACCATTTATTTCAACCTCTTTTATAATTACTTCGAATCATCTATAAATTCTAAATTACCATTTAGAATTATTGGTTTAACAGCTTCAATCTCATCTCTTATGAAAGATAGTTTATCATCTGTTGGAATAGGATTTAAAAGGAAAATCTTTTTATTTAGATAGAAGGCAATCATGATTTCTGCAAAAGTATTGCCGCCAATATAATTCTCTATTTCATGTCTTTCCAAGTTTATAACAAGTATAGCATCGCTGTCAGCAACTTTGTCAAAATGCTTTCTTATAAAGTCTGGTGCGATTTTAAGATACAATTCTTTATTATTTTTTATTTCATTTATTTTAGGTCCAAACTTTTCTATTGAGGCTGGTAATAGAACTTCATGATTCATTGAGATAAGTCTTTCTTTTATTTCATTAAATGTCTTTTCGCCAAAATTCAAGCTACCACATAAAGCTATTTTCATTTAATCACTTATTTCTATTTGTCAAAGGAAATTTAAAAATCCCCACCAAAAACTATCAAGTTCTAGTTACTTCACAAGATGAATTAAACATACAATAGTAATCTTACAATCTTAACAAAAATGTTTGAAACTATCCTCTAATCTTATTATTTCTTTACAGAAGGCGTCTATTTCTTTTTGAACTCCCTTTTTACAGGAACCTCTATCTCGAGTTTCTCAATCAGACCAGAACTTTTCCATAAACTTTCAATATGGGCATCGTCTGCCTTAGCGCTAATATCAAACTTGTGTTCCGTAGGCTCTATGTGGTCTATGTTGCACTTCCTGCGTTTAACGCCAGTTATCGACTTGGGACCTGTTATTAGAACGAAATTATCTTTAACGCCCTCAACTATGACCGCGTACTTGCCCGCTTCGCGGCCTGCAATCTTTAAAACAATTCTTCCAATTTCTAACATCATCTCACCTTCTCCTTGAAATATTTCCTCATGCACCTTGAGCACAGTTCTGGAAACGGCCTGGCAGGGTGCTTTTCAGTCTTAGACAGTTTCTTAATCGCCTTGACAGTAAGTCTGAATCTGTTCAGCTTCGCACCGCAATTTTTGCACCTAGCATAGCCAGGTTTTTTTGTCTTCAGATGAACAACGGTTCTTCCGCCTGGCGTCTTTACCTTGTACTTCTTAGTCGATCTCGTAACTATCATAATTCAACACCTAAAATTTTTCTGAAAACGAAGTTCAGCACTGCCGAAGTAAAAAAATACCATGCCAACCAACCAAAATCGTTTTCAAAATAAGGAAGCGAAAACGGCAATAAAACCACTATTCTTGAAAATCTAGTATTGTTGCCCTCGGTCAATATGTTCCATTTGTAGTTTCCTATTGTCTGTTCATCGCAAGGCGGGCTGCAACTGATATTATTGAGGTTTATCTTTCCGTTACTGAGTGCAAAGTTGTAAAAAGTTCCATCCACTGTTATATTACCTGTGTTGTTATTTATTGCTGCTACCCTGTCTCCATAAGCTTCGCCTATGAAAGGTAAAAATATAAAAAATAATATTAAGGTCAACATCATTGGCTTCATGGTCATTCTTAGTTGCTTGTTGGAGAGCATAAGTGTCTCAGCCATAGCTTTTTTTGATTCTTCTGGACTGGAACTCTGTAATTTCTTTGCCTCTTCTTGTTTTTCCTTCATCTTCTGCTTTAGTTCCCTTATTTCATTCTGGTTCATTAAAAATCTGTAAGCCAGGGTGGTAATGAATACGATAGAGGCTGTCACTAATATTTCTTCTATGTATATTGGCAAACCAGTTAATGTCATTTTTTAACACCCAATGCCACTAGTATCTTACCGACCACTATCTCTGGCGGCGTTTCTATTTTATCGTTCGAAATGTTTAAAAGTATACCTTTATTCTTGTAGTAATCTATTAAAGGTTTTGTTTTTTCTTCATACTCCCTCAACCTTTTTTTGATTGCCTCTTCCTTATCATCATCCCTCTGTATTAGTCTTCCTCCGCACTTGTCGCAAATGCCTTCTATCTTCGGTTTCAAGTATCCTAGATTATAAATTTCTCCGCATTTTTCGCAAGTCACTCTCAGAGAAAGTCTCTTAATTAACACCCAATCCGGCACGACTAGGTTTATCACATAATCTAATTTTGTTATTTTTTCCAATCCTTCTGCTTGCTTAAGAGTTCTTGGGAATCCATCGAATATGAAACCCTTTTTACAGTCCGGTTCGCTCAATCTGTTTTTTACGGTTTCCAACGTTATATCATCTGGAACAAGCACGCCAGACTTCAAGAACTTGTCCACCTCTTTACCCAATGGTGTTCCTTGAGCTATATTGTCACGGAAGATTTGTCCTGTTGATATGTGCGGCATTCCAAATATAGTGCTTAGCCTAGAAGCATAAGTTCCTTTCCCTGATCCTTGTGGACCCATTATTATCAATTTCATATTATTCTCCTAAAAACTTTCTAAGAACTGGAGGCATGTCCTCACCATGCTGTGCAGTTATCTGTTCGTATAGCTGGTAGACAATCATAACGCCAAGAAGCAATCCTGTCCCTGTACCGATCGCGGATGTCAGGTCTGCATAAGCCGCTAGGAATCCTACGAAAGCGCCGCCCAAAATTGTCAGTGCTGGTATGTACCTATCCAAAACATTCTCGACAATCCTCGGATCATGCCTGAAACCGGGAATCATTATGGAATATGTTTTGAACTGATCCGCAACCGATTTTGCGTCCATGCCGGATGTCGCAGTCCAAAAAACAGAGAACACCACCGAGCCCAGAACATAAGCGCTGATATAGATAAAAGCGTGAAACAGACTGTCAAGGGTTATGCCTGGGAGGTTGAAGTTCAGAATGAAGAAATAACCTACAGCCATTCCAATGACCGCTCCTAGGATGCACATCTTTAATGCGTTTTTCTTTAGAACTTTTATGGCAAGGATAACAAAAAGTAGAGCAATGACGCTCCCCATTATGGTGACTATCATTATGCCGATTTCGCTCGAGGGGGCAGAAAGATAATACACCAGACCGCCGGGGTTTGGAGATCCCTGATCGCTAAATGTTCCGAGAACGGTTATTCCTTTTTGATAAAGAACCTTGCCCAAGACTTGCAGGTTTGCCATAACAGCTGCCACCAAAATGACTGGTATGTTTGAAGTGTACAAGAACTTCAGAGGCCATCTTCTAGAAGCGAATTTTCCATAGGGCATGGAGAATGCCATTGGTATTTCAACTTCAATGCCCTGAACAAATACGACTATTATAAAGACCAAAAGCGTTCCCAACAGAGGAATCAGGCCCAACAGGCTAGGGGCTCCTTGAATGAGCGTTGTTATAAACAAAGGTATTATTCCAGAAGGATATTCGCCATTAATGGGCAACGCGCCTGCTTGGGTTAACGGATTTAATGTCCTGACAAGTATTGTCTTTGCAACTCCGGCTACTATGAATAATGAAACTCCTGAACCGAATCCCCATTTTGAAACAACCTCATCCATGAACATTATGATTATTCCACCAATGGTTAGCTGAAGAATGACGGCTATCATCAAACCTATGCCAGGCGTTGCCGGGGGAACTGCGTTGGCAATTACATAAGCCGTACCCTCTATGAAACAGAAGGCTATGGTCAATATTTTCTGTGTGCCGCTGAATTTTTTCTTGTCATCCTCATCAGACAAGTCCCAATTGATGATCTTGCTTCCCACCAATAATTGCAATATTATCGAAGCAGTTACTATTGGTCCTATGCCCAGTGTTATTATCGAGCCGAACCTTGAACCGAAAACTATTTCTAGGAATTCAAATCTCGCTATCGCATTGGAGTTGACTCCATAGACTGTTATCGAGCCTAGAACAAAGAACAAAACTAAAATTATTATAGTCCACTTGGCCTTTTCTCTGAACGTTAGCTTCTGGACAGGTTCTTTGACAGATGGTATGTAAGAAGCTATTTGTGTTATAATATTAGGCATTTTCTATCGCCTTCCCACCTGCGCTCTCAATTTTTTGTTTTGCTTTTTCAACAAACTTTTTAGCCTTTATTGTCAACGGCTGGGTCAACTCTCCTGTTGAAATAACCTTGCCATAACCGAATTCAGAAATATCAATCTCGGTCTTATTCAGTCTTTTAGCAAGCGCGTCAATGTCTCTTATAGTTATTGCCTTTACTTCTCTTAATGCCTTGGGAGGAATGGTGAATCCTTTCTTAATGAAATATTCAGGCTCGAACCTGATTACCCATGATTTCTTATGCTTGAACCTCCCTGACAATCCTCTTCCGCCTCTTGAACCTGCCCCCCTGTTCTTCTTATGACTGCCCTTGCCGCAAGTTCTTGCTCCTCTCTTCTTTCTGATTTTTCTAACTCTATGAACAACCATTTAAATCACATTCAATTTATAATTCAAAATTTCTTTTAAATTATCATCAAAGTAAAAATCTCCCTCGAATTCTTTTCCTTGCAGCATCAAAGGCATCCACAATTTGTCATCCGGCCACATTTCCTTAAACGGCAGATCATTAAAATTAAACCAATCAACCATGCCTTCTCTCCCGGGCTTTGGCTCTCCTTCGAATTCATTTGTCGCAAAAACATCACAAATAATGAAGACGTCATTTCCTTTAAAGAACTTTAAGAGGCCGTGTTTCCTAAGGTTAGAAACTTTTACGCCTATTTCTTCTATAATTTCTCTTTTAGCGCAATCTTGAGGATTTTCATTTTCCTTTAATTTTCCGCCAGGCCCATTCCACTTTCCTCCGCCAAATAATCCTTTTGATTTTTTTTGAAGCAAAACTTTATTATCCTTTATCAAATAACAAAGAGTTGTGCGAGTAACCATCAAATCATCCTCTTCAATAACTCGTTAATCTCCTTGCCTCTATAGCCAAGCTCGCCTTTTGGATAATGCTGTTTGATTGAATGTTTGAAACCTTTGGAAGGCGGAGTCAGTCTGAAAACAGGCTTTATTGTTTCTGGAACTTTTTGATTCTCTTTTATTTTCTTGAAAACTTCCTCTGCCTCCTCTTTTGTCAATCTCTTGTTGCCTGGCTTTCTTCCCCTCTTCTCGACTAATGATTTTAAAACAGTATCATCAATCTCTCCCCATGTAACTCTGTCCTTGACTTTCTGCAGCATTCCTTTTTCAACGTCATTTTCTTTCAACAGGACGCAGTGCATTTTCCTGTTTAATCGAAGCATTTTCAAAGTGTCTACAAAGTCTTTCCTTATCTTAACCAAACCCTTTAGTCTAATAACAGCATACATTTTATCCAACCTTCCCAATGCTCATTCCAACCTCTTTCTCGAATTCTGGTTTTATTTTATAGGTGTCTAATTTCTTAAGGGCATTAAAATTGGCTCTGATCAAATTGGCTCTCATCTGTGTGTTGCCCCTAGTCTTGCACCATACATCGCTTATTCCTGCCAGCCTGAGCAATTTCTTAACCTCGTTAGAAACGCACAAACCAATACCCTTTGGCGCTGGTATGAGTTTAACAATAACAGAACCGCACTTGCCTTCGACTGTAAAGGGAATAGAGTGGTTTGAACCGCAAGAGCACTCCCAAGAACCGCAACCTCTTCTTATGGGAATTATGCTAAGCTTGGCCTTGTTTGTGGATTTTTCAATTACTTCTTGATTTTTACCTGGCGGACCAGAAGCCAGACCCAAACCAGCATAGCCGTCCTTGTTGCCAACAACTGTCATGACAGATATCCTGTAACGCCTGCCGCTCTTGTGCATCCTCGAAGATCTTTTGAATGGCGTTCTCCTTATTCCTCCGCCCTTTCCAGTAGAGCCGCCAATAAGAATTATATCTTTTTCAAGATTAGGAATAAGAGCATCAACTATCGTAGGCTCGGAGATCTTGAGTCCTTGCGCAAAAACCTTTGCAATGTCTGTCACTTCTCCTGCCAAAACTTTCTTACCCAATTCTGTCTTAGCCTTCCATGCCTCTATGGTTGGAGATTTTGCTTTTTCTGGCACTTTAGTTTTCTCTTCTACTATCTCTTCTGCTTTTTTTATGCTCTCTTCTTTTTCAACTTCTTGTTTTTTCGGTTCTCTTGGCATATTAACCCACTATCTTATTTTTAACCTCTTCAAACTGTTTTTCCAAATCTTTTGAAATGTGTCTTCCTTTGATCCTGTCCTCAGAAGGTAAAATCTCTTCTGAGCATGGAACTTTAATTCCCGAGTCCAAAACACCTTTTAATGCAGCATAAATTCTCGAACCCTTGGTCGAAATCTGCAAACCTAGATCCAAGACTGCCTCTTCTATTTTTTTATTCTTTGCCTTTTTCCCTGCCAACAAACCTGTCAGGTAGGATGCAGGAACATTCCCTGTTCTGATCCATCCTAGTTTTTTCAACTCGGTTGAATTTGCTTCAGTTATTGTCTGGTCGCCGCTTGGCACAAAATTGATGAATTGAACAGAAATGTTAGACAAACTTCTTCTGATAACCAGCCTGGTCTTTTTGGATTTCAACAGAGCCAGCCTCTTCCTGTAATTAGTCTTGTTTTCTCTCCTTCTTTTGAACGGCATCAAATAATTTTTCTTCATTTTTTCTCATCCTCTAAAAGTTCTTTATCCTTCAAGTAAGACATCAGGTGCGCTCTGCTTCTGAAAGCACTGCCCTTTATCATCTTGTAAATCTTTCTATAGGCAAACGGCTTTAATCTTCCTTTGCCTCTCAATTCCCTCAACAGCATTCTTTGGGGTCTGACAATCTTTAGCCAATCGGTTTTTTTACCCAACCTTGTTAATCGTGAACCTTTTCTGCTTCCAGCTTTTTGCTGTCTCCTCTTCGCTCCTGTCTCCACTTTTTTATTAGGGATCTTTTTTATCACGCCTTCTTTAATAAATCTTCTGATATCTCTCCTTGTTATCGCCTGTTTAACTTTTTCATTTTTCGGATCTATCCAAACCTTTTCAGCCCCGCACTTCAGTATCTTCGCTGCAAGTTTTCTTTGTATGCTCATGTAATCACATCTTCTCTATTAAACGATGACTCTAATATTACACCGAATTCGTTGAAAAAAGTTTTGCAACTAGGACAAATAAAAACGTCTGGATTTTGTTTCCAGCTCTCTCCTTTTATACCACAGGATGGACATCTTTTTTTACCAATCAAGTACATAATCATGCCTTCTTACCCACAGGCTCAGCCTTTTTGATTTCAAGCCTTAAGGGATTTAAAACTTTTATCTTCATTTCTCCTGCCTTTTTCATAATATCAAGCCTCTTCTTTGTTCCGACTGATGAAGCGATTCTGCAAGCTTGTTTTTCAGGATTTATGCTCATAACGTCTCTAGTATTATAAACTATTTTTTCTTCAAAGCCAGATGGATGCAAATACCTAACCTCTTTTGGAGACCCGTAACCGTGCCTCGGCAAAAAGCCTTTAGCCTTCTTATGAGACCTTAGCTTCGAATGCTTGCCGTGCGGCATTCTCCACTTTTTACCCAATCTCTTTAATGTTTTCCCACTTTGCCTTATGAACTCTGGTTTTTTTCTTTTGATTTTTAATCTTAATTTTAATTTATTCATAATTATTACCTAGGTCCACCAATTATTCCAACTTGTTTAGGCTTACATATTATTTCCTTTATACCAAGCTTGAAAAAATTAGTAGTATAATTAGGTCTCATTACAA
>Ga0315285_10007635_pt1 | contig 11104 bp, 13 predicted proteins | sample YL17G09_36_MG_FD_203698 | JGI IMG/M metagenome (GOLD analysis project Ga0315285, IMG submission 203698) | Sediment microbial communities from Yellowstone Lake, YNP, Wyoming, USA - YL17G09_36 | ecosystem: Environmental > Aquatic > Freshwater > Lake > Sediment | place: USA: Wyoming | collected... | reverse complement strand
GACCTGCGCCAGGTGGGCGGGGGTGAGGGGGTGGGAGAAGTTGAGGAGGATCATGGCGCACCTCGCATTCTGGCCTTCACTTTTTCTGTAATCTGGAGAAGTGTTTCCGCGGTGATGATTTGTCGGACACCATATTCTCTGGCTCGCTCACGAAAACTATGATCAATTTCGCTTTCCTGTCGGTTGGTGACGAAAAACGTTCGCGCAAAGGTGCCAAAGCCGGTACGGATCGCTTGAAGTTTATTCAGTGTTGTCTGGCCTCCGAGGTCACCTGACTTGCATTCGATGATAGCCAGTTGCCCATTGCGAGTAGCCAAAACATCCAACTCGTTCTCAACCCCTTTTAATCGCAGGTTGGACTTTACGTCGTCAAAATTCTCGCTGTCTTCGAGCAGAACGTGTACCAGAACATCCAACCATTTGCCAGTTAAAAAAGTACGTCCCTGTTGATTGGCTTGCCAACGCGTGCCCACTTGACCAACAAATTCGTGCCGCGCCAGTATGGTAGTGATTTCACTACTGACCAAGCTGTCTTCAACTTCATTCTGCCCTTGGCTGATCGTCTTGCCAAAAGTCTCTAGAGCACTGACACATTGAGGCCAGGTAGAGACAAGCTCACGAGCCGCAGCATAAGCATTTTTCGGTAAGGCATATCGCTGAGTGCGTTCTTCGTCTATGTACTTGCTATTTGCCTGGAAGTAGACCGGCACAGTCAACCGCCCAACCAGATTAAATCCTTCTTCCTGCCTTTGTCCCTCAAAGAACCACACCAGTTTCTCATTTGCTGTATCAACGTAGAGAGCAGTTGCACGAGCATCTTGCGCTGCCAGGTATGCACCAACCGACATACACTTGGTACCACCTGTAAAATTGACAACCACGCTGTCCAACGGCTCGCTGTTAATCAGGGCTGCGACGAGTTGCTGAGTTTCAGCAATACCATACGCGCCTACTGACGGTTCGGCCGGGTGAATTGCCAGGCTCGCACTGAGCGCGGTCATAGTGTCTTGCCATGCCCTGGCAAAGCGTGAGTCTGGCACGTCTGCATCTGTCGAACGTACCAGCCACACCTTCTCAAAACTCGTCCCTATTTGGAACACAGGGATAATGTTCTGCATTCGTTGTTCACTCACCAAAGAGATCATTACCTTGCCCATTGTTTCTCCTCCCAATCTTCACGGCGCTTTCTCTATCGGCGTCGTCGGATTCTTGCGGAACCAATCCTGCCCCGGATACCTGACGTCCTCAGTTGCATCAGGATTCCACGTCCAGATGCGCCGCAAGTCGGCCAGGCTTTCTTTCCAGTTGGCATACACCTGATGATATTTCCCCTGCCACCGAGCAACCTCCGCGTCAAGGGCATCATCCTCTAACGCCGCCAACCCGCCACCGAATTGCCGATAGCGCGCCTGACGATCTATCTGTTCCCAACCGACGATCTCTATCCTGGCGCTGCCCAGCCCCACCGGCTTGCCCATCCCGACCTTGTGGCACATCTCCGGTTCCAGGGTCAGTGCAAAGACGAGCAATGCCAATTCTGCTTCAGTCAGGTTGGTGTAATCCAGGCTGAACTCGAAGACCGCGCCAGGCTTAACCGCTTCAACGGTCTTGTTGTATTCATTCTTGACCGTTGCCTGATGTGGGCCAAGTGGCCGATGGTAATAGAACTTGCGCCCGCGCATAAAGCTGCGCTGTTGTGGATCCTCGTACCACGCCCGGTGGCGCGGCTTGGGTTCCATCAGGGCTTCAATTGTCAATACTTCTACCTCAAACTTCCCCACAGCGGACGCATCACTCAATCCGATTTTGCCCAGGAAAGACTTGTCGCCGTTGAGCGAGCCGAATATGCAGCATGCAGGGCAGAGGTGATCGGCATCACGGCAGTGCTCAAACCCGCGTGGGATGCGATAGGAGACTGGCGGCCGGCCACGATACTCTACCTCACCGCGTCGTCCAAGGGGCAGCGTCAGGCATGAGCCGCTGATGGCTTCGGCCACGCTGCGCACGACGCCCTTGAGCGATGAGCCGGGCAGCAGGGGAAGGCCATCTGTTGAACGCAGCAGATCAAGTTTCTGGTGTTCGCGCTTGCGCATTTCCTGCGTTTTTGGGATGAACAGATGTGTAAGGGCTGTCAGTCGGCAGGATAGCCGCCCACTCAATCCCTCGAATTGTTCGTGTCGGACGGCCAGCTTGGGCTGCGCCGCCGGTCCAAAACGGACAAAACCATAAGGATTCATTGTCCACCTCCATCCCGCTCCATTTTGACGTAGCGCCAGAATACCAGCCGGCCATGGTCGTCGCGGTATTCACGCACGGTCAATTTCACGTCGCCTTTACCTTGCACACAGCGATAATTCAGCGTGCGCCCCAGCCGCGGATCCTTTTCGTTCCAGCAGTAGTACGAGGGTGACTCATCCACGCCAAGTTGCAGGTCTTGCTCGTCCAATCGGCTTTCTATAAGGGGTAGATCCCCCTCGCCGGCCACTATCACGCGGTATTCCTGCCCGAGCTGCTCCCACCGCAGCTCAAACGGCTCGTCAAAAATGCGGCCTTTGGGCCATTCTCTCACATCTATCGGCTCGGTTTGAGGCGGCGGAAAGTCAATCGCGCCAATTCGCTCGATGATGGCAAAGCGCGCGTTCTGATGCCAAGCATCCACGATGGTTTGCAGCCTGGTAAGATCAAGTGTGCCGGTAAACACCCGCTCGGTCATCGCCGCCCTCCCTGTCGTTCGCGGGCCAACGGGTCGGTAAACTCTGTCGCCCGTCTTACCCAACGGTCTGCAATCGCACTCCACGGAAAGGCCTGGCCGGAGAATACAGCCGTCGTGCGCAGGCCATTGGACTTGAGTTCGCCGGTATACGGTATGCTGACTTCATCGGAACTGTCCATCCCATAGTCACCCGCACCGTCGAACAGCGAACCGACTCCACGCAACGCCAGTTGACCGCTGACCACCTGCGGCGCTTGGGGGCCGAGGAAATCAATCCGCACCTGCTGTACTTCACCACGCACTTTGCCCAAGCCCCGGCTCTTACCCATTCCAATGCGAATCAAGCCGTCGGACAGGTCTTGCAGCACAAAGCCGAGCAGCGCCAGTTGCCACAGTTCAAAGTTGCGCAGGTGCAGCGTTGTGGCGAACGTGCCTTCGGTGATGACTTCCAACTCGAACTTGGCCCCGTGCGCCGCCCCGCCGCTAAAGCGGTCAATCCCGACGCCGTCGCGTTGTGTAGGTTCGGGTGGGACGCCGATGGCATAGGCATCGGCCGTAGCCAGCCGGCCGGCAAACCAGGTACAGCCGAACAGTTTGCATATCAAACAGGCCTCTTTATAGGCTGTTGGATTATCCGGCCCTCTTCCATTGTCTTTGCGTACATCGAAGCACGCGCCGCACGAGCGTTGAGGGTCATTTTTACCGCCAAATGGATCGCATGCCGATCCAGGCTTGAGCGTGCGGGCAATTCGTTCGGCGTGGCTACGCAACACACCTTTGAGGGATGAGCCAGGTAGGTACACTTGTGGTTCTCCATTACGAAACACGCGCACCCAGGCCATATCCGGCCCGCTGACCTGCGCCAGGCCGGATTTGATCAGCACCGGCCCCTCCACTTTGATGTGCAAATCCATCACACATTCGTTGACCAATTGCTTGAACATCGCTCAACTCCTCCCTTCATTCAACAACGCGCCCAAGTGAGAGCGGATAAAAACGTCGGCGGGCTGCGGCGTCATGGTGCGATCAAGCAGATAAGCCTTCATTGCGTCGGAGTCGCCCAAGTCCACGCTCTCGATTTCGACTTCTTCCAGGTGGCAGCGCCCCAACCCGCGTGAGCGGATGCCACCCAGTGGGATCATCCCGCCGATGAACTCTTGCAGTCCCAGCGCCACCAGCCCCAGGTCGCGTTCAGTGGGGTTCTCCAACACCAGGGCAAAATCAAATGAGGCTTGCGGCGGCACCACCTCAAAGTCATACTTGATACCGTCGCGGGCGCGTTCACTGTCGCGGTCAATGCCGACGCCGTCGCGGATTTGCGTGGGCACTTCGGGCAAGGCTCGCCAGGTTTCAGAGATCGGCGCATCCTGAAAAAGAGCAGCGGAAGATAGATAAGGTGAGCCGAAAGTCTTGCAGGTATCGCAAAGGTGGCGGTCCAGTAACACCAACAAGGTGTCTTCGGTAATATGCCCTTTCTCGTCCAGCGGCGCATCACCCAGTAACATGATGGCCTTACGGGCGACATCGTTTATTTTTCGACCGACCTGCTTGCTCACTTCTTGATATGCTTTGGCTCGCTCATCATCTGAAGGAAGCGCAGTCAGGCAACCTGTACTGGCATCCGTCAGTCTGCACACCCTTATCCCCAGGTTAGGGGCCAGGTGTTCTACACTTGCGCGAAATGCGCCCTTGAGCGACGATCCAGGGATAAACGGACGGCCAGCACCGTCGCGAACAACCGGGTTATCCGTGGCCGCCGATGGGTTGCGCCCGCCGCCGATGTGCAGCGCGGTGTCCATCACGATGCGCCCGGTGATACGGTAGCGGGCGCGTAGTTGGGCTCGATTTAGAGTTGTGTTCATTCTGTGTACCTCCTGGTCATTTCTTGTAAAACGGCGTGGAATCTTTCGCTCAGAAATGCTGGCATATGCTGTCGAAGCCTACGCGCCAGCGCCATATCTACTTCTCTGAATTCGCCCGACTGTGCAAGTCTCTCGAGCCATTCGACGAGCATCTGACCAATGCGGTCTCTTGATTGATGCTCATCGTCTGGATGGGGCCAGACGATAAACCGCACAAGCTCCTCGGGGGTGCGAAGAGTTGCTTCTTCACCCTCTTGTAGCATAGTTTGGACGGTTCTCTCGATACGATCCCATAAACGCTGTTTGATGGGATCATCGAGTCTATTCCACAGTTCTCGCCACAGCCCGACGATACCAGAGACATCTTCCACCTCATCGTTGCTCGAGAAGATTTTGAGCAGATTATGGGCCAGTTGTGGACAAAGAGTATCTTGAACCCAACGGGCTATCGCTGTCCCATTCTGCTCGCTAACGGTCCAAACAAACTTCTGCAAGATGGCTATGTCTGTCAAGCGTTCATCCATGACCTGACGAGCAACCACGGCACGGACGCTCTCCGCCAATTCTACCGTCTCGTCTGGCGAGACAAAAATGCCGCTTGGGTGAGCGCAATCATTGCGCCGATCACGCAGACGATCCAAGCAGCCAATGACATCGCACAAGACACCCATCCTGCGACAAGTTTGTATAAAGAGGTTGTCATTGATACGCCACAGCTCAACTGGTGGCTTCTGCTTGTGCAGGATAGTGTAGTTATGCTCAAACAAAGCCACACTGATCGCCTCGATCACCTGCCGGAGGTAGTATGCGACAGCGTTCCAGGTCATCACCACAGTTCCGTTGTACGCCTCGGAAACAAAGCAGCGGTAGGCTTCTTCCAGGTACTGACGTACCATAGGCTCATTGGCGCTTTGGACCACCACCTCGAATCGTCGCCGCAGGGTTTCATCCGGCATTGGCGCGTCTCCTAACGCTCACGACGCTTGTGTTCTTCCTCGTCTGGTGTCCAATACAGACTATGCGCGACGAGGTGCTGCACATACAGGCCGGCCAGTTCACGGTGCAGTGCGTCCAATACCTGTTTGCTGTCCGCCTCAACAGGAAGTGGTGTAGTTTTCAGAAGCGCCTGCGCTTCACCCCGGAGCTTGCTCAGGACGCTTCTCAGGTCATTCCAGTACCCCTGTACGTCCAACCGGCCGGCACGTCCGGCCTTTTCAGCCTGATGCTTGACAAACTTTTCGATATCGGCATACCTTCGCGCACTGCGCACCACATTACCTAGCCCATAAAGCTGCGCATTCGTGATCCGGCGCGGCAACAAATCGCGGTAACTGTCGGCAAACCTGGCTGCTTCGGATTGCCAGTAGTCGCTCCAGGCAGCGATTTTCTGTTTCCGAAGTGGCCGGTACTCTAAGTCGCTCATTGCTTGTGCTCCGCTTTAAGATACTCAAAATGCGCGGCCAAGTGCTTGAGAAACTCGCGGCACAACCGCAGATGCACTTGCCGCTCCTGGTCTGTGTCCAATGAGTATGTCTTGGACAAAGCAGCGACTATTTTTTGCGCGTCGTTTCGCAATCCGTCGAGACCTGAAAGCAGGTCACGCCCAACGCCGTCTTTGGCCCACCGTTCCCGGCCGGAATCGCGGCCCACGCGCAACTTGAGCCAGTCCGTAATGTCCGATACTTTGTCAGTTGTGCAGGCGAGGCTTTCCAGTCCGCGCACCTGGGTTTTATCCACTTTCGTTGCGGTCAGCCGACTAGCATATTCTTGGGCGCGTTTGTCATGCTCATCACTCGTGCGGGCAATAGCTCGATCCAACGCAACGCGCAGCGCCATATCTTGAAAAGATTGTCTGGTCATAATCTACCTCCACCGCTCATAGTGAATCGGATAACAAGCAGCCACGCGCCCAAAGCCTTCGCTGCGCCGCTCGCCAACACCTTCAGCTTCGATCTCTGCCAGCCGAGCCAGCACAACCTGCTCTTGCCCGGCGTCACACTGTCCCAGCAACACCGATCCCCGCGCCAGGGCCACCGTGTCCGGTTTGGGTAATCCCAGGGCGGCGTTCCATCCCGCCACCATCACGGCGCTCAGAAACAGGGCCGGTTGTTCAGAGTCCTTGTAGCACACCCACGTGACGCCATCGGGTAATCCGAAATGTTGGGGCGTAACTTTGTCCAACACTGGACGCAGCAATGCGTCTCTCAGCGCCAGATGGCTTAGCAGGGTCAAAGAGAAATAACGCGCGTTGGAGTTTCCTCCGGCGCGTTGCACAGCGTCATTGAACTTTCGCCATCGTTCCGGCAACGGGTCAGCAACCGTGGTTTCCCCCCAGGCTTCTACCTCAACCTCACCCAATCCCCGGTTGCGGCCAGAACCCAGAAACAGCCGCGCCTTTAGCAGAGGATCCAGTGCATCTCGCAACGTTGGGTTGACTAGTCGCAATGTGCCTCGGAAAAAGAGCGGTTTTTTGTCATCAGTCTTGCGCTTGCCGGTCAACGTGTGCTGGGTGAACAACATCTCGCGCGCGACCGTCCCGGTGCCACGCTCAATCGCTGTGCTCACCCGCAGGCGGACGCCGGCAGACAGCGGTTCAACAGTCTCCAGGTCACACAGATAGCCACTCACGCGATCAAGGGATTCGCTGCACTCCTTCTGCTTTCCATTGCACAGGACCGGTTGTTTACACTTTGCACCATCATATCGGCTGGACAAAGTATCCAATAGTGCGTCACGAAAACTTTCGGCATGTCTTAGTCCATGTCGTTTGCATGTCCGGGCTGTGGCGGGGATCAACGTTGTCAATTTGCCCTCAACCGACGGCCATAAGTCGCCATACTGCACCTGTTCCGAGAGAAACAGAGCATCAAACGTGTTATCGGGCTTGCCGTGTTGGGCCAGGTATACTTCAGCCAGCGCGCCGCGCAGGGCCGTGCCGGGAATGTAATCCAGTGATTGGACGTATTGCACGCTGGCGCGCGTTTGATGCAGCGCCAGCGGCGCACGTAACTGTAGCGTAAGCGTGAACTCAATTGCCATCCTGCACCTCCCGGTCGAACTCGCACAACAGGTCAAAAAACTCAAACGCACTTTGCCCGGTGATTTTATTGTCGCCAACTATCACCTGATCCGGTAACTGGAGAACGCACTGACCGGCGCCGTGGCTGCCTCCGCTCCCCAGAGTGTTGACCAACCGCAGCCCGGCGAGCAACAACAGCAACTCGTAACCACCGGTCGAATCCTCGCCGGCAATTGGCGTTACGTCCAACCATCCTGTAATGCCAAACTCAAAGCACAGATTCTCAACGGTGGATTCACTCGTAAAAAGATGCTCCGGTGCCGCAGTCCCTAAAACCCGGCTCAATTGAACGTGGGTGCGGGTGTAAAACTGGGCTTCAACGTTGGCGTTTTCAAACACTTCACGGTACGCCTGGGATAACTGCGCGTCGCGCCAATGTAAACCACCATCCTTACCCGGTGTGCCGAACACCCGGCATACCAGGCAAGGTTGCCGATGCACTGAACACATCCCATTCGGGCGCGGAGCATTGCAGACACGCAGTCTGGCCTGCCGCGCTAGCTGTTCGCACGCCCGCCGGACGCGCCCCTTGAGCGACGAGGCCGGGATGTAAGCAAACCCTTCCGCATCGCGCTCCACGGTGCGGTGAACAAGCCCTCGCCGAAACCCGGTGTTTACCGCCATAGGGCCATCTACCTCTATGAGAATCGGGTTTATCTCAATGTACATCTTTGCCATCGCGCTCCCCTTGTCCTTGGATAAACGGGTACAACTCCACTAGGTCTACGAGCGCAGATCGTTTGCCAGCATCCCAGGGCGGAAGTTGCCCATTGAACTTGACGCCAAAATCTGCAAAGAACTTTTTTAGCAAATCATGTTGTGTCTTATCACTACGTTGCCCCAGCCTTCCCAGTGTGGCAATGCTGGCTAATTGGGCGTTTATTTCACCTTCAAATAATGCCTGGTACATTGCCTGCAGCTGGCTTGTAGGGAAACCCTCTGCTTTGAGGTTGCGGATGTGTTCTACTAATAGCCTCAGCTTTTCCAGCGCATAAGGCCGTCGGTGGGGAGTGAAGCGGCGTATCTCCTCCAGGTCGGTATCACTTCCCGATACAACCTGAAAATCTATTGCTCCGGTTTTGTATTCTTGAGCGGCGCAGAGCTTTTTGGCCGACTTTTGCAGCGCCTCGGCCAGTGTGTGCATCGCTGGGATAGGGAAATCAGCGTGGGCCAGCACTACACCCCCGGCCATTGTTAGCTTCTTGTACTCACCAGACAACCCGGCCCTCTCCAGAACTTGGTCCGGCGAATGTTCCTCGAACCCTTCAGCGATAGCCAGAGCAATTTCTATGGCAATATCGGCTGCTGTGATCAGCAATACATCGTCGCCGCCGATCAAGACAATTTCGAACGGTGCAATTTCGCCATGTGGCCGACCATAGTATTTCAAAGCTGTAAACGTCTGCTTCTGTGTGAGGTCATAAAGCCCTTCGGAGAACGACCGATATGCCTCTACAGTTGCCGGTTTGCCCAGCAGGCTGCCGATGTGATTGCCGTCCAGCGCAATAAAACCCACATAGCCAGGTAGCGAGGAAGATGCCCCAATGCCATCAAGGTCATCTGGCATCTTGACTCCTCGCCATACCTCGGAATCAGTCCATCTGACAAACTGGTCAAAAAGACCGGCCCGCACTGGACCGCTCAAATCACGCTTCTTACAACAGGTTTGACACAACCAGTCACCACTCCCATCATGGGTAGAGTGCGCTGCCGGATGTTGCCCACACGAACTGCAAAGGCGCATATAGGGTTCTACAGGCAGTGTAGATAATTCAGCCTTAGCCGCCTTAGCCCGGCGCAACTGTCTGTCAGCCAGGGCCATCCTTGCGCCGAAACTTCTGCCTTGCGCTGCATCTGGCGGCAATGAGACACCGGTGACAGACGCCGTAAACGTCTCGGCGCGGAACTCGCGCTCAACATCTGCAATCAGCTTCCCGGCCTCCTGTTCTGTTGGCACAAAAACTGCCGCACCACCGCCGGCCGAATAAACGACATTCTGCTCTCCGTAACGTTCTCTGAGATGCTTTTTCCGTTTATCGTCGAGATCTGCAATCAAGGCGCTACCGCCTCGGATTTCCTTTAGCCGGTTTGTGGCAAGCAAATATTGCTTGATTCTGTCGGTATCGAAACAGACCAACCACTGCTGTTCTTCGCTCATCTACCCACCTCCGCCCCGCCCAAAAACACCGGCGTCACCGTCTCCAACGTCACCTTCAACTCTCTCACCTGCCTGCCTCCTTCCCTTATATCCCCAGGCTTACTCTACCACCATTGGGCGTCTTTGTCTTGAGAACCAGTTCTGATTTTCTTGGGAGTTTCTTCCAATTTCCTCTCGTCCCCCGGTCACGGCTGCGTCCCTGAGCGCGAACGTTCAGGTCAATTATAGCCGCTCAACCCACTCCGCGCATCCCCACCGGTTCACATCCTGGATAGTAACCCATTCCTATCCCTGCCCCCCTCCTTTCAGTGCGAAATACGGCGCCAGTTCTGCGATCAGCACGCTGCGCTCCGGCGGGCGCTCCGGGAAGCCCAGCCACTCGCCCAACCTGGCGTAGGCCTTGGTCAACTGGTTGGCTACCGTCTGCTCGCTCTTATACAACCCGCGGGCGATGGCCGCGTTGTCCAGCCCCTCGCACGCCAGCGCCACCACTTCCCGTTCGGCCTTGCTCAACCAGTGCTCCACGAACTCGCGCCGGCGGCGCATCTCCTGGCTGCGGGCCAACGTCTCCTGGCGGCGGAACGCCTCGGCCGGATCGTCCAGGTCGCCCAGCGCACTCAACAGCGCCGCCGAATCGGTCCAGCGCAGCACCGGCACCGGCACCAGCCAGGCCTGATCCTCCGGCCGCAGATGCATGCGCTTCTCACTCCCCGGCTGCCACCCCTCGCTCATCAAGTGCCACACCCGGTCGTCCGGCCCAAACAGCAACTGCGCCACCACCATCGCCGCAATGCCCATCACCTTGCGCCCGCCGGAGATGCACAGGTGGACGGTGCGGCCCTGGCGTTTCGCGTCGCGCACCTCGTGATACAGTGTTTTCAACAATGCCGCTACGCCGTCCTCGTCGCGGAAATCGGTCACCGCGCCGCCCGCTCCCATCACCGCCGCGGTGCGCAGCCTCACGCCGGGATACACCGCCCCCTCGAACTCGGCCGCCAGGCGCGCCATCGCCGCCTGCACCACGTCGGCCGCCGTGTACACGACTACAGCCTGATCAATCCGGCACCCTTCCGCGAGCAGTCGGTCCAGCACGATCGTCACCACCTGCGGCTCACTGCCCAACGTAGCGATCAGCGTTTGTGCCTGCGCTCCACGTCTCTTCATCCTTCATTCTCCATTCTCCATTCTCCATTCTCCATCCTCCATCCTTCATTCTCCTTCCTGCGTCCCGGCCTGATCCGCCCGCCGCAACACCCGCGCCAGCAGCGCGTAGGCCAGGAATTCGGCGTCGC
>Ga0315285_10007630_pt1 | contig 11108 bp, 10 predicted proteins | sample YL17G09_36_MG_FD_203698 | JGI IMG/M metagenome (GOLD analysis project Ga0315285, IMG submission 203698) | Sediment microbial communities from Yellowstone Lake, YNP, Wyoming, USA - YL17G09_36 | ecosystem: Environmental > Aquatic > Freshwater > Lake > Sediment | place: USA: Wyoming | collected... | reverse complement strand
TGTTGACGATAATCTCGCCGATATGGTTTTGCCATTCGAGCGTCACGCCGCCAAAATAGGGTTCGTTGCAGATTTCATAATATAAGTTGTCAAAGTGCTTTAGCTCCTCCACGATCTTTCGCACCATTGCACCCTGGACAGCGAGCAAATCGGGATAATTCAACGTATAGACTTCGGTCCGCTTCATCGTGCCGATGCCATTAATATTGTTGGCGGCGTTCATCGGGCTGAGGTTCCACATCTGGTCCTCGTAGAAGGGGCAGAAAAGTACAAGCTCGACTACGATGCCGCATTTACCCGCCTCGGCGACGAAATCGCGCAAGCGTGCAAAGTAAGCGGGGTCCCATTTTGTCAGGTCGAATCCCTCCTTCGTCGGGACAAGCTTATTGCCGGCATTGGCATAGCCGGGTGTATTGCTGCGGGCCCACGGGCAGATGAATCGCTCCTTTGCCGGGGCGAGTGTATTGTTCTCGATCTTGAAGGCGCCGACAGGCTCGCAATATGCTCCGCTGAAGGTGCGGGTCAGGTTGAAGCCGTGCGACTGCAGCGTCTGGAGGTATTTTTTGTAGTTGAAGTCGGCGTTAAGGACTGCTCCGTAATGTTCGCCGGAAGTTATCAGCACCGTAGGTTTCCCGCGCCACAGTAAATAGTGTGGGTTCTCCGGGTGCAGTTTTATGGGTTCTGCGCCGAATACAAGGCCCGCCGGCCCAAGCAGACACAATAGCATACCAAGCATAGGCTTTCCCCTTCCACCACATGCTGTATGACTGACGGGCGTAATCTCAGGCCGCAAAACGCGGTACTATTTTCCGTAGAGAGGTCGAAGCTGCTCTTCACTTGGTCGTTTGTCGTAGTGTTCGCCTTTGGGGCCGATGTAGACACTTGCTTTCTTTTTCAGCACGACCGGAGTGATTGAGCCATCCGCATTGGTTAATTCGACGACGACTTTCTCCTCTTTGGATGATTTGTCAATCTGTTCGAGGAGGCATCCTGTAGCCGCAATAGCTGCGCCAAGCACGGCGCCTTCGCCGTCCTCGTTAGACTGATGCCCTATTATCCAGCCGATCAAAGCGCCGCCCAGAGCCGCATTGTAAATGGGATGCCACTGCAGGCTGGCACAGCCCCCACACACAGACAGCACCAACGACCCAATTAGACCGATCACCACTGGCGTTCGTATAGCTGTTGTTCTCATTTAAGTGCTCCAACTAAGGTTCCCTCGTGCGTTTGCAACCGCCGATTAACACGGTGACATTTGCGATAATAATACGGGTATAGGGCGAAATGTCAAGCTTTTTGAAGAAATTCTCTATCTGGGACTTTTGGCTGCCTGTCCGGATCAGCCTCGGCTCTTAAACGGTGGACCCTTTTACGGCAAATTTCTTTTGACCGCATCAAGGCGGTCTTTGGTGACATCGACACCCAGTTTCTCGGCAATTTTTATATGCTTCTGGGCAGACTCGTACTTTTTGAGCTTATAGTAGCTGAAGGCCAGGCCATAATGTGCATCGCCCATATTGGGTTCAATTTGGACGGCCTTGAGGTACTCGGCCACCGATTGCTCGTACTCGGCTTTATTGGCGTAGGCGGCGGCGAGGTTACAACGAATCCGAGCGTCACCTGGCGCTGCTTGAATAGCTCTTTTATATTGTTCAATCGCAGCGTCATAGTTCTGCCGGCTAAAATATGCGTTGCCCAGATTTACCAGGGCTGCTAACATATCAGGTTTAGCAGCCAGTGCTTTTTTATAGGCTTCGATTTCTTCTTCCAGCCAGCCCAATTTGTGATAGCAGACGGCCAAACCGTAATTAGCCTCGGCGAAGTCCTGCTTGATTGCCAAGGCCTTGTTGTAGTGAGCTATTGCCCGGTCGTAATCGCCCATCTGGCAGCAGATTTCGCCCATTTGGCTGTACAAGCCGGCGTCTTTGGGCCCTAAGTCGATCGCCTGTTTCAACTGCGCTATCGCCTGCTGGAACATTTGTCCCTGGCAGTAAGCTATCGCCAGATTCTTATGCGCGTCGATGAAGTTTGGGTCCAGCTCAAGAGCTTGTGTATAGCGGGCAATCGCGTCTTTCAACTGGCCTTGTCGCAGATAAGCGTTGCCAAGATTACTATGCGTCTTGGGGTCGCCTGGATTTATTTGTAAAGCCCTTTGATATTCGTATATCGCGTTTTCTATCTGCCCCATCTTCAGATAAACGTTAGCCAGATTAGCTCTGGACTCGGCCAACGAGGGATTTATTTCTGTTGCGGTCCGAAGCGTGGTTAGCGCGGCTTGTATGTCGCCCATCTCGCAATACGTGTTTCCCAGATTGTTAAAAAGGCAGCCCAGCGTCTGAATCTTGGTCAGGTTCTTCATATAAATAGTATTGTCATCGCCCGGCGGCACCTTGAACTTGTCTATGTAGTGTTTATCGAGGGTGCCGGCGCCTTTGTTGGTGGTTTCAATATTCCACCTTGTCCGCCCGTCATCGTATCGGACGAAAAAGTGCCCGGGAACCACGACCCCGTATAGGGGCATGCCCAGCCTTTCACCCAGCGAAAGGTACAGAATGGAAAGACTCAGGCAGTAGCCCCGTTTATTGTCCAGAACACAGTGCAGAAATAGGTCGTTCGGGTCTTCCGCCTCGGATACCGGCTTGAATTTCAAGTCCTCGAACAGATACTCGTTTATGACCGCAATCGCTTTATAGTTTGGCCTCAGCCACTTTTTCTGGAGCCTTTCTTGAATCTCCGAAGCCATCTCATCGAGTGTTGTCAGATATCGGCGGCCCTGCACTATGTCACTCCACTGCTCGCAGACAATCAAGGCTGCGGTAGCCAGGTCAACTTCGTCTTCTCTGAGCCGCAGCACCTGGTCGAGCGACCTGGCATACAGGCCGCTTCTGCCCTCGTTAGCCAGACGTCTTTGTCGCGCGAAAGATAGCTGTGGCCAAAATACGAAAAAACAGATTATTACCAAAAGCGTCTTTTTCATCGCTTGCCCAAATGTGGGTCGGCCAACACCCTGTACCCACTCCACCGTGAGTGTTTGCCCGTACAGATATTATCGTCAGGACAGGCGTCCTGGTTCGGTGTTTTTTTCTGCTCCAGGCTGAAAACAAATTCGGCGAACCGGTTCTTTATCGCTGCGTCCAAAAAATACGTTACTTTCGGCAGACAACGTTTGTATAATTTAAGTCATGGTGCTATTTAATTCAACGCAAATTTCTAATACAGTTGGAGGACCATCATGAGCAAGTCTCAGACAGTCGCTGCAAAAACATTACCTGTTCGGCCTCCAGTCTTGGCCCGTTTGGGGCTGTGTAGCAAGACATATATCTTGCTGTCGGTGGTCGGCGTGCTTGGCCTGCCGGGCTGTCAGGGCCCGCGCGAAATCAGTCTGTTCGACGGCAAGACGCTGGCGCACTGGAAGGTCACCGATTTTGGCGGACAAGGCGGCGTCTACGTGAAACAGGAGCAGATTTTTCTGGAAAAGGGCAACGATCTGACCGGAATCAGCTGGACGGACCCGGTGGTTCCAATGAATTACGAAATTAGCCTGGAAGCGATGCGGGTAAATGGCAGCGACTTTTTCTGTGGGCTCACTTTTCCTGTCGATGCCAACTGCTGCTCGCTGGTCCTTGGCGGCTGGGGCGGCTCGGTTTGCGGGATATCCAGCCTTGACTATTATGATGCCGCCAATAACGAGACCACGCGGATTATAGATTTTGAGAATGGGCGGTGGTACCATGTTCGGCTGCGCGTGACGCCCGCCAAGATAGAAGCCTGGCTGGACGAAGAAAAGATAGTGGATGTGAGCACAGCCGGTCGGGTAATTGACACGCGAGTAGAGGTGGACCAGTCCAAGCCGCTTGGCATCGCATCCTGGCAGACTGCTGCTGCGATCCGCAACATCCGCTTGCGAAAACTTTAAGGGTTACGTAGTAGCTGACGGATTATGTTGTAGAGGCCGCAGCGACCTTGCGGCAGAAAAGTCGCCCAGTTAATGCGTGGGTTTGCCGGACTGTTCACCCGATCTCCATCGGCAGGGGAACTGCCCGGCGCGCGAACAGGTCTATGCTCATCCACCTGTTGCTCTTAAATCTCCAGCAGTTCGCCACACCAATTCCCGCGATACTGACAGCCGACATAACCCATGGCCCCATATAGGCAGTCGCAGGGAACAGCTTGGTTACACACCAGCCTCCCAGTCCCAGAATCAGGGCTGCCCCAACCGCTGAAACCACCGCCGGCCACAGCGTATCGCCCGCCCCTCGCAGCGAGCCTCCGTAGACAATCCTGGCAGCGTCAAAGACTTGATACACAGCCGCGCAGATCAGCATATTGACCCCTGCCTCGATTACTCTGGCATCGGACGACCAGAAAACCACCAGCTTGTTCCTGAGCAAAAAAAAGCACAGGCCGACCAGGCCCATATAGATCAGCCCGATTTGCAGACATAGCTTGGTCTGCCTGCCTGCCAGGTCTTTTCGTCCTTGTCCGATGCTCTTGCCCACCGCCGCCGATAGCGCGATCGACATACCCACAACCGGCATTGACGACAGTCCCGCATACGACAGCACCGCGCTGGTCGCGGCCAGCACCTCTTGGCCGAATCTGCCCACCAGCCCCAGCAAAATCATGCCCCAGAGGGAAACGTTGAGCATCTGTCCTAATCCCGCGGGAAGTCCCACCTTCAGCAAATCGTATATCTTGCCGAAGTCCAGCTTCAGCGAGCGTCTGGGCTTGAAATCCCGGTTGGTACGGCCGCTCAAAAACACGGCCATATTGACCGCAGACGCAACCGATATCCCGATGAATGTCCCCCACCCTGCTCCGGCAATCTCCATCCGCGGAAATCCAAACTTTCCGAAGATGAGCAGATAGTTGACTATTACATTGACCACCTGCCCGCAGAATGATGTGCACATCGTGACAACAGGCCGGTGTATTCCCATAAAGAATTGGTTGCTCGCCCAGTTAATCACAGCCGGTATATGGGCATAAAGCATTATTCGAAAGTATATTACTTCTTGAGGAATTACCCCTGCCGGCTGCCCCATCAGCCTGAATATCTGTGGTGCGGTCGGCCACATAATTGCCATTACGACCAGAAAGTAAGCCACGCCCATCCAGACGACCTGCCAGAAATAGCAAGGGCATTCCGTTTTCTCGCCTCTGCCCAGGCTCTGACTGACGAATGTGTTAAGGCTGGCTATCGCTCCGATCGCAAAGCTGCCGGGCAGAAAACCGGCAAAACTTGCCGGCAGGACAGCCGCCAGCGAGCTGGTGCCCAGACGCGAGACCATAAACCTGTCCACAAACTGCATAAGCGTAAGGGACATAGTTGTTACCACCATCGGCGCGGCCAACTTCAGCATGTATTTAAGTGAGCCGGACTCTTCCGCAGCGGTGCATGAAAGCAGAGGTGGTCTGTCCGTCATTAAGCGTGTTCCTATTTGTTGAGATTCAATTTCTGCAGCAGCTTGTCAACCGATATGCGGCAAACCTGCACCTGTTTGACAGGCCGGGTTAGGCCGGAAATTATACTTATGGCGTTCTTTCTTACGCCAAGCTGGCGAGCCAAGAGCTCAATCAATGACTGGTTGGCCCGGCCTTTCTGCGGCGGCGCCGAGACCTTGACTTTGAGCATACCGTCAAGGATGCCGCAGACAGCCGTCCGGCTGCTGCCCGGCACTATCTTGGCGGCAAATACAACCGCTCCGTCAGCTTCTTTGATAGACAGATTAGGCATACAGCATAAAAGGCAAACGCCGGATGTTCCCGATCAGATACCGCCCCCTATGTCTCCCTGATGTTCCTGCCGATTGCCGACTGCACGTATTTCTCGATCTGCTCGGCAAGCTCGCCAAGCGAAGGAAGCTGGAAATCCTCGTAGTGGCCCATTATGAAGTCGCCGTCGAGCGCCTTCTTGTAGATTCTGACCCGTATCACGGGCAGCTCATCGCCCGGCTGAGGCATCTGACTGCGGTTTTCAGCAAACCGGTCACCCCACTTGCTAAAATCAGTATCTTTGTGTTCGGTGAGCTCAACACGCCAATCTTCGCTTATAAAAACCAGGCACTTGCCGGTAAAGACTGCCGTCGGGAAATAATCCTGTAATAGCTTAAGGGTCTCCATTTATTCTCTCTTGGACAACATCACTTGGCTGATTCCCGCTCTGGGAGCGACTTTTGTGAAATTCTGTGCCACGCATCCACCGAGCGCTTCAAGTTTTCATACGCATCGCCGCCTATTCCGTAGCCCTGAAATCCTACGGGGCCCGTGTAGCCGCAGCTCTTCAGCGTTATCAGAAAGCCCGGCAAATCAAAGGAGCCTCGATCTAATGTCTGAATCAGTTGTTTCCAGTCTTTTCCTCCGCTATCGGCGCCGTTAATAGTAACCACGAAAAGGCGCGGCATCGCCAGTTTCAGCAGCGGTTTCAGGTTGTTTTCATCGTCCACACGCAGCCAGTGACACAAGTTAAAAGTCACGCCCACATTCTGGCGGTTGGCTTTTTCTGCGACGCGCACCGCGTCTTCCACTCGTTCGAGCCAGAACCCGTAGTGCGGATATAACGCCACTCTGACTCCTGCTTCAGCCGCCATGTCAGCAATCTCGCGGATGATTTCCACCGCACGAGCGTCACCTTCCGGCGTGGACGGCTTATGTGCCCGGCTTTGCACAAACACCCAGAGTATCGTGTTGCGCCCGCTCAGTATCTTCATCGCATCCTTCAGCGTAGGATCATATTTCTGCTGGTCAGGATCGAGATTCACGCCCAGATAAATGCTGAACAGCCGCAAGCCGCTCTTATCCAGCTCGCCCAGCATTTCGGCCAGTTTCGCGCATCCCTCGTACCCGGTCCCGATTCCCTCATATTCCAGCTCCTTGAGCATATCGACCTGCTCTTTGGCGGTCTGGTGCTTTGCATCTTTTGTCGCCGTATCCATAGCGAAAAATGGATTCGCCCCGGCCGGCTCAATCCAGATGTTACGATACGCCACCGGCCCATGGTCGCCTTGCAGCATAAGCGGCCCGGCAGGTTTTTCATCCTCGTACGCGCTTGCCCGTGTCGGGCCGGTCAGCTCCACATCTTCGTGGATGACAACGCTGTTGTGGACTATCTTCTCAAATCTTGCATTTGAAATCTTCTTGCCAGTTTCGTCAAAACGCGGGACTCGGAAGACCACATCGAAACTCTGCCATTGTCCCGGCGGCCGAGAGGCATTCAATCTCGGGGAATGGCCTTGGAATCCCTTCGGCTCTTTGTTCTCATCCCAGCGCTGATAGATACCGCCGCACTCTATCCCCGGATATTCTGACGCCTTTTGCCAGCTATCAAACACCTGAATCTCATATCTGCCCATAAAATACACGCCGGAATTCGAGCCTTTCGGCACCATAAACTCGATATGTGCCTTCACATCGCCGAACTCTTTCTTGCTGAAAAGATTCACTGTCCTGCCCGTAGGGCCATTCAGTGCCACTCCGGCCCCGGGTTTGCTGCTGAGCAGGCTTTCGTTCTGCGGATTCATAAATACATCGCCGACAATTTCCCACTGCCCCGTATTTCCTTGCCACGTAGATAAATCATCGCCTATCAGAGAAAGCCGCCCGGCTTGGCTGCCACGGACATCCTGGATGCCGGTGCCCATAGCTGAAACCAAACAGAACGCCCCAACTGATAATAAGATTGCGCCAACTGTTTTGCCGTGAAGTTCCATATCTTCTTCTTCCTTGCCTTTGCAATAGTGAATTCTATACGTGCCACGGACTGCGCATCGACCGTGACAGCATTCTGTTCGCCTCGTCGTCATTGATAAACTGTTCTTTGTCGGGATCCCATTTGAGTTTCCTGCCCAACAGCATTGAGGTATTGCCGATGTGAGCGATTGTAAAGCAGCGCTGGCCGATCTCCGGCGGAAAATAGCACGCTTTACGCGACTTCACACAATCGAGGAAATTGCGCTGCTCGCCACCTGGACAGGTGTAAAGATGCACCTCGTTCGGGCCGATAACCGAATCGAGAATAGATTTCGGCTCTGCCTGCAGCGGCGCTCGCCAGCCCACGTTGCCGATCCACCCATCGGTCCCCTCGAATCTCAGACTGGGCGTCCCGGAGGTGACAATTAGCTTGACGCCAGTGGCGTATTTATACTCTATCCGGTACTCTTTCGCGGTATTATAAAGCCCGTCCCTCCAGAAAACGCCCTTGCCCTCGACTTCCACCGGGCCTGTGTGCTCTGTGTCGTTTCCCCACTGTGCCCCGTCGAGCAGATGAGCGCCCCAGTCGGTCAACTGCCCGCCCGAATAGTCCAGAATCCATCGAAAGTTCCAGTGACAGCGGTCTTTGGTGTATGGCGCATACGGCGCGGGTCCCAGCCACATATCGTAATCAAAACCTTCCGGCACGGGCATCGGCTGCGGATTGCCGGGCGTGCCTGGGCCGCTCGGAAGCTCCACGTGGATAGTGTGGACCTTGCCGATTCGTCCGTTGCGGACCAATTCGCACATCCGGTGATATTCATAAACAGCCCTGTCTTCTGTAGACCACTGGAAGACGCGGTTGTAGCGTTCCATCGTTTCACAGAGCACGCGGCCTTCGTGGACAGTAAGTGTCGGCTTTTCGCACTCGACATCTTTGCCCGCTTTAGCCGCGGCAATCGAAATCGGAACATGCCAGTGGTCCGGTGTCGAAATCATCACGGCGTCGATATCGCTGCGAGCCAGCAGCTCACGGAAGTCCTTGTAGCTGGCGCAGTCTTGGTTCCCGTATTTCTCATTCACTATGTCACGGGCCTTGATAAGGTGGTCTGCGTCAACGTCGCATACGGCAACCGCCTGGGCGTCCGGCTGGCCCAAAAACGTCCGCAGGTTCATATTGATTCCGTGGTCGCCGACGCCGATAAAACCAAGCGTGATGCGCTCGCTGGCAGCGACTCTACCACCTTTGCCCAGCGCCGATGGGCAAACAACGTATGGAAGACCAATCGCTCCAACGGCTGCCGCGGATATTTGCTTTAAGAAGCTGCGGCGTGTGGTGCTTTCTTTGCCCATATCTGAGCTCCTTCAATTACTCTGATAAATGCCACGGGCTTCTCATCGGCCTTGTCAGCATCCGGCCGGCCTGGTCGTCCCCGATGATCTTCTCTGCGGCCGGGTCCCACCAAATCTTGCGGCCAAGGCGCATTGCAATATTGCCAAGATGGCAGACCGTAACTGAGCGGTGTGCCTGGTCAACCGGAGCGGCAGTCGGCGTTCTATTCCTTATGCAATCAATAAAGTTCTGATAGTGGTTTGATGACTCGTAAAGGTGGACCTCATCGGCGCCGATTTCTTCCTTTAAGATAGATTTGGGGCCGGCATCGATTCGCCCCGTGTCGACAAACAGCCAGCCTTTATCGCCGATGAATTTTATCCCGTTTGGATACTGGCCGGCTGCCAACAATTCGCTCTTGGCAAAACATACCACGGTTACGCCGTTGGCGTAGCTGCACTGAAAACGCCAAGAGATAGCGGCATTGAATAAGCCGTCCTTGGGGAATACGCCCTTGCCCTGGACCTCAACCGGCCCCGTGTCGGTTGTGCCCATGCCCCACTGCGCGATGTCGATATGGTGCGCTCCCCAGTCGGTGACGCAGCCGCCGGCGTAGTCAAGAATCCATCGCCAGCCGAACGCATCAACGCGCTTGGGCGAGTAGGGGGCCTGCGGTGCGGGGCCAAGCCACATATCGTAGTCAAAGCCTTGCGGCACCGGTCCGGAATCGAAGCCGGCAAGAGACATGCTGCCCGGAATCTCTACCTCAACGGTATGAAGTTTGCCGAGCCGGCCGTTGCGGACCAGCTCGCAAGCCCGGCGGAAATGCTGTTCTGATCGATGCTGCGTTCCAGTCTGAAAGACGGTTCCGTAGCGATGGACGGCTTCCACCATTTTCCGGCCCTGGTCGATGGTCAGCGCCAGTGGTTTCTCACAGTAGACCGCCTTGCCCACCTTGGCTGCCGCTATCGCCGGAAGCGCGTGCCAGTGATCCGGCGTGGCAATCATGACCGCGTCAATGTCGTCCCGACCCACGACTTCCCGGAAGTCGTTATAGGCGGCACAACCGGCGCTATTATATTTGTTCGCCAACAGGTCGTTCACTTTTCGGCGGCGGTTAGTATCAACGTCGCAGATAGCGACAACCTGAGCTTGTCTCGTTGCTAGTAGAGCCTGCATAACGCCGGTGCCTTGCCCGCCCACGCCGATACAGCCGAGCGTAATCCGGTTGCCAGGCGCGACAGTGCCAGTTTTGCCCAGCGCCGATGAAGGAATAACGTATGGAAATGCTGCTATACCCCCCGCGATACCCGCAGCCCTTTGTAGAAACGCGCGCCGTGTGACCTGCGCTGCTGAATCCATGAAACATGACCTCCGGTTCTTCAGAACGAAAGCAGGCATTGCCAGATGTACATATAGCCAAGCGCGTCAATGTCTTGCCACACTTTTATGACCAGCTCCTTATCTCCCGAAATCTTAGGTAGCTCTTTCAGCTTTTCCTGCCAAGAAATACAAACGCCCGGCGGCCTTTTTATCGTCTGCTGTTTTTTCATATTCAGTACACTCCGTATTCGCGGGTAAATTCGGTCATCGCCTTTATGTTTTCGACCTTGGCGTCGTCCTGAACAATAGCGCTGGCGTCCATAATGTAGCCCCCGTCGCCGGCCACGCCGTCAATCACCTTCTTGCAGTAATCTCGCACCTCAGCCGGTGTTCCCGTTGCCAATAGCCAATTCGGGATGCCGCCGCTGATACAAAACTTCTCGCCCAGAGCTTTGTGGACCTTAAAAATGTCGCCCTGGTCAACGTGATAAACGATTGACCGGTCCGGCAGCTCGGCAAACGAGGCGAGGTGCGCGTCCCAGTTGCCCTCAGCATAGAACAGAACCTGATGCCCGTGTGCCCAGATTTCTTCTATTATGGGTTTAAGTGTCGGCCAGTAAAATTTATTAAAGTGGTCTTTTGAGAAGAAGGGGACACAGCCGCGATGCATCCAGTACCCGATGGGCACGTTTTTATCCGGGTCTGCACCGCCAATCGCTATGTGCGTCAGGTGCGGCATCAGGGCCTCACAGGCAGCCAGCAC